>Ga0070706_100007185_pt1 | contig 10469 bp, 10 predicted proteins | sample KBSK5501metaG_FD_65476 | JGI IMG/M metagenome (GOLD analysis project Ga0070706, IMG submission 65476) | Corn, switchgrass and miscanthus rhizosphere microbial communities from Kellogg Biological Station, Michigan, USA - KBS K5-50-1 metaG | ecosystem: Host-associated > Plants > Roots >...
CAGCCAGCCGACCCCCCCGTCGGTCAGCAGACTCAGGTCGATCATTCGGCTACCCGAAGACGATCCCGCAGCTCGGCGGCGAGCTCGAAGTTCTCCGTCTCCACCGCGAGCCGCAGCTGTTCCCGGAGCTCCGCGGCGCGGCGGACCGGATCGCGCTCGGCGCCGGCCTGCTGGGCGTAACGCTCCCCCATGTGCACGGTCGAGCCGTGGAGCCGGCGCAGCAGATCCCGGAGCGGGCTCTCGAACGCCCGCCAGCAGTCGGCGCAGCCCAGACGGCCGCTCTCGCGGAAGTCCTGGAGCGTGGCCCCGCAGCGCGGGCAGGCGTGCCGGTCGCCCGACGCGGGCACCAGCTCGGGATCCGGGAGCCCCTTGGTCATCGCGGCCAGGAAGGAGCCGATCTGGCTCTTGGCGGCGACCGAGCCGGTGCTCTCCACTCCCTTCTCCGCGGCACAACGCTCGCAGAGATGCAGCGTCGTGACTTGCTCGTTCACGATCTGCGTCAGGTGGACGACCGCGTCCCGCTCGTGGCAGCTGTCGCATTCCATCAGGGCATCGACTCCACGCCGGACAGCGGCACCAGGCGGCCGCTCTCCAGGCTCAGCACCCGGTCCGCCCGGGCCGCGAGCAGCCGGTTATGGGTCACGACGGCCAGGGCCGTCTCGAACTCCCGGGCGAGACCCGCGAACAGATCGTGGAGCAGCTCGCTGTGCCCGTAGTCGAGGTTGCCGGAGGGCTCGTCCGCCAGGACGACGACCGGATCCGTCGCCAGGGCCCGGGCCACCGCGGTTCGCTGCTGCTCACCCCCGGACAGCGCGGAGGGCCGGTGGGTCATGCGCCCCGCCAGGCCGACCCGGGCGAGCAGCTGTTCGGCGCGGGACCGCGCTTCGGCGTCCGTCGACCCGGCGACGAGCAGCGGAAGCATCACGTTCTCCAGTGCGGTGAACTCGCGTAGCAGGTGATGGAACTGGAAAACGAATCCGAGCTTCCGGTTCCGCACCCGCGCCAGCTCCGCCGGCGTCAGCTCGCCGTACGCCTGGCCGTCGAGCCGGACGGTGCCGGACGTCGGCCGGTCGAGCGCCCCCAGGAGATGAAGCAGGGTGCTCTTCCCGGCCCCGCTCGCCCCCACGATCGCGACGAACTCGCCCCGTCCCACGGCCAAGTCTGCGCCCGACAGCACCTCGATCGGGTTGCCGTCGCCGCCGCGGTAGACCTTGCGGAGGCCGGTCGCCTCAAGAATGGCCATGGTCGCCGCGCCTCACTCGTGCCGGATCGCCTCGACCGGCGTGAGCCGGGCGGCCGAGCGCGACGGGTAGAGGGTCGCGAGCACCGCGATCGCGAGACTCGCCAGGACGACCACCAGCACGTCGAGCGCCTCGACATGCACCGGGAGATGGTCGATGAAATAGACGGCCGGGTTAATCCGGATCCAGCCCGACCGGTCCACGACGTACGACACCGCCAGGCCGCCGAGCAGGCCGAGCGTCGTGCCCACGAGGCCGATGATCGCGCCCTGCGCAAGGAAGATCCGCGCCACCGAGGGCGCCGTGAGGCCCATGGCTTGGAGGATGCCGATCTCGCGCGTCTTGTCCGTCACGACCATAGTCAGCGTCCCGACGATGTTGAACGCCGCCACCACCATGATGAAGAAAATAATCAGCCCCATCGCCAGCTTCTCGAGCTCGAGCGCGCTGAAGAGACTCGAGTTCTGGGTCTGCCAGTCGAGCGTGCGGTAGGGATACCCCAACCGGTCCTCCAGCCGCCGGCCGACTTCGGGCGCCAGATCGGGGTTGGTCACCCGGACCGCGAGCCCGGAGACCGCGTCCCCCAGGCCGGTGAACCGCTGGGCCATCTCCCGCGACATGACCACGAACTGGTTGTCGTACTGGAACATGCCGGTGTCGAAGAGCCCCGTCACCTCGAACCGCCAGAACTTCGGCACCGCGACGCCAAGGGCCGGATTCACCTTGGCCTGGGTCACCGGCACCAGGGTCACGACGTCGCCGGGGTAGACGGTGAGCCGGCTTGCGAGGCGCGTGCCCAGGAGCACGGCGCCGTCCACGTCGGTGTGCGTCGGCCGGAAGGAGAGATCGCCCTTCTTGATCGACTGGGGAAAGGTCGTGACCGAGTGCGCCCCGGTGTCCGGATCGAAGCCGAGGAGATTCACGCCCTCGCCGTAGTCGTGCCCGGCGCTGATCCCGGCCTGGCTGATCACTTCGGGCGCCGCGGCGACGACGCCGGGCTCCTTTTGCACTTCGCCCAGCACCCGGCGCCACTCGTCCACCCGGAGCCCGGCGCCGAAGGTGAGAACCCGCAGGTGCGGGTTCGCGACAAGGATCCGCTCGCGGAGGTCGTCCCGCAGCCCGTTCATCACTCCCAGGACGACGATCAGGGCCATCACCCCCACAGCCACGCCCCCGGTGGCGATCATCGTGTTGAGCGACGCCCACGAGGACCGGCGCGAGCGGAGATACCGGCCCGCGATCCGCCGCTCCAGCGCCGTCGGCCAGCGGAGGATCGAGCGATACTCCGCCGACCCGCCGATCGGCGTGTCGTCGCCGGCGGGTCCGCCCCGACCTGGAGTTGGCGGAGGGCTCATGGAGCGTCAGGCCTCCGGCCGCATCGCCGGGAACAGCATCACGTCCCGGATCGACGACTGGCCCGTGAGCAGCATGACGAGCCGGTCCACCCCGACGCCCACCCCACCGGCCGGGGGCATCCCGTATTCGAGGGCGCGCACATAGTCCGCGTCGTACCGCTGCGCCTCGTCGTCGCCGGCGGCGCGCTGCCGGCCCTGCTCCTCGAATCGGGCCCGCTGGTCGTCCGGATCGTTCAGCTCGCTGAACGCGTTGGCCACCTCGAACCCCTGGACGAACAGCTCGAAGCGCTCGGTCAGAGCCGGGTCCCCCCGGTGCACCCGGGCGAGCGGGGAGAGCACCTTGGGGTGGTCGATCACCAGCGTCGGCTGCACGAGGTGCGGCTCCGCGTAGGTCTTGAAGACCTCGTCTACGAGCTTGCCGCCGGTGAGGAGGTCGAGGGGCTGGGCGTCCGGATCGTCCGCTGCGTCGCGACGGCGCCGCGCCAGCAGTGCCCGCAGCTCCGGCTCGCTCGCGGTGCGCACGTCCACCCCGGCCCGCTCCTGGATGGCCTCGACGAAGGAGACCCGCGCCCAGGGCGGCGTGAAGTCGAGGGTCGTGCCGTCGCGCTCGAGGCGGGGCGAGCCCGTCGTATGCTCCACCACGCCCGAGATCATCGCTTCGACCGTCGTCATCATGTCGTGGTAGTCGGCGTAGGCCTGATAGAACTCGAGCATGGTGAACTCGGGGCTGTGCGTGCGGTCGATCCCCTCGTTCCGGAAATCGTGCCCGATCTCGTATACCCGCTCCAGGCCCCCTACCAAGAGCCGCTTGAGGTACAGCTCATCGGCGATCCGGAGGTAGAGGGGCATGTCCAGCGTGTTGTGGTGCGTGACGAACGGCCGCGCCGCCGCGCCCCCGTAGAGCGGCTGCAGAATCGGGGTCTCGACCTCCAGGAAGCCGCGCTCGTCCAGGAACCGCCGCAGGTACGCGATGGTCTTCGCCCGCACGCGGAACACCTCGCGGACGTCCGGATGGACAGCCAGATCCGCGTATCGCTGCCGATAGCGCACCTCGGGATCCGCGAGCGCCGTGTCGCCGCTCGTGCCGTCCTCCCGGACGTAGGCCTTGCCGCGAGGCAGCGGCCGGAGCGACTTGGCCAGCAGCTCGAAGGCCTCCACCCGCACGGTGATCTCGCCCATCTTGGTGCGGAAGAGGCGCCCCCGTACCCCGACGTGGTCGTCGAGGTCGAGCAGCTTCGCCAGCTCGTAGCGATCCCCGAGCGCGTCGCGCCTGAAATAGACCTGGATCCGTCCCGACATGTCCTCGAGATGAGCAAAGGCGGTCTTCCCCTGCGAGCGGAAGGCGGCGATGCGCCCCGCGACCCGGACCTCGGGCCCGCCCTCGCCCATCGCGTCGTCGTAGGCCGCGAGGGCCTGCGCCGCCGTGTGGCTCCGGTCGAACCGATAGGCGAAGGGGGCGACGCCGAGCTTCTCCAGCTCGGCGCGCTTCTCGCGCCGAGCCGCCTCGACGTAGCTCCGCTCCTCGGTTGCGCTCACGCCGCTTTGCCCCCGAACCGCTTGAGGTACGCCTGGATGAACTGGTCCAGGTCGCCGTCCATGACCCGCTGCACGTCCGAGACCTTGAGCTCGGTGCGGTGGTCGTTCACCATCGTGTACGGCTGGAAGACGTAAGAGCGGATCTGGTTGCCCCAGGAGTTGTCGGTCTTTGTCGCCTCGAGCAACGCCCGGGCCGCCTCCTGCTCCTCCAGCTTCTTCTGGTACAGCGCCGCGCGGAGCATTTTGTACGCCGTCGCCTTGTTCTTCCCCTGACTCCGCTCCTGCTGGCAGGAGACGACGATCCCGGTCGGGATGTGCGTGAGCCGCACGGCGGAGGAGGTCTTGTTCACGTGCTGGCCGCCCGCGCCGGAAGCCCGAAACACATCCATCTTGATGTCCTCGTCCCGGATGTCGATCTCGATCGTGTCGTCCACCTCCGGGTACACGAACACCGAAGCGAATGAGGTGTGCCGCCGGGCCTGCGAGTCGTAGGGCGAGATCCGGACCAGCCGGTGCACCCCCTTCTCCGCCTTGAGGTAGCCGTAGGCGTACTGCCCCTTGATCTCGATCGAGACCGACTTGATGCCGGCCTCTTCGCCCGGCAGCAGATCGAGGATGCTCACCTCGAACCCGCGGCGCTCCGCCCAGCGGACGTACATCCGCATGAGCATCTCCGCCCAGTCCTGCGACTCGGTGCCGCCGGCGCCGGGGTGGATGGTCAGCAGCGCGTCCTTCTCGTCCTCCGGCCCCTGGAGCATGGCCTGGAGCTCGAACGCCTCCACGGCTTGCGCCAGCTCCGCCGTCTCCTTCTCGAGCTCGGCCGCCATCCCCGCGTCCGGCTCCTGCTCCATCAGCTCGGCCAGCTCGCGCGCCCCCTGGAGGCGTTGGCGCAGCGATTCGTACGGCGTGACCCAGCCCTTGAGCTGCTTCACCTCCTGCACCGCCGTCCGCGCGAAGTCGGCGTTGGACCAGAAGCCCGGTTCCGCCTGTTTGGCCTCGAGAACCGCGAGTCGTTCCCGCTTTCCCGTCAGGTCAAAGAAAATCTCGGAGTTCGGTGACCCGCTGCTCGAGGGCGGACAGACGATCGGCGAGATCCGACATGGTTTGAGGCTCCCCGCTGAGGACAATCTCCGTAATACGAGTGAGCCGCCCGACCGCCGCGGCGGACGAACGGCCCCAGACCGATGCCAGACTCAAAGATAAGGGTGGGGACGGAAAGCAAGAAGTGAGAGGTGAACTCCCTCTCACCTAGAACATTTGCTTCCCGTCCGCCAGGATCTCGTTCAGCGCCTCCCGGAAATAAGGCGTCGAATCGGCGACATCCTTGCCGACCTGGTCCGCGTACTCCTCCCAACTCTTCTTGATCTCCTCGTCGAACAATTGCTTGAGGGTGCCGTCTCGCAGCCCCTCCTGCCGCTTGGCCGGGTGATACACCACCATGTCCGAGATCAACGCACGGGCCAGCCGGCGCGCCTTGGCCGCCGGGTCCTGGGAGAGGAACGGGTTGATCGGGCGCACAGGCGCCGCGGCTGGGGGCGCGGAGGCCGCAGGCGTCGATGCGGGCGGCGCGGTGGGGGCCGCCTGCGGCGGCGCAGTGGGCGGCGCAGTGGGCGGTGGCGCGACCGGAGCCGCGTGCACCGGCGGGCGCGGAGGGGGTGGCGGGACCGCGCCGGTTTGGGCCGGACCGGCCGGCCGGGGCGCGACGGCGGGCCGGAAGGCCGGCGGCCGCGGGCCCCCGGGCATTGCCGGGGGGAACGGGCCCCTCCCCGGAACGGCCGGCCCGGCCGGGGCCTGCGGGCCTGCTGCCGGGCGGGAGACCGCCGGCGGACGCGGCGGGGCAGCCGGGATGCTCGGTCCTGGCACTGGGGGCGGTGCCGCGGCGGCCGCAGCCGTCGGGGTCGGGCCCCGGACCGGAGACGGCGCCGTTGGCGTCCGGGCCGCGACCGCATCCGACGGCTCCCGGCGCACCGCGAAGACCGAGCTGCACACGGCGCAGCGAGCCCGGACACCTGCCTCCGGGACTTTGGCCGGGTCCACCCGGAAGATCGTGTTGCAGTTGGGGCAGGCGACGTTCATGGGGACATCCTCACCGCTGGTCTCGGGTTCCCGACCCGGGGCGGAGATCGGCCTCCGCACCCTGCCGGCGATCCACCACGAATACCGATCCGGGCAGCGTCTTCGCGTAACTCTTCATCTCGGTGGCCAGCTCGCTCACCTGTGCCGGGTGCGCGAAGCGGCGGTTCCGGTTGGTCACGATCCCAATCGACAGGGTCATCAGCGGCACCCGGTGGAGCTGCCCCCGGCGGTCCTTTCCGAAGAAGTAGCCCGCCCGGCGGTCCTGCTCGTTGTACTGCAGCGGAATCAGCGTGTCGAACACGGACAGAATTTCGGTGCAGACGCCGTGGATCTCCGACGCCGGAATGATGAAGATGAAGTCGTCGCCACCGATATGCCCCACGAAGCCGCGGGGACCGAGCATGCCCTTCACCACGTCGTGCAGGACGCGCGACAGCAGATAGATCACGCGGTCGCCGTCATAATAGCTGTACCGGTCGTTGAACTCCTTGAAGTGATCGAGGTCCGCATAGCAGACGGCGAAGTCCTGATGGCCTTCGAGCTGGCGCCGGATGTCCCGCTCGATCTCGGTGGTGCCGGGCAGCCGGGTCGAGGGATGAACGGAGACATCCCGCTCCGTCCGGACCAGCATCGCCTCGACCCGCGCTCGCTGCTCGGCGGGCGAGAAGAGACCGGTGATCACCTCGTCGGCGCCGGCCTCGAACCAGGCCTGCACATGATCCGGATGATGGGCTCCGGCCAGGACCGTCACCGGTACGATCGCGGTGAACGCGTCGCTCTTCAGCCGTTTGACGAGAGCGGTCCCGCGGTCGCCGGCGCTGTCCGCGTGCACGAACAACAGACACGGATGGCCCCGCAGCACGATCGACTCTACTTCGTCACCGGTCTGAAGCGTGACCAGCGGGAAGGCGCGCGCCAACGCCCACTGGCGCACGAGAGCAGGCACCGGGCAGGCATCCGGCGAAAAAAAGAGAATCGTCGGGCGAGTCCGCACCCGGGGGTCCCCGCTAAGAGGTGATTTGAAGCTAACTTGAGGCCAGCGGTTCGGCCATGTCGGAGTTGTGTCAGATGAAGAAAGCCGCGACGCCTATCATGGCGTAGACTGCCAGGAGTTGCACCCCTTCGAACCAGTGGGACTCCCCGTCCAGGGTAAGAATCGCTACGACGATGGTTGCGAGGCCCAGCGCCATCACCTCGAACGGGCGGAATACCAAGTCCATCCCCGGTCCCAGCATCAGCCCTGCGAACACCAGCACCGGTCCGACGAGCAGGGCAATCTGCGTGCTGGACCCCAGTGCAATCTGTAGCGCCAAGTCCATCTGGCCTTTGCGCGCCACCATTACCGCAGACGCATGCTCGGCCGCATTGCCGATGAGCGGAACGATGACGAGCCCCAGGAACACCTGCCCCAACCCCAGGCTCGCGGTGACCGCCTCCGTCGCGTGCACCAGTATCTCGGACTCGACAGCCACGCCCACGGTCGCGAGCGCCAGCACCAGGAGGGCCTTGCCCGTGCTCCAGACCGGGCCGGTCATGGGATGGGGCGCGCCGCCGAAGAGGCGGCGGTGCGTCCGCAGCGTGAAGAGGAGGGAGCAGGCGTAGGTCGCGATGAGGATCGCGGCGACCCACTCCGACATGTGCAGCTCGTCCAAACGGGCTGAGCCTTCGGGGTGCGTGGCGTGAAAGAGCGCGGGAAAGACCAGCCCCACGACCGCGAGCGCGAGCATCGCGGCGCTCATCCCCGCCGTCGTGCGATTGAATTTGAGCTCAGGGCGGCCGAGACCCCCGACCAGCAAGGACAACCCGAGAATCAGGAGCAGGTTGCCCAGAATGCTGCCGGTGATCGACGCCTTGACCAGATCCACCAGACCGGCCCGGAGGGCAACGATCGCGATGATCAGCTCCGCCGCGTTGCCGAACGTGGCGTTGAGCAGTCCGCCAACGGTCGGCCCCGTCTTCTCGGCGAGGTGCTCGGTCGCCTCCCCCATGTATCCGGCGAGGGGCAGCACGGCGAGGCAGGCGCACGCGAACACCAGGACAGGCGACTGCTCCAGCCACGCCAGTGTCACGCTCACCGGGACCGCCAGGAGCACGAGGCTCCGCCACGAGAGGCGGCCCCGGCCCGCGAGCCGGGGCGCCACGGACGGGGTCGAGCGGCTGGGCTCCGCCGGCGTCCTCGCGATCTCGCGTGCCCGCCCCGGCGCGATGCCGGCGTCCGCCAGCAGCCGGGCCAGCGGGCCCCTGGGCTCCTGGACGGCAGCGACCAGGAGATGCTCCGCCCCGAGCGCTCCCCCTTCGGCCCGGGCCTCTCGCGTGGCCACTTCGATGAGGCGCTTCGCGTGGGAGGTGTACTGGAGCGGCTCGGCGGATCCCCGGGCCCGCGGGCGGCCCGCGGCTTCGAGCCGCCTGCGCACGACGGCCGCCTCGAGACCCAGCGTGGTGAACGCGGGCGCCGTCGCGTCGTCCTCGAGCAGACTCAGAACGACGTGCTCGACGCCGATGGCGTCATGACCGAGACGCGTGGCCTGCTCCCGCGCGCCGTCGAGAACGCGCCGGGCGCTCGGGCTCAATGTCTGCGCCGTCACGGTTGTGCGAGCGCTGCTAGAAGCGCTTGGCCTCGTCGATCAGCATGATGGGGATGTCGTCTTCGACCGCGTAGACCAACCGGCAGGCGTGGCAGACCAGGCTCTCGGGCGACGCGCGGTATTCCAGCTCGCCCTTGCACTTGGGGCAGACCAAAATCTCGAGCAGCTCGGGCGCGAGGGTCATGGCAGCTCCTTTTCGGAGGTGGGGAAGCCGAAGCGCGCGAGCGCGGCGGGCGTGCGCCGCCAGCGGGGCATCGTCTTGGCCCAGAGATCGAGATAAACCGGGGCGCCGACCAGCTCTTCCAGCCGGGCTCGGGCGTGCTGCCCGATGGCCTTGATGGTTCGCCCGGCGCGTCCGATAACCATGGCCTTCTGCGTCTCGCGCTCCACGAAAAGCGTGACTCGAATGTACATCGGTCGCTCCGCCTCGCGGAACTCCTGTACCTCCGCCGTGAAGGCGTATGGCAGCTCGTCCTCGAGCAGCTCGAAGGCGGCTTCCCGCAGGTACTCCACCACGAAGAATCGGAGAGGCTGGGTGCCGACGTCGTCAGGGTCGTGCTCGAACGCTCGCTCCGGAAGGTGGACGCGGACGCGCCCAAGCAGCTCGTCGGTCCCCTCGCCCGTGGCCGCGGAGACGACGATCCCTCGAGCCCCGAGCTCCCGCCGGCGGGCGGGCGGGAGGAGGTCGGCCTTGGTGTAGACTGTGAGCACGGGAGCGCGCAGCGGCCGATCGGAGCGGGCGAGCTCGGCGAAGGCGGGGGCCGGGGCGTCGGGGGCCGGGTGCAGGTGGAGCACGACATCGGCCCGCGCGAGCGCCTCGTGCGCGGCGGCGACCATGCTGGCCTGGAGGGCGTAGGCCGGGTCGAGCAGGCCGGGGAGATCGTGGAAGACGTACTGGGTGTCGCCCTCGGTGCGGAGCCCGACGACCGGGAGGCGGGTCGCCTGGGGCTTGGGGCTCACGATCGCGAGGGGCTGGCCCACGAGCCGGTTCATGAGGCTCGACTTGCCGACGTTGGGGTGGCCGGCGAGGGCGATGAGGCCGGTGCGGGGCATGGGGGAAGGTACCGACGGATAGCCGAAAGCCCCAGCGAGCGGTGCTCGTTGGGGCTCTCGTAAGGGGAGGCTGGCGACGGCCTACTCTCCCACGCCCTCTCGAGCGCAGTACCATCGGCGCTGCAGGGCTTAACTGCCGTGTTCGGAATGGGAACGGGTGTGGCCCCTGCGCGCTAGTCGTCAGCCATAAAGGCATCGAAGGCCGGATGGTATACGGAGAGCAACGGGAGAGATCAAACTTCACGGGCGATTAGTAGCGCTCGACTGAAGACCTTGCGGCCCGTACATCTGCGCCCTATCAACCTGGTAGTCTCCCAGGGCCCTTGAGGGAGCTTATGCTCCAGGAGTGTTCATCTTGGGGAGGGTTTCCCACTTAGATGCTTTCAGCGGTTATCCCCGCGCGACATCGCTACCGGGCGATGCCCCTGGCGGGACAGCCCGTACACGAGCGGTCGCTTCGTCTCGGTCCTCTCGTACTAAAGACGACATCCCTCAACACTCCCACGCCCACGACGGATACAGACCGAACTGTCTCACGACGTTCTGAACCCAGCTCATGTGCCACTTTAACCGGCGAACAGCCGGACCCTTGGGACCTTCTCCAGCCCCAGGATGTGACAAGC
>Ga0070706_100007187_pt1 | contig 10467 bp, 12 predicted proteins | sample KBSK5501metaG_FD_65476 | JGI IMG/M metagenome (GOLD analysis project Ga0070706, IMG submission 65476) | Corn, switchgrass and miscanthus rhizosphere microbial communities from Kellogg Biological Station, Michigan, USA - KBS K5-50-1 metaG | ecosystem: Host-associated > Plants > Roots >...
ATGAAGATGTGGAGCATCTCGGTGGCTCCGATGCCGTCGAGGATCTCGAGCCCGAACCGGCGCTTCCACTGATCGAAGAGTGTTTTGGGCAGAGCCTCGCCGGCGCTCACGCACATGCGTAGCGACGACAGGTCGTATTTGAAGTCCTGTTCGGGGTATGCGAGGAGCGCCGCGTAGAACGTGGGCGCGGTGAAGAGGATCGTCGGCTTCTCCTGGGAGATCAGCGAGTACACGAGCTCCGGCGTCGAGCGTTCGGGCTTGTACACACTCGACGCTCCGACGCGGAATGGGAAGAAGACGCCGTTGCCGAGTCCGTACGCGTGGAAGAGCGGCGAGACGGTGAAGTGCCGGTCGTCCTCGGTCGTGCGTAGCACCTCGGCGCCGTACGTGTCGGTGCAATAGATCATGTCGTGCTGCAGGTGCACCGCGCCTTTGGGGAAGCCCGTCGTACCCGAGGAGTACAGCCAGAACGCCGCGTCGTCGGGCGTCGTGTCCGCGGGACTCAGATAGTCGCGCGTTGACGAGAGGAGCTCTTCGAACGAGAGGACGCCCGCGGGCGGGTCGGCGCCTGTGACGATGACGTGACGCAGCCGCGGCGCGTCCTTTCGGATCTCGAGCACCTTCGACAACAGCGGAGCAGAGACGACGATCGCGACGGCTCGGCTGTCGTTCAGGATGTAGGCGAGGTCGCGCGGCGTAAGTAAGGTGTTTGTCGGGACGGGGATCGCCCCGATCTTGATCGCGCCGAAGAACGAGTAGGCGAACGGCGGAGAGTCGACGCACAAGACGAGGACGCGCTGCTCGATGCCGATCCCGAGGTCCCGGAGCGCGTTCCCGCAACGATCGACATTCGCCGCGAGCTCGCCGTACGTGACGGTGCCGCCTTGGCAGCGTATTGCGACTCGCGTATCGCGCACGCCGCGATGTGCGTCGATGAACGTCTCGGCGGCGTTGTAGCGAGCGGGCAGCTCCAGCAGACGCAGCGGCTCCCCCACGGGCCGGATTATCGCGCTGCCGTCGAACGCCAGCGGACGAGTGCCGCATGTGGCTTGAGGCGTACGACCCGATGTCGGCAAAGCCCGGCTGCGGCGCGGTCTACACGAGCGCTCAAGCACACGTCAATGCGAACGTCGCACGTCTTAGCGGATTGTGGCGGACCAGAGGGTCCCGGGAGAACGAATATGAAACGCGCGATCTTCGCGGTCATCGCGGCTACCGTGCTCTCGGTCGGGATGACATTCCCGGTGAGTGGCATCGGCCTCACGAAGGTGACCCTCGGCTGTAGCGACGGGACGAACGTGACGGTGACCGTGGACACCGACACACTCACTAGCCTTACCCAGTCAGTCCAGGCGCTCCTCGACTACCCCGCGGGTCTTACCTGCACCCTCGCCCAGACTCCGGTCGTCCGCTTCGGCAACGTCGCCGATGCCGCCCTGATCGCAGGGCTCGTGAACGGCGGAGGCCGATTCCAGGGATCCTGCGGGGGAGGCGGTACCTTCTGGATCAACGTCGCGGTCAACGCACACAACCAGGACGGTGGTGTCGTTGGCACGGTCAATCAGGCGGTGCCGGACGGGCAGTGCGTCCCGGCCGGTTCTTTCAAGTCGACGCCCATATGTCTTCAGATCTTCAGTGAGGACCCCTCCGTCGCCTGGGTGACCGCCCTGGTCAACGAGACGACCGGCACGTTCTTCACGTCCCAGGGAGTGACTGTCGGCACGTACGCGCGTTTCTCGTTCAAAGACAACGGCAATCCCGCGGAGCAAAGCGCCTTTGACAGGATCGGCGAGGCTCCCGTCGGTGGGGACTCGACATGCGTGGCCGGGACGCCCACTCCGTTCATCGACCTCGTGAACGGGAACATCACCGTCCGCCAGCAATAGCCCAGGAAACCGCAGCACGAAGAGAGCGGCCGCCAGCGGTCGCTCTCTTTTCGTAATTAACCGGCGAGGGGCTTCGCGAGCTCCTTCGCCGCGGTGTCACCGACTACAGGCAGCCGGTATGCCTCCCAGGAATATGCCTTGTAGATCATGAAGGCCCACACGCCGAGCGATGTCAGCCAGACCAGCGGATTGAGCGCCGCAAGCGGTCCCAGCTTGCTCAGCAGGAACTGGATCACGAAGAGCCCGAGGAAGGCGAGCGTCGACTGCGTCGCGTGAAACCGTACGAAGCGGCTCTTCTTCTCCGTCGCGAGGAAGAGGATCCCCGAGAAGAACACGAAGATGTAGCAGAGCGCTCCGGCGGCATTGGCGTCGAGGCCGGAGCTCGACTGTTCAACCTTCTCGATCTGCTCGTTCATGGCCTCAAACCTCCGTCGTTCTCCACTTCGGAAAGCCAGCTCACGATCGCATCCGTACCGCTGCGGAGACGATCGCCGTCCCAGATCGCTGGGATGGCGGCGCCGCCGCGCGCGGCGAACATGACTTTGCCGTCTGCGGAATCAACGTTCTGGAAGTCGATCCGTGACTTGAGCCCGCGGTCCACGATCTCGCGGCGGACCGCCGCGCTCGCCGGATCGTCGAGGCGATGAAAGAGCACGAATTCGTTATTCGCCACGTCGCGTCCAGAATCCCTGGGGGTCGTATCCGCGGATGATCCCTAGTACTTCTTCGCTAGGCCGTTCGGTCTCGCGGACGCTTGGCGCGACGCGGAGGTCCCAGCCTGTGTCCTCGCGTATTCGGTCGATCGAGGATCCCTCATGGAACGACTCGAGCACCGCCGAGCCACCCTCGAAGCGGAACACGCCGAGCGTCGTGATGAGCACGCTTGGGCCGCCGCGCGGCAAGCCAGCGCGGGTTCGCCAGTCACCACCGGTCCCGTACCCCGGCGAGGTCACGAAGTCCACGCTCGCGCGAAGCCGCCGGCGGTCGTGCGGCATGATCACGATCAGCCGCTGCGCGAGGCTCGCGATGTCCGCGCCACCGCCCGAGCCCGGCAGCTGCACCGTCGGGTGCGCGCGGTCCGGGCCGATCGCCGTCGTGTTCAGGTTCCCGTGGACATCGATCTCCGCACCGCCGATGAATCCGGCGTGGACCTCGCCACGTTGCAAAAGGCCCATGAGATCGACTGTCCGCGCGCACCACACCGCCCCAGCGACGTTGGGGTTGTCGCCCATCGTGTAGAGGAGCTCCTGCGCAGGCTCGTCGCGCACTATGCCGAGCTCGAAGAGACCTACCGCACTCGGGGCGTGCGTCCTTTTCGCTACGACGAAGGCGATGAGTGGGAGGCGCATGCCCACGAACACCCGCTCCCCGTCGCGGATCTCGCGCGCCGCTTGCGCGACCATGATCTCGCCGGGCGCGAGGTCGCTCAGAAGCGTGCTTCCGCGGCGGGCCTGCCGCGCTCGCGCAACGCCTCCCAACGCGTGCCGAGCTTGCGCAGGTAAGCCTGGCGATCGGCGACGCGGGTGACCCATTCCGCGATCCAGGTCTCGAAGCCTTCCGCGGTGCGGGTCGCGCGGTGGTACTCGTGGAAGAACTCATGGTCGCGCCGGTAGCGGCCCTGGAGTGGCGAGGGGTGGCACGCGCCTGGCTCATACACCACGGCGGCGACCTTCGTCCCCGGCACGATCGTGCGATTGGGATCGCTCGCGATCACCGATCGGTCGACGATCTCGTCGGCGAGCACGATGACCGTCTTGGCGGCGAGCGCGGCCTCTTGCGAGACGCCCCACGGTCCCCAGAGATGCGCGTTGCCGTACTCGTCGGCGCGCTGCACCGCGATCACCGCGACATCCGGGATGATCGCGGGGACGAGCAGCACTTTCTCGCCCGAGAACGGATCGGTCGCATCCCGGAACGTTCCGTTCGCGCGAGCGATGTCGCTTCCGAGTAACGTGCGCGTCGGGAGGTACGGCGCGCCGAGCGCACCGGCAAGCAGCGCCTGCGCGATCGTGAAATTGGAGTGATCGCGGACCTCGATGGGCCGCGGGATGCCTTCCTCCATGGCGCGGCGGTAGGCGTGCGCGAGTCCGGCTGAGACGTTGCCGATCCAGGCGGCCGAAACGCGCGCGACGCAGCCAGCGCCGATGAGCTGATCGAAGGCGATATCGGAGATCGGACCGATGAGCTCCAGGTCGCGTCGTCGCTGACGGATGACCTCGTGTGCAAACGCAAACGGGATTGCGGGCTCGAGCGCGCAGCCGAGGGCGACGGAGCAGCCATCGGGTACGAGCCGCGCGACCGCATCGCGGAGCGTCGTGACCTTGGAGGTCACTTCCCGGTGTAGTTCGGCTTCCGCTTCTCCACGAACGCGGTCACGCCCTCGCGAGCGTCTTCGCTCTTGAACAGCTGGATCAGGAGCTCGCGCTCGAGCCGGAGGCCCTCATCGAGCCTCATCCCGAAGCCTTGCACCGCCGCTTGCTTGATCCGCCCGATCGCGAAGGTCGGACCCGTCGCGTAGATACGCGCTCGCTCGAGGGCGCGGTCCAATAGCTCGCCGGCCGGCACGACCTGGTCGACGATTCCGGCGGCGAGCGCCTCCTGCGGTGGGAGGGTCGTACCGCGGAGCATGAGGTCGAGCGCCTTCTGGCGCCCGATGAGGCGCGGGAGCCGCTGCGTCCCTCCCGTGCCGGGTAGCAGGCCGAGCGTCACCTCGGGGAGGCCGATGCGGTAGCTCCCTTCGGCCGCGATCCGGAAATCGCAGCACAGCGCGATCTCGAGCCCGCCGCCGAGACAGTGGCCGTTGATCGCCGCGACGACGACCTTCGGCGTGCTCTCGAATTTGCCGATCGCCTCGTTGGCGCAGACGACGAATGCGTTCTGCGCGTCGAGATCGCTCTTCGCGAAGACCGACACGTCCGCGCCTGCCGAGAAAAACCGCTCGTTCGCGCTGCGCAGCAGGAGCGCCTTGACCGCGTCGTCGCGGCGCGCCTCTTCGATCGCGGCGTCGAGCTCCTCCATGAATGTCTTGTCGTACGAATTAGCGGGCGGCCTATCAAGCACGATGTGGCCGATGGAGTCCTGTTTCTCGAGACGAACGGCCATGCGGTCCCCCTGCGCGGAAAACTGCCTAGACTTTACGACCGGACAACGTAGCGCGCGCGAGGCGCGCGACTGTTCTGCCCAGCGCACGGAGGTTTTCCTGATGGCAACGATGTACATCGCCGGCGAGTCCGTCGCCGCTCAAACCGGCAAGACGATCGAGGTGAAGAACCCCGCGACCGGCGAGGTCGTCGACACGATCCCGAAGGGCTCAGCGTCGGAGGTCGACGCCGCCGTCGAGGCCGCCGCGAAGGCTCTGCCGGCATGGGCGTCCATGTCCGGCGCGAAACGGGCCGCGCTCATGCACGCCGCCGCGGTGAAGGTAAGAGCCGCTGTCCCCGAGATCGCCAGGCTGCTCACGCTCGAACAGGGCAAGCCACTCGCGCATGCGGTCATCGAGGCCTCGCGGGTCGCCGAGAACCTCGAGTTCTACGCGGGCTTCGCCGACAAGCTGCGGGGCGACTACGTGCCTCTCGAGGATCAGAACAAGTTCGGACTGACTCTTCGCCGGCCGGTTGGCGTCGTCGTCGCGATCACCCCGTGGAACTTCCCGCTCACGCTGATGGCGAACAAGGTGTGCCCGGCCCTCGCCGCCGGCTGCACCGTCGTGCTCAAGCCCGCGTCGACCACTCCGCTCGCGACGCAGAAGACGATCGAGATCATCAACTCCGTCGGCATTCCCGCGGGCGTACTCAACACGGTGCACGGACCCGGCGCCGAGATCGGTGACGCGCTCGTGTCGCATCCGAAGGTGAACAAGATCGCGTTCACTGGCCAGACCGAGACGGGCAAACGCATCATGAAGCTCGCGGCGGACCACGTGACCCGTGTCACGCTCGAGCTCGGCGGGAGCGACCCGATGATCGTCTGCGACGATGCAGACATCCGTCGCGCCACGGCCGCGACGGCGATCGGCCGCTTCTTCAACGCCGGGCAGGCGTGCCTCGCGGTGAAGCGCGTCTACCTTTTCGAGCAGATCGCCGAGGAGTTCATGACGAAGATCGCCGACCGCGCGAAGAAGGAGTGGCCCCTGGGCGACGGCCTCAAGGAAGGCGTCAAGATGGGCCCGCTGCACACCGAGCGGCAGCGCGCCGATGTGGAGGCGCAGGTCGCCGACGCCGTGAAACGCGGTGCCAAGGTCCTCGCCGGGGGCAAGCGCCCGGAAGGCAAGGAGTTCGAGCGGGGCTGGTTCATGGAGGCCACGGTCCTGTCCGATGTCCCCGAGGACTCGCGGATGGCGACCGAGGAGGTCTTCGGTCCCGCGCTCCCGATCTTCATCGTGAAGGACCTGGATGACGCGATCGCGAAGGCCAACGCGAGCGTCTACGGCCTCGGCTCGTCGATCTGGACGAAGGACCTCGCCAAGGCCCGGAAGGCCGCCGAGCTCCTCGAGGCCGGCTACACCTGGGTTAACGACATCCAGGTCGCCTACGACCAGCTGCCGTTTGGCGGCACGAAGCAGTCGGGCTTCGGGAAAGAACACGGCATCGAGGGGCTCGACGGCTATCTCGAGAAGAAATCGGTGGTGCTGGCGTATTGATGGCTCCCGAAGACACCAAAGCGTTATTCGCCGAGGCTGAGAGCCTCGGGTTGTTCAAGCCGCACGGCGCGTTCGAGGTCCATTGCTCGTACTGCCATGCGCGACTCGACGGCCGCGGCGATTGCGCGACCTGCGGGCTCATCGGCCGCCCTGCGTCGGAGCTCGAGCGCCGCGCGCAGACCGACCCGGAAGGGACCGGCAAACTGCTCCGCGCCGCGATCGACAAGCGGAAGAGCTTCAAGCCGGTCGGCGCGAAGGAAAAGGCCTAAGGGACCGCCGCCTCCACCTGGCGGCGGAGGGCTTCGTCACTCCACTCGAGCGCCTCGCCGTTGCGCTCTGTCGACGGGAGCACCAGGTACGCGACCGCGCGGGCCGGAACCTTCGGATCGCTGAGCTTCCCTTCGCGCTGCGCGGCACGATAGTCATCGCTGCGTGGGAAGTCCGCCGTTGAAGTCCGGCGGATGCGCTCCTGCATCTCGGTGTCCATGTATCCGGGGTTAAAGGCGTTCGCGGTCACCCCTGTGCCCTCGAGCTCGAGGGCAACGCTCCGCGTCAGCTGCAGCACCGCGGCCTTCCCGGCCGAGTAGGCCGTCCAGCCGGGTGACGGGCGCGTCGCCGCGCCGGACGTGATCATCACGATCCGTCCGTACCCGCGGTCGAGCATCCCGGGGAGCACGGCACGCGTTGCGAGATACGTCCCGCCAACGTTGATCGCGACGCTGCGCAGCCATAGCGCGGCGTTCGAGCGCGCGAGCGGGACCATCGGATCGACCATCCCGGCGTTGTTCACCAGGATCGTCGCCGGTCCGACGAAGCGTTCGGTGGCGAGGACCAGCTCCTGCACCTGGCGTTCGTCGGCGATGTCCGCGGTCTGAGCCAGCGCGCGACCGCCGGCGCGCTTGATGCCCTTCACGACTTCGTCGAGCTCAGGGGCGTTGCGCGACGCGACCACGACCGCGGCCCCCATTGCGGCGAGCCGCTCTGCGATCGCGCGTCCGAAGCCGCGGCCTCCTCCGGTCACGATCGCGACGTGTCCGCCGAGCGCCGCCATCAACCGACGCCGACCGCGACCTGACGCGCGAACGCGGCGGCCAGCCGATCGATCTGCGCCTCGTCGTGAAGCGCCCAGAAGGAGATGCGGATGGCCTGCGGGCTCCTGGGCTCGTCGATCAGCTTTACGACCATGCGTTCCTCGTCCCACATTCGCGTGACCAGCTCCGAGACATCGCCGCTTCGCGGCTCGACTACGACGATGCCCGTTGGCATGTCCGGCGTCGAGCGGATCGCGAACGGTAGCTCGCGCAGGCGGTCGACGAGGCGGGCGCGCAACGCGCGCACCCGCCCGCCGACCCACGATCCCAAGAGGTGGTGGACGAGGAGGGTCTGGCGCAGGCCCACGAACGCCGCCGCGTCGACCGTCCCAGTCTCGAAGCGCGTCGCGTTCGCGTTGTAATCCTCGCTGCCAGCAGGCAGGTCCAACCTCGAGCGCCAGCCGAGCCGCGTCGGTGCGAACAAAGCGAGGTCTCGCACCCAGAACCCGCCGGTCGCAAGCGGGCCGTGCAACCACTTGTGTCCAAGGATCACAACGGCATCGGCGCCGAGGTCGGCGACGTCGACGCCGACCTGACCCAGAGCCTGCGCGGCGTCGACGATCGAGATCGCTCCGGCCTCGCGCGCGAGCCGGCAGGCCTCGCGCGCCGGCAGCACGTCGCCGGTCTTGCATGAGACGAGAGAGATGAGAAGCGCGCGGGCGCCATCACGCATTCCTTGCCTGACCTCTTCGAGGAAGCGATCCGCGTTCCGCTCCCATTTGATCTCGCGCAGGCGGTCGCCGAGCTCCGCCCGCCGGCGCAACGGGTAGAGCGCGCTGCCGTGCTCCTCGACGGTGGTCAGGATGAGCGAGCGCTCCGGTATGGCAAGCCCGGCGACGAGCGTGTTGAGCCCATCGGTCGCGGATTGCGCGAGCGCGATCCGCTCCCCGCCGCCCGGATCGCCGAGCGCGGTGCCGAGGTCGGCGCGCGTGTCGGACAGAGCCGAGTTGTACGCGGCGTAGCCGACGTGGCCGAACATCCCCACTTCGTTCAGCCACGCCCGGAAGCGCTCCGCGGCGCGCTGGGCTACGGGGAAGGTCGGCCCCGACCCTGCGACGTTGAAGTAGAGGAAGTCACCGCGAAGTGCCTGGAGCGCGGAGGGCGACGTGTCCGGCCGCTCGTCGATGCCCGGTGGAATGTCGGTCATGCGGTGATGATGCCGCGTATGGCGAGCCCCGCGGCGAACAGAGCCGCGAACCCGAGCGCGACCGACTGCCCCCGCGGGGCGCGGTCCCGCACCACGGACGCCGCGAGCGGCAAGGCGAGCGCGAGCGCGAAGCCGTAGAGCACGTGCAGCGCGTCGCGCGGCGGAGCCGAGAGCACGACCACCACGAACCCGAGTGCGCCCTGCAGCACAGACGCGATCACCGCGATTGCGATCGCGCCACGGAAGCCAGGTGTCGGCCCGCTGTTCCGTACGCCGAGCATGAGGCCCCACAGCCCCACTGCCGTGTAGTACAGGACGAGCGCGGTGGCCGTGCGCCCATGGAGCGAGAGAACGACGTCCACCTGACGCAGCCTAGTGGGGGGTTCTCGCGGGGCAAAGCCGCGGGGGGTCTCGGGGGGCAAAGCCCCCCGGCTCGCTCATATGCTCGATCGGTGATCGATGTGCGGGGCGTCACGCGCCGGTTCGACGGCATCGTCGCCCTCGCCGATGCCTCGTTCCAGGTCAACCCCGGTGAGATCGTCGCGCTCCTCGGACCGAACGGCGCGGGGAAGACGACCGCGAGCCGGATCATCGGCGGGATCCTCGCCCCGACGGAGGGCGACGTCCTCGTCGACGGCGTTTCGGTGCGCCAGGACGCCAACGCCGTGCGCGCGCGCTGTGGGTTCGTCACCGATCAACCGTCGCTGTACGACCGCATGCCTCTTCGTAACTATCTCGGTTTCTTCGCGCGCCTCTACGACGTGACTTCGCCGGATGCCCGGGCGAGCGAGCTCGCGAAGCTGCTCGGGCTCGACGACGTGATCGATCGCAGGCTCGGGACGTTCTCGCGCGGCATGCGCCAGAAGGTGGCAATCGCACGCGCGCTCGTTCACGACCCACCCGTGCTGCTGCTGGACGAGCCCGCCACGGCGCTCGATCCGGAGATGGCACAGATGCTTCGCGCCTTCATCGTCTCGCTGCGCGCCCGGCACCGCGCCATTCTCCTCACCACGCACGATCTCGACGAGGCGCAGCGCATCGCCGACCGCGTCGTCGTCCTCTACAAGGGACGGGTGGTGCGGATCGGATCAACCACCGATATCCGCGCCGCGGGCCGGCCGCATTACGCGGTGACGTTCGCCGGTGACGGCACCGCGGCGAAAGACGCGCTCGCGCGCGCCGGGATCGATGCCGAGGCCGCGGCCGCCAAGGACGGACTCGGCGCGCTTCGCTTCACGACGGACGATCCCGCGATGACCAACCCCGCCGCGTTGCGCGCACTCCTGGACGCCGGCATCCGCGTGATCACCCTCTCGGCCGAGGAGCGTTCGCTCGAGGACGCCTACCTCGCGATCCTCGCGGAGGCGCGGCGATGAAGTGGTGGCTGATCGCGTGGCGCGAGATCCGCTGGGAAGTGTTCCTCGACCGCGCCTCGTTACTCCGAACCGGGATCTTCGTCGTGATCCCCCTCTTCTTCGTCCTCTCGAATCGCGGCGTCGCGTCCGGACCGGGCGGCGACCTGACGCTCATCGGGCTCGCGCTGCAGAGCGTCTTCTTCCCCGCGCTCTCGGGTGTCGCGCTCATCGCCGCGACATTCACCGCCGAGAAGGAGAACGGCACCCTCGTCCCGCTCCTCGCCGCGCCGATACGCGATTTCGACATCGTTCTCGGAAAGCTCGTGGGGATGGTCGTGCCGGTGATGGT
>Ga0070706_100007188_pt1 | contig 10466 bp, 10 predicted proteins | sample KBSK5501metaG_FD_65476 | JGI IMG/M metagenome (GOLD analysis project Ga0070706, IMG submission 65476) | Corn, switchgrass and miscanthus rhizosphere microbial communities from Kellogg Biological Station, Michigan, USA - KBS K5-50-1 metaG | ecosystem: Host-associated > Plants > Roots >...
GCAGCTTGGTCGCCGCTACTCGCCGGGCAAGGGCTGCGGCTCGCACGTGAGGTCGCGACCGCCGCCGAGATCATGACGTCACTGAGGCACGAGGCCGAATTGCAGTTGCTCAGGCTGAGTCAATCTGCATAGGCGTGTCGTTGTTGTTCCGGGGAGGACACGGCTTTGAGCATCTGCGATCAACGCGAGCGGCCGCCAGCCGGCACGCGCGAGCTGCGCGAAGCTCGTCTTCGTGCCCAGCGCCGCGATGGCCGCGACCAGGCAGCCGCGCGACACGTCGTTGAGACCGGCCTGCAGCGGCGCAGGCAGCATGCCCACCGAGTTGAGCAGCACCATGCCGACGAACTCGATTCGAAGTACCGCTCCGACTTCCTTTGAGGCGATGTCCGCTTTCGCGGACGGGATGGAGCGACGTGATGGTCCGCTCGGGGTCGCAAGTACCACTACGTGCCATTGGCAAGCGGTCTCTCGAGGTGGAGGATGACGTGCGCGGCGGACCGTGAGTAGGGAACTCGCGAGGCTCCAGATCAGACGGTGGTGCCCATAACCCGGACACATTTCTTGTCGCGAACGAAGTAGCCTCAGCCGCCTACCTCAGCTCGACCTTGATGCCGTCATCCAACACCGTGATGTCGCCAATCTCGTAGATCTTGCTGCCGAAGGTCAGCTCTTCGACCGTGAAGCTGCGCAGAACCCGGCCCTGCAGCAGTTCTTGCGCGACGAGACCGCCGATCTGTTGCAGCCGTTCGGCGTCGCTGCCGCTGACACCCTGCAGTTCCAGGCGTTCGGCTTTGGGCTGCTCCAGGCGCAGGGCGCGCGCCGCCGCGTCATAGCGCAGCGCACTGCTGAGCGCGACCGTCCCATCGACCCGGCCAGCCCGCAGCAGCGGACTGGTGATCGACACACGGGCTGTGATCGCCGCGCGGTTGACCGCCGCGTTCAGGTCGAGTTGCGGGTCGCTCAGTGCAACCGAGACGATCTCGGCGTAGCGCTGTGAAACGGGGAACTGTTTGGCGATCATGGCCTGCAGTTCGAAACGTGTGGCCGTGTATTCGCTCGTCCAGAAGTTGAATGCCGCCCAGGCGCGCCACGGCAGCGCGGCGCCGAGCGCGGTCAGGCACAGGTGGCGGCGGGAGCAGTGCGGCATGGGCGGGCATGGGGCAATGGAATTCGGGACGCTGCGATTGTGCGCGTGGCAGCCTGGGCATTGGAGTCGAACCGGTCGCGCGAGCTCCACTTCCGCAATGCGTGTGACGTTGGGATCCCGTGGCGCCCTTCTTCCGAAAACGAACGAGGCAGCGAGCAGATGATCCTTCCTTCCGGTTGGATCGCGGAAGCCGGTTCTCCAAAGGTGTTGAACACCGGCAAGCGGTGTCTCATCGCGAGCGGCAGATCGTTGCATAGCGGTTCCGTCAGGTTCAGTATTCGCCGGTCGACGTGGCGAGAGTGGGAGAGTGGAATGCGTGCAGCCTGGTACTCGCGCAATGGCGATGCCCGTGACGTGCTGACGATTGGCGACCTGCCGGATCCCCTAGCGGGCCCGGGAGAAGTTCGTGTTCGCTTGGCTACATCGGGGGTGAACCCTTCGGATGTCAAGGCGCGGCAGGGCCGCCCCCTCGGGGCGGAGCGTGTCGTGCCCCACAGCGATGGCGCCGGCACCATTGATTCGGTCGGCCCTGGTGTCGCGGCGCGCCGTGTCGGCGAACGCGTGTGGGTCTGGAACGGGCAATGGAAGCGTCCCATGGGCACCGCGGCAGAGTTCATCGTTCTGCCCGAGGACCAGGCTGTCCCGCTGCCTGACGATGTCGATGACGACGCTGCGGCGTGCCTGGGCATTCCCGCCATGACGGCGTTCAACGCCGTGCGCCTGCTGGGCGACGTGAAGGGCAAGACAGTCCTGGTGATCGGAGCTTCGTCGGCAGTCGGTCATTACGCCGCTCAGCTCGCGGTGGCTGGCGGCGCTCGTGTGCTTGGCACAGTGGGCTCGGCCGACAGGGCTCGGCACGCCCTGCGCGCCGGCGTGGACGCCACGATCGACTACAAGCGCGAGTCGGTAGCCCAGCGTGTCAAGGAGCTGACCGGTGGCCGGGGTGTCGATGCGATCGTCGACATGGACTTCTCTTCGACCGCGCAACTCCTGTCCGACGGCGTACTGGCCCCGCACGGGGTGCTTGTGAGCTACGGCTCGAACGCCTATGTCGACATCCCGATCCCGTATCGGATGCTGCTGTTCAATTCCATCAGCCTCCACTTCTTCCTCGTGTATGAGTTGAGCGCTGTCGACCGTCGTGCGGCCGTGGAAGGTCTGTCCCGCATGATGAGCAACGGTCAACTGATCCACACGGTCGGCGGGCACTGGCGGCTGGACGAGGTTGCGGCTGCCCATGAAGCGGTGGAAGAGGGGCAGCTGATCGGCAATGCTGTCGTTCACGTCGCGTAGGCTGCCATTCGGTTGGACTTCGCAGGGCGGCTCGGGGTGGCCGCATCCGCCGCATTGAGACCGAATTCAGCGCAAGCCGCCGTAGACGGGTCGGGGCCGAGCAAGGATTCCGTTCGCCACGCTGTCCACGCAGTTGAAGCCGCGTCTGAGACGGGCACCTCGCTTGGCCCCGACATTCGTGCGGATCCCACGCTCTGCGGCGGCGTCGACCTTCGATCGGTCAATCGTTGACCTGCGGTACGTTCATGCAGGGTCCCGGACGCCTCCTACATCGGCGCGTTTCGCGGCGAGCCTGGCCTGGAAGACATCGAGGTGATCATCGGCAGCGCCTACGGCGTGGCCGCCGCGGACGTGACGTCGGAACTCGCGGAGTTCGAGGCCATGCTGATGTCGATCGTCGAGCGGCTCGATGCGCGATACCCGAGCGCCGATGATCTCGACACCGATGGCCTCGAGGCCATCATCGAACTGGCGGCCCGGGCCCACGCCGAGTGGGTGCGCATCCGCCCTTTCGCGAACGCCAAGATCCAGGCGCGCGCCGCCACCCGGCTGAAACCGAACTAAAGCTGTTCCTCCGGCACCAGCGGCCGCAGGAACCACAGCTTCACGCGCTGCCACCACGTCGAGTCGGGCTCGTTGCGCAGCACGATCTCCTTCTCGCCGTCCGTGGTGAGCCATTGCAGAGCGCCGCCGTTCGGCGACTTGCGCACGCGGTAGGCGCTTTGCAGGCGATCAATGTCGATGATGCGGGTCAGCTCGCGTGCGAGCGGCGGGCTGTCGATCACGGCGCCGAGCTCGGTGTTGATCGTCGCCGAGCGCGGGTCGAGGTTCATCGAGCCGATGAAGATCTTCTGCTGGTCGAGCACCACCAGCTTCGCATGCAGCCGCCCGAGCGACTTGCCGAACAGGAACATGCGCTTGTTGTCCTTCAGCCTCGACGAGCTCAGCTCGTACAGGTCGATGCCCATGTCGAGCATCTCGCCGCGGTAGGCGGTGTAGCCCAGGTGCACGATGGGCTCGTCGGTCGACGCGAGCGAATTGGTCAGCACCGTGACCTTCACGCCGCGCCCGCGCAGCTCGCGCAGCAGCTCCATGCCGTGCGTGCCGGGCACGAAGTACGGCGACGACGCGAGGATCTCGGTCTTCGCGGTGCGGATCGCCTCGAACACGTTGTAGGTGACGCTGGTCTCGAGCAGCTCGCCGCCGACCGAGCCGTCGAACGGCTTGTCCGGGTGGTCGGCGAACACGTAGGCGTCGCCCCAGATCAGGCCGAGCCGGCCGCCGTCGAGGTCGTCGGCGATCGGCCCGTAGCCGAGGATGTCGTTGGACGGCAGCGCGGCCGGCGGTGGCGTGCGCGCCGGGCCGGTCCACTCCTCGAACTTCGCGCGCAGCTCTTCCTTGGACAGATCGGTCTTCGCGATCGCCTCGAGCGGATAGACCGGCGTGCTGTTCCAGTAGCGGTCGAACAGGAACTGCAGCGGCGCGACGATGAAGCCGACCGTGAACGCGTCGACGTCGACGAAGTTCTCCGATGCGCTGCGCAGGTAGTACTCGTTCGCGACGTTGCGCCCGCCGATCACCGCCATCGCGCCGTCGGAGATGAACAGCTTGTTGTGCATGCGGTGGTTGACGCGGCTCCAGTCGCCGATCGCCGCGATGAAGCGACCGGTCTGGCCGCGATCGCGCGCGCAGCAGAACGGGTTGAACAGCCGCACCTGCACGTTCTTGTGCGCTGCAAACGCGAGAAACAACGGGTCGTGGCCGCCGGTGTACAGGTCGTCGAGCAACAGCCGCACCCGCACGCCGCGCTCGGCCGCGTCGCGCAGCGCGCGCAGCAGCCAGCGGCCGGTCTCGTCGTCCTCGAAGTGGTAGTACTGGACGTCCAGCGACACCTCGGCGCGCCGCGCGAGCTGCACCCGCGTATCGAGAGAAAAGAGGCCGAGCGGCATCAGACGGAAACCGGACAGGTCGGGCGCCGGCGTCGAGCGCTGGGCAATGCCGCCCAGCGTGGTCTTCGGATCGAGCGGGATCGCCTCGCTCGCGATCGCCTCGCGATCGATCGTCGGCAGCGGCATGGTGCTGCAGGCGCCGAGCAGCGCGAGCAGCCAGACCCCCGGCACGACGCGCCACAGCGCGGGCATGGCGAGCGTCCGCTTTCCCCTCAAAACATCCATGTCCATCGTCTGCACCGCCCGTAGGTACTGACCGCCGGCACATATTCTGCCGTGGCCGCATGACGCGCGATCGTTGCCTCTGTCGGATGGGACGCCGGAGCCTTACGTCTTCGTCGAGAAGCGTCGATTCAACCCGGGCGAGAGTCCCAGGGATTGCTCACTGCCAGGCCACAGCCTTCGAAATCGGCAACATTGCGCGTCGCCAACCCGGTGCCGGAGCTCAAGGCGATGGCCGCGATCTGCGCATCGAACTGCGAGATCGGCCGGCCGATCCCGCGCCGGCTCGCAACAATGCCGGCGTATGCGCTGGCAGCTGCCCTGCCGAACGGCAGCACACGATCGCCGAAGTCCTCCGCGAACATCGTGTCCACCGCCTGCTCGAGCTGCGTGCGCCGCTTGCCAGGCGGCAACAGACGTACGCCCAGCAGCATTTCCGCCTGGGTCACCGTGCTCACGAAGAGTGTCCCGGCCGGCTGCTGTGCAAACCAATCAAGCACGCCGGGGTCGGGGCGGACGCGCAGCAGTTCGGAGAGTACGTTCGTGTCGAGCAGCGTGCTCATCGGCGCCCGGTCTTCGCGCGGGTCTTGCCGGCTGGCGGCGATCGGCGCGCCACCGGCCCCTCGTCGAAGCTCGGGGGGAGCCGCACCGGCTCACGCTCAATTGACGGCAGCACGACATCACCCAGGCCCGAGAACCGGGTACGGATACGCTGGACCAGATCGGTCGCCGTGATCGAGGGGCCCGTAAGCGCCGCGCGCAGGATCTGCCTCGCCTCCTCTTCCATTGAGCGGTTGCGATGCGCGGCGCGGATGCGCAATTGCTGCTTGAGCGACTCGTCGAGATCGCGGATGGTGAGCGTTGCCATGGTTTGAATCCCTTATCAGCATTGTAGTCAATGCTGTCATCGACTGCATCCTGCCGATCGACAGGCCGCTCGATCAATCCGGCTTCACCTTCGCCCGCGCGATCACCGGCTTCCAGCGCTGCTGCTCGGTCGCGATGAACTTCGCGAACTCGGCCGGCGTGCTGCCGACCGGGATCGCCGCGTCGTTGGCCAGGCGCTCGAGCGCGGTCGGCTCGTGCACCGCCTTCGCGGCGGCCGCGGCGAGCTTGTCGGTGGCCGGCGCCGCGAGGTTCGCCGGCGCGAGCATGCCGTACCACTGCGTCATCTCGAAGCCCGGGTAGCCCTGCTCGGCGACGGTCGGCACATCGGGCAGCTGCGGGATGCGCTGCGTCGTGCCGGTCGCGATGCAGCGCAGCTTGCCGGCCTTGATGAATTGCAGGATCGCCGGGGCCCCGACCGATGCGGCCTGCAGCCGCCCGGCCAGCAGGTCGGTCAGCTGCGGCCCGGTGCCGCGGTACGGCACGTGCAGCACGAAGGTGTTGGTCGCCATCTTCAGGTACTCGAACGCGAGGTGCCCGGCACTGCCGTTGCCGGCCGAGCCGTAGTTCAGCTGGCCCGGCTTGGCCTTCGCGAGCGCGACGAACTCCTTCAGGTTCTTCGCCGGCAACTCGGGGTGCACGACGTACAGGCTCGGCACCTTCGCGAGCAGCGAGATCGGCCGGAAGTCCTTCACCGGGTCGTACGGCAGCTTGTCGAAGATGTACGGGTTGACGGCCAGCGTGCCGATGTGGCCGAGGATCAGCGTGTGCTGGTCGTCGGCACGCGCCACCTCGGCCATCGCGACGTTGCCGGCGCCGCCCGGCTTGTTGTCGACGTACATGCTCTGGCCGAGCAACTTGGTCAGCTCGGCCGCGGTCGCGCGCGCGACGATCTCGGAGCTGCCGCCGGGCGCGAACGGCACGACGAAGCGGATGGCCTTGCTCGGCCAGGCGCTCTGCGCGCGGGCCAGCAGCGGCACGGCCGCACCGGCGCAGGCCGCGAGGCCCGCGTGCAGGACGACGCGGCGATTCGGGGAAACGGCGTGGGGCATCGGCGGCTTCTTTCTTCGGCAAGAACGATCGCTCGATTTTGCGGCACGCCACCCGCGCAAGCCGCCACAATCGCGTTCCTCCGTCCCCCTGCTTTCCCTGCCCCGCGCGATGGATGCCCAGCGTTTTGCCGTCACGAAGATCCAGCCGCCGCGCCTGCGCGCGCAGCGCGTGGTCGAGCGCGCGCAGCTCGGCGCGGCGCTGATTCATGCGCTGCTGACGCAACGCGTCGTGCTGCTGCAGGCGCCCGCCGGCTTCGGCAAGACGGCGCTGCTCGCCGCGCATTGGCCGCAGCTGCCGGCCGGCACGGCGCTCGCATGGGTCTCGCTCGACGAGGACGACGACGCCCCGCGCATCTTCGCCTGCTTGGTCGCCGCGCTCGAGCCGCACGACCTGCCGTGGCGCACGTCGCCCGAGGCGCTGATCGCGCTGGCCGCCGGCGACGGTGCGGCATCGCGCCGCGCGCTGGCCGAGCTGCACAACGCGCTGGCCGGCGCCGACGCCGCGCACGGCGTGATCGTGTTCGACGACCTGCACCGCGTGCAGGCGCCGCAGGCGCTGGCGCTGATCGATGCGCTGATCGAGCGGTTGCCGCCGCAGTGGACGGTCGTGCTCGCGACACGCGTGCCGCCCGACGGGTCGCTGGCCCGCTGGCGCGCCGCCGGCGAGCTCGCCGAGTTCGATCAGGACCAGTTGCGTTTCACCGCCGACGAGGCCGCGGCGCTCGCGGCGGCCGAAGCCTCGCCGCCGGTACGCGAGCGCATCGCCGAGCTGTTCGAGCGCACGCAGGGCTGGCCGGCCGGATTGCAGCTGTGCCTCGCCGCGCTGCGCACGCGCCTCGGTGCGTCGGGCGCGCTGGGCACGCACGGCCGCGGGCTGCTGGACCGGCACCTGTTCGACTACCTCGCCAGCGAGGTGCTCGACGACATGCCCGAGCCGCTGTGCGATTTCCTGACCCGCTGCAGCGTGCTGCCCGAGTTGACCGCAGCGCGTGCCGCGGCCGTCAGCGGCGATGCGCAGGCCGCGCGCCGGCTCGACGAGATCGAACGGCGCGGCCTGTTCGTGACCGTGCTCGATGCGCACGAGCGCACGCTGGTGCTGCACGACCTGTTCCGCAACGCGCTCGACGAGCGGCTGCTGCGCCGGCACCCCGACGAGCTGCCCGAGCTGCTGCGCCGCGCCGCGGCCGGCGAGCACGATCCGTTGCGCCGCGTCGGCTTCCTGCTGCGCGCGGGCGATTGGGCGCTCGCGGAGGAGGCGCTGGATGCGAGCGCGCCGGACCTGCTGCTGCACGGCGGCGTCGGCGAGGTGCAGCGGCTGATCGAGAGCTTTCCGGCTGCGTGGCGCGATGCGTCGCCGCGCCTGCTGCGGCTCGCCGGCGTCGCCCACTGCCTGCGCTGGCAGTGGGCCGAGATGGCCCGCAGCCTCGAAGGCGCCGTGGCGGCCGCGCGTGCCGCCGGCGACGAGGCCGAGCAGCGCCTCGCGCAGGCGTACCTCGCGTCGGCCTGCTACCCGCTGGGCCGCAACGAGCAGGCCGTCGAATTGCTCGCCGAGTTGGCGGCGCAAGTGCTGCCGCCGCGCGCCCGCGTGGTCGCGCTGCTGGGCGAGTGTTCGCAGCGCTTTCGGCGCGGCGAGCACGAGCGCGTGCCGCAGGCGTACGCCGAGCTCGTGACGCTGCTCGAACGCGGCGAGTCGCTCTTCACCTGGTGGGAATGCGCGCCGGCGTCGAACTGGAGCACGCTGCGCGGCATGCGGCCGGTGCTGCAGCGCTACTTCAACGGCGCGCTCGCGCGCATCGGCGAGCGCTCGCTGCCGATGCGCGCCGACGTACAGATTCAGCGCGCCTTCGTCGCGCTCTGGTCCGCCGAATTCGACACCGCGCTCGAGTTCGCGGCCTCGGCCCGCAGCGACCTGAAGTGGTTCGCCTGCTCCGGCGAGATGGAGGTCGCGCTGCGGCTGTTCGAGATGATCGCCGACGCGATTCGCGGCCGCGCGGAGTCGGTCTGGGCGCGGCTCGACGAGCTGTGCACCCGCGAAGACCGCGGCACCGACGAGCGGCGCCGCCTCTGGCAGCATCAGATGAGCGTCTACGGCGTGCGCCTGAACGACGTGCTCGACGGCGATCCCGAACGGCTGCGGCATTGGGCCGCGACGCTGACTGAGCGGCCGCTGATCAGCGACGCGGCCTCGCCGCGCGCCGACCTCGTGCGCGCCCGCCACGCGGCCGCCGAAGGCCGCTGGGCCGACGCTGCCGCAGGGTTCGTTGCGTTGTTGCCGCAGGCGTCACGCATGGACGTGATGGGCCAGGCGATCGAGATCCAGGTCCGTGCGGCGCACGCGCTGCTGCGCGACACGCGTCTTGCACAGGCCGCCGAGGTGCTCGCGCCAGCACTCGAGCGCATGCGCGTCGAGGGCGAACGCGGCCACGCGCTGATGTGTGGCCCGGACGTGCTGGCCGTGCTGGCCGAAGCGCGTTGGGACGCATTGCTGAGCACCGAACAGCGCGCCGAGCTGCGCGCCGCGGCGGCGCTGGCCGCAGCGCTGCGCGAGGACCGTCCGGCCGCTCGCGTCGATGCGGCCGCCGCCGGCGCGCCCGCATCGGCCGCGAAGACCGCCACCGCGCTCGCCGCGAGCGACGACGACACGCTGCTCAGCACCCGCGAGCGCAAGGTGCTCGAGTTGATCGCCGCCGGCGACAGCAACAAGGTGATCGCCCGCGCGCTCGACATCAGCCCGCACACCGTGAAGCGCCACGTCGCGAACATCCTCGACAAGCTCGGCCTCGCGTCGCGCGGCCAGGCGGGCGCGTGGCTGCGAACGAGCGCGTAGAAAGCGCATCAGCGCATCTCGCGGGCCTCGCGGCTTCTCTGTAGCGGCGTCGATAGCGCAGCACTGTATCTGTCGCACCGCAAGGCCATGCGGCACAGTCGTCGCATCGCCGAATTCGATTCCATCAGGACCGCGCCCATGATCCAGGCCTCTTCGCTGCTCGGCTTCGCGCTGCTCGCGCTCGGCATGGTGCTGACGCCCGGCCCGAACATGGTGTACGTGGTGTCGCGCTCGGTGTGCCAGGGCCGCAGGGCCGGGCTGGTGTCGCTGGGCGGCGTCGGCCTCGCATTCATCGTCTACATGCTGGCCGCGGCGCTGGGCATCACGTCGCTGCTGATGGCGGTGCCGTTCCTCTACGACACGCTGCGCTTCGCCGGCGCGACCTATCTCGCGTACCTCGCGTGGCAGGCACTGAAGCCCGGCGGCAGCTCGCCGTTCGCAGTGCAGAACCTGCCCGTGGACAGCCCGCGCCGCCTGTTCGCGATGGGCTTCATGACCAACCTGCTGAACCCGAAGGCAGCGCTGCTGTACCTGTCGCTGCTGCCGCAGTTCATCGACCCGGCGCTCGGCAGCGTGTTCGCGCAGGCGGTGATCCTCGGCTCGGTGCAGATCGCGATCAGCCTGAGCGTCAACGGCCTGCTCGCGATCATGGCCGGATCGATTGCCGGCTTCCTTGGCGCACGCCCCGGCTGGCTGGCGCTCCAGCGCCGCCTGATGGGCACGATCCTCGGCGGCCTGGCGCTGCGTCTCGCGCTCGACGCGCGCAAGTAGCCGTCGCGCGCAGCAGCGCGGCGGCGTCGCATGGCACGGCTTGTGCGAGGCGGCGTGCGCGTGCCGCGAACGTGCCCCGATAATGCGGCCCGTCGTCGCTGAGGGATTGCCGAGAAGATGATGAAGGTGCTGCTCGTCGATGACCATGCGCTGCTGCGCGATGGTCTCGCGCTGGTGATGGAACGCGAATTCATCGGCCTGAACCTGCTGCAGGCCGGCACGCTGGCCCAGACGCGTTCGGTGATTGCCGAACATCCCGACGTGCGGCTCGTGCTGCTCGACCTGATGCTGCCCGACGGCGACGGCAAGTCGGAGCTGGC
>Ga0070706_100007190_pt1 | contig 10466 bp, 12 predicted proteins | sample KBSK5501metaG_FD_65476 | JGI IMG/M metagenome (GOLD analysis project Ga0070706, IMG submission 65476) | Corn, switchgrass and miscanthus rhizosphere microbial communities from Kellogg Biological Station, Michigan, USA - KBS K5-50-1 metaG | ecosystem: Host-associated > Plants > Roots >...
AAACTGTTTTCAGAGTTTTCCGGCATGCGCGGAAGCCTTTCACATGAGCTTCGCAGAGCGGGGCAGGGATTTCGCCGTCATCTTATTCGAGGGCCGAGGGGCTGTCAAACCGGCCGTTCTGCGTGTAGAATGCCCCCGCATCAAGCAATGCCCGATCACAATCAAAACAAGGCAGCATTGCCGGAACTTCGCCAGATTCTGTTGCCAACAGATTTCAGTGCTTGTGCGAATTACGCGCTGGCTTATGCCGCGGCGATTGCTCGGGCGACCGGTGCGACGATTGTCTGTGTCCACGTGGTTGAGCCTATTGTTCCCGCAGTCGGCTATACCGGCCTGGCTGAGCCAATGCCGATAGCTGATATCAGCGAACAGTTGGAAGACTCGGCTGAGCGAGAACTGCCGCGGCTTACTGAATGCGAGGAATGTGCCGGTCTTAATTTGGAAGAAGTGATTGTTCACGGCGATGCTGCCGCCGAAATTGTGCGCGTGGCAAACGAACGCGAAGTTGATCTGATTGTCATTTCATCGCACGGGCGCACCGGATTGGGCCGAATGATTTTTGGGTCGACCGCAGAGGCCGTGGTGCGTCACGCCCGTTGCCCAGTTCTAGTTGTAAAACCCCCTGAACAGAAAGAGGAGACCGATAAGTGCAGTGAGCGGTGAGCGGTGAGCAGTTGAAAAACGTCGTTCCTGCTCCCTACCGCTAACTGCGGACAATTCCACTGCTTACTGCTCACTGCTTACTGTTTACCGCCCACTGCTCACTCTTATGAACAGTCTCCAATTTCTGTCTTATCTAATCGAGCAGTACGGCCTCTATGCCGTGTTCTTCCTGGCCATGATCGAAGGCGACATCACGTTGCTACTGGCGGGCGTGCTGGCGCACAACGCTTTCTTCGGCGAATACAGTTTCGCGCGCGTGTTGCTATGGGGAACGCTGGGCGGAGTAGCTAGCGACAACATCGCTTATGCGGCGGGGCGAGGCTTTAGCAAGACCGTTCGCGGCTTTCGGTTCTATCGTGGGGCGAAACCCCGCATTGAGCGGCTCACGAACCTCTTTGGCGCGCTTTCGATTTTTCTTTCAAAGTACATTTACGGCTTGCGTTGGGCGTCATGTACTTTCTATGGCGTCAGTCGTATGCCCTACGTGCGCTTTCTGCCGCTTTCGATCGCGAGTTGTTTTCTCTGGGTTTTTGTTCTCAGCGGAGTTGGATACTTCTTCAGCAGCGCGGTGATGGGATTGATCGGCGATTTTCGCCACGTCGGAAAAATTCTGCTGGTCATCGTAATCGTCGGCGTAATTGGATTCTATTTGATAAAGCGGATGTGGCTTTCGAAAAAAGTTGAGCAAGTCGCCCCAGAGCTGCAGGAGATCGAACATGCTACCATCGAAGGGTTCAAGGAACTAAAAGAAGAAATTCGGGAAAAAATTCATTTGAAATAGAGCGCATCTCGTGATCATCGAATCATCTGCTCCGACCCGCGTCGACCTTGCCGGCGGCACCATCGACATCTGGCCGCTTTACCTTTTCCATTCCCACGCTATGACAGTCAACTTTGCGCTGTCGTTGCGCGCGAGTGTGCGCATCGAAACGCGCGAAGATCAACGCATCATCCTGGAGTCACGCGACCGCCGTATTCGTGTTGATTCGACTGTTGAGCGCATCGATGAGCTCGCACGCGACGAACAGCTCGAGTTGGTTTCGAAGGTGGTTCACTTCTTCCGACCGCAAACCGGTTTTCATCTCATCGCCAATAGCGAAGCGCCGGCCGGAGCAGGAATTTCCGGATCTTCGGCGCTGGCTATTGCTTTGATTGGTGGATTGAATCGCCTGGTCGGGAATCGCTACGAAGAGCGCAAGTTCATCACGCTGGCCGCAAACCTGGAAACAACCGTCATCAAAGTGCCCGCGGGTTTTCAGGATTACTATCCCGCCTTTTATGGGTCGACTTCATGCATACATTTTCGCGCGGATGGAATTAAGCGTGAACATCTCAGCATCGACGAAGACCAGCTCGAGCGGCGCTTCGTGATTTGCTACACCGGCGAGCCGCGCCTTTCGGGAATCAACAACTGGGATAGCTTCAAGCGTCACATCGATGGCGATTCAGAGTTGTTCACCATCTTCGAGGGAATTCGCGACGCTGCTGTGCAGATGCGCGGAGCGCTGCTGGCGAGCGATTGGAAGGCGGTGGCTGAGACGATGCGCGCCGCCTATCCGAACCGCAAACGCCTGGCACCCACAATCACGACACCGCACATGGACAGGCTGGTAGAGAAAGCGCTCCGAAACGGCGCGGAAGCAGCAAAAGTCTGCGGCGCGGGCGGTGGTGGATGCATTGCTTTTCTGTGCCCGGAAGGACGAAAGCAAGACGTCGAGCGCGCGCTCTCCGCGGAAGAAAGCGCGGAAGTCCTGGATTGGAAAGTTTCCCGTGAAGGATTGATTGTGAGGGAAAGGTGATCGTCGCAGTTAGTAGCCACTGCGCGGCGACGGGAAGATAAGAATTGACCCAACCGCGAAAGCGGTTGCGGCGAATTCCTCAGATTTGCGTGGCGTCAAACCGCGCTGTATGACCAGCTCGAATCCTTCTGCTAACTTGTGCCTTCCGCCTGCTGTTTCGCAGCCGCCGCGAGTTTGGTCAGCCGCTCGACCTTTTGTTCATGCGTCTCGCCGGGAACCGGACCGGTATCCACAACTCCAGCGTAGCTCGATCTCTTCATCAAAGCGCGATCAGGCTGATCAGAATGCGACGCGGTTGGCGTGGGCGTTGTCGTTGGCGTAACGGTGTCGGGCGCCAGCTCGGCTGGTGTCTCGGCGCCGGCAACCGCCGACGCTGTAGCGGCCGGCTTGCTTAATGGAGCCGCTGAGGCAGCGCCGGTTTCGGCTTGTGCTTCTGCTGCTGGTCGATGCGTGTCCGCCTCGGGCGAGGAATCCACGACCGTAACCGAAGCGGTGTGTTCTGGTGCGCCGCCTTCCTCAACACGCTGCTTCGCTCCCGCAACGACTTTCCTAAGGCGTTCGATCTTCTGCTCGTGTGTTTCGCCGGGCACTGGCCCAGTATCGACGACGCCGGCGTAGGTCGATCGCCGATTCAACTGTCGGTTCGGCTGGGCCGCAGCCTTCGCAGCGGCCGGGGCAGCCATTGATTTCTCGGCCACCGAAGCTGCCTGAGCTGCCGTCGGTGTTGGCTTCGCCGGAGCAGCAGGAGGAATCGCCTTGGGTGCGGCTCTTCCGGCTGGCGAGGGTGCAGGGTGGCCGTGTTCGCCTGTGGGTTCGACGATTACATAAACGCCCTTTTCATTTTTCTTGATTACCGGCAGAGTGCCGCCGGCCGCTTGCAGCAGCGCCGTTAACTCTGCTTCTACAAAACGTGTTTGCTTTTCGGGGTCGCGCACGTGGCCCAGCGGAGGTCCCATATAGAGCGTGCCGCATATCTGGCATTTGAACAGCACATCGTCGCCGCGCAAGTGGACTTCGGCTGGTTCGCCGGCCGTCTTCAGTTGTTTCAAATGACCGTTGCAGAGCTTGTTCTTTTCATTCCGCTGGTTGCAGACGGTCTGCGCGTTGGTGATGCGTTTGGGAACCGGAGGCGTAGCCGCGGCTGATTGCGATGTTGCGGTCGGGTTAATTTCCGGGGCGTTGGTTGACATTGCGCGCTGACTCTAATCTCGTTCGTGCGATTAAGAAATTGAATGACGAAGTTGCGAACTTGTCCGCAATCTTAACGATAGAGTCAGAGGCGCGTCAATGTTGCAACTGAAAGGGTTTCAAGTGCTGAGGATTGAAATTTCTCTTCACCGGCCGCCCTCGCGCACCGTGTTATGCTTAGCGCCTCATGGTCTCAGAATTTCTTAGCGCGCTGTGGCGTTACCTTCCCGGGTTTTTGCGCCGTCGTGTTGTTCGGATAGGCCAAAGCAGTTTCACGGTCACCGCCGGCGCGTTTATCTTCGACAACGACGATCGCATCCTCCTGCTCGAACATGTTTTCCGTCCGGATCACGGTTGGGGACTTCCGGGCGGCTTCCTGGGCACAGGCGAACAGCCTGAGGCAGCCTTACGACGAGAACTGCGCGAGGAAATTGGCATAGAGGTCGAAGACGTCAGGATTGTATTTGCGCGAACGCTTCCTAAACCGCGGCAGATTGAAATTTACTTTCGCGCCAGGGCGATAGGCACTCCGCAGCCGTGCAGCTTCGAAATCCGCCGCGCCGAATGGTTCACGGTTGACAAGTTGCCGCCGGAGCTTTCCGGAGACCAACGCCGACTGATCAGACGGGTGATCAGCGTTGGCGAAAAGACTTAGCCATGATGTATGCTACGCGCCGCTCGCGGAAAGGATGAAGGCGGAAGGATGAAGGATGAAATGTGTTTGCTAGCGTTGTCTTCATCCCTCCGCCTTCATCCTTCATCCTTAAGTTCTAAGGAGACTCTGCCATGGCAGCCTCAGGCGTCCAACTGATCCCTTCGCCCGAAGTCATAATGCAAATTCTGAAGCGCACCGGTGCGTTTCGCGAGGGACACTTTATTTATCCTAACGGCAAACACACGGCGCACTATTTTCAGATGCCGCTCGCGTTTCGGTATTACGATACGGCGCGGGTACTGGCCGTAGCTCTCAGCCGCAAATTCCGCGTCGAACGCGACATCGCCAGCCAGTTGCCTAAAGTCGCCATCATCAGTCCGAGTTCGGGCGGCATCCCCGTAGCGTTCGGCGTGCGCGACGCGCTCAGCGCCGAACAGATTTACTGGGCCGAGCAGGAAGGCGGCAAACGCATGTTTCGCCAGTATGTGAACCAGGGCGAGATCAATCCCTGCATTATCGTTGACGACATCATTCGCAGCGGCCACGCCATCGAGGAGACGGTCGAGCTCGTGCGCAGTCTTGGTTCACCGATAATCGGTTGCGGCGCCATCGTGCGTTTCACTTCCGCGCCCGATCACATCGAGGGTGTGCCAATCAAGTCATTGGTAGAGTTTGACGAAAGGTTCTATGACACCGGTGATCAGTGTGTCGAATGCAAGGCGGGCGCGCCGGAGGAGCATGTGAGGTTCTAGACAGGAAGCAGGCAGCAGGAGACAGACGGCAGGATCTATGCCAACCCCACAAGGCTTTAGAGATCTCAAGGTTTATCAACTGGCCTACCGACTCGCAATGGATATCTTTCACGAGTCGAAATCGTTTCCAAGAGAAGAAAGATACTCGCTCACCGACCAGATTCGCCGGGCCTCCAGGAGCGTGGCGGCCAATATAGCGGAACAGCATGATTCTCAATCCTGGAAGGTTCAGCATTTAGTTTTCCTGCCGTCTGCTTCCTGCCTCCTGCTGCCTGCCTGGTGCCTGCCTCCTACATCTCATGTCGATTCGCCAGCGCCTTATCCATTGTCACTTCATCGACGTATTCAAGATCGCTTCCGACGGGCATTCCCATCGCCAGGCGCGTTACGCGTAAACCCAAAGGCTTCAGTAAACGGCTGATGTAATTAGCCGTGGCCTCACCTTCAGTGTTTGGATTGGTGGCCAGGATCACTTCACGCACCTCGACGCCTTCGTTGTTTTCCGACTTGAGCCGTGGCAAAAGATTGTCGAGACGCAAGTCGCTCGGTCGAATCCCGCGAATGGGCGAAAGCGATCCGTGCAGGACGTGATAAAGACCTTTGTAGCTGCGCGTTTTTTCTACGGCGACCAGGTCGTAAGGTTGCTCTACCACACACATCAGCGAACGATCACGCGACGGCGATGCGCAAAAGCGGCAGGGATTAACGTCGGTGAGGTTGTTGCAGACGGAACATTCCGTGATGCGCTGCTTCACCTCGTGCAGCGCTTCGATCAGGCGTTCGACGTCGGCCTCGGGCGCGCGCAAGATGTGAAACGCCAAACGCTGCGCCGACTTTTGACCGATGCTCGGCAGGCGTTTGAATTCGTCGATGAGTTTGGTGACAGGTTCGGCGTAGTCAAGCATAAATGAAACTAAAAGAGATTTCCCAAACCAGGCGGCAACATTGAGCCCAGCTTGCTCTTCATCGCTTCGTCGACTTTGCGGTTGGCTTCATTGATCGCGGCGACAATCATGTCTTGCAGCATCTCGATGTCATTCTCTTTGACGATTTCCGGATCGACTTTGAGCGCGATGATCTCATGATTGCCTTTCATCGCGACGGTAACTACCCCACCACCCGCCGAGGCGTCAACCCGCAGCTCTTCCATTTCGCGCTGCATCTTTTCCTGCATCTGCTGCGCCTGCTTCATCATTCCCTGGATGTTGAGTCCGCCGGGAAATTTCATCGCTTGGTCAACCTCGCTTCTATTCAGTTTGCTGCCCGGTCATCGTAACTTTCATTGGCGGCGAATGCAATTAGTGACCATGCATTGTCGCTAAGACGATTGCCATGCTATAAGCCTGTGCCTGAATGGAACACGTAGCTGAATCTCAACCTCCAGTCATTACCGAACGCACACTCACTGCTGAGATTAAACTCTATTCCGATTTGCTGATCCCACAGTCTCAGCCAGCTCCTCTCTTGATCGCTTTGCATGGTTACGGAGCGAAAAAACGACAGATGATGCGCGAGGCACAAACGATCGCTCCCGAAGGTTTCGCGATTGCTTCGCTGCAAGGCCCGCATCAGCATTTGAAAGAAGCGAAGGAGCCGGGCGGACCCTTGCGGTTTGGTTTTGGCTGGCTAACCAACTTTCATCCGGAAGAATCCATCGCGATACATCACGGAGCGTTGATTAATTTGACAGATTCGCTGATCGCAGAAGGCATTGCTGATCCACAAAGGATCTTTCTGCTCGGCTTTTCGCAATCGTGCGCGTTGAATTATCGGTTCGCCTTTACGCATCCGGATCGCTTGCGCGGCGTAGTCGGAATTTGTGGCGGCTTGCCGGGCGATTGGGACACGAGCGGACTCTACAAACAAACCGAGACGAGCGTATTTCATCTAAGCGGGGAGCGTGATGAGTTCTACCCGCCGACACGCGTCAAAGACTATGCGGAGCAACTGCGTACGCGCGCTCGAGATGTCTCGTTCAATAGCTATGACGCGGGCCACGAGATGGTTCAAGCCATGCGAGACGACGTGGGCGCATGGTTGAAAGCGTTGGTTTGACCCACAACACCATCATCGTTAATAACAAACGCATGAAATGCGAGTAGATTTGGATAACCGTTGTCAGTCCGCGAAGCGGACGGACGAAAATAGCGCAGTGATTTATCGTTGGGTAACGGCATTGAAAAATATTTCCAAGTCCGCGAAGCGGACGACAGATATCACTCCGGTCGGTCGCAAACCGGAGCCCTTTCCGTCGCCCGTTTCACGGGCTTTAGGGTTCATTTCGGTTGCTCTTTCCATCCCTCAAGTGTTGGGCTATTGCCGATCGTCGGCTTTGCGCACTAATAGTTCGATAGGAAAGAAATGGATCGTAGTGTCCTTCCTCGTTGTTTCGCTGAGTTTTATCAACGCCTGCCGGCGGCACGTCGCGAAGCCGCTAACGCCCCCACCTGAACAGACTGAGAAGCGCGCACTGCCTCTCAACTCTTCGCCGCAACTGAAACTTGTCATGGACGGCACGTTCGATCAGGTTGGTAAGACGAACGGTTACGATGCTTCTTATCAAAAGCTCGAGTATCCCAACGGCGACGTTCCGATTGAAACCGGCGTTTGTTCTGACGTGATAGTGCGCGCCTTTCGCAAAGGCGGAATCGACTTACAGAAGGAAGTCCACGAGGACATGAAAGACAACTTCTCGGTGTATCCGAGGAAGTGGGGAGCGAGCGGACCCGATGCCAATATAGATCATCGTCGCGTCCAGAACCTGCAAACGTACTTCACGCGCGAAGGCAAGTCCCTGGCGACGACAGGCAATAGCGACAACTTTCTGCCCGGTGATATTGTCACGTGGGACTTAGGAAACGGCGTCGATCACATTGGCATGGTCGTCAATGTCTGGTACAAACCTTCGCAACGCTATCTGATTGTGCATAACATCGGGGCCGGCACCCACATGGAAGATGCGCTGTTCGCGTGGAAGATCACCGGGCACTACCGCTACTTTTGAGAACCTGCAGTCCCCGCAGGCACAGCATATTTATAGAACTCACTCTGCTGCCTCAAAACCTAGCGCCTTCAAGGCACGTCGTGCTATAACGACGCGCCTGAAGGCGCTTTCAAACAGATAGGTGTGTGCTTTTTACTATAAAAGCTCCGAAGGAGCGGAATGTAATAGCCCCGGGCGTGAGCCCGGGGATCAAGCCAGACAAAGAATTTTGTGAGTCCTCCAAGAGGGCGACAGAACCTTCCTCGCAAGCATTCAATTCTGCCGCCCTTTCAGGACTCAATGGACATTTTTTTGGAAACTGATCCCCAGGGCTGACGCCCGGGGCTATGAATATGCCGCCCGCTTTGCGGGATGGTTAGCAGTTGACGTCCAAAAAGCTATGGCCAGTACTGATGAGCGCATCGGAAGCACAAATCTCGCCTCGATCGAGCGCGACGTCGAATCACGCAGCGCCGTCTTCCGCAAAGAACTTGGCCTGTTCGATCTCGTCCTCACGCAGGTCGTTTTTGTTGTCGGCACAATCTGGGTAGGCTGGGCGGCCAAGCTCGGTGACTCGCAGAATGTCTTTTGGCTGCTGGCGATCGTCACCTTTTATCTTCCGCTCGCGGCGGTGGTGATTTTTCTCAACCGTCTGCTGCCCCTCGAAGGCGGTCTGTATCAATGGGCCAAGGCGGCCTTCAATGACTTCATAGCGTTTATGGTCGCCTGGAACCTCTGGGTATTCGCCATCCTCATTCTGGCAGGCATCGGCCTGGTGGTAACGACTAACCTTTCATACGCGATCGGATCCGGAGCCGCATGGATGAGAAGCAGTAAGTGGTTCATAACCTTGATTAGCGCCGGGCTGGTGATTGGGATCATGGTGGCAACGACGCGCGGTCTTGGCATCGGAAAGTGGGTGCACAACGCGGGCGGCATAATGTTGATGATGACCTTCGCGGCGCTGATCTTACTGCCACTCTTCGGTTTAGTGCGCGGCACGGTGAACGAGTATCACCCGTTCACCGTGAGGGTCCCGTCACTCACGCTCTTGAACGTGAACGTCTATAGCAAATTGGCGTTGGGCGCTCTCACAGGATTTGAGTACATTGCGATTCTTGCCGGCGAAACTCGCGCGCCGGCGCGCAACATCGGTCGGTCAGTGATCATTTCCGCGCCCATCATTGCCATGATGTTTATTCTCGGCACCAGCTCGGTGCTCGCTTTCGTTTCGCCTGACAAAGTCGATCTCATCGGCCCGATTCCACAGGTTCTGAGTATCGGTTTCGGATCTTATGGGTGGGTCGGCAGAGTAGTGTCGCTGGCAATCCTGGGCGTCGTAGTCCGGCAGATCGCATTAATGAGTATCTACTTTGCCGGTAATACGCGTTTGCCGATGGTTGCCGGTTGGGATCGTCTGTTACCGAGTTGGTTCACGCGTTTACACGATAAGTACAAGACGCCAGTGAACTCGATTCTGTTTGTTGGAGTCGTTACCCTCGCGCTGGGCCTCGCCAGCTTGATTGGCGTAAACGAGCAAGAAGCATTTCAATTACTGGACAACGCTGGCGGTGTTTTCTACGCCTCGACATACGCTGTGCTGTTCGCGATACCGCTCGTCGGCATGAAAGCGTTCGGCGTGCGCGTGCCGCTCTGGTTGAAGTTCGCGTGCGCTTCAGGCTTTCTCGTGTCGCTCTTGTACATCGGTTTGACGATCGTTCCAATCATCTCCGTGGAAAGCCGTCTTTCATTCGCCGCGAAGATTATCACGGTGGTAGTGCTTGCCAACGCGTTGGGCGCGGGCCTTTATCTGCTCGGCAGAAGGCGGACGGCTTAACCGAGCACCGCGACTTTATTTTTTACATTGATCGCTTCCGCCAGCTGTGATAATCATCTGCGCGCTCGGTCGTCAGAACTAGAAACCTCAAGGAGAAGACACATGAACAACATTAACTTCGGACGTGTTTTGCTCGGCGGTTTGGTAACAGGTCTGGTTTTGAATATCGGCGAGTTCTTGCTGAATGGGGTCGTGCTGGCGAAACAAATGGAAGCCCAGTTCTTCCGTAAGCTCAACATTCCTCCACCGACCCCGAGCTCGTTGGCTGTACTCGTGGTCATTACTTTCGTCCTTGGCATAGTCATAGTCTTTGTCTATGCGGCGATCAGGCCTCGCTTCGGCGCTGGTCCGAAGACGGCAGTGATTACTGGTCTGACGGCTTGGTTTTGCGTCTATCTTTATGGCAACGTCGGCGGTGTCGCATTGGGATTTATTCCTGTCAATATGGCCGCGATCGCCATCGCCTGGGGAGTGGTTGAATATCTTCTCGGAACGCTTGCCGGGGCCTGGTTGTATAAGGAAGCCTGAGACCGGGCGAGATCGATTTGTCACACGCACTCGCCGTCATTAATTGCTCGCAGCTTGTCAC
>Ga0070706_100007191_pt1 | contig 10465 bp, 12 predicted proteins | sample KBSK5501metaG_FD_65476 | JGI IMG/M metagenome (GOLD analysis project Ga0070706, IMG submission 65476) | Corn, switchgrass and miscanthus rhizosphere microbial communities from Kellogg Biological Station, Michigan, USA - KBS K5-50-1 metaG | ecosystem: Host-associated > Plants > Roots >...
AAAGTCTTAACATCGCTGCAGCGTTTGTCGGCTAGTGTTAATCGACAGTGATAATTACTTTCCCGCGGGCGTGGCCTTGTTCGAGATAAGCCATAGCCTCTTTAGTTTCGCTCAGCTTGTAGGTGCGGTCGATGACTGGCTTGATCTTTCCGGATTGGATCAGCTCGGCCAAGTAAGTCAGGTCCGATTGACTGGTTTGCGCCATCATCATTCCCATTTTTTGGCTGACGAACCACGAATAGATCATCGCTTTGAACGGGAGAGCGAGCGGGCCAATCCATCCTTGCTCGTTCGCGCCGCCGCCGCCAATCAACACGAATCGGCCGTTGGGAGTCAGGACGTGCCGGCATTCGGAGAGCGACCGGTTGGCGACATTGTCGAGAATGACGTCGTATTTTTGATCGCCCTTGGTGAAGTCTTCCTTGGTGTAATCGATCACGTGATCTGCGCCGAGCGATCGGACAAGATCGACATTCCGCGTGCTGCAAACACCGGTGACATCCGCGCCCATTATTTTCGCGAGCTGAACCGCGAACGTGCCGACGCCTCCCGAAGCGCCATTAATCAAGACCTTCTGTCCTGACTGGACCTTTCCCTTATCGCGAAGTCCCTGCAATGCGGTAATGCCGGCAATGTTGGCCGAAGCCGCCTGTTCGAAAGTTATACCCGCCGGCTTCAAGGCAATCGATCCCGTTGCGCGACGACACACATATTCTGCAAACGCGCCAGTACTTCCGCCGAATACTTCATCGCCGACTTTAAACTGCGTCACGTTTTTGCCGACCGCTTCCACGACACCGGCGTAGTCGACGCCGAGGCGTATGTCTTTCGGTTTGCGCAACCCGCCTATCATTCCGCGCATGACCTTGGGCGTGCCTTCGAGGAAGTGCCAGTCGTATGGGTTAATAGAAGCCGCGCGAACTCTGACCAACACTTGCTCGTCAGTCGGAGTCGGCTTTTCGATTTCCGCGAGCTTGAGATTGGCCAGGCCGTAGTCGCAATAGACAATCGCCTTCATCGGATTGGTCGGAGCGATCTTGCGATCGCAATCGTTAGTCGAGCTCCAGTAGGCGATCTCGAACCAAACGAACGCCACGAGCAGAATTAAAAGAAACGTCCACTTAAGTATGCGCTTTATCATAAATCTAAGTTTCTGCGTTGATGTCTATTTTCGGGCTTAACCCCTTAAAGAGAAGCCAAAAGCTCACGACCAGTTCGAACAACGCCATCGGCGAGTCGAAGATGTAGTCGTTCACGATTTTGTTAAAGTCGGGAAAAATTAAATAGACGATGGCGCAGAAGACGCACCAGGCCGAACCGATCAGACCGAAGATCGACAACCCGCGCGGAATGTATTTCGACTTGAGCCACAACCAGGCGCAAACCGTGGCGGCCAATCCGAAGAACGGCAGGCCAACATAATAATCATCGAAACTTCCAGCGATTTGGACTCGCGCTAGTGCCTGCAAGCGCTCCGCTTCGAAAATCTTGAGATACGGTGCATCGCCGAGGAGCCGAAGCGCCGCCAGACTGTTAAGCGGAGCAATGAGCCACAAGATTGCAAAAACGAGGCGAAACAAAGCGCCGGCCAAAGCGAGGCCGCGATTCACCGGCGCGAATATCACATAAAGTGCGCTGAGCAGAACGATTGCGCCGACGCCATAAGTAATGAAGCAGATCAGCGCGAGACGAAACTGCGTTTGGTGGGCGAGGATATTTCGCGCGGTGTCGGCCGCATTGCGCGGAACGAGGAGCGGCTCGAGCAAAACGTAATTGCCAAAAACGACAAGGGCGAACGCGAGTAAACCAGTAACGCCGGCGACTTTCGCCGCCGTGCGTTGTGAATTGTCGATCATATTCTTTGTTTCTGCGCGGGGTGATAGTCACTCCACAGTTACGACGACTTTACCGCGAGCGTGCCCTTCCTGGAGATATCGTTCCGCGGCCGCGAGATCGTTTAGTTTGTAAGTCCGGTCGATGACGGGTTTCACCTTTCCAGATTGCATCAGTTCGGCTAGCTCGGTCATGTCTTTTTTGTTCAAAATGCCGAGATAGGTTACAAATTTCTCGTTGATGAATCGCGACCGAGCATACGCGTAAAGCTCGCCAGCCAAACGGCCGAGGATTCCGTCGTGCCATCCTGATCCGCCGACGCCGGCCATGACACAGATTCCGTTCGGCTTCAAAATCTGGCGCCGTTCGGAAAATGAATGATTACAGACCAGATCGTAAATGAGATCGTAGCGCTGATCGGTTTTGGTGAAGTCTTCTTTCGTGTAGTCGATCACGTGATCGGCGCCAATCGAACGGACAAGATCGACATTGCGGCCGCTGCAAACGCCGGTGACCTCCGCGCCATATGCTTTCGCAATCTGCACCGCAAACGTGCCGACGCCGCCCGACGCGCCGTTGACCAAGACTCTTTGTCCAGCCTGCAGCTTTCCTTTATCGCGCAGCCCTTGCAACGCCGTGACCGCCGCAACCGGGGTGGCGCCCGCTTCTTCGAACGTTACGTTCGCCGGCTTCAGCACAATCGCTCGATCCTCGCGAACGCAAATGTATTCTGCAAATGCGCCGGTCTTCGCGCCAAACACTTCGTCACCCGGTTTGAACGTGGTGACGGCTTTGCCTACGGCTTCAACCGTGCCGGCGAAGTCAGTCCCGGCTCGCGTGAGTCTCGGTTTGCGCAATCCGGTAACAATGCGTGCGCGTCCGGTATGCATTCCATCCAAGGGATTCGTGCCCGCCGCGCGCACGTTGACCAGGACTTCATTCTCTGCCGGAGTCGGCTTTTCGATTTCTTTGAGCTGCAAAACTTCGGGCGGACCGTACTCACAATAAACAATAGCTTTCATAGGATTATTCGGAGTAGCCGTGTAGCGATCGCAGTCGTTTGTGGAACTCCAGTAAGCGACGAAGAACCAGACCACGAGCGCCAGAAGAATTACGGCCGCAGACCATTTTAGTACTCGTTTTAGCTTCACAGAATTATTCAAAAGCTATAACCACTTTTCCGCGCGCGTGTCCTTGTTCGAGAAAGCGCATCGCTTCCGGGGTCTCATTTAGTCAGACGGGCGCAACAGCTACTTGATTTGGCCGCTGATCTCGTGCGCCCCAGATCAATATCCAGATAAACGACAATTCGCCCGCTTGAAGAATCACTGCGTACTGGCCTATCACACCCGCGTACATTGGCAGAAAGAGGGACGCAGAGGAGCCGATCACATAGCCGCCGCCGGCAATTATCGCAAAGACACCGAGGATGCGGGGGATAAAACCGGATCGCCAAATAAGTATACCGAAGGGAAATAGCCACAGTCCCCAGAAGATTTGAGCGAGGACAAATCCCTCGCTGTGCAAGCGGAGAAAGAATAGGACGAGGGCGTCGCGCTGAGGCTGAGCGAAGCTGGATAAGAACTCGGGGCCACGCGCGAACGTGATTGCGGCGAGATCGTTCAGGACGTTGAGATAGGAAATAGGAACGGAAATCAGCATCAGGACCAGCATCGCCAAGGCGTGTCTCCCACTCACAGCCTTGAACAGGCTGTAGAAAGCCAGGACGGCGAAAATTACGACGGTTGAGGAGAAGAATTCGCCGGCCATGCCGAGCCTGAGCAGAAACTCGGAATCCCGGACATTGTTGGCAGTAGCCGCGGCGTCTCCTCGCACGATCAGCACGCTGGGGACATATAGAAGGGCAAAGGGGGCGGGCAGGGCGTTTAAGAAATATAAGAGAGCCGCGATCCTGGATTGCTTTTTGAGTGAGTTGAGGTCGTGCATGGTGCTCATTCGATTGTGATTACTACTTTTCCGCGCGCGTGCCCTGTATCCAAATAACGCACCGCATCCTGAACTTCCGTCAGCTTGAAAGTGCGATCGATTACCGGCTTCACTTTGCCGCTTTCCATGAGCTCGCGGAATACGGTCATGTCCTGTTTAGTTAGCCTGGTCATGCACATGACAAACTTCTGGCTGCTAAATCGCGATCGCACCGGTCCCGTGAAAGTTCCAATAAGGCGACTCCATTGGTCTTCGTGCCATCCCGCCCCCCCGATTCCGGCGAGAACGCAGATGCCATTCGGCGTGAGAATTTTTTTCCTTTCGGAAAATGAGTGGTTGGAAATGAGGTCGAAAATCATGTCGTAACGCTGCTCTTCCTTGGTGAAATCTTCCTTTGTGTAATCGATCACGTGGTCCGCTCCGATTGATTTCACAAGATCGATATTGCGCGTGCTGCAGACACCCGTTACTTCCGCGCCGTAAGATTTCGCAATCTGCACCGCAAAAGTTCCGATGCCGCCCGATGCTCCGTTGATCAAAACCTTCTGTCCGGCCTGGGTCTTTCCGGCGTCGCGCAGGCCCTGTAGCGCAGTTAGCCCGGCAATCGCGACCGAACCCGCTTGTTCGAACGTCACGTTCGCCGGTTTGATTGCGATCCCACGATCATGCAAAGCACACACATACCGCGCCACCGCGCCCCTGGCCGCGCCAAACACTTCATCACCGACCTTGAAGTCGGTCACATTTTTCCCGACGGCTTCGACCGTGCCGGAGTAATCAGTGCCGAACCGCGTATCCTTCGGCTTGCGCACGCCAAACATCAAACGGGCGATCGGGTGGCCACCGAACTGGAGGTCGAGTGGATTAAGTGCCGCGGCGCGGACCTTAATCAGCGCCTGGTTGTCGTTCGGCACCGGCTTTTCCACATCGACGAGCTTGAGCACATCCGGTGGACCATATTCACAGTAACGAATCGCTTTCATGGGATTTTGCGGAACAGAAGCGAGGGTTGCGCAGTCGTTAGTTGAGCTCCAATAGGCGTACTCGAACCACGCGAAAAGAATGAGAAGGATGGCGAGTGCGCTCCATTTTAAGATGCGTTTAGGTTTCACGAGGGAGATGACCTTTGGAGTTACATAGCGGCCGCTTCGGCCTGCGCTTTCCAGCGTTCGTTATTCACGCCGAATACAAGGAGCCACAACTGCAGCGGAAACTCCGCCAGTCCACACGCGATTGCGATTGGCAGAAACAAATAGTGTCCGAGCGGCGGCGACATAAACATCATCCAACCCAAACTATCGATCGCCCGCAGCACACCCAAAATTCGAGGCAGGAAGGTGGACTTAAAAATCAGATAGCCGGTCAAAACACACCAAAGTCCAAAAAACACGAGCGTGGTATCCATAGCGAGGCCATTCACTTTGAGAAACATGTAGGCCAGCGCCTGCACCTGTTCCTGGGTAAGCGCGCTCAAAGAGGTCCCGGCGGTCAACACGAGTAAGGGTGCGAGATAAAAAAGAGCGGTAATCGCCTGAAGAGCGCAGCAGACAAGAATAACGAGTAAGGCACAGAAAAAGACGCTCCGGTTCACTGGCTTGAACAACTGGTAAAACAGAAAGGCCCAAGCGAGATGGAATACGACGCCGAGAAGCGACGATGCGAAGCCTAATCGAAATAACGTTTCGTGTTGCAGGATGTTGGCTGCAGTGGCGGCAGCATTGCCAACGACCATGAGTTGCCCGAGCACCGTCACTTGCCCCCAAGATGACGTGAAACCTTCGAGCGCTTCAAAAACACCGGCCAGTCGTGCCTTGGCTTTCGGCGACCATTCTTTGGCTTTCTGTGTCACGGTTGTGTAGCTTGCACGCCGGAGTTGCTTATTGAAGTCGCAGCCGGGACCGGCGCGACATTTGCGCCTCTGATCAGGAGCCAGAGCATGATTATCATTTCTCCAAACAGGACCGGTTGCGCATAGCGGTACACAGCGTCGGAATAAGGCGGGAAGAATAGGCCTGTAACGCAGACGGCCAGCCAGCCAAAGCAGTTGATCATCAGCCAAACGCCGAGAAACCGCGGCAAGAATCCGGAACGGAAGACAAGCAATCCAAAGGGAAAGAGCCATACACCCCAAAAAATCTCGTTGATGACATTGCCCTGACCGTGCAAACGCAGAAACAACATGGCGAGCGCATCACGCTGCGGCTTTTCGAGCACGGTGAGAAAGTCTGCGCCGCGAAAAAGAATCAGTGCCGCGATATTGTTCAGAGCGTTCATAAAACCAACTGCCCCGGAAACCAGAACGAACCCGAGCATCACCACTGCCCACGTCCGGTTCACGTCCCGAAGCAGGCGGTAAAGTGCGAAGCCGAGACAGATGAAAATCACAAAGCCGACCAGGTCGGCGAGGATCGCGAGCCGAAACAGAGTCTCGTGAGCCAGCATGTTCTCGGCGGTCGCGGTGGCATTGCCACGCTCGATGAGTTTGCCGGGAACGTAAGACCAGGCGAAGAACGCGATTGGTACCGTCGAAACGTAAAGGGCGCCTGCGATGCGTGCTGCTTTGACGGTGGGGTGCATGATTTTCTGCTTTGTTATCTGTGATTGATCACAGCGGCCCGCGATAGCGACGGAGCCGAACGGCGGCGGCGACAAATCCCGCCGCAAACAGAAGGCCGATCCAGAGTCCGGGCGTAGTCAAAAATCTCCCGGGCGTCAGTTGGGCCAGAGAGTCGATCGAAATGCTGCGGTGCATTTGAAAATCGAAAGCCGTCCCACCTCCGCCGAGCACCCGGTTCTTTAACATCGAACTGAAATAGCTCGTGTTGAAAGTGATCTTCTCGAAAATGCCGATCGCGAGCGGCGGCAAAACCGCCCAGAGAAATGTCGCGCGTCGCGCGATCCCCGAGATCAGTAAAGCCCAGCCGTAAATCGGCGCATGCCAGAGCACGATCACGATCACGCCGTAAAGCAGGATTACCGACTGTTGGAGCAAATTGAAATTCGCCCAGGTCGTTGCCGCGAGCCCGCTCCGGACCAGGACCGCGCTGCTGATAAGCAGCATGACAAATTGCGTCACCACGATAATGGCAAAAACAATCGGTGGCAGCACGAGCAGTGGAATGCTCGCTTTCGAGAGCACAGTGGTAACGTCCGAGACCGGCAATGATTTCCAAAACAAGATGCTTCGATCGCGGCGTTCGCCGTAAAGCGCATCGAGGCAGTAAAACAGGCCGACGATGAATCCGGTGATAATGATCATCATCGCTACGATGTTGTAGGGCAGCTCGATGGCCATTCGCCGGTGGGCTTCGTCCAGCAGCATCGCCGTCCGCCGTCGCTCCGGCAGATGGCCCGAGCTCAGCAGCGCTCCGAGCAAAATGACTGCGCCCACAATCAACGGCGCAATGTAGATCGATTTGTTCTCCCAAAGCTCACGCTTGACCGACCAATAGAATGTCGGCGTTGCGCGCGCGGCTGGCATTGGTTGGTTAGGCGATTCGGACATGGATGGGTTATTCATTTTTTGACCCCTTGGAATTGCTCATTACCGCCACGAACAAATCCGCGATGCTCGGTGTGCGAACATCGCCGAGCGCAGCCAGTTGATTACGGTCGACATGGTCGAACAGAAGAATGCTGCGGCCGAACACCTGCCGCTCGGACATTGGCTTGAGCGACCTCGCGCCTGCGACATGGTCGGGATGCACCATTACTTCGACATAGCGCGCTTCGAATTCTTCCATCGTGCATTGCAGAACGATGCGACCGTGATTGATGAAAACGAGATCGGTCAGGACATCCTGGACTTCTTCGACCTGGTGCGTCGTCACCACGATCGTGCGGCTGTGATCGAAGTAATCGTTGAGTAGCGAATCGTAGAATTGCTTTCGGAAAAGAATGTCGAGCCCAAGCGTCGGCTCATCGAGCACGAGGAGCTTTGCGTCGATCGCCATCACGATCGCAAGATGCAATTGCGCGACCATTCCTTTCGATAGTTCGCGCACTTTGCTGCGGTGTTTGATCGTGGTCTTGGCCAGGAAACTTTCCGCTTTCGCGCGATCAAATTTAGGATGAACGCCGCCGACATAATCGAGCAAGTCGCTCACTCGGATCCAGCGTGGCAGAACCGCGACGTCGGCAATAAACGAAACGTCGCGCATTAATTGGTCGCGCGCGCTCCAGGGATCGCGTCCGAGGACCTTCAATTCGCCCTCGTACGACGTGAGTCCAAGAATCGCGTTGAGCGCGGTTGTCTTGCCGGCGCCATTCGGGCCGATGATTCCAAGAATGCGGCCTTCTTCGACACGAAGATCGACATTGTTCAATGCGACCGTTGTGGCGAATGTTTTGCGAAGACCGCGGGCTTCAATCGTTGCCATGGTTAACGATCCTCCTTTTCGGTTTTTGAGCGTCGCGTTGCGACTGGATGCGGCAGTTCGCCTAAATTGAGACCAAGCCGTTCAATCGTTGCTGAGACGCGCGGCCAGTGTTCGGCCAGAAACTTCTGGCGTTCGACTTGGAGCAACCGCTCGCGAGCGCCGCGTTTCACAAACATTCCGAGACCGCGTTTTTTTTCGACCAGACCCTCGTCGACCAATTCCTGATAGGCCTTGAGAACGGTGAGGGGATTCACCCGGTAGTCAGCGGCGACAGTTCGCACGGAAGGCAGCGAATCTTCCTCTTTAAGTGCGCCGTCGAGAATCATATGGACGACGCGATCGCGAAGCTGGCGATAAATTGGCTGACCATCGTTCCATTCACGACTCATTGGTTGCTCCAAATGGCCCTGGGAACAGCCGCGTGCTCGAGCGTTCAGCTGGGTCTCTGCTCGTCATATAGCGATATAGTTAACTATAACACCATCTCACGTGCAACCTTTTTTTAAGCTTTTCCGTCGCCAGTGCCTCGGCAAGAAATGGCAGACATGCGAAGGGTCTATGAGGTTTCCGGCTATTCGGGTTTTTTGCGGAAAAACAACGAATTAAAACAGCAGCACCTATTTCAAGGAAAGTATCAATCGCCACTGGAAATTGCGTTAAATTACGCCCTTGCCGGAGCCAACTCGGAATCTCTGGATTGGCTCGAAAAAGCCGCCGACGAACGTACTCCTTGGCTTCCCGAACTAAAGATGGATCCGGCCTGGGACGCTCTTCGTTCACAGCCTCGTTTTATTGCGGTGTTGAAGAAGATCGGCTTGGAGAAATGAAACCACAGTTCCCAACCGAGCAATCTGAGTCCGGAGAATTTGAGCGACAGGAAGATGCATTTCGCGATTGGATCTCGAGTGATGGATCGACATCGTACCCCGCGGCCGCTGGCCGTTATCATCTTTATGTCTCGCTCGCCTGTCCCTGGGCGAGTCGCACGATTATTTTTCGAAAACTAAAGGGCCTCGAGGACGCGATCGGAATGACGATTGTCGATCCTATTCGAGATGAAAAAGGTTGGGCCCTTCGCAACCCCTCGAACAAATGGCCGCCGGACGAGTCGTTCGAATCGACCGATCCAATCAACCGCTTTCATTATTTAAGCGAAGCTTACAAAGCGACCGATCCGAATTTCAAAGAACGCGTTACCGTTCCTGTGCTTTGGGACAAGGAAACGAAACGGATCGTGAACAATTGCGAAGACGATATTTGCCCCATGTTCAACAACGTCTTCAACGAGTTCGCGAAAAACAAAGAGGTCGATCTTTTCCCGGCGGAACTCGACGCGGAGCACTCGAGGCTCTGCGATTTCCTTTATGACAACATCAACAACGGCGTTTACAAAGCCGGTTTCGCTACCCGCCAGCGGCGTTACGAAATCTCGTGCCAAAAACTTTTCGACGCGCTCGATGAAATGGAAAGGCGCCTAACGAATAGCCGTTACCTTTTCGACAACCGCATTGTCGAGGCCGATTGGCGACTCTTCTGCACCCTGATTCGGTTCGATGTCGTTTATCACGGCCATTTCAAATGCAATCTTCGGCGGATCATCGATTACCCGAACCTGCAAGGTTACCTGCTCGATCTCTATCAGCAGCCCGGAATTTCTGAAACTGTCAGCATCGATCACATCAAGCGGCACTACTACATGACGCACGAAGAAATTAATCCCACCCGGATCGTGCCGCTCGGGCCGATCATCGATCTGACAAAGCCGCACGGGCGCGAACGCATCTAGCTTTCAGCCTCGCAATTCATCCAGCGCTTTGCCGAGACGCCCGACTCCGGCAGTGAACGACTCGGGTTCGCAGCACATTCCGATGCGAATGTGCTGCGGCGATTCGAAAAAGCGGCCGGGCACAACTGCGGTTTCGTATTTTGTTAGCAGGAGCGGGCACAGCTCATCCGCATTCACATTCCGTAATCGCGGAAACGAAGTTGTGCCGAATTTTATCGGCACAATTTCAATATCGTCCCGGGCCGCGAAAAAGTTGTTCAACGTTCGTCGATTCGTCTGCAACATCGATTTGGCGCGTGCGGCAATTTTTGGAAGTTGATTTAGCGCCGACACACTGAGTCGTTCCATCACGTTCGGTGAGCTCGCGGCGAAGATATCGTCGAGGCGGCGAATTTTTTCGGCAAGCTCCGCTTCGGCGAGAATCCAGCCGCAACGAAGCCCGCTTAAGCCGTAGCCTTTGGTAAGACTGCTCGCCGCCACAAATTCGCGGCCAAGCGAAAGTGCCGACTTCGGCGCATTT
>Ga0070706_100007192_pt1 | contig 10463 bp, 8 predicted proteins | sample KBSK5501metaG_FD_65476 | JGI IMG/M metagenome (GOLD analysis project Ga0070706, IMG submission 65476) | Corn, switchgrass and miscanthus rhizosphere microbial communities from Kellogg Biological Station, Michigan, USA - KBS K5-50-1 metaG | ecosystem: Host-associated > Plants > Roots >...
TCCGCCAGGCCGCGAAGGACATGCGGGTCGAGTATCCGATCGCGCTCGACAGCGACTACGGGATCTGGGACGCCTTCAGCAACCGGTACTGGCCGGCCGTGTACATCGCCGACGCGCAAGGACGAATCCGGCATCACCACTTCGGCGAAGGCGGATACGAGGAGTGCGAAAGGGTCATCCAGGGGTTGCTGCGCGAGGCAGGACGCCACGGCGTCGGTGACGACCTGGTCGCCGTCGCTGACGATGGTTTCGAGGCCCAAGCCGATTGGGCGAACCTGGAGTCGCCCGAGACCTATCTCGGCTACGAACAAGCTGAGAACTTTGCCTCCCCCGGCGGTGCCGAATTCGACGAACTTCGCACGTATGTCGCGCCGGCTTCGCTGAAGCTCAACCGGTGGGCGCTAGCGGGGGAGTGGACGATCGAGAGGCGGGCATGCGTGCTGAACGGAGCCGACGGGCGGATCGCGTTCCGCTTCCACGCCCGCGACGTCAATCTCGTGATGGGACCGCCTGCGCGAGGCACGTCCGTCCCGTTCATCGTGCTCGTCGATGGAGAACCTCCCGGCGCCGCTCACGGCCTCGACGTCGACGAACGGGGTCATGGAACGCTGTCCCAGCAGCGGCTCTATCAACTGATTCGCGAACCGGGATCGATCGCCGACCGCACGTTTGAGATCACGTTCCTCGCTCCCGGTGCAGAGGCTTACTGTTTCACCTTCGGCTAAGCGTCTCCAGTTTGTCCGCCCGTTAGTCACGGATGCCGTTCTCGAGGAGTGACCGAGTATTCAGCCGGGCCCGTATTCCTTGGCCTCGACGGGTCGGTCGCGATCTTCCTTTGCCTCGTCGACGGCAGGAGGCGTGGCTTCGGCAGTTGACCTTCTATCCACATGGCTGCCAAAGCGACTCGTGCAAGCCCGAGGGCTCCTTCGTACATGAGATAGCGGGGTTCCCAGCGCGGGAAGAACTTCGCGCTGAAGCGATACAGCCGTTCGATCTGGAAGACGGCATCCGCCCAGCCGAGTCCACGCCGGAAGAGTCGTTGCGCCGGCCCCCTCGGGCTGTGGATGAACCGTGCGAAGGCGGCGAAGTTCAGAGACACCTCGTCGATCCCCTGCGCGCGAAGCGAGTCGATCGCTCGAACGATCATGAACTCGGTGAGACCATTCGGCGTCGCGGGGTCGCGACGCATGAGCGAGAGCGAGACGGCCGCCCGACCATAGGTGGGAACGAAGTGCAGGAACCCTCGTACCTGTCCTTCTCCGTCGAGCGCGAGGAGCAGGTGCGTGTCCGCGTGCTCGTCGATTCTCAGCGAGTCGAGCGCCATCGAGAACCCTCGCTCCCCCTCCCGCCCACGCCACGCGGCCGAGACCTGTTCGAGCGCCGATGCCGTCTCGCTGTCGAGGTCGGAAACTCGGAGCAACCGTGACGCGTAGCCCGCCTTCTCGAGGCGTGAGACCGACTGCCGGACCTTGCGGATTGCGCGCCCCTCCAGCGTGAACGCCGCGGTATCGACGATCGCCTCGTCGCCGATGTAGAACGAGCGCAGGCCGAGTTGTTCGAAGTGCGGCTTCAACGCCTCCCCGACGCCGATCGCCGCGACACGTAGACCCCTCCGTTCTGCGAAGGCGCCGAGTTGCTCGAGCAGCTCGGGAATCGCGTCAGCGGGGCCGATCGGATCACCGGAGACGAGCAGCACGCCACTCTCGACGCGGTAACCAAGGAACGCGCGGCGATCGTCCGTAAAGAGGTAGTGCTTGTCGCGCCGCAGCTTGAAGTAGGCGAGCGTGTCCGAGCCGTGTCGCCGCACGAGCTCGCGTGCGACCTGGCGGGCCTCGGCGTCCGGAAGGTCACGCGGAGCGGCAAGCGGCCGAAAGACGAGGTAACCGACGACCACGACCGTCGCAACCCCGATCAGGCCGACGGCTAGATCGAGCCTGCCTACCTCATCGTGAAAGGACAGCGGTCCCGGTTGCCAGAGCAGAAGGTCGACGGTCTCCCTGCACAAGGTCGAGAAGGCCGCACCATGACTCGCAATCAGAACGAGCACGAAGGAGAGGAGCACCCCCGCTGCGGCGACGAGGGGCGCGCGCAAGAGGGCCGCACGTCGGTTCAGCGGCTCGTGGTCGACGTAGAACGATCCACGGCCGAGCCAGAGAATCGCCGCAACGGCGAGATCGCCTCCGGCTTCCTCGAAGTCGAGCCCCTTGAACAGGTTGAGCGTTGCGAGCGCCAGCAGCAGCAGGACCGCCAGCTGGAGCGCGCGCAGGTGACGGCGATAGAGGTAGTACGCACTGACGAAGAGCACGATCGCGACCGGAATCGCCAGTGCGTGGAAGACGCGCAGCTCCTGAACCGGTTCGATCTTCAGCAGCAGATGCCCGCGCCAACTCACGTTCGGCGTCAACGCCGAGAGCAGATCGACGAGCGCGATCGCCGCTGCAGCGACGGAAGCGAGCAACGGGAGAGGGTCTGCACGCCGGAAGCGACGCAGCGCGAGTGGGTGGCGATGAAGTCCCAGCCTCCAGGCAGCGGTGTCACGGCGTCGAGGTGTGAGATCACGCCAGTCCTTCGCGATCAACCACAACCCGGCGGCTGCCGCGAGAACCGCGGGGAGCGTGTCGTGCACGTGCCCGGCGGCCGCCCCTAGACCCAGCAGCAACAGCACGAAAGCACCGACATGCCAGTCGTGCCAACGCATGCCGAACAGAAAGACTCTCGGACCGAGCCGATGACGTTCGATTCTGAGGAGCTTCCGCCGCTGGGGAAACCTGAGCCGGCTATTCATTGAGCCCCCGCTCTACCGCCCTGGGCCTGTGCACACACACTGTGTACCAGTCGTCTCGTACGCCCCGTGACTTGAGCCGCACCGAGTAAGTGCTCGTTGGAACGTAGGTCTCGGGCGAAATATCCAGCCACGCCGAACGTTGATGCTGTAGTGACCACTCTCGAGCTCGATAGACAGAGCCGGCCCGGCCGCTGGCGGCCGGCTGTCTGGGTGGTGCCGCTGTTCGCGCTCGCCGGGCTCGTGCTCTTCCCCTGGACGGTCTTCCTCGTGCAGAGCCTTCCGTCCACCCACGCCGCAGCCCACTGGGATATCGCCTGGGCCGGTTTCGACGTCGGCCTCGCGCTCCTGCTCCTCGGAGTCGCGCTCTCCGCCTGGCGCCGGTCACCGTGGCTCGAGGGAACCGCGACCGCCGCAGCCGCCCTGCTCGCCGTCGACGCCTGGTTCGACATCATGACGTCCTCGACCCGCCTCGAGCTCGCCGTCGCAATCGCCGAGGCGCTGCTGGTCGAGCTGCCGCTAGCCGCCCTGTGCTACCTGCTCGCCCGCGACGCAGAGAAGGTACTGAGCCGCTGACGACGGACGTAGGCAAGGTCTATCCCAGCCTTTAGAGCCGCGTCTCGTACGGCACGGGTCGGACCCCAGCGATTTCGCGGTAGCGTCCGCCTGTGAGCGAGCAGCAGTCCGAGCGCGAGCAACGGGTCACTCCGCTCGAGCTCTTCTTCGACCTCGTCTTCGTCTTCGGGTTCACGCAGGTGACAACGGTGCTGTCGGAGCATCCGACCTGGAGCGGCCTTGGCCACGGTCTCCTGATCCTCGCGGCGCTCTGGTGGGCGTGGGCGGCCTACGCCTGGCTGACCAACACCGCCGATCCAGATCAGGGAGCCGTGTGGGGCGCGGTGCTCGCTGCGATGGCGGCGATGTTCGTCGCGGCGCTGGCCGTGCCCGAGGTGTTCGGCCGGCACGGCGTGGTTTTCGGCGTCGCCTTTCTGATCGTGAACGTCATGCATCTCACGCTCTACGCGCTCACGGCACGCCGCGACCGGGAGCTGCTGGCAGCGATCCTACGGATCGCTCCCTCGGCCCTCGCCGGCGCGGTTCTGATCCTCGCCGCGGGCTTCGTGCACGGCGGGCTCAAGCCGACGCTCTGGCTGGCCGCCCTCGCCGTCGGCTTCTTCGGCCCTCTTCTCATCGACCTGAGCGGTTGGCGCGTGCAGCCGGCGCACTTCGTCGAACGTCACGGGCTGATCGTGATCATTGCGATCGGCGAATCGCTGATTGCCATCGGCGTCGGTGCAAGGAGCACTGGACTGAGCACCGGCGTGATCGTCGGCGCGGTGCTCGGACTGATCGCAGTGGCCTCGTTCTGGTTGGCGTACTTCGACTTCGTCCAGATCCGAGGGCAGCAGCTCCTGACCGATCGAACCGGCCTGCAGCGCGTCGCCCTTGCCCGCGATGTCTACACCTACCTGCACCTGCCGATGGTGGCCGGCATCGTTCTCTTCGCGTTCGCGCTGAAGACGACGCTCGCACACGTCGGCAACGAGCTCGAGACGATCCCGGCGCTAGGCCTGTGTGGCGGACCCGCGCTCTACCTGCTGGCGTACGTGGGGCTCCGCGTGCGTGTTTCGCGCACGCTCGGCCGCGGACGCTTGGTCGCGGCGATCGCCTGCGCGTCACTCTTCCCCGTAGCCGTTGTCGTGCCCGCGCTCGTAGCGCTCGCGCTCGTGACCGCCGTCTGGGTCGCGCTCCACTCATACGAGATCATCTGGTGGCGCGAGGCTCGTGCCCGCACCCGGGCGCGTGGCCTGCCGGCCTCCGCCTCATGAAACAGGCGGTCGCGAAGTGTGCTATTCGCGCGCGCGCGTGTAGCCCCTATGGGCGCGCTTGAGTGCCCAAACCGTCATCGCGCTGGTCCTGGCGCTCGCGGCAACCACGCTGACGAACGTCGCCTACCTCCGCGAACACGATGCCGCCGCCGCCCTGCCCGCTCTTTCGCTACGGCGGCCGCTGCACTCGGTGCAAGCGCTCCTGACCGATCGCAGCTGGCTGATCGGCTTCGCGCTCGAGAGCGGCGGCTTCACGCTCTACGTCGCGGCACTCGCCCTCGCGCCGCTGACGCTCGTCCAAAGCGTCTCTGCCGGCGGGATCGGAATCCTCGCCTTCGTCTCCGCTCGGATGAGGCGTCGCCGCCTCGGCCGCCACGAGCTTGCCGGGGTTCTCGTCTCGATGCTCGGTTTGCTCGCGTTGGCCGTGTCGCTGGCGGGCGGCAGCGGCGAGGGCAGGGGCGGCTCGACCTCCGAAATCCTCCTCTGGCTCGTGGCAACGGCCGGCGCGGCGGCCGTCGCACTCGGGCTCGGGCGGAGGTTCGGCTCACTCGCAGTCGCCGAAGGCATTGCCGGCGGACTGTTCTTCTCGATCGGTGACATCTCGGTCAAGGTCGCTACCCAGGGAGGGGCCCGCACAGCCTTCGCGATCGGCGTGATCGTCGGTTACTCGCTCGGAACGGTGTTCCTGCAGTTCGGCTACCAGAAGGGTGGCGCACTCACGGTCGCCGGTCTCGCGACGCTGCTGACGAACGCGCTACCGATCGCCGCCGGCACCGTCGTGCTCGGAGAGCCCGTGCCCTCCGGGGCGTACGGCGCGACCCGGATCGTCGCATTCGCCGCCGTCACACTGGGCGCGATCCTGCTCGCGCGGCCCGACCGGAGTGTTGGACAGATCGACACGACAACCGCAAGTGTTCAAACGCAGCGATGACGCACTTCATCACCCACCACGGGCTGCCGCTTCTTTTCGCGGTTGTGCTGATCGAGTCGTTCGGGATCCCGCTACCGGGCGAGACAGCGCTGATCGCGTTCGGTGTCCTCGCGGCCCAGGGGCACTATTCGATCGTCGCGGTGATCGCGATCGCCGCGGCTGGAGCAATCATCGGCGACAACCTCGGCTACTGGCTGATCGGCCGCGTTGGTGGTCGGGCGCTTTTCAGGCGCTGGCGCTGGCTGAACCAGTACAGCGACCGCGTCCTTCCACGCGCCGAAGCGCTGATGGACCGCCACGGCGGCAAGACGGTCTTCTTCGGACGCTTCGTCTCGATCCTGCGCTACACGGTCGCGTGGGTCGCCGGGCTCTCGCACATGCGTTGGTGGCGATTCCTGTTCTGGAACGCCGCGGGAGGCATCGCGTGGGCGACTCTGGTCGGGTTGACCGCGTACTACGGCGGCCGGGCCGTGGCCGACGCGATCCAGCGTTACGGCCTCTACGCGGCCGCTTTCGTCGTCGTCGCGATCATCGTCGGCTGGCTCGGCCTGCGCTACGCACGTGCGCGAGTCGAGAAGCGACTCTGAATCGCGTCCCTCACACGAAACTCCGGGGGGAGCCAACCTGCACCGGCACTTTCACCAGCCGTCTACCCAACGAATGGACGTACTACGAAATCCTCTCCGCCGGCAGGCCGGACCCGTAAAGGAGAGAGATGCTGACACGCCACTTCTCGATGCTGCTGCTCCTGATCACAGTCCTCGGGACAACAGCGACAACCGCAGCAACGGCCAAGACGGACACAAACGGCCGCGCCACAGCCAAGCACGTTCTTTTGCTTTCGGTGGATGGGCTGCACCAGTCGGACCTCGCCTGGTACATCGAGCAACATCCGTCGTCTGCGCTGGCGAAACTCGTCCACCGGGGCGTTGAGTTCACCCATGCGCAGGCGCCGTTCCCGTCGGACTCGTTCCCGGGCCTGATCGCGCAAGTAACAGGCGGCAATGCAAAAACGACCGGGATCTACTACGACGACAGTTGGAACCGTAGGCTTCTGCCGGCTGGAACGACGAGCTGTGGGTCGGCGACACTGGGCGTCGAGGTGACGTATTTCGAGCAAGCCGATCGCGATCCCAGCCGGCTCGACGCGGGCCAAGGGCTCACCGGCTTGCCCGGCAGCATCCTGCAGATGACGGGCGATGCAACCACACTGCTCGACCCGAGCCAGTTGCCGGTCGATCCGGGGACTTGCAGCCCGGTCTACCCGCACCAATACCTCAAGGTGAACACGATTTTCGAGGTCGCCCGCACCGCCGGCTTGCGGACCGCCTGGTCGGACAAGCACGTCGCCTACGAGATCCTCAACGGGCCTTCGGGCACCGGCGTGCAGGACTTGTTCGCGCCTGAGATCAACAGCGACGCTCCTACGGGCGGCTCGAGCAACGACTGGACGACCGACAACGCGCTGACGATGCAGTACGACGACTACAAGGTGCAGTCCGTGATCAACGAGATCAACGGCTACGACCACAGCGGCACGAGCGGCGTCGGCACACCGGCGATCTTCGGCATGAACTTTCAAACCGTCTCGACCGCCGAGAAGCTCCCAACCTCGGACGGGCTCACGGGCGGCTATCTGCCCGACGGTGTTACGCCTGGCCCGCTGTTGCAGCGCGCACTCGATTTCATCAACGTGAAGGTCGGAACGATGATGGACGCGATCAAGGCGCGCCACCTCCAGAGCGACACGGTGATCGTCCTCTCCGCCAAGCACGGCCAGTCGCCGCAGACTCCCTCGGCCCTGACTCGCATCCCCGACGGTCCGATCATCGACGCCCTCAACGCCGCCTGGACAGCCGCACATTCCGGCGCCGGTGACCTCGTCGCGTTCTCGATCAACGACGACGGAATGCTGATCTGGCTCACCGACCGCTCAGCCGCAGCGGAGTCGTTCGCGAAGAACTTCCTCCTCAACCACTCCGGCACCGGAAACGACATCAACGGCGACCCGAAGCCCTACACGAGCTCAGGACTTTCCCACGTGTACGCCGGCAGCGACGCTGCTGCTTTCATGGGTACACCGTTCGCGGACGCTCGCGTGCCGGACATCGTCGGTATCTCGCAATACGGGGTCGTCTACACGGGCAAGAAGAGGAAGATCGCCGAGCACGGTGGCGACAACCCGCAAGACCGAGACGTTCCACTCCTCGTGAGCGGAAACCCAATCGAAGGCGCCGCCGGCAACATCGTCAGCACCCCGGTGGAGACGACTCAGATCGCACCCACGATCCTCCAGCTCCTCGGGCTCGACCCGAACGCGCTCCAGGCCGTTCAGATCGAACACACCGCCGCCCTCCCGGTCGGCTGATCCGCGCGCTGGGACGGCCCTCGCGGTCGGGGGCCGTCCCACCGCGATCGACGCGAGTTCTGGTCGACAAGACCATAACTTCCTGCTATGGTAAGAGTCATGGCGACCAAAACTAGGGATCCGGGAGTGCCTCTGGGCTACGACCCAGCGCAGTTCCCGGCTTTCGCAGTCACGGTGGACGTGGTCATCCTGACCATGTCTGAGGGCATGCTTCACGTCCTGCTCGTCTGCCGTGGCGAGGCGCCGTTCGAGGGAATGTGGGCGATCCCCGGCGGCTTCAAGCGTCCCACCGAGACGCTGGACGCGGCGGCGAAACGCGAGCTGGTCGAGGAGACCGGTGTCGATGCGGCGAGCTTGCTCACCCAGTTCGGCGCCTACGGCGATCCCGAGCGCGACCCCCGAATGAACGTCGTGACGGTCGCCTACCTGGCAGTGCTCAGAGACGTGGGCGCTGTCGTCGGGGGCTCGGACGCTGCGGCAGCCGCCCTGATCCCGGTAGCCGACGTCCTGAACGGAAAGGTCGAGCTGGCGTTCGATCATCTCGGGATCGTGCGCGACGCGATCGAGCGTGTCCGCGTCGAGCTCGAGGTCACGGGCATCGCAACCGCGTTCGTCGGTGCGACTTTCACCTTGGCCGAGCTGCGCTCGGTGTACGAAGCGGTCTGGGGTGTGCAGCTCGACGCCGCGAACTTCCGGCGGAGCGTCGTCGCCGAGACCGGTTGGGTGATCCCGACCGGGCGGCACGCTCGACCCGGATCGGCCGGAGGCAAGCCCGCGGAGCTCTATCGCGCGGGCCGGATGTGGAAACAGGGCGGGCCTATCCGGTACCCGCAGCCAACGGAGAAGAGGAGAGGGCATCAATGAGAGCAGTTGTCTACGACAGATACGGGCCGCCGGAGGTTCAACGGCTCGAGGATGTCGCGCGACCGGTCCCCAAGGAGGACGAAGTCCTGGTCAAGATCCACGCGACGACGGTCAACCGGACCGATTGTGGCTGGCGCAGCGCGAAGCCGTTCTTCGTTCGCTACTTCATCGGCCTGCGTGGACCGAAGCAGAAGATCCTCGGCATGGAGCTGGCCGGAGAGGTCGAGGCGGTCGGTGCAGCCGTCACCGATTTTGAGGTGGGCGACCAGGTCTTCGGCGTCAAGAGCTTCGGCGCACATGCCGAGTTCGTCTGCATCCGCGAGGGCGGGCCGCTGGCGCGCAAGCCGGCCGGCATGACCTTCGAGGAGGCCGCCGCGGTCTGCGACGGAGCGAGCACAGCCCTGTCGTGCCTGCGAGGGGCAAATCTGCGCAGAGGCCAGAAGATCCTGATCTACGGCGCCTCCGGATCAATCGGCACTGCGGCGGTGCAGCTCGCCAAGTACTTCGGTGCGGACGTCACCGCGGTGTGCAATACGAAGAACGTCGAGCTCGTGAGGTCGCTTGGAGCCGACGAGGTCGTCGACTACTTGCAGGAGGACTTCACGAAGAACGGCGAGAGGTACGACGTCATCTTCGACTCGGTCGGCAAGCATTCGTTCAGGCGGTGCCGCGGATCACTGAAGCCGGGCGGGATCTACCTGGAAACCGACCTCGGGTTCATGTGGCAGGTCCCGATCCTGGCCTTGCTGACCAGATGGGTCGGAGACAAGAAGGTGACGCTCGGGATCGCGAAGTACACGAAGCAGGACGTCCTGTTCATCAAGGAGCTCATCGAGGCCGGGAATTACCGGGCGGTCATCGATCGGCGCTACCCACTCGAGGACGTGGTCGAAGCAACGCGGTATGTGGAAACGCTCGAGAAGACCGGGAACGTCGTCCTGACCGTCAACGGCAGCCCCGCTCGATGAGGGCGATCGTCCGCGACACGTACGGCCCGCCTGATGTTCTCGAGCTCGGGGAGACCGACAAGCCGGAACTCGCAGACGACGGCGTGCTGGTGCGAGTCCGCGCGGCCTCGATCAACGCCGCGGATTGGTACGAGCTGACGGGCACGCCGTACGTCGCGCGCATGCAGATGGGGCTACGCAAGCCCAAGAGCAACATGCTCGGTGTCGACTTCGCAGGCACGGTGGAAGCGGTCGGCCGTGACGTCACTCAGCTTCGATCTGGTGACGACGTCTTCGGCGGCAGGAGCGGAGCCTTCGCGGAGTACGTGTGCGCTCGCAAGGCGGTCGTGGCAAAACCGGCCGCCCTGACGTTCGAGGAAGCTGCGGCCGTGCCCGTGGCGGCGCTCACAGCACTTCAAGGGCTACGCGACAAGGGGCAGCTTCAGGAAGGACAGAAGGTCCTGATCAACGGTGCATCGGGAGGCGTGGGCACGTTCGCGGTCCAGATCGCGAAGGCGCTCGGCGCCGAGGTGACCGGCGTGTGCAGCACGAGGAACGTCGAGATCGCGCGCTCGCTTGGCGCCGATCACGTGATCGACTACACGCGTGAGGACTTCACGCGGAGTGATCGTCGCTACGACCTGTTGCTCGACATCGCCGGCAGCCGGTCGTGGTCAGAATGCAAGCGCGTACTGAACCCGAAAGCGACCCTCGTCATCGTCGGCGCACCGAAGGGTAACCG
>Ga0070706_100007193_pt1 | contig 10463 bp, 9 predicted proteins | sample KBSK5501metaG_FD_65476 | JGI IMG/M metagenome (GOLD analysis project Ga0070706, IMG submission 65476) | Corn, switchgrass and miscanthus rhizosphere microbial communities from Kellogg Biological Station, Michigan, USA - KBS K5-50-1 metaG | ecosystem: Host-associated > Plants > Roots >...
GCCCGCATGGTCGCGATGAAGGCCGCGACCGACAACGCCGGCAACCTGATCGCCGAGCTGAAGCTGGTCTACAACAAGACCCGGCAAGCGGCGATCACCAAAGAACTGTCCGAGATCGTCAGCGGCGCTGCAGCGGTCTAACGAATTTGAAAGTCTGAAGGAACATCAACATGGCAGCACAAGGCAAGATCGTTCAGTGCATCGGCGCGGTGGTGGACGTGGAATTTGCGCGCGACGAGATGCCGCGCGTCTATGACGCGCTCAAGCTCGAAGGCGGCGCGCTGACGCTGGAAGTGCAGCAGCAGCTGGGCGACGGCATCGTGCGCACGATTGCGCTCGGCTCGTCCGACGGCCTGCGCCGCGGGCTGATGGTCACCAACACCGGTGCGCCGATCACCGTGCCGGTGGGCACGGCGACGCTCGGCCGCATCATGGACGTGCTGGGCAACCCGATCGACGAGCGCGGCCCGGTCAGCACCGAGCTCACGGCGTCGATCCACCGCAAGGCGCCCGCCTACGACGAGCTGTCGCCGTCGCAGGAGCTGCTCGAAACCGGCATCAAGGTGATCGACCTGATCTGCCCGTTCGCCAAGGGCGGCAAGGTGGGCCTGTTCGGCGGCGCCGGCGTCGGCAAGACCGTCAACATGATGGAGCTGATCAACAACATCGCGAAGGCGCACTCGGGCCTGTCGGTGTTCGCCGGCGTCGGCGAGCGCACCCGCGAGGGCAACGACTTCTATCACGAGATGATGGAGTCCAAGGTCGTCGTCGACGAGGACCTGTCGCAGTCGAAGGTCGCGATGGTCTACGGCCAGATGAACGAGCCGCCGGGCAACCGCCTGCGCGTCGCGCTGACCGGCCTGACGATGGCCGAGGCGTTCCGCGACGAAGGCCGCGACGTGCTGTTCTTCGTCGACAACATCTACCGCTACACGCTGGCCGGCACCGAAGTGTCGGCGCTGCTGGGCCGGATGCCGTCGGCGGTGGGCTACCAGCCGACGCTGGCCGAGGAAATGGGCCGCCTGCAGGAGCGCATCACGTCGACCAAGGTCGGCTCGATCACGTCGATCCAGGCCGTGTACGTGCCGGCGGACGACCTGACCGACCCGTCGCCCGCGACGACCTTCGCCCACCTGGACGCGACCGTCGTGCTCTCGCGCGACATCGCCGCCCTCGGCATCTACCCCGCGGTCGACCCGCTGGACTCGACCTCGCGCCAGGTCGACCCGAACGTCGTCGGCGAGGACCACTACTCGACGACGCGCGCGGTGCAAGGCACGCTGCAGCGCTACAAGGAACTGCGCGACATCATCGCGATCCTCGGCATGGACGAACTCTCGCCGGAAGACAAGCTCGCGGTCGCACGCGCCCGCAAGATGCAGCGCTTCCTGTCGCAGCCGTTCCACGTGGCCGAAATCTTCACCGGCACGCCCGGCAAGTACGTGCCGCTGAAGGAAACGATCCGCGGCTTCAAGATGATCGTCAACGGCGAATGCGACCACCTGCCCGAGCAGGCGTTCTACATGGTCGGCACGATCGACGAGGCCTTCGAGAAGGCCAAGAAGATCCAATAAGGAGCCGCGATGGCATCCACCATCCACGTCGACGTCGTCTCCGCCGAAGAGCAGATCTTCTCCGGCGAGGCGAAGTTCGTCGCGCTGCCGGGCGAATCCGGCGAGCTCGGCATCCTGCCGCGCCACACGCCGCTGATCACGCGCATCAAGCCGGGGGCGGTGCGCATCGAGCGTGCCGACAACGGCGAAGAGGAGTTCGTGTTCGTCGCCGGCGGCATCCTCGAGGTGCAGCCGGGCACGGTGACCGTGCTGGCCGACACCGCGATCCGCGGCCACGACCTCGACGAGGCAAAGGCGCTCGAAGCGAAGAAGCAGGCCGAAGAGGCGATGAAGAACGCGAAGAGCGACATCGACTTCGCGAAGGCGCAAGGCGAATTCGCCGCGATGGCGGCGCAGATCGCCGCGATCACGAAGCTGCGCCGCAAGTAGTCTCCCGCTGGCCCGACCCCTCGCGGCGGCGTCAGTCGTGCCGCTAGTCCAGCGCCCAGGCGAGCAGCGAGAACGTGACGAAGGCGAGCGCCGTCGACGTCATGATCACCCGCGCGACGCGGCCGTTGTCGGCGCCGAAGCGTTCGGCCAGCAGCGACACGCCGCTCGCGCTCGGCAGCGCGGCGGTCAGCACGAGCGTCGTCAGCCCGAGGTTCGAGATCGGCGCGCCGAGCGTGCGCGCACCGAACCCCGCAGCGCCGATCAGCAGCGGGTGGGCCAGCAGCTTCGCGAGCGCGATCGGCACGTAGCGCACGAGCGGCGTTCGCGTGTGCGCATGCTGCCCGGCGCGCCACAGCACCGCGCCGATCGTGAACAGCGCGACCGGGCTCGCCGAATCGCCGAGCATCCTGACGACCTGCGCGATCGGCCCCGGAAGCGACAGGCCGATGACGCCGGCGATCGCGCCGGCCGCGATCGCCCACGGCTGCGTGTTGGTCGCCGCGCCGCGCAGCGCGCGCAACGCGGCCATCCACCACGGCGCGCGCGAGCCGTCTGCGCGCTTCGGGCCGTCCGCCGCCTGGGCGAGCACCAGGCACAGCGTACTGGTCATGAAGAGATCGACGATCAGCGTCACCATCACCGGCCCGGTCGCGGCCTCGCCCAGCAGCGCGGCGAGCAGCGGGATGCCCATGAAGCCGGTGTTCGGAAACGCCGAGACGAACGCACCGAACGCCGCATCCTTCAGCGAGACGCCGTGCGCGCCGTGCCGGCCCCAGGTCGTCGCGACCACCGCGCCGACCATCACGAGCGCAACGACGGCCCACAGCGCCATCAACGCCGGATCGAACAGCCGCGCGAGCGGCATGCTCGCACCGAAGCGGAACAGCATGCACGGCAGCGCGAAGAACAGCACGTAGGCGTTGAGCCCCGGGATCGCCGACTCGGGCAGCAGCCGCGCACGCGCCGCAAGATACCCGCACAGCACCAGCGCGAAGAACGGGATCGTGACCGACAGAATCGCTTGCATCGAAGGGGCGGCGCCGCGGCGGCCCCGAAGTATCGCAAGGCCGGTGCCGCAGGACACGTCGCACGCGGCTTTCGCGACACACCCCTTCGTTATCATCACGCCCTTTGCCGTCGTCGCATGCCGTGGCCACCGCTGCCGTTGTTCCCGATCCGCTGAACCCCGCGCAGCTCGAAGCGGTGCACCACCTGAGCAGCCCGTGCCTGGTGCTTGCCGGCGCCGGTTCCGGCAAGACGCGCGTGATCACGCACAAGATCGCGCGGCTGCTGCAGGCCGGTTATGAGCCCGGCCAGATCGCTGCGATCACGTTCACGAACAAGGCCGCGGCCGAGATGCGCGAGCGCACGAAGGCGCTGGTCGGCTCGCGTGCCGCGGGCAAGCTCGTCGTCAGCACCTTCCACTCACTGGGCGTGCGCATCCTGCGCGCCGAGGGCGCGCGGCTCGGGCTGAAGGAGCAATTCAGCATCCTCGACAGCGACGATGTGCTGGGCATCCTGAAGGACGCCGGCGGCAGCAGCGACAACGCGCTCGCGCGGCGCTGGCAGTGGACCATCAGCCTGTGGAAGAACCAGGGCCTGAACAGCGCCGAGGTCGAGCCGGCCGACGACGATGAGCGGGTCGCGCAGCGCGTGATGCAGCGTTATGAAGAGCGGCTCGCCGCCTACCAGTCGGTCGACTTCGACGACCTGATCGGGCTGCCCCTCAAGCTGCTGCAACGCGACGCCGAGGCGCGTGCGACCTGGCAGAACACCTTGCGCTACCTGCTCGTCGACGAGTACCAGGACACCAACGCGATCCAGTACGAGATGCTGAAGCTGCTCGCCGGCGAGCGCGCGCTCTTCACCGCGGTCGGCGACGACGACCAGAGCATCTACGGCTGGCGCGGCGCGACGATCGACAACCTGCGCCGCCTGCCGCAGGAGTTTCCGGCGCTGAAGGTGATCCCGCTCGAGCAGAACTACCGCTCGACCGGCCACATCCTGCGCGCCGCGAACATGGTGATCGGCCACAACCCCAAGCTCTTCGAGAAGAAGCTGTGGAGCGCGTTCGGCGACGGCGAGCCGGTCAAGGTGGTCGAGTGCGACAACGAGGAGCACGAGGCCGAGCGCGCGGTCGCGCGCATCCAGGCGATCCGCGCGAGCGGCGGATCGCCCGCTCACGCCGGTTCCGGCGGGCAGCAGATCGAGCTGAAGGACTTCGCGGTCCTGTACCGCGCGAACCACCAGGCACGGGTCTTCGAGAAGGCGCTGCGCAAGGCCAATCTCCCGTACAAGGTGTCGGGCGGGCAGAGCTTCTTCGATCGCGCCGAGATCCGCGACCTGTGCGCGTGGCTGCGCCTGCTCGTCAACAACGACGACGACCCGGCGTTCCTGCGCGCGGTGACGACACCCAAGCGCGGCATCGGCCACCAGACGCTCGCCAGCCTCGGCGAGTTCGCCGGCAAGTGGAAGACGAGCCTGTACGAGGCGCTGTTCGCCGAGTCGCTCGCGAGTGCGTTGAGCGCGCGCGCGATCGGTTCGCTGCACGAGTTCGGCCGCTACGTGAACGACCTCGAGTACCGCGCGCGACAGACCGTCGGCGCCGAGGACGCGAAGGCGCTGCTGATGGGCTGGCTGAAGGACATCGCCTACGAGCAGCACCTGCACGACGGCGAGGACAGCGAGAAGCTCGCCGCCGCGCGCTGGAGCAACGTGATGGACTTCGTCGACTGGATCGCGAAGCGCTGCGGCGGCGAGATTGAAAGCGACGGCATCAGCACCGTCGCGACCGAGAAGAAGAGCGTGCTCGACGTCGCGCAGACGATCTCGGTGATCATCAGCCTGGCCGAGCGCGGCGACGAGCAGAATGTGGTCACGCTGTCGACGCTGCACGCGGCCAAGGGTCTGGAGTGGCCGCATGTCGTGCTCGCCGGCGTCAACGAAGGCCTGCTGCCGTTCCGCAGCGAGGACGAGGACATGACCGCGCAGCGCCTCGAAGAGGAGCGCCGGCTGATGTACGTCGGCATCACCCGCGCACGCACGACGCTCGCGGTCAGCACGCTGCGCCGCCGCAAGCGCGGGCGCGACTACGTGCAGGGCAAGCCGAGCCGCTTCATCGCCGAGATGAAGCTGGACGAGATCGTCGCGAAGGAAGACCCGCGCGAGAAGCTCAAGGCGCTGCGCGCCGCCGCTCAGCAGCGCGCCGAGCTCGCGAAAACGGTCGAAACCAAAGCGGCCGACACCAAGGCAGCCGGCACGAAGGCCGGCTGAGCGAGCCCGCTACATCCCCTTGAACAACCCGGTGAAGCTGCGCGAGACCTCGAGCTTCTCCGGATGCCCCTTCACGCTGACCAGCTGACGCCCGCGCAAGTCGCGGCTGACGCCGGCGATGAATCGGGTGTTGACCAGCGTCGAGCGGTGGATCTGCCAGAACACGTTCGCGTCCAGCTCGTCGATCAGCTCCTTGATGGGCTTGCGGATCAGCGCTTCGAGCGTGGCCGTCTGCACGCGCGTGTACTTCTCGTCGGAGATGAAGAACAGCACCTCCTCGACCGGGATCATCTGGATGTTCTGGCCGACGGTCGCCTGGATCCAGCGCAGCGTCGGCGCCTTGCCCGGGTCCATGCGCGCGGCGAGCTTCTGCAGCAGTTGCTGCATGTCGGCCGCGCTCGGCCCGGCAGACGGCGCGTTGCCGCCGTGGCTGCCGTCCGCACCGCCGCGGCGCTGCGCCAGCCGCTTCTTGATGCGCTCGACCGTGACGGTCAGCCGCTCGCGCTCGGCCGGCTTCAGCACGTAATCGACCACGCCCTGCTCGAACGCCTCGATCGCGTACTGGTCGTAGGCCGTGATGAAGACGATCTCGCAGCCGAGCCAGGCGTCGCCGGTGTCGTCGTCGCTGGGCAGCTGCGCGATCGCGCGCGCCGCCTCGACGCCGGTCATGCCGGGCATGCGGATGTCGAGGAAGACGAGCTCCGGGTGCAGCGCCTCGGTGAGCTGCACGGCCTCGGTGCCGTTCTTCGCCTCGCCGACGATCTCGAGCTCGGGCCAGACCTCGGCGAGCCGCGCGCGCAGCTGGTCGCGCAGCAGCCGCTCGTCGTCGGCGATCACCGCGCGCGGCGGCCGGGGGACGGTGTTCGTCGTCGTCATCCCGCGATCGTAGCGGGAGCGGCGGGGGCCGCGGCAGGGGATGGGGCAGGAGGGGCAGGAGATGGGGCAGCGCTCTTCGAATCCGTGTGCACCGCCCGCCAGATCAGCCAGCCGATCAGGATCAGCGGCGACAACACGATGCCCAGCACCGCGGCAGCGAAGGCGAGCGCGACCGTTACCGACACGGCCGCGAACGCGAGCGGCAGCAGCACCGCGAACGGCACGACCAGCATCACGATCATGCAGGCCAGCGCGACCCCGGCGAACGCCAGCAGCCAGTGACCGGCGCTCAGGTCGCCGAGCGTGAAGCTCGCGTCGTCGATGCGGATCACCGCGTGCTCGAGCGGCGCGCCCCACAGCATCGCCGCGACGATCAGCAGCGCGCTCGTCACGATCGAGACCAGCAGCAGCGCGAGCAGGCTGCGCAACAACCACTTCATGCCTCTTCTCCTTCGCGTGCCTGCGCCTGGTACGGCACCGTGATCGTCACGACCGTGCCGCTGGGCGTGTTCTCGCCTATCGTCATCGACGCCTTGTTGCCGTACAGCAGCTTGAGCCGCTCGCGGATGTTCGCCAGGCCGATGCCGGTGCCCGCCGTCGCGGCCTTGCCGAAGCCGAGCCCGGTGTCGGCGACCGTCACCGCGAGCTTGCCGTGCACGATCTCGGCCTTCACGCGCAGCGTGCCGCCGTCGGCCTTCGGCTCCAGGCCGTGCTTGATCGCGTTTTCGACCAGGCTCTGGATCATCATCGACGGGAAGTCGGCCGACAGCAGCCCGTCCGGCACGTCGATCTGCGTCTGCAGCCGGTCCTCCATGCGCACCTTCAGGATCTCGAGGTAGGGCCGGATCACCGCCATCTCGCGGCCGAGGTTGTGCGCGGTCGGGTGGTTCTCGCGCATCGTCGGCATCGATGCGCGCAGCAGCGCGATCAGGTTCTTCTGCATCTGGCTCGCACGCGCCGGGTCGGTCTCGATCAGGTGGTCGATGCTCGCGAGCGTGTTGAACAGGAAGTGCGGCTCGACCTGCGCCTGCATCGCCGCCATGCGCGCCTCGACGACCTGGCGCTTGAGCTGCTCGGACTCGGCCGTCTCGGTCGCGGCCGCAGCCTTGACCTCGGCCTCCTTGCGGCCCTTGTAGGTGACCTTCAGGATCGCCGACGCGACGATCCACAGGAACGCGAGGTCGGGCAGCGAATCGCCGACGTGCACGACGCGGCGGCTGTACTTGGTCGTCTCGCGCTGCACGTCGGCGACCGCTTCGGCGATGTCGCGCTTCGCCTCTTCGACCGCCTGCTCGGCTTCGCGGCGTGCATCGGCGGCCTCCTGGCGCGCTTCTTCGGCCTGCTGACGAGCCTCCTCGGCCGCCTCGCGGGCCTGCTGGCGCACCTGGTCGCGCGCTTCGCGAGCGGCCTCGCGGGCGGCCCGCGCGGCCTCGCGAATCTGCTCGCGGGTCGCGCCGGGCAGCGTGATCGTCGTCGTGCCGTCGGCATTCTCGACCTTCGCGGCCGAGGCGATCTCCGACGCGGCGCCGATCGCGGCGGAGGCGGCCGATGCCGCCGCCGCACTGGCGGCCGATGCGGCCGAGGCCGCGGCCTCCGCCACGCGCGGCCCGATCCGGATGCCGTTCTTGTCGATCTGGATCGAGATGTCGTCTCGGTTGGACTTCGACGGCGGCTCTATCTTGATCGACGGGATCGGCGGCACCGGCGGAATCTTCGGGACCTCGATCTTCGGGATCTTCGGCGACGGGATGCGGACCTCTTCGGTCCAGCCCATGTTGAACGGCGGCAGCTTCTGCAGGATCGCCGAGATGATCAACAGCAGGATCGACAGCGCGAAGAAGCGCTTCCAGCTGATGCTGACCAGCCAGTTCGCGTACTCGTGGAACAGGCGGACGACCGCGGCGCCGAATTGCGCGAACGTGGTGCGACGGTCGGCCTGAGCGCGCTGCGGTGCCTCGCCGGGCCCCGGCGGCGGCATCGGGCTGCCCGGCTCTGTGCCGGCGTTGGGTTGGGTACTGGGCATGTCGGAAAGGCGGGGATCGGGGGGCTCGTGCGCGATCGGGTATTGGAACGATGGCCGCACTGTACGGGCCTGCACCCGGCGTTGTCCCGCGCGCTGCGACGGAGCGCTTCGCCGGGCCGACAGGATGCCGCGCCGGCGGACGGCCGGGAGCGGATTCGCTGCCGATCAGCGGGGAGGGCGCCGCATTCCGCGCCGTCCGGCCGACGTTTCGCGCCGCGCACCGGCGAGTCGTCGCAAGGCTGCGGCGCGCCGACGCGCCGGCTTTCAAAGTGCGGCCCATAGCACCCGCTGACCCACGTTTGGAGAACCGCGATGACTGCACGTCCGCACCCGACTCGAACCCTGTCGATCCGCCACCTCGTCGTCGTCGGCGTGATGGCGCTGGCCACGCTCGCCGCAGCCGGCAAGGCTTATGCCGCCGCCGACGAGCCGTTCCAGCGCGCGTTCCAATCGTTCAGCCAGGCGTCGGCCGGCGACGCGTCGGCGGTCGGCCCGGCCGCCGACGCGTTCGACGCGCTGTCGACGGCCGAGCCGGGCAATCCGGTGCTGCTCGCCTACGCCGGCGCCGCCACGGCGATGAAAGCGTCGACCACCGCGCTGCCGTGGACGAAGATGGGCTACGCCGAAGACGGCCTCGCCCGCCTCGACAAGGCGCTCGCGATGCTGACGCCCGCGCACGACGCGCCGATGCAGCGTGGCACGCCGGGCGCGCTCGAGGTGCGCTTCGTGGCGGCGAACACGTTCCTGCGGGTGCCGTCCTTCATGAACCGCGCCGACCGCGGTGCGAAGCTCCTGGCCGACGTGCTCGCAAGCCCGCTGCTCGAGCGCGCGCCGCTGCCGTTCAGAGGTGCGGTCTGGATGCGCGCCGCGGCGCTGGCCGAGAAGACCCAGCGCAAGGACGATGCGCGGCGCTACCTAGACGAGGTGATCCGCAACGCCGCGCCGCAGGCCGAGGCGGCTCGCGCGAAGCTGAAGGAGCTGGCGTGAAGAACCCTCACCCCAACCCTCTCCCGCAAGCGGGAGAGGGAGTCGAACCGCTCGGTCTCTTCCCGCTTTCGCAAGCGGGAGAGGGAGTCGAATCGCTCGGTCTCTTCCCGCTTGCGGGAGAGGGCGAGGGTGAGGGCGGTCGTCGACACAGCACCGCGGTGATCACGCTGCGCAATGTCCACAAGACCTACCGCCTCGGCCAGCACGTGATCCCGGCGCTGCGCGGCATCGACCTCATGGTCGCGCCCGGCGAGCTGCTCGCGCTGACCGGCCCCTCGGGCAGCGGCAAGAGCACGATCCTGAACCTCGCCGGCCTGATCGACACGCCGGACCAGGGCGAGATCGTCTTCGGCGATCGCAGCGTCGCCGGCCTGTCCGAAAAGCAGCGCACCTTGCTGCGCCGCGACGCGCTCGGCTTCGTGTTCCAGAGCTTCAACCTCGTGCCGGTGATGACGGTCGAGGAGAACGTCGACTACCCGCTGTTCATCGCCGGCGTGCCGGCCGCCGAGCGGCGCGAGCGTGTCGCGCTGCAGCTCGCCGCGGTGGGCTTGAGCGGGCACGCCCGGCACCGGCCCGACGCGCTGTCCGGCGGGCAGCGCCAGCGCGTCGCGATCGCGCGGGCGCTGGTCAAGCGGCCTCGGCTCGTGATCGCCGACGAACCGACCGCGAGCCTGGACTCGCACACCGCCGATCAGGTGCTCGCGCTGATGCGCGAACGCTGCCACGCCGAAGGCGCGGCGTTCGTGATCGCGACGCACGACAGCCGGCTCACCCGACGCTGCGATCGGGTGCTGGCGCTGCTGGACGGGAGGCTGTCATGACATTGAAGTGGTTGACATTCGCCTGGCAGAACACGCTGCGCAACCGGCGCCGTTCGCTGGTCACGATCGCGATCGCCGCGCTCGGCACCGCGGCGATCCTGCTCGCCGGCGGCTTCGCGTTGTTCACGTACCAGGCGCTCGCGCAAGCGGCGGCGCGCAGCACCGGGCACCTGATCGTCGCGGCGCCCGAGCAGTTCACGAAGGACGAGGACACGCCGCTGCAGCACGGCCTGGACAATGCCGACGCGCTGAAGGCCGCGCTGCTCGCCGACCCGGCGGTGCGCCAGGTGCTGCCGCGCGTCGCGTTCAGCGGCCTGATCAGCAACGGCGACAAGTCGACCGTGATGCTCGCAACCGGCGTCGAGCCCGACGCCGAGTTCGCGGTCAAGGGCCCGTTTCTGAACGTCACGGCCGGCCACGTGCTCGCATCGGGCACGACAGACGCCGAGGTGATGCTCGGCGAAGGCCTCGCGAAGAGCA
>Ga0070706_100007194_pt1 | contig 10462 bp, 7 predicted proteins | sample KBSK5501metaG_FD_65476 | JGI IMG/M metagenome (GOLD analysis project Ga0070706, IMG submission 65476) | Corn, switchgrass and miscanthus rhizosphere microbial communities from Kellogg Biological Station, Michigan, USA - KBS K5-50-1 metaG | ecosystem: Host-associated > Plants > Roots >...
GAGCCGGCCAGCACGAGCTCCTCGCCTTCCACGCGCCGGAACCCGACCGACTCCGAGTTGAGAAGGTGCCCGCACGCTTCGGATATCGTGGTGAGCAGCGATTCCACCGGCTGGATCTTGGAGAGCTGCCGGCTCATCTCGAGGAGCGTCTCCAGATGAGCCTGACGAGTCTGCAGGGCCTCCCGCATCCTCGCGTTCCTTATGGCGATGGCCGCCTGGTCGGCGAGGAGCGCGATGAGCTCCCGCTCCTCAGAGGTGAACGAGCGCGGCTCGCGGAAGAAGAGCGCGAGCACACCCACGATCTGCTCGTCGGCAATCAGGGGCAACCCGGCAAAGCCGCGGAGGCCGGCCACCGTGGACAGGCGCCGATTCCGCAGCTTGGGCTCGTTCCCGATGTCCAGGATGTAGTCGGGTTTTTGCGACTCCGCGATGCGTCCGGTCAACCCCTCTCCGTAGGGGATCACCGGGATCTCCGTCACGATCTGCTCGACCTGGGGATCCAAGCTGAAGCCGCCCTCGGTGCGAAGCACACGGGCCACCGGATCCGCCACGGAGACGCGAGTGCTCGCGGCGCCGAGCAATGTCGTGGCCGCCCGCGCCACCGCCTGACAGACCTCGGAGGCGCCTTCGGCCGAGGTCATCAGCCGCGTGAGCGCGCTGAGCGCTTTCAGCTTGTCCGCGCGCGCCTCGGCTTCCCGGTAGAGACGGGCATTCTCGAGAGCGATGGCCGCCTGAGCCGCGAAGGCGGTGGCGATCGACACGTCCTCCGACGAGAAGCCCTCCGCGCGCAGGGTGCGAATGCTCAGCGCTCCCAGCACCTGCTCGCCGATCTTGAGGGGCACGCCGAGAAACGCGCGATAGCCGCCGCGCAGGTAGGCCGCGCGGCTGGCCGGGGCGATGCGCGGATCGTTCGCGGGGTCCGACAGGAGGAGAGGCTTGCCCGTGGCGACGACGGTGCCGGTCAGACTCTCGCCGATCTTGATCCTCGCGTTCGGCATGGCCGTCTGGGCATCGCCCCAGACGCCCAGGAGCACGAGATCATCGCCATCCACCACTCGGATGCCCACCGAGTCCGAGTCGAGGAGAGACCCACACGCCTCGGCCATCTTCCCGAGCAGATCCTCCAGGGGAAGGATCCGCGAGAGCTGACGGCTGATCTCGAGCAGCGTCTCGAGTCGCGGCGGTAGGGTCAACAGCTCAGCCGTAGGTGCAGCCATCACGTCCTCTCTCGAAGGTCCGTTCGCCAAGGGTCGAGCATTGCGTCCAGTGCGCTTACTGGGCCTCATTCGGCGAGTCACAACGGCCCGGTGGGAGGACTCGCAAGCCCCATGCCACGGCCAGGCGCTCAGCGAATGCGGACTAACTAGCTGAAGTGTCGGCAGAAATAGACTCATCTGATACTGTCAAAAGATTGACAGATGAGGGACGTGCCAACACTTTGGGTTGAGTTGTGACAACTATTTGCGGTGCCTCGATTGGCTGGAGGATCGGACGATGGGCTCTCGCCAACTACCCTTGCGCATTGGGGTTGAGCGTGCCGCGGCGTTGCGGGGCGAGTCGCTCTCGAGGATGTCGCGCGACCTGTTGACCGGGCCCGCCACCATCGCTACACTCCCCTGTTATCGGGTGCGAGGTGTGCCTATTTTGCAGGAGGTTGCATCGTGACGTGTCCGCGCTGTCAGTCCCCCGCTCGCGAAGGCGCGAGGTTCTGCGAGCAGTGCGGCGCGCGTCTGGCCACGACCTGCCCCTCGTGCAACGCCGAGACCGCCACCGGCAGCCGATTCTGCGGCGCCTGCGGCACACCCCTGCCGGGAGCGGCGCCCACCCCCGCGCGCTTCGGTGATCCGCAGTCCTATACGCCCAAGCACCTCGCGGACAAGATCCTCACGGCGCGCGCCCAGCTCGAGGGGGAGCGCAAGCTCGTCACCGTGGTCTTCGCCGATCTCAAGGGCTCCATGGAGCTCCTGGCCGACCGCGATCCCGAGGAAGCGCGCAAGCTTCTCGATCCGGTGCTCGAGCGGATGATGGAAGCGGTGCATCGCTACGAGGGTACCGTCAACCAGGTCATGGGCGACGGGATCATGGCCCTCTTCGGCGCCCCCGTGGGCCACGAGGATCACGCGGTGCGCGCCTGCCATGCCGCGCTCCGGATGCAGGAGACGGTCGGCTGGTACGCGGACGAGCTCCGGCGTGCGCAGGGCATCGACGTGCAGATCCGCGTGGGTCTCAATTCGGGCGAGGTGGTGGTGCGGGCGATCGACAGCGATCTCCACATGGACTACTCCGCCATCGGCCAGACCACGCACCTGGCCGCGCGGATGGAGCAGCTCGCGCGCCCGGGCACCGCCCTCATGACCAAGGACACGCTGCGCCTGGCCGAGGGCTATATCGAGGTCCGGCCCCTCGGCCCCGTGCCCGTGCGCGGGCTCGCGGAGACCGTGGAGGTCTTCGAGATCGTGCGCGCGGGCGCGGTGCGCTCGCGGCTGCAGGCGGCGGCGGCGCGCGGGCTGACGCCGTTCGTCGGGCGCGACGCCGAGCTGGTCCGGCTGCGCCAGACGCTCGAGAAGGCGCACGGGGGCCAGGGGCAGCTCGTGGCGGTGGCGGGAGAGCCGGGCGTGGGCAAGTCCCGGCTCTTCTGGGAGTTCACCCACTCCCACCGCACGCACGGCTGGCTCATCCTCGAGAGCTCGCCGGTCTCCTACGGGAAGATGAACTCGTACCTGCCCGTGAGTGACCTGCTGAAGACGTACTTCGGCATCGGCGACCACGACGATGGCCGGCGCATCCGCGAGAAGGTCACGGGCAAGCTCCTCACCCTGGACGAGACGCTGCGCCCCACGATCCCCGTCTTCCTCTCGCTGCTCGACGTGCCCATGGACGACGGCGAGTGGCAGGAGCCCGATCCGCGCGAGCGCCGTCGGCGGACCCTCGACGCCCTCAAGCGACTCCTCCTGCGCGAGAGCCAGGTGCAGCCGCTCCTCGTCATCTTCGAGAATCTCAACTGGGTCGACTCGGAGACGCAGGCCTTCCTCGACAGCCTCGTGGAAAGCCTGCCCGCCGCGCGCATCTTGCTGATGGTCAACTACCGGCCGGAATACACGCACGGCTGGGGCGGCAAGAGCTACTACACCCAGTTCCGCATGGATCCCCTCCAGCCCGAGAGCGCGGAGGAGCTCCTGCAGGCGCTCCTGGGCACCGACGCGGCCCTGGCCCCCCTCAAGCAGCTCCTGGTCAGGCAGACGGAAGGCAATCCCTTCTTTCTCGAGGAGTGTGTGCAGTCGCTCGTCGAGACCAAGTTACTCCTGGGCGAGCGGGGCCAGTTCAAGATGGCCAAGTCCATCGGCACTCTACAGATGCCGCCGACCGTGCAGGCCGTGCTCGCCGCGCGCATCGACCGGCTGCAGCCCGAGGACAAGCGGCTGCTCCAGGCCGCCTCCGTCATCGGCAAGGACGTCTCCTTCGCGCTGCTCGAGGCCATCGCCGAGCTGACGGATGAAACGCTGAGGGGCGGGCTCATGCGGCTCCAGGCCGCGGAGTTCATCTACGAGACGAGCCTGTTCCCGACGCTCGAGTACACGTTCAAGCACGCCCTCACGCACGACGTCGCGTACGCCTCGCTGCTCCAGGGTCGGCGCCGGACCTTGCATGCGCGCGTGGTGGATGCCCTGGAGCGGGTGCAGGCCGAGCGCCTGGGCGAGCACGTGGACCGGTTGGCTCATCACGCCGTCCGCGGAGAGGTCTGGGAAAAGGCCGTCGCCTATCTCCGCCAGGCGGCGGCCAAGGCCGCCTCGCGCGCGGGCAACGAGGAAGCCGTCGCGCTTCTCGAGCAGGCCCTGCAGATCCTCGTGCACCTCCCGGACGGGCGGAGCAAGCTCGAGCTTGCCATCGACATCCGGCTCGAGCTGCGTCCGCCCCTCCTGCAGCTGGGACGCCTGCCCGAGGTCCTCCAGCTCTCCAAGGAAGCCGAGGAGCTCGGGACCGAGCTGGGCGACGAGTCGCGCCTGGCGCGCGTGTACAGCTATCTCGTCAACTACCACTACTTGAAGGGCGAGCCGGACCTGGCCATCGACTATGGTGAGCGCTGCCTGCGCATCGCGGACGCCACGCAGGACCTGGGATTGCAGTCGCTGGCCCGCGGCTATCTCGGCTACAGCTGCCACGCCCAGGGCCAGTACCGGCGCGCAGAATTCATCCTGCGGGAGAATGTCGACGCGCTCGAGCGCACGCGCGCCACCGACACCGGTACCCAGACGGCGATCTCGTACGTCACCTCGAGCGGGTGGCTGGCCTTCACCCTGGCCGAGCTCGGGGATTTCCACGCCGCGGATGCGTGCGCGGACCAGGCCATGCGCGCGGCCGATGCGGCCGGGCACGTGTATGGCCAGACCATCGCGCGCACGCTGGCCGGGCTCGTGTGGCTCCGGCGGGGGCATCTCGATCGCGCGCGCGAGCTGCTCCAGCCGAGCCTGGACGCCTGCCGCGAGAAGCATCTCGACGTGTGGCGGCCCATTCCCTCCTCGCTCCTGGGCTTGACGCTGGCCCTGCGCGGCCACGTCGATTCCGCCCTGCCTCTCCTCGAGGACGGCGTGCACCTGAGCGAGGTGCTCGGCATCAACGCCTACCTGGCCCTGTGGACGCTCCACAAGGCCGAGGGCCTGCTCGCGGCCGGCGAGCCCGCGCGAGCGGGAGAGGCGGCCCGGCACGCCCTCGACCTCGCCATCGCGCACAAGGAGCGGGGGCACCAGGCCTGGGCGTGGCGGCTCCTGGGCGAGGTGGCAAGCCACGAGGGCGGGGCGTCGCTCGCGCAGGCGGAAGAGCACTATCGCCAGGCTCTCGGCATTGCCGAGGAGCTCAAGATGCAGCCGCTGGTGGCCCACGTGCACATGGGGTGGGGGCGCGTGTGCCGGCTCCTGGGCGATCGCCTGCGGGCCGAGGAGCACCTGGTCGCGGCCTTCACGCTGTTCCGCGAAATGGACGTGCCATTCTGGGTCAAGAAGTGTGGGGAGGAGATGATGCAAGTCGGCGAGATCTTCATCGTGGCGCGCTACAATCCGCAGCTCTACGAGTATCTCCAGCGCGAGTTCAGCGGCCAGGACCGCGTGCGCATCATCATGGATCGGCGTGTGAGCGAGCGGCGGCAGGGCGGCGACGCCGCCGCCGAGGAGCGGCGGCAAAGCGACCGGCGCCGGCACGCGGACGTGGATACGAACCTGCGCGAGCGCGGGTTCGTCATCCTGCCATCGGAAAGCGCGAGCGGCGGGGCCGCCGCCTCGTGAAGGGCATCGAGCTCTCGGACGACGTCAAGGCCCTGGTGCGGGGCGCGAACTTCGCCCACCTGGCCACCCTCATGCCCGACGGCTCGCCGCAGGTGGCGCCCGTCTGGGTCGATCTCGAAGGTGATCGCATCCTCGTGTGCACGGGGGAGAACTCCCTCAAGGCCAAGAACACGCGGCGGGATTCCCGGGTGGGCATGTCCATCGTGGCCTTCGACAATCCCTATGTCGAGGCCCAGCTCCGGGGTCGCGTGGCCGAGCGCTGGAAGGATGCGGACTTCAAGATCATGGACCGCGTGTCGCGCAAGTACACGGGCAAGGAGTTTCCCATGCGACAGAATCCCGCCGAGCGCATCGTGCTGGTGATCGAGATCGAGCGCCAGCGCTCCACCCGCCTGCCCTTCACGCATTCACCGGCCTGAGCATGCTCACGCGCGCCACCATCACCGAGCTCCACACCGACACCATTGATTCCGAGATCGGCCCCATCGTCATCGTCACCCGGCCCGGCGCGCTGTGCGCCGTCGATTTCGCGGAGTGCGACGAGCGCATGAAGACGCTGCTTTCCCGCCGCTTCGAGGATTTCGCGCTCGTGCACGAGGACAACCCCCTCGGCGTCAGCGAGAAGCTCCTCGCCTACTTCGCCAAGGACTATGCCGCGCTGGAGGAAGTCGTGGTGGACACGGGGGGCACGGAATTCCAGCGCCGCGTGTGGGCCGCCCTTCGCGCGATTCCTCCCGGCTCCACCCGCACCTATGGTGAGCTGGCCTCTCAGCTCGGCGGCCCCAACGCCTCCCGCGCGGTGGGCCTGGCCAACTCGCAGAACCCCCTCTCCATCGTGGTCCCCTGCCATCGCCTCGTGGGCAGCGACGGCTCCCTCACGGGCTATGCGGGCGGGCTCGCGCGCAAGCAGTGGCTCTTGCGCCACGAGGGCGCCATCCTCTGATCCGCGCGGTCGTGTGTCGCGAGCTCGGGCCCCCCGAGCTCATGGCCGTCGAGGAGATACCGCGGAAGACGCTCTCACCGGGGCAGATCCGCGTCCGGATCCGCGCCGCCGGCGTCAATTTTCCCGATGTCTTGATGGCGGCGGGCCTGTATCAGCTCAAGCCCGAGCGCCCGTTCACGCCGGGATTCGAGGCGGCAGGCGAAGTCATCGAGTCAGGTCCGGAGGCGCGGGACGTCGCGGCCGGAGATCGCGTCATCATCCATCAGCGCTTTGGCTGCTACGCCGACGAAGCGGTGGTCGAGCCCGCCCAGCTCGAGCCGCTGCCTGCCCACTTCAGCTTTGCCGAGGGCGCGGCGTTTCTCGTCGCATCGCATACCGCCTATCACGGACTCGTCCAGCGCGGGCATCTCGGCCAGGGCGAGACGCTGCTCGTCCACGGCGCGGCGGGAGGCGTGGGGCTGGCCGCCGTGGAGCTGGGCAAGATCCTGGGCGCCACCGTCATCGCCACCGCCTCGAGCGAGGAGAAGCTGGCGGTGGCCAAGAGCCGCGGGGCCGATCACGGCATCAACTACGAGGCCGAGCCCTTCCCGGAGGCGGTCAAGCGCCTCACGGGCGGCGCGGGAGCCGATGTCATCTATGACCCCGTGGGTGGCGCGGTCTTCGAGCAGTCGCTGCGCTGCATCGCCTTCGGCGGGCGCTTGCTCACGGTGGGCTTCGCGAGCGGCACTCTCCCCACCGTGAAGGCGAATCTCGTCCTCATCAAGGGCTGCTCCGTGGTCGGCGTGCGCGCGGGTGAGGCCGGCCGCCGGAATCCCGCGCTCCGCAAGGCCGCCGTCGAGGCGCTGTTCAAGCTCGCCGACGCAGGCAAGCTGAGGCCCCACGTCTCGGCCATGTTCCCCCTGGAGCGCTTCGCGGAGGCGATGCGCCTCCTGAGCGACCGGAAAGCAATCGGGCGCGTGGTGCTGACGACGGAGGTCTAGCGAGCCGCGGGCGCGCGGCGGACGTCGAGGCGCGTGTCCTGATAGGTCGCGCCGTCGCCCATATCGCTGTAGCGATCGGAGCACAGCATGTTGACGGTGGTGCCGCCCGCCTCCGCCGCGGGCCGCTGGCCGGGCACGAACGCGACGCCGGGCGGCGCCTCGTCGGACACGCGCAGGACCAGCCGCACCACTCCCACATCGTTGTGGAGCTCGACCGTCTGGCCGTCCTCGAGCCCGCGCTTCTTCGCCTCCTCGGGGTGGAGCACGCAGGCCGGCGCGCCTTGCTTCTTCCTGAGCGCGGCGATGCCGGAGAACGCGGTGTGGCTCTGGAAATATCCCGGGGCGGTGAGGAGCCTCAAGGGGAAGCGGCGCTCCAGCGATTCACCGTGGGCATCGGGCGCCCAGTCGGGCAGGGCGGGCAGCCCCTGGGCCGCCAGCGTCTCCGAGTAGAACTCGAGCTTGCCCGAGGGCGTGGCGAAGCGCTGCGGCCCCGACGGCGCCACCTTGACGGGCCCGTTCCGGCGCACGGCCTCGGGATCGAGGCCCGCCGCCGTGCCCGTGGCGTTCGCGAAGAAGAGCTTCGCCAGGGCTAGGGCGCTCATGGAGAACACCGCGTCCTTGAGACCGAGCCGGCGCGCCAGCTCCTGGGCGAGCCGCCGGTTCGGCCAGGCCTCGCCCCGCGGCGGCGCCACTTCCTGGGCGAACTGCACATAGTAGGTGCCGTAGCCGCGGAGCACGTCCTCGCTCTCCAGATAGCTGGCGGCGGGCAGCACGATATCGGCGTAGCGCGCGGTATCCGAGAGCAGCGGGTCGTAGACCACGGTGAAGAGGTCCTCGCGCGAGAGCCCGCGCCGCACCGCCGCCGCGTCGGGGCAGGTGACGGCGGGATTGTTCCCGGCCACGAAGAGCGCGCGGAGCGGCGGATCCTTCATGGTCAGCAGCGCCTCGCCGAGCCGCGAGTGGTTGACCGTGCGCGTCTGCGCGGGTCCCGACGGCTTGCGGATGGGCGAAGCGTCGAAACCGAAGGTGGGGGCGGTCATGAGGAGCGCGCCGCCGCCCGGCGTGTCATAGGCCCCGACCACGCCCGGGAGGAGGGCGACGGTGCGGATGGCCTGGCCGCCCTGGTGCGAGCGCGACATGCCCTCGCCGAGGCGAATGAACGGCGCGCGCGCCTTGCCGTAGAGATGGGCCAGCCGCACGAGATCGGTCGCGGAGACGCCGGTGATGGCCGCCACCCGCTCGGGTGAGAAGCGCGGGAGCACCTCGCGCTCCACCTGGTCGAAGCCGAGCGTCTTCCGGGCGAGGTAGTCGCGGTTGGCGAGCCCGTCCCGCGCGAGCACGTGCATGAGGCCGAGGGCCAGGGCGGCGTCCGTCCCCACCTTGATGCGAAGATCCCAGTCGGCCCGCTCCGCCGTCGCGCTCCGGCGCGGCTCGATGACGACGAGCGTCGCCCCGCGGCTTCGCGCGCGCTCGACGAAGGGCCAGATGTGGACGTTCGTCGTCATGAGGTCGGCACCCCAGGCGATGATGAGATCCGACTGCTCGACGGTCTCGGGATCGGCGCCGCCCACGCTGCCGCAGGCGGCGTCCCAGCCCGCCTCGGCGCACGAATCGCACACGGTGCCTGCGAGGAGCCGCGTGGAGCCGAGGGCGTGGAAGAGTCCCAGCATGAGCCCGCGGTTGATCTGCCCCTGATGCGCGCTGTAGCAATAGCCGAGGATGCCCAGCGGCCCGTCGTCTCTGATGATGGCCTGCCAGCGCGTGACGATCTCGTCGAGGGCCTGCTCCCACGTGATGGGCGCGAAGCGTCCCTCGCCCTTGGCCCCGGCGCGACGCAGCGGGGTGAGGATGCGATCGGGGGAGACGAGCAGCTCGTGCTCGCGGTTGACCTTGGCGCAGGCGAAGCCGGCCGTGAAGGGATGCGCGGGATCGCCCTGGATCTTCACCACGCGGTCGCCGTCCACCTGCGCGAGCAGCGAGCACTGATCCGGGCAGTCGTGCGCGCACACGGTGCGGACCGTCTTCATGTCGTCACCGTTCGTCGACGCTGATCAGTCATAACGCCCGCGAATTGTGGCAGATCGGCACGAGGCGTGCAACTTCTGTGTCGGGCGAGGCGCCGTCGGCGGGTGTGACGTGTTACCGTGGGCGGCGAGCGAGAGGGCGGCAGCAAGGCTGGAGGAGAGCAATGAGGGAAGAAGCATCCGCGGCCGGAGTGTTGGTTCAGCGAGGCGATCTCCTCTCGTCCGCGGCGCGCGCTCTCATCGAGGCGCTCAACGCCGAGCTCTCGAGCCGCTATCCAGAGCCAGGCGCCAATCACTTCCGCCTGGATCCGGACGAAGTGGCCGACGGCCAGGGCGTATTCTTGATCGCCTCGAGCGCGGGCACGCCCGTGGGATGCGGGGCGGTCCGGCGCATCGAGGCTCGAACGGGTGAGATCAAGCGGATGTACGTCAGCCCGGACGCGCGCGGACGCGGCATCGGGCGGGCAGTTCTCGCGGCGCTCGAGGCCGAGGCGCGGGCCCTCGGGATCGCGCGCCTGGTCCTCGAGACCGGGCTTCGCCAGGGCGAGGCGCTCGCCCTCTACGAGAGTGCCGGCTTCTCGAGAATTCCGCCCTTCGGCGAGTACGTGAACTCGCCGCTCAGCGTCTGCATGGCCAAGGATCTCTGAGCGGGCAGCCCGCGGCGGCCGAGGGTGAGCGATCTTACTTGTGCCCCCCGCCGGCCCAGTCGAAGCGGTAACCCAGGATCATCTTGATGATCAGCCGATCGGTACTCGGGGTGAGCCCGAAGCCGACGCCGAAGTTGAACTCCCACTTCGGACCCAGGTCGAGATCAATCACCGGAAAGAGCTGATGCTGCTGGTCCCGGCCCCGATCGAAGTGCGTCACCGGCCCGAGAGCGCCGTAGTACTCGAGCCCGATGGCGACCTTGGGTGTCACGCTGTAGCTGATCTTGGCGGCGGGGGAGAACTCGAAGCCGTTCTTGACGCTGTCTCCCGTGACGGCGCGGTCCAGCACCGGATTGATCGAGACGTACCAGCGCTCCCACTGCTTGTCAATGATGGGCCGGAGCTCCAGCGTCCACGTGTCCACGGAGAAGGAGCGCTGCTGATAGCCGATCTCGGCAGACAGGCTGAGGCCCACGGGTAACTCCCAGCTCTCTGGGGCACGCACGCGCGGACGGATGTGATCGCCCACCCATTCCCAGGTGGTGTCGGGCTGGATGCTGGTGAAGGCGTAGAAGCCGGTCTCGAACCAGGA
>Ga0070706_100007196_pt1 | contig 10459 bp, 11 predicted proteins | sample KBSK5501metaG_FD_65476 | JGI IMG/M metagenome (GOLD analysis project Ga0070706, IMG submission 65476) | Corn, switchgrass and miscanthus rhizosphere microbial communities from Kellogg Biological Station, Michigan, USA - KBS K5-50-1 metaG | ecosystem: Host-associated > Plants > Roots >...
CTGATAAGCCTCTCATCGAGCGTCGCTTGGTGAACCGTAGAACGACGGAGTCTCATAGGAGAAACACCTATACCTCTACTGCTCTTTTCGAGGTCAAATGAGGCGGGAATATTCCGAGATTACTAGTCTACTGAGGGAGGCGCAAAGCTAACGCCGAAAAATTTCAAAAATCTTCCCCAATGCGCGCTGTGAGAGACCGTAAACGAGCCTATGAGTCAAACCATGTGAAAATCCCGCAAAAAGCAGCCGAGTTTGCAGGACTGCAAAAAGACCTGATCCGCCTGCGACAACGCGTTGAAGGTCTTGAGGATCGCTATGAGTTGCGTGAGGCTGTGACGCCCTGCCACGGCGCCCCGGAATAACTTTTCCCGTGTTCTGCTCGTATCAGTATTAGGAGCAACCGGTCAGTCGGCATTATGAGACGCATCCCGGATAGAGCGTACGTGGTAAGCGTACACTACGACGGCTCGAAAGGTGTGGTACGCATCGGGCTGAATTGGGAAGGCGATCATGACATAACCGCTTTCGATCTGGGTCGGCTAGGCAGACTGGTGCATTGCGAAGCCGAGACCAAAAACAGCGGTTGGGCCCTCATTGAACCGTATACCCACGCCAATCTTAGCGAATTCCCGCTACCTTTCGGGCCAGGGACACTCGAACTTTCGTTTTTTATTCAGACGGGTGAGGCCGTTCCTTTGAAAATCAAGGTTCCCACTGTATCAAAGGGCCCGATCGACTTAGCGAGCGTTTTGCATGATGTGGGGCTTTGTATAAAACGGAAGCGCTTGACGGCAATAACAAAGTGCTTTGTCCAGGAGCTAGTCCGGATTTTCCATCGGGTGCAAAATCCGCCGCGTCTGCATCGGCTCGCAGAGCCGTTCCGCACGGGCGAGTCTCCGTTATCTTTCGGGAACAGCAGACCCAAGGAAGAAGCAGGCCCGCTGCGCGCTTCGGTGTGAGGATCGCCCGACTACTATTAGCCACAAAGATCACAGAAAGCAGACTTGGCTCAGGCGCGAGCTTCAGGAGAAATCCGAACCGTTTCTTGTTTTGCGGCCAACTATTTCCAGAATTGGAGAAAGTTGAGAACCCAGTCTCTGATGCTCGGAATCAGTCCGTACTGCCTGCCCTGATTGCTCTGATCGTTAAGTGTAGTATAAAAGGAGAGGAACCGGCAAAGATTTGCCCGACCACCTTTTCTTTCCATGCCGAGTGATTGGCGCCGATGACTTCTACCAGATGCCTGGTGTAAGCGGACCGAGCCGCCTGCTCGGTCCTCTCACCTCGATCCAATCTGAGCCAACCCAGTCATAGCGGTACCCCCGTTGGGCGTAGCATCCGTACGAGCTCCACCGATACGATTTCAGTTCGTCGAGCAGCCGTCCTGCAAGTTGAGGGTCTTGTTCAATCGCTTGTCCCCATCGACGACGAAGGAATACCCAGATTCCAATTGCTCCAGAAATGGCAGAAGCAGCCCACCGCTTCCCTCACCTATCATGTGTTCGATCTACTTTGGACAGAAGGTGTGAACGATTTCGACAGTTTAGGATTCCTGGCGTTTCGGGGGGACTATATGAAATCTGTCCATCTGTCGGTACAAGGTTGACCGCGCGACTCCTAGTGCGATTGCAGCGGATTGGATTCGCCAGCCATGCTCTTCGAGCAGCGATTCGAGTTTCAATCGCTCATCTCTTGGATGACCCCGTTCGTTGACAGCCTCTGCTACAAGCGCTTCTGGTAAGTGTTCCTGCGTGATGATGCCGCCTTCACTAAGAATCAATGCGTGTCTCAGCACGTTATGCAATTCGCGGAAATTCCCGGGCCACGAGTGCAGCTTCAACCGGTGCATAGCGTCTTCACGCAACTCGGCACGAATCCCTGTTTCCCTGATTTCTTCCTGGAGAACTTCTCGGATCAGCTCCGGTAAGTCTTTACGATCCCGAATGGGTGGCAGCCGAATCACGACGCCGGAAAGCCGGTAATACAAATCCTCGCGAAATTGGCCGGACCGAACCATCTCCTTGAGGTCGCGGTGAGAAGCACAAATGAATCGCACGTCGACCCGCAGCGGGACCTCACATCCGAGCGGAGTAACCTCTTTTTCCGAGAGCACTCGAAGCAAGCGAGACTGGAGTTCCAGCGGCATGTCACCGACCTCATCCAGGAAAAGCGTTCCACCGTCTGCAAGAATGACTTTTCCCTGCATACCTTTTGCTCGAGCACCGGTAAATGCTCCCTGGCGATAACCAAAAAGTTCGCTTTCAATAAGCGATTCAGGAATCGCCGCGCAGCTGACCGCAACGAAAGGCTTTCCTCCGCGTGGTCCCTCGTCGTGAAGCGCTCGTGCTAATCGTTCCTTACCGGATCCGGTCTCCCCTTGAAGCATGAATGCAAGATCCGCATTGATCAGCTTTTGTGCTCGCTCGACTGCGCGACGCAACGCAAGATCTCTACCAGCAAGCTTGAACAGCTGACTCTGTTCTCGGGCTGGCCGCAGCCGAAGCGGTCGCGCCGGATAGTCCGGGCTCCGAAGCTGAAAATACCAGACGCTTCCATCGACAGCGCGCAGCTCTGCAGGCGCCGACGATGACTTCGAGCCAATCGCGTTCAGGAGTTCGTCCACAGAAACTCCGAACAAAGTCGAAAGATCTCTTGTCGAAGGCAGCACCTCTCGCGCATCCCGAGTAGCGGCCGTGATTTTGCCCGTCTCGTCGAACGCCAACATGCTGACGCCCGGCATTTCGAGAGACTCGGGATGCGGTGCGAGACGTAGCAGCCAGCGGTTCCGAGCCGCGTCCGCGAAGTTTGCGTTCTCAATCAACTTCGCGGTGTCGGTCACCATACTATAAACGAGCGTCTGGCTTTTTTTGTCGTCCGGAGCTGCCAGCGCGGATGCATCCAGGACGGCAAGAACCTCTCCAGATGGCCCGAATATCGGTGCGGCCGTGCAGGTGCGATCGATGTTCGCCGCGCGGAAATGCTCTGTCTTATGCACAACGATTGATTGACCATCTGCGATACAGGTTCCGACCCCATTTGTCCCTTCTTCAGTTTCGGACCAAAGCGCTCCCAGGTAGAGTCCTGCCCGCATCAACTCTTGTTTCAAAGCGTCGATTCCAAGAAAGTCGATCGTGACACCATTACGATCAGTCAGGAGAACGACATAACCGGCGTCGCGAATCCGTTCATGCAACCGCTCGGTGCCGAGCCGCGCGATGCGTAGAAAGCGCTCCATCGGAGCTTGAAAGCTCTTCAAATCGTGCGCGCTCAGAATGCGCGGCGCATCGACACGGCCCGGATCAAGCTCGTAGCTTGCAAGAGACCGGCGCCACGAATTGACGAGGCGCGATTGTGTTTCGGCCGGCTTTTCCGCTTTCGCGACCATGCGGCGTATCGCTTCGGCGTGAGATGAGATTGCACCACTCAGCATGCGGCTGCTTTCTTCAGGTCGCCGTCACACCACGGAGTTACCGTTCTAGATGGCCTTTGAGCGATTCCAGGGGGACGATCGGCCAACGCCCAATAAGCAACAACTATTGTCCCAGCGCAAGGTTTCAAATCGGCTGCACCGGCCACCGTCAGTATCGGTCCCCTGTTGCAACAGTTCTCGCGGCTGATGCGCGTTTGATGCAACAAAAGAGCACTCTCAAATCGAAGTCTCGAGTCGAGGCTTCTTAACACGCGCAATGGTCGTTCTCAGTTCACACCGGCACCTGGAATAAGGCTGCGTCGACTTGTTAGCCGATTTCCGTTGTGTGCTGACAATTGCCCATAATGCAGCTTTCGAGCTCGCTCGGCTGTGTCGATTTGGTCTGGCACGAAATATGCCAGACTCCGGACTGGGTTGATCCCCCAGATGAAGTCTCACCCAGAGCCCCTTGTAGGTATTGTGACAAACCCCGAATCCGGTCGCGATATCCGGCGCCTCCTTTTCGGTCCGTCAATATTCCCAACTTCAGAGAAGGTAAGCATGGTGATTCGGGTACTTGCTGCTCTGGGTGCCTCCGGTGTGCAAGGGGTGTTGATGATGCCGGATCACAGCGGCATCGCTGCCGGAGTCATGCGCATTGTCCGAGCACACTGGACGGCCTCTCTCGATCGTTGGCCGGAAGTTTTCGTTATGGACCAGGTTATCGAGCGCTCGGCGAATGACACGCGACGCGCAGTTCGATTTATGGTGGATGCGGGCGTTCGATTGATCGTTGTCCTTGGCGGAGATGGCACTCATCGGATTGTTGCTTCCGAATGCGGCGATGTGCCATTGGTTACGCTTTCCACCGGGACTAACAACGCGTTCCCCGATTTTCGCGAAGCAACCACGGCTGGGATTGCTGCCGGTCTGTACGCTTCAGGAAAACTAGATGGCGCACAGGTCTGCCGCCGGAATAAGCGCCTGAAAATTCAGATCGGGCGCCGCGAGGAGATCGCACTCGTCGATATCGCGGTCTGCCTGACGAAATACTCCGGCTCGAAGGCGTTATGGGACCCGGAAGATCTGACCGAAATGTTCGCGACATTTTCCAAGTGTGATTCAATAGGCTTGTCTTCGATCCCAGGGCTACTGCGTCCGACAACCCGCGAAGACGGCGAAGGGACTGTGATCCGATTTGATCGACGCAATCCACAATACTGGTTATCCGCCCCGATTGCACCGGGCGTAATCAGGCGAATGCCGATCCAGTCGGTCGAACCACTCTCCCCTGATGTAAAAATCGCGGTCACAGCCAAATGCGGGACGATCGGGCTCGACGGCGAAAGGGAAATTGAATTCACCCACGAGGACCATCCTCTGGTGTGGCTGGATCGAGAGGGACCGCTGACGATCGATGTCCATAGGACCTTGGAGCTGGCAGCCAATCAGGGGCTGCTGGTTTCCAGCAAAAACAACCCTGAAGCTCAACAGACAGAAATCTCATGACAGCGCAGCTCGATAAAAAACTGTTACTGCAAGCGTACTCGATAATGCGACGGATTCGCGATTTCGAGGAGCGAGTGCACCTGGAATTCGCGACAGGCGAAATTCCTGGATTTGTTCACCTGTATGCCGGCGAAGAAGCATCGGCGGCCGGAGTTATCATGCACCTCGGTAAAGATGACTATGTGGCCAGCACGCATCGCGGGCATGGTCACTGTATCGCTAAGGGAATGAATCTACGTACGATGATGGCCGAAATCTACGGCAAAAAACCTGGCATTTGTGGAGGAAAGGGGGGCTCGATGCATGTAGCCGATCTCGATCTCGGGATGATGGGCGCCAACGGGATCGTCGGCGGAGGTGGACCGCTCATCTGCGGCGCGGCTCTGGCGGCGAAAGTAAAGAAGACCAAAAACGTTGCGGTCTGCTTTTTTGGAGATGGCGGCTCAAATCAGGGAACCATTTTAGAGTCGCTGAACCTCGCGTCTGTTTGGCAATTACCCGCGATATTTGTCGCTGAGAACAACGGATACGCTGAGTCAACGTCGTCTCGTTGGTCCATAGCGACTGGCAATATCGCGGACAGAGGCGCGGCCTTCGGGATGCCCAGCGCGATAGTCGACGGACACGATTTCTTTGCCGTCTACGAAGCGGCCGGCGAGGCGGTCAGACGGGCCCGATCGGGCGGCGGACCGTCATTGCTGGAGGTCAAGGTCAATCGGTATTTCGGCCATTTTGAAGGGGACCAACAGACTTACCGTGGCCCGGACGAAGTCAAGAAACTGCGGGAGACCAAGGACTGCCTTGTTTTATTTCGCCAGAAAGTCACCAGCCAAGGCGACCTCACCAACGCAGAGCTCGATCAGATCGACAACGAGGTCAAAGCGGAAGTTGCCGACGCTGTCGATTTCGCGAAAGGAGCGCCCAAACCGGAACCCTCAGACCTTTTAACCGATGTCTATGTTGCCTACGCCTGAGTGACTCCTCCCAAAATATAAACAACTAAAAACTCATCATTTATGGCACGCAAAATTAGTTTTAAGCAGGCAATTAACGAAGCAATTGCCCAGGAAATGGGCCGGGACGAAACGGTCATCGCAATGGGCGAAGACAATGTTGGCGGAATGGGAAGTGATGGCGAAAAGGATGCCTGGGGCGGAGTACTTGGAGTTACGAAGGGACTCTACGGAAAATATGGCGATCGAATCATGGACACGCCAATCTCAGAATCGGCTTTCATCGGAGCGGCAATCGGCGCGGCCGTGTGCGGTCTACGGCCGGTTGCTGAACTCATGTTTGTCGATTTCATGGGGGTCTGTTTCGACCAGATATTTAATCAGGCGGCAAAGTTTCGTTACATGTTCGGCGGGAAAGCGGTAACGCCCGTCGTGATCCGAACTATGATTGGCGCTGGCTTTCGCGCCGCGGCTCAGCACTCGCAATGTTTATACTCGCTCTTCACTCACATTCCCGGACTGAAGTGCGTGATACCTTCGTCGCCCTATGATGCCAAAGGGCTGCTGATTCAATCGATACGCGACAATGACCCAGTCATCTTTTTCGAGCATAAATTGCTTTACGGACTGGAAGCCGAGGTGCCGGAGGAAAGCTACGCGATACCTTTCGGTGAAGCGAACGTGATCCGCGAAGGTGACGATGTCACGATAGTTGCTATTGGACGGATGGTTCACGTTGCCCAACAAGCCGCAGACGATCTGGCCAAGGAAGGAATCCAGGCAGAAGTGATTGATCCTCGCACCACCAGCCCGTTGGACGAGGACACGATTCTCGACAGTGTTGCTAACACAGGCCGGCTTGTTGTGGTTGATGAGTCACATCCGCGCTGCAACGTCGGTACTGACATCGCTGCCCTGGTTGGACAGAAGGCTTTCGGAGATCTCAAAGCGCCTGTCACCATTGTGTCTGCGCCGCATGTGCCGGTCCCGTTTTCCGATGCGCTTGAGGATCTCTATATTCCGAGTCCAGCAAGGGTAAAAGCGGTGACCAAAGAGGTCCTGGAGTATTCCAAATGAGTGAAAGGATCATTCCAATCAGTATGCCGAAATGGGGACTGTCGATGCAGGAAGGCAAAGTGAATCGATGGCTGGTAAGCACAGGCGATCCGATTCAGGTCGAAACCGAGGTGGTAGAAGTAGAGAGCGATAAGATCGCAGGCGTCATCGAGGCTGCCCACGCCGGATTGTTGCGACGCCAGGTAGCAAAGGAAGGCGATGTGCTGCCGGTGGGAGCGCTGCTTGGCGTCATCACAGAAAGCGAGATTGCCGAGTCCGAAATCGAGGCGTTTGTAAATGATTTTCAGAGTCGCTTTGTTCCCGGCAAAACGGAAGAAGATCAAGCCGCACTAGCACCGGAATTCGTGACCGTTAACGGCCGGCGCATCAGCTATCTGCGGCGCGGCGAAACCGGAAATCCTGTCCTGTTGATCCACGGCTTCGGCGGTGACAAAAACAATTGGTTGTTCAATCACGAGGCGTTAGCGGCTACGCACACGGTCTACGCGCTGGATTTACCGGGTCACGGCGACTCCGACAAAAATATTGACGATCCAACTTTCAGCGGATTCGCCAAAGTGCTTCTGGGGTTTGCGGATGCGTTGAAGCTGAAGGAGTTCCATCTGGTCGGTCACTCATTCGGGGGAGGTATCAGCCTATCCACGGCTTTGGAGTCACCAGAACGAATCAAATCTGTCACTGTGTTGAGTTCGGTCGGTCTTGGGGAGGAGATTGATGCAGAGTATCTGCGGGGTTTTGCAGCCGCGAACAGCCGAAAAGAACTGAAGGATCTGGTTCGGCGCCTGTTCGCCAACGAAGAGTTGGTAACACGCCGGTTGGTTGATGATCTGCTCCGATTCAAACGCCTGGATGGTGTCCGATCTGCTTTAGAAGCAATCCTCTCTGTTCTGCTCGAAGGGGATCGCCAACGGATCGTCCTGAGCCACGATATAGAACGTCTGAGCATGCCGATCCGTACAATCTGGGGCGAAAAGGATCGGATTATTCCGGCATCCCACGCAACGGCCATGGGAAAGGGCGTTCATATTCTACCGAACGCCGGTCATTCGGTTCAGATGGAAGCAGCAAACGAAGTCAACAGGTTACTGAGCTTTTGAGCGAGCAGCGCACTGTTGCTCCAACATGGCGAACGAGCTTTAGTTTTGTCCGCCACCTTGGTCGCCGGTATTCGCTGCGATCGGTTCACCATTGCGGACTCTTGAAACAAAGTTCTGCTGACCGGCAAATGTGCCGATCGGCTTCGGGGGGTCGGATCTAAAAATATAATAAATGAAGAACTTTTGTATATTGGCGGGCCAGCAAGTCGTCGATTTTTAACCGACTCTTTAGTAAGCGGATGGCAGCCGGTAGTGATTATGCATCAATACGAACGCATGTAGCTCTACCTCCAAATGCTTGGGCAAACTGGATAGCAGTTCGACAAAATGCTGGCAGTCGTGCGCATCTCTGAAGATTCGTCCCCGCTCGATGCCTCGAGTAATAACATGATACCAACCACGGGCAACATCGATGCGTAACAGTCTCGCCATTCCGCCAGAGCTCTAGCTGTCACCACCCATCTAAGTCAATATTTATATTTTTAGATGCGACCCCGCGGAAGCGCCCTCAGTCCGCGCGACCTGAACCCAACGCTCGATCATCGCCCAACGTCGGTAGAGGCAAGATTCATCTTGACCTCGTGTGTGTCGCAGCCCACCAGGCGCAGCTAAGTCTGTTTAAGAAGTCGTTCGATGACGTCAAGCTCAACGCGCAGTCGCGATAAATCGCACCGTGGGCTGAGCTCACGGCCGAAGCCCTACGCGCCGTGCGATGGACCACGGTCGGTGTCACTTTGCGAATTATTTGGCATAGAATTTTGCGCTCTATTTGGCATAACTCGCCCAACAAAGTTCGAGCGGACCGCGCGCGTCGCGCGAACGATCGGAGTCGTCGCCCGTCGGGCAGGATTGTTCCTGATCGCGCGAGCAGCCGGGCTCGGATGACCCATCCTATATGGTGCGCCTGAATTTCGCCCACCGGCGAGCCTCGGACCAGGGATACGAGGACCGTGGCTTCGCTCCGAGCAGCGCCGATGTTGCTACGCTGACCTCGCTGATCGGCCATGCCCCTAGGCGGTACGAGGATTTTGTGCGTGAGACGGCTGCAGAGTGGAGCAAATGATCAGCGGCGGCTGGTAGCATCTTCTTAACCATGAGATCCAAAGCCGTCATAGTTGCGCGCGTCCTTCTCGGCCTCGTCTTCTTCGTCTTCGGCCTGAACGGGTTTTTGCATTGGTTCCCACTGCCAACGATGAAGGGCGCCGCCGCGGAGTTCATGGGTGGGCTCGTCGCCAGCGGGTACTTCTTCCCGCTGCTTTTTGGGACGTATACGATCACGGGGGCCGCGCTCCTGACCGGCCGCTTCGTGCCGCTCGCGTTGACTGTGCTCGCGCCGGTCATTGTGAACATCGTCGCCGTCCACCTCTTCCTCGCTCCAGCCGGATTCCCACTTACAATCCTGGTCGTCGCGCTTGAGCTCTTCCTCGCCTGGTCGTACCGCGCGGCGTTCCGCACGTTGCTGCGCGCGCGTAATGACGCCGCGCCCGCCCGTTGAGGAGAACGCAATAATCGGCACAAAACCTTACGCGAAGCTCAAGTACCGCGAAGTCAAAGGCAGGCAAATGGCCTACATCGACGAGGGCGAGGGCGACGCGATCCCGAATGGCCATTGGCTGGAACTGAAAGCTGCACCCGAAAGCTGGCCACGACGCGCTGAGAAATCTTCGAGTAATGTTTGAATGGTAACACCGCGCCACACCAAGTCCCCTCCCCTCGCCTCTGTTGCGGGGTAGAGATCGGTGGCGCCGCCTTTCTTTTGCCCATCATGCGCCAAATAGAGCGGAAAGGAAGACGCCAAATAATTTGGAAAATGACACCTCAGAGTCTGCACGGATGGGATTGCCATGAGCAACAGAATGGTGCAGTTGTGCAAGTCGTTGCCCGAGACTTTGATTTACCGCACCGTTCGTTTCTGCGTGAATCTTAGCTTCTAAATCCCGGAGATGCTCCGCACGAGGGTCGCTCTGGTTGTTCGCCTGGAATACTTTGAGTGACGCAGTCGTGGCGACCCAGCGTGGGCAGTTTTTGACTGTTGGTTAGAAGTTGCAAGTCGTCCGTCGCTTAGCGAGCTATTATCAAGGCCGGAGTCGTTTTCGGATTACTCCAGGGTTAAACGATTTTTTGATTTCGCAAAGTGACACTTCGAGATCCTTAGAGCTGGCGTTACCTGATGCGAAATTGCCCGGTTAAGCCAAAGTGGTAACTTCTATTACGCCACCATCTGTGTAGTGAGGAGATGTGTGATGACCCGAGTCCAGCACGCGACCACAGCCCCTATTTCGGACCTCGACCGGGTACCCTTCCTGGGTGCGGCGCGGGTACGGCTGGAGAGAATGGTCCTGAGCCTGACCGATCCGCCAGGACGCGCTCAGCACATTAATTATCTCGAGCCTGCCGGCAATCCCGGCATCTTC
>Ga0070706_100007200_pt1 | contig 10454 bp, 10 predicted proteins | sample KBSK5501metaG_FD_65476 | JGI IMG/M metagenome (GOLD analysis project Ga0070706, IMG submission 65476) | Corn, switchgrass and miscanthus rhizosphere microbial communities from Kellogg Biological Station, Michigan, USA - KBS K5-50-1 metaG | ecosystem: Host-associated > Plants > Roots >...
GTCGCAGGCGGGCTGGCCGACAAGATCGAAGCGACCGTCGCTGACGTCCTCGGCTCGATCGGCTGGATGCTGGCCGATGGCACGCCGCCGAGTCCCGCGCTGGCGTTGACCGCCGCCCGCGAAACCTACGATGTGCTGCGGCGGGTAGTGGCGATCGCGGAGCAGCGGGGCTTTCCGTCGCTGCAGGCGCCGACGCCCGAAGGCGTCGTCTTCGCCAGGGCCGCGCTGCGCAACTGGCCGAAGGAGCGCCAGCCGTTTGGTACTGGCCGTTCGGCGCAGCGGATCAGCTAATGTGCGTGCCCGGTACCGGAGGTGATGCCGTATGCCGCAGCCCGAGCGGCCCCACGGCATAGTGGTCATCCAGCCAATCAGGGACTGGTCCTGCGCCGAGTGCGGCGGCACCGGCGATCTGCTCCGGATGCAGGACGCAGGCCCGCTCTGCCTTACCTGCTCTGACCTGGATCACCTCGTGTTCCTTCCGTCCGGCGACGCCGCTCTCACCCGGCGTGCCGCGACAGCCAGCGGCCTGTCCGCGGTGGCGGTGCGGTGGAGCCGTAGCCGGAAGCGGTACGAGCGACAGGGCGTCCTGGTCGAGGAATCGGCAATCGCGCTTGCCGAGCAGCAGTGCCTGTCCGACGCCGACGCCCGGACTCTCAGGCGCGAGCGTGACAAGGTCAGGCGCGCCGCCATCGACGCCGAGTTCCAGGTCCGCCTCGCCGATGAGATCCGGCGACTCTTCCCTGGCTGCCCGGCCCGGCGCGCCGTCGCCATCGCCGAGCACACCGGCGTTCGCGGCAGCGGGCGGGTGGGCCGATCCGCGGCCGGTCGCGCGCTGGACGAAGAGGCCGTCCTGCTGGCCGTAGTCGCCTCGGTGCGCCATCAGAACACCGACTACGACTCGCTGCTGATGGCGGGCGTGTCCCGCGACGCCGCCCGCGACTGTGTACGCCCCGCCATCGACCGAGTAATCGCGGCTTGGCGCAAGCCCGGCAACCGGTCCTGACCATCGAGTTCCAGATCGTCGATAAGGGGAATTGCGCAGGGGCGGGTCGGCCTCAGCGGCCCGCGAGCAGCTCGACGACCGGCGCGAACTGTTCGATGAAGACGGCGTTGACGGCGACGTAGGAGGTGCCGAATGCGTCCCGGCGCCGCTGTAGCTCGTCGGCCATTTCCTGAGCGCTGCCGCGCAGCATCGTCAGCGAGTCGCGCGCGATCAGCGTGGCGGCGTCCGCTCCCAGGAACTGCTGCATCCAGGCGGGTACGTCATCGCCGACCACGAATACGTTGAGCAGCAGCTCGAGCGGGCTGGCCCGTGGCCCGGCGGCGGCCCGAAGCTCGTCGGCGAGGCTGGCCATGTCGGCGCGGGAGCCGAGCGGCCCGATCGCGAGCGTGACGATGTCCGCCTTAGCCGCCGCGACGGCTAGCGCCTTGTGCCCCGCTACTGCCATCAGCACAGGCGTGTGCCGGTCTCCGTCGAGCTCGCGCAGCCGGTCGATGGACCGCTCGACCTGGTCCAGCCGCTGCGCCGCCGTGGTCTCGGGCATGCCGATCACTTCAACGGCCTGCCGGACGTTACCGGGATGCCCGGTGCCGATGCCGAATTCGAACCGGCCGCCGGTGAGCATGGACATGCTGTGTGCTTCCCACGCCGCCAGCGCCGGCGGCCGGAAGGGGCTGGCCAGCACAAATGTGCCGACGCGCAATGCCGTGGTCGCGGCCGCCGCGATGGCCAGCGTGGGCATCGGCGACGGCAGTTGCATGCCGTCGGGCATCAGAACGCTGCGATAGCCCAGCTCTTCGGCCCGCCGGGCTTGTCGCTGCCAGTTCCCGGCGATGTCCTCGACACTGATCTGCGGGGTCGCCACCACGCCGAACCGGAACCGGCCGCTCGTCACGAGGTTCAGGCTAGTGCCAGCTGCCGCTCGCTGCAGGCGCTCGGACGCAGCCCCGAGGCCACTCTCGCTCACCCTGCGTGACAGGCCGTAGACATGGGCTGCGCGCTCAGTCCTGCCGGCATGGCGCGGATCATGGTCGTGCGATCAGGGTCCTGGGCGCCGCGGCCGAGTGGGTATTCTGCGCAGGCCAAGAGAGGTCTCTGCTCTGCCGCAAGCCCATTGCCCTGCTCGCCATGATCAGCCGGAGCGCAAGCCGTTGACGTGGCGGTTGTTGCTGGCGCAGCGGCGGGACCTGAGCACCGTCAAGCAGCCGACCTGGGCGGCCGATTGCATGCGAACGTGCGGCGTCCCGCGGCAAAAGGTAGATGATCTGTGTCTGCTTCCCTTATCTTCGGGCGTGGTCGCGGCGTAATGTCGAGGTGTTGCTCCGGACCCCGGCAGCCACAGCAGCGACATGTCGCAGCTATAGAACGGGCCCGGAGTTTGTTGTTTGACCGCCTGCGCACACGCGGTCCATTCCTTCGGCGGGAGCCCAATGACCGACGTCGGCTACCTGTGCCAGAACTGCGGCAGCGTGCATGAGGTGGAGTCGGTCCGGAAGAATCTGATTCTCGACCTGCGCACGGCTGCCAGCCGCGCCGGCACAGCCGGGAGGACACCGCCAGCGTTGATGCCACCAGGGCCCGCGGGCTCACCGCCGCGGCCGTGGCGGGGCCGGGTGAGGCCGTGATCGCGCTCAAGATCATGAGCGGATCCGCGGGCATCAAGGACGAGCCTGCCGCCGGCTGGGCTGACCCGGATGCCGACCGCGCGCTGAGCGCACTGTTCAACCAGCACTACTCCTCGCTGGTCCGGCTGGCCGCGCTCCTGCTCGGCGACACCGCGAGCGCAGAAGAGATAGTGCAGGTCTCATTTGTTGCCCTGCACCACGCCCGGCGCGGGCCTGGCAGCGACTCGGCGCTTTCCTACCTGCATCAGGCCGTAGTGACTCGCTCGCGCTCAACGGTCCGGCACCGCATGCTGGCAGGCAGAAACGCAGCCGCATCCGCCCCCGTTGGGACGGGTGCCGAGCGTCATACGAACACCAGCCTGCAGTACCAGGCCCTCATCTCCGCACTGTGGCAGCTGCCGGTCCGCCAGCGCGAAATCATCGTGCTGCGCTACTACTCCGAGCTCTCCGAGGCACAGATCGCCGCCGCCATGAGAATCAGCAGAGCTGCCGTCAAGAGTCACACCGCAAGAGCCGCCGCTTCGCTGCGCGCGATCTTGGACGACCGCGAACAATGACGCCGCCGTCTCAGGTGCTCAGTGCCATGCAGCTGGTCCGGCCGGGCCTCGAGGCGCTGCGGAAGGTGGAGTCCGTGGCGGTGGCGATCGGCTCTCGAGCTCCGGTGAGCTTGGCGTGGACGGACAGAATGAGGACAAGTGCGGCGAAAATGACGTACGAGCTTCCTATGACCTGCTGCCACACGGCCCAGCGGAGCTCCCGGTCCGCCCCGGACGGAAACCACCATTGCGGCGCCGCGGCGAAGACAACAAGACCGGAAATAGCGGTCGCCAGCCACAGCCGGGAGCGTTGCCGTCGGCCGAGTATCGCCAGGGTGAGGAGTGCAGGCACGCACCACACCCAGTGGTGCGACCAAGAGATCGGCGAAATCAGCAGCGCAGCGAACGCGTTGAGCGACAACGCCCAGCAGTCCTCGGTCGCCGCCAAGGCGTGCCGCATCCCCCAGCAGGTTGACACGAACACCACGGCTGCCAACGCCAGCCAGACCGCCGCGCCCGCTGTGGTCTGCGGATCAAGCCCGGCGCGGGCAACAACTGCCTGAATGCTCTGGTTGCCAGCGTAGGCCAAGTTACCGGTCCGGCTGGTCTGGAAGACGACGCTAGTCCAATACCGGACCGAGTCGTGCCAAGCCAGCAGGAGGCCGAAGCTCGTCGCGATCGCGAAGGAGACCCCCGCAGTGCCGGCCGCTCGGTAGTCCCGCCGGAGCAGGAAAAACAGCACAAACGCTGCGGGCGTCAGCTTGATGGCGGCGGCCAAACCTACCAGTACGCCGCGTGGCCAGCCCGGCGCCTCCGCCAGGCAATCCAGCGATACCAGCGCCATCAGCACGATGTTCACCTGGCCGAGCGACAGGGTATTGCGCACCGGTTCGATGAACAGCGCCGCGGGGAGCAGCCAGGCAAGCACCCATAGTGAACCAGCGTCCGGCCCGGCGAGGCGTAGCAGAAACACTCGGAGCACCACGCCGAGCAGGACAACGGTGCCCAGCGTGAGCACGGTGACGGCGACCACCCTTGGTACCAGCGACAGTGGCGAAAGCAGGACCGCCGCGATCGGCGGATAGGTGAAAGGGAGCCTGAGCGCCCCGTCGGGGGCTACAGGCTGCCTGTACAGGTCTCCTCCGTTGAGCCAGACCCGCCCGCCGAGCCGATAGACCCCAAGGTCTTCTCGATGAGGGCCGAAACCGATCCCGTGCCGAAAAGACAATAGGAAGAACGTGACGGCGGCTAGGTTCACCATGACCAGCGCGGCCCGCAGCGGGAATGCTGCGGGACGTGGGAAATATTTGGCCACTCTTCCGAGTGGAAGCAAACAAGGAGAGGCGGAGGAGCCCGTCACGGCATCAAGCCTAGTGACGCCGGCTGTATCGCGGCAGTCAACGTGACACCGATAGCCCTAACCTCGATCACTCGTGCGCCCAGCGCCCCTGACGCAGGTACGTCCCCAAGTTGATCATGCTTCGTACGGGCCCGCGGGTGGCGGCAACGGCTGGAAGGGCTGGTTGCCCGAATGCGCTCCCAGTTCAGCCAAACGGATTATCGGAATTGACACCGCCGGGAAGGCTGTTGACGTCACTGAGGAAATTCGGCCACGCATTGGCAGGAGCGTCTCCGGTGAGCGCTCCGTAGAGGGCGGCGAACGTGCCGGCGTCCCCGTCGGTTACCATCTGCCGCGCGACCTGAGCGAGCGTGTACCCCTTGCTGAGCAGCCACGATATGAACGCCATGCCACATCCGGTGCTGACGGCATCCTGGTCGGTGGGATCCACGTTGTTCACGAAGTCCGGTGTGCCGCCATGCGCCCAGTCAGGTGCCGTGGCGAAGTCAGCCAGGGCGTTGTTGCTCGTCGAGCTCGCGCACCAGCGTGACAGAGCCTCTCCGGTACTCAGCCCGCAGAGCCGCCGGTTCATTGAGCACTCGCTCAGCTCCGCCTCGAAGAGCGCGGAGACGCGCGTGGAATGGCCGAACGCCGCGCAGACTTCGATATTGTTACCGCTCTGGTAATCGCACCCCATATGGTCGGCGCCGCCAGTGCCGTCGGTCGCCCCGCCAAGGGCGTAGACGATAACCCTGACGGCGCCGCCCACCGTGCCGAAGATGGCATTGTTGGCCGCGACCACCCGAGGTGCGTCGGCCAGCAGATCCCGCGCGTTCTGGAGGCCTGGCGGCCCCAGATTGGGGTCGACGTAGACGGTCACGATCCCGTCGGGGGTAGAGCCTACGAGTTGGGAGGTGCCGCGGAACCCGGGCCAGGCAGGGCCTGAACCAAGGTGAGACTTGAGGGACTGGCTCATTGGTGGCCTGCTTTCTGGTGGAGTGACACGCGGGTTGGCGCGGGTTCGCCGGGACAGCTCCACTAGGTCCGCACCGGCTCCAGGTATCGATAATGAGATCTTCTTCTTCCCTCGTCAATAGGGTGAATGAAGGGCAATAGGCCCGGCTTGTTCGCTGCCTTTGTAATGGTCACGACCGCCGTTGTCCCGCTAGGCGCGGTCGGCTGTCCCTAACCCGTTGCAGCGCTGTCGTCGTCGCCCTCGGCGAGGCGTCATCCAAACCCTACTGGTATCGTCGCTGAAGCTCGGGTGCACAGACACCGGGCGGGCGAGCTCCAGAGGGGGGAACGAAATGGGGCATCCAAACGAGGATCTAGTGCGGGCGGGTTACGCCGCGTTCGCGTCGGGAGACCTCGACGCATTGCAGAATCAGTTCTTTGCCGAGGACATCCGCTGGCATTTCCCCGGCCGGAGCCCGTTCGGCGGCGACTACGTCGGCGTGGCCGAAGTCCTCAGCTGGCTCGGCCGCTCGTTCGAGGCCTCGGAAGGCACCGTCCGCATCGAACTGCACGACGTCATCGGCAACGACGACCACGTCGTCGCGCTGACGACCGTTCGGGCCGAGCGAGCGGGCAAGAAGCTCCAGGACAACACCATCCAGGTTTTCCATCTCCGCGATGGCAAAGCCACTGAGGTCTGGACCCATCCAGCCGACCTCTACAGGGCGGATGAATTCTGGTCCTAACCGGATCGGGTGACCGGCACTTGCTCTACCCGGCGTGCTGAACGCGATGCTTGCGCGCTGACGGAGCCACGAGCACCGGGCACGGCGCGTGCTGGAGCACCCGGAGCGTCGCGCTGCCGAACAGCCGGGTCGCGAGTTCGCCACGGCGTCCGGAGCCGAGCACGATCAGATCGGCGTCCCATTTGACGGCCTCCGCGATGATCGCCTGGCCAGCCCTGTCGATGAGGGCGTGGAGAACCTGGCCGGAGGCCTCGATGCCCGCCATGCGAAGTTCGAGGACGGCCGCCTCGACGACGCCAGCGGCTGAAGATTCAGTTTCGAGAGCGAAGCGCCGCCCCCCGATGCTCTCGCGAAGGTTCAGGTGAAGTACACGGGCCTGGCCCGCGCCTGCCCGCCGCGCCAGGTCCGCGGCGCGGTCTGCCTGGCTCGCGTCCGCGATCGCCACCAGCACCCGCTTGAATTCGGACAGCCCGCTCGCGTCCGTCCTGCTCGCCGGAGCCGTGCGGTCAGCCAGCACCCTGTCTTGCACACTCGTCATCAGACGCTCCTAACTCCCGCCGCCCGCCCTGGATAGGCCGGGCGGAATCTCACGTCAGAAGGGACTGTAAAGCAGGAGAAATGGATCCTGAAATAACTGATAGCAATGCTGTATCCAGGTCATGGTCACCTGGCCGGTCGTGTCGTGCCTTGGTGCCGACAGCGGGCGTCCAGCGGCTGGCCTCTCGCTTACTGTTTGTCCTAGTGTTTGAAGCATGGCTAATGACTCCGCCAGCACTGGCGTTCTCGAGCTCGACCGCGCGCTCGACGGTCTGTACTGGGGCGACAACGTTGTCTGGGTGTGGGAGAGCGGCGAAGGCTCATCCCAGCGGCTCTTCTACGACGCCATCGCACGGCACCGCGAGGACTTCGGCCGGACCGGGTACATCGTCGCCTCGGGCGATCCCGCCGAGGTGAAGGGCCGGTGGCCGTGGATTGAGATCCTCGACGCGCGGATCGGCGGGCCGCTCGCGAGCCCGCGCAGCCTCCTTGAGGCGGTACGACAATTCTCCGCCGGGACGCGCCGGCCGCTCCTGCTCTTCGACTCGCTGGAGTCGCTCTCGGGCCGCTGGGGGATGCGCACGGCGAGCGACTTCTTCGGACGCTGCTGCCCGATGCTGCTCGACCTCGGCGCCATCGCCTACTGGTCGGTGCCGGGAGCGAGCCAGTACCGGACCCTGCACCGCGAGATCGAGCAGATTACCCAGTGCGTCATCGTGGTCGGCGAAGGCCGGCTTCGCATCAGCAAGGCCGAGGGGCGCCCGCCGGGAGCCCAGGGCCAGCTGTTCCGTTACTCCGTCAAGGACGGGACGCTGCAGCTGCAGCCGGCGCCGGCAGTGGCGCGCGTCGGCGCGGCGCTGCGGGCTTACCGCTCGCGCCGGGAGCTGAGCCAGAGCGACCTTGCCCGCCTCGCCGGAGTTTCGCCTAGCGCCATTTCGCAAGTGGAGCGGGGAGAACGAGGGCTCTCACTCGAAACGCTGCTCACCCTGGCCGGGCGCCTCAACATCACCCTCGATGAACTGCTCGGCGGCGAGGTCACGCCCGACTACCGGATTGGCAGGCGGCATGGCCATGGCGGCGCGGCCGAGGGCTCGGTCCTCGCGCTGCTCGACGACGCCGAGGCCGGCATGCGGGCCTACCTCGTCTCACTGCCGCGAGCGGCAACAGTCGAGCCTCCCTTCAGCCACAAGGGCGCGGAACTCGTCGGCGTGGTCACCGGGCTGGTCCAGGTGCTGGTCGGCTCAGGTCGGCCGGTCTTGCGTCGCGGCGAGACGCTGCTCGCCTCGCGCCGCCGGATCGACGGCTGGCGCAACGTCGGAGACGGCGACGCGCAGTGCCTGTGGGTGCTGCGGGACTAGCCGGACCTGGCGCCGTCATGATCACGGCCGCAGCGGCCATCGTGGTAGCGATGATCCTGCGATCGAATCCGCCTCACCTAACGGCTCCGGCAGGGCCCCGGCTGGCTCGGCGCGCGCGGGCCCGCGCCCGGCCGACGGGCGGCAGCAGCGTGACAGGGCACTTGCCGGAGGCTCACGGGCGAGCGCCGATCTGTTGTTGCGCCCGGGCCAAGACGCGTCCTACGTCGCGGCCGAAGCGGACGTCGCATGGGTGAGCGGTCTGGCCCGATCGGGCACCGGCCGCCAGCTCGGCGAGGGCGGTCCGCAGCGGCTTCACCGGCTGATCGGTCTCGACGGGAGCCGCCGACCGGCCAGCCTCCCCCCAGAGAAACAGGTCGGCGAGCTCCGCGCCGTAGGGCGCGCTCAGGGTCACGGTCACCGTGCTCGTCACCCCGGGCTCGTGGTGCAGGATCAGGTGCGTGACGTCGGTCATCCCTGCCTGCGCGGTCACCGACCGCACCGGGCCCAGGCTGGCCCACAGCAGCGAGATCAGGTGTGGTGCGAGGTCCCACAGCCCGCCCTTGTCCCGGCGCCATGGGGTGTTGAACGGGTTACCCTCCCGCAGCGCGGATCCCAGCCACACCGCGCATCCCCCGGTCCAACCGCCAGCGGCTGCGACGCCGGCCAGCCACGCCCGCACGTCAGCCTGAAACCGGGCGGTGAAGAAAACCACGGACGCAACGTTGGCCCGCTCCACCGCGTTGACCAGATCGTCCGCATCTGACGCGGAGGTCGCAACGGGCTTCTCGAGCAACAGGTGCTTGCCCGCTCTGGCCGCGCGAATGGCGATTGGGGCCTGCACGTCTGGAGGTACCGCGAAGGCGACCGCCTCGACGTCGGCCAGGAACTCGGAGAGGTTGCGGTATGCCGTAGCGTCATAGGCGACGGCTAGCTCCGCCGCGGCGGTATCGTTCCGCCCCCAGACCGCGGTGAAGTCGACGCCGTCGGTCGAGGCAAGCGCTGGCGCATGCGTGATCCGCGCCCAGTGGCCGGTGCCGACCAGGCCGAATCGCATTGACCGGGTCATCCGGTGCTCCTCCGTCCGCGGATGGCGTGGTAACCGTGGCGGCGTCCGCATCAGCCTTCGTACCAGCCGTCGTCCGCGATCACCACGAGCACTGACCCGATGTCGCACGCTGGCGCGGCGGCGCTGGCGCGGAGCGCGCCCACTAGCGCCATAGATCCTGAGGACCCGATTCGGTATCCCCGCCGGCGCAGTGCTCGCATTGCCGGGAAGGTAGCCTCGTCCTCCACCGTGATCTCCTGGTCCATGAGGTCTGGCCGGTAGTTGCGCGGCGGGAAGGGGTTCCCCGCTCCGGCAACTCTGTAGCGACCGGCAACACGGTTGAAGATCGTAGAACCCGCGGGCTCGACGGCGACGATGCGGGCAGCCCGTCCGGCGGGCCGCGATGCCGCGATCCCGGACATCGTCGCGCCGGTGCCGACGGCCCCGGCCACGAGGTCGAAGGCAACCGGGTCGTTCCACAGTTCCGGGCCGGTCGTCTCCGCGTGCACGCGGACCCACTCGGCGCCGTCGTATTGATTCGGCCAGTAAAGCCCCTGCCTGGCGTACTGCTCGGCAAGCGCGACGCGCTTGCGCACGCCCGCTTGTTCGTCGATCTCCCGATCGGTCAGCGGGACGGACTCGGTAAGGCAGCCCGCATCGGCGAGGGCCTGTCGCATGGCGGGCTCGCAGCAGTCATCGACCAGGCACAGCGGCCGGGGAGCGCCAAGGCGCTCGCACCAGAACCCGAGCCCCAGCGCGAGATTCCCTGACGATGACTCGACGATCTGCCTGCGGGCACGCTTGCTCTGCCGGGCCATCGCGTATGCGACCCGGCCTTTGACGCTCCTGCCGTGCTGATAGCGCTCTTCTTTCAGATAGACGCGGACGTGACTCGAGAATCCCAGGATCTCGGCAATCCCGGGCATGTACGTGTGCGGAGTCGCGATCGGAACCCGCGCTCGCTGATCCTCGCCACCCTCGCCCATGCCACAAGTAAACGCGCAGTGCGATGCGGATCTGGCCCGGTCCAGGCCGCCTTTAGGCGCGGACGCAGTCGGGCCGGAACACGCGCCGGGTGGACGGCGGATCGGCTGCAAGCAGCCTGGCTGGCCGGATCGGACGCCTGACGAGCTCACCGCCGCAGTTCGGGCAGATTCCGCGCAGGATGTTCTCGGCGCAGTCGCGGCACCAGGTGCACTCATAGCTGCAGATGAGCGCGTCCGGTGCGGCCGGGTCGAGGTCTCGGTCGCAACATTCACAATTCGGCCGCAGCTCAAGCACTCCCGCAGTATCGGCGGGCGGTCGCCTCGGGCG
>Ga0070706_100007201_pt1 | contig 10452 bp, 9 predicted proteins | sample KBSK5501metaG_FD_65476 | JGI IMG/M metagenome (GOLD analysis project Ga0070706, IMG submission 65476) | Corn, switchgrass and miscanthus rhizosphere microbial communities from Kellogg Biological Station, Michigan, USA - KBS K5-50-1 metaG | ecosystem: Host-associated > Plants > Roots >...
AGGTCGCCGCCGTCGCGGGTCCAGCCCCGAGCGGCGAGCCGGTTCCCCCGCACATCCAGGCCTACCGCGATCTTGTCGCCGTGCTCGGCGATGGCGCCGCGCACCCAGTCCGGGCTCTCCAGCGCCGCGGTGCCGACGTTCACCCGCGTGCACCCGGTGGCCAGCGCCGCGGCCAGCGACGCCTCGTCGCGGATGCCGCCGGACAGTTCCACAGCGACGTCCAGCCGCCGCACCACGGAGGCGAGCAGCGCCGCGTTGGACCCGCGGCCGAACGCGGCGTCCAGGTCGACCAGGTGGATCCACTCTGCCCCAGCCGCCTGCCAGGCCAGCGCGGCCTGCAGCGGATCCCCGTAACCGGTCTCGGTGCCCGCCGCACCCTGGACCAGCCGGACCGCCTGGCCGCCGGCCACATCCACCGCGGGCAGCAAAGTGAGCCGCGTCAACGCACCATCTCCAGCCAGTTGGCCAGCAGCGCGGCGCCTGCGTCGCCGGACTTCTCGGGGTGGAACTGGGTCGCCGTGAGCGGGCCGTTCTCCACGGCCGCGATGAACGGCTCCCCATGCTCGGCCCAGGTGAGCAGTGGCGGCGCCAGCCGGCCACCAGGGTTGAGCGGGAGCGAGCGGGCCGCGTAGGAGTGAACGAAGTAGAACCGGGTGCCGGAGCCGATGCCGGCCAGCAGCCGGGACCCGGCGGCGGCGCGGACCGTGTTCCAGCCCATGTGCGGCAGGATCGGCGCGGTCAGCCGCTCGACGGTTCCAGGCCACTGGCCGCACCCTTCGGTGCGCACGCCATGCTCGACCCCGTCGGCGAACAGCACCTGCATGCCGACGCAGATGCCGAGCACCGGCCTCGACCCGGCCAGCCTCCGGTCGATCACCACGTCACCGCGGACCGCCCGCAACCCGGCCATGCACGCGGCGAACGCGCCCACCCCGGGCACCACCAGCCCGTCCGCATTGAGCGCCGTTTCCGCATCCGCGGTCACGGTCGTGTCCGCTCCCGCCCGCACCAGCGCTTTTTCAGCCGAACGAATGTTTCCAGAACCGTAGTCGAGCACAGCGACGCGCGGCCGCTTCACGACTGCCTGCCAGCCACGGCACCCGCCCCCCGCGGGTAACAACAGCAAAACGCAACAACCGTCGTTGGAACGACTGTAAAACGCAACAATCGTCGTTGCCCACCGGGCCAGCACGCCGTCACAGGACGCCCTTGGTGCTGGGGATGCCGGGGTTGCGGGGGTCGGGGGCGACGGCTGCGCGCAGTGCGCGGGCAACCGCCTTGAACTGGGCCTCCACGATGTGGTGCGGGTTGCGGCCGGTGACGTCCAGGTGCAGGCAGATGCCCGCCGACGACGTCACTGACTCGAAGAAGTGCCTGGTCAGCGTGGTGTCGTAGGTGCCGATCAACGGCGCCATAGCGGCCGGCTCGGCGTGCACCAGATACGGCCGGCCGGACAGGTCGATAGCCGCGCGGGCCAGCGTCTCGTCCAGCGGGATGACCGCGTCGCCGAAACGGCAGATGCCCGACTTGTCGCCGAGCGCCTCGCGCAGCGCCTGACCCAGCGTCAGCGCGGTGTCCTCGACCGTGTGATGCGCGTCGATCTCGATATCGCCGCTCGCCTGAACACTCAGGTCGAGCAGCCCGTGCTTGGCCAGCTGGGCCAGCATGTGATCGAAGAACGGGACACCGGTGCGCACGGCGGCCGTGCCGGTGCCGTCGAGGTCCAGTTCGACGAGGACGCTGGTCTCCTTGGTGATCCGTTCCACCCGCGCCGTCCGGCTCATGCGCTCTGCTTCCTATGCGCCTCCGGGGCCCCGCCCGCCTCCCCTTCCCCCTTCACTGCGCCGCCTTCCCTCGTCGCTCGTCGCTCGTTCTCTGCTTCTTTGCGCCTCCGGGGCGCTTGAGGGCGCTGCCTTCCCTCGTCGCTCCTTCGCTCGTTCCTCGCTCGTCGCTCCTCAGTCCAGGCAGCGCCGCGCCCCTTTGGCTCGCTCACTGGTGCACCTTCCCCGGCCAGGCGCTGGGCCCGGACGGGCCCAGCGCCTCGTGTCTCGTGTAGTACCGCGTCCAGCGCGTCGCGGAACGCGGTCATCTCCTCAGGTCGGCCGACGGTCACCCGAAGCCAGCCCGGCGGCCCGGTCTCGCGGATCAGCACACCGCGGTCGAGAAGCGCCTGCCAGACCGCGTGCCGGTCGGCGAACTCCCCGAACAATGCGAAGTTGGCGTCCGAGTCCGCCACCGCGAGCCCGCGGGCGCGCAGCCAGGTGACGAGGTCGTCCCGCTGCGCGCGAATGGCCCGAACCGTCGCGAGCGGCTCCTCCCGGTGTGCCAGGGCCGCCCGAGCCACGGCCTGCGTCACGGAGGACAGGTGATAGGGCAGCCGGACCAGCAGTAGTGCGCTGAGCACCTCGGGATCGGCGGCCAGGTAGCCGACCCGCGCGCCGGCCAGGGCGAACGCCTTGGACATCGTGCGGGTCACCACGAGCCGTGGGTGCTCGGGCAGCAGGGTCAGCGCGCTCGGCGTGCCGTCCCGGGCGAACTCCGCGTACGCCTCGTCGACCACCACCACGCCGGGCGCGGCCTCACAGACCGCTTCGATGACTGCCATAGGGAGCGAAGTCCCGGTCGGGTTGTTCGGCGAGGTGAGAAAGGTCACTGCGGGCCGCTCCGCGCGGATCACGTCGACCGCGCGGCCGAGGTCCAGGCCGAAGTCGGCATCCCTGGCCGCACGGACCCACGGGGTGCAGGTAGCCAGCGCGATGAGTGGGTGCATCGAGTAGGACGGCTCGAACCCGAGCGCGACGCCGTCAGGCCCGCCGAACGCCTGCAGCAATTGCTGGATGATCTCGTTGGACCCGTTGGCCGCCCAGACCTGGCCCGCGGTGAGCCCGTGCCCGAGGTAACCGGCGAGGTCCTCGCGGAGCGCGACCGCGTCCCGGTCGGGGTAGCGGTTGAGCGCGCCCGCGACCTCCAAGACCGCGTCGGTGATGGCGCGGACCAGTGCGGGTGACGGCGGGTACGGGTTCTCGTTCGTGTTCAGCTGGACCGGCACATCCAGTTGCGGCGCCCCGTAGGGGCTCTGGCCGGCCAGGTCCTTTCGCAGGGGCAGGCCAGTCATCGCGGCGTCCCGGCGGCAGGCACCCGGATGCGGACGGCGGCGACGTGCGCGGCCAGGTCCTCGGCGCCGCCCAGGGCGTCGATGTGCGGCGCGACCCCGGCGAGCGCGGCCTCGTCGCACTCGACTACGTGGATGCCGCGCAGAAAGGACAGGACGGACAGGCCGCCGCTGTGCCGCGCGGTGCCGCCGGTGGGAAGCACGTGGTTGGAACCCGCGAGGTAGTCGCCCAGGGATACCGGGGCGTAGGGGCCGACGAAGACAGCACCCGCGTTGCGGACCCGGCGGGCGAGCCCGGTGGCGCCCGCGGCCTGGATTTCCAGGTGCTCGGGCGCCCATGCGTCGGCGACCGCCAGGGCGGCGTCCAGGTTGTCCACGAGCACGCAGGCGGACTGGCCGTCCAGGGCCGCCTGCACTCGCTCACGGTGCCGGGCCGCGGCGACCTGGTGGCCGAGTGCCTCGTCGGTGCGGTCGGCGAGCCCGGCGTCGGTAGTGATCAGCAGGCAGGCGGCCAGCGGGTCATGCTCGGCCTGGGCGATCAGGTCGGCGGCGACGAATTCCGGGGCCGCGGTGTGATCGGCGATGATCGCGACCTCGGTCGGGCCGGCCTCCGCGTCCGTGCCGATCGTGCCGAGTAGCAGTCGCTTGGCCGCTACGACATAGACGTTGCCGGGGCCGGTCACGGTGTCCGCGGCGGCGCAATCGGCCGTGCCATAGGCGAACATGGCGATGGCCTGGGCGCCGCCGGCCGCGTGCACCTCGTCCACCCCGAGCAGCGCGCAGGCCGCAAGCACGGCCTGGTCGGGCAGCCCGTCCCCGCCGGGCGTCCCGTCCGGCTTGGCCTGACTCGGGCGCGGCGGAGAGGCCACGGCGATCTTGGCCACCCCGGCGACCTGGGCCGGGACCACATTCATGATCACCGATGAGGGGTAGGCCACCAGCCCACCCGGCACGTAGACGCCGGCGCGATCGACGGGAACATAACGTTCGGTAACAAAGGAGCCTGGTGCGACCGTGGTGGTCGTGTCCGGTGGCCGCTGTGCCTCGTGCACCAGTCGCACCCGGCGGATGGTCTCCTCCAGCGCGGCGCGCACATCCGGGGCTAGCGCTTGCAGCGCCTCGGCCAGCGCGCGGGCCGGGACCCGGGTGGTGGGCAGGTCCACGCCGTCGAACCGGGCCGTGTACTCGCGCACCGCGGCGGCCCCGCGGTGGCGGACGTCCTCGCAGATGGGCTGGACCGCGGCCACCGCCGCCTCGACGTCAAGTTCCGCGCGCGGCAGCACCCCGGCGAGCTTTTCCCTGCTCAAGGTGGCTGCTGATGATCCGCGTAGATCGATCCTGGAAAGCACCCGCACAGTCTACGGACTGGGCGCTGCTCTCACAGGCCGAGGACGCGCTCGGCGTTCTGGTGGAAGACGAGGCTCATGACAGCGTCGTCGTAGCCGAGTTCGTCCCACTCCTTGAGCACCCGCTGGCCGAGGGGATGCTGTTCTCGTTCGAGCCGAACGCCTGCCATGGGCGGCACCGGGTCAACATCGGCGGCACTGTTGCCGTCGGGCCGTCCGGGCCCGAGGAACTCAACACCCTGCCCTGCCGCCTGCACGAGGTCGGCTGACTGACAGGTCGGCTGATCAGCCAAAGCGGTGCAGTGCGGCGGTGATGACGTTGGCCACGGCAGCTGGCAGGCCGGCCGCCGGGACCCGCAGCCCGATCACGTGCGACCCGGCCAGCACTGGGCCCGGGACAACGAACTGCACGGATGGGAACCTCCTGGCCTCCGCGCTGACCGCCGCCACCTGGGCAGGCCCGGTAGCCACCACGACGTTGCAGTGCCGCTGGAGCAGGCTGGCCAGGTACGGCGCCGCTGCCGCCGCCGTCGATCCGGACATGACGGGCAGGTACTCCACCTTGGCCTGGGTGGCGAGCGACGCGTTCTGCATCCCGCGCCACACCAGCGCCGTCTCAGTCGGCGCCAGCCCGTGCGAATCGGTGAGCAGGCACGCCGTGAACGATGCCAGGTACTCACGGGCTCCCGACGTGGTATCACCGCCGCTCGGTGACAGCCAGACCAAAAGCCCGGCCGCGAGCACGACTAACCCGGCCGCCCCGCTACCGGTGACGAAGCGCCGCCGCGGAGACAGTGCGCGCCACCAGCCTCGCGGCGTCAGCCGCCCCGCACCGGCAGCCCGTTCGGGTGGTCGAGGGGAGCCGTGCCGGGCTGGCGTTCTGGTCGCCCGCGCCACGGGCGGCATCCGTCCGCGTTGCCTTCCAGTCGGCATTTCGCCAACCTCCGCCCCGTACGGACCCCCGTAGCGGGCCCACCCCGCCGAAGGACTCACCGCGGAAGGAGCATAACGGCGGCAGTCACGCTGCGCTAGGGCGTGTCCCGTGGATAGCCAGGCGGGGTGCCCGGATAGCTAGGCGGGGCGCCCGGATAGCTAGGCTGGGCGCCCGGATAGCCAGGCGGGGCGCCCGGATAGCCAGGCGGGGCAAGTACCAGCGGGGCGGCGGCCATGCGCCGGTCGCGCAGCGCGCTGATCACTTCACCGCCGCCGGCCATTAGCCCCGCCGCCAGCGGCCAGAAGGCGATCGCGCTGCGCGAGCCCAACTCCAGGCGAGCCTGCATGTGCGCGCCGACCGGCAGCGTGGCCAGCAGATGATGGAACGTGGCGAGCCCGGACTGCTCCCCGATCCACACCGTGAGCAGCGCTGCGGCCAGCCCGCCGATGAGCACCCCCGCCATGGCCACCGGGCCGTACCTGCGCACCGCGAGCCAGTACCCGAGCAGACCCGAAATTACGCCGCCCACCAGGCAGATGACGCAATACCACCCATCGGCGGCGATGAACGCACTGGTTTCCGAATTGACCAGGTCCGCGGCGCCACGACCGACCACCACGAGCGCCACCCGGGGAGCCACGGCCGCCCAGAGGTACCCGCCGGCCACGCCGAGCAGGGCAGTTCCGGCCACCACCGCGAGGGATGGGACGAGGGCGGCCCGCCACTCCACGGCGTTCCGGGCCACGTCGGGCGCGGAGCCGCCGCCGGCCGCGTGCCTGCCGGGCGCCCGGCTGCCGCCAGGCGGCAGATAACCGGCGGCCGGATCAGGAACATGCATGGGCTGGGTCATCCTCCGCAGAAGCGTACGTGACGGCCCTGAAAGCCGACCCGCCAGGCCTATCCGAGCCAGCGCCCGCAAGACAGTTATTGCTACGGTGAACCCTGTGGTCTTACCGACCACTAGCTCCGGGGGGGATCCGGCCACATCGCCTAGAACCGCTCAGAGGGAAGTACATGATTGAGGCACGTGACCTGACCAAGCGCTACGGGGACAAGCTCGCAGTCGACCATTTGTCGTTCACCGTCGAGCCGGGCCGGGTCACCGGGTTCCTCGGGCCGAACGGTGCCGGCAAGTCCACCACCATGCGGCTCATCCTTGGCCTCGACCGGCCGCAGGCCGGGAGCGCCACGATCAACGGGAAGCGCTATGTCGACCTGAAGCAGCCGCTGCGCACGGTCGGCGCGCTGCTCGAAGCCAAGGCCATGCACACGGGCCGCAGCGCCTACAACCACCTGCTCTTCCTGGCGCAGACCCAGGGCCTGCCGCGCAGCCGGGTGGACGACGTGCTCGCGATGGTCGGGCTACAGGAGGTGGCGCACAAGCGCACCGGAGGCTTCTCGCTCGGGATGAGCCAGCGGGTCGGCATCGCCGTGGCCATGCTGGGCGATCCCGAGATATTCGTGCTGGACGAGCCGGTCAACGGGCTCGACCCCGAGGGCATCCTGTGGATCAGAAACCTGATGAAGGCGCTCGCCGCCGAGGGCCGAACCGTCTTCGTGTCCAGCCACCTGATGAACGAGATGGCTGTCACCGCCGACCACCTGATCGTGATCGGCCGCGGCAAGCTGATCGCGGAGTCCAGCACGCAGGAGTTCATCGAGCGAAGCTCCGAGAAATCGGTGCTGGTGCGATCCCCCGACGCGGCGCGGCTCGCCGACCTGATCGCCGCGGAAGGCGGCAAGGCGACCGCGGAGGAAGCGGCCAACGGCCGGGCGGAGACGCTCAGCGTCCGCGGGCTTGATGCGCCGCGGATCGGCGAGATCGCCGCCGCGCAGCAGATCGTCCTCCACGAACTGACGCCGCAACTGGCCTCCCTGGAAGAGGCGTATATGGAACTGACCGCCGACAGCGTCGAATACGTCGTACCTGGCCCCCACGGACGTGCAGAGGCCGGGGCGGCGGCTGCTGAACCTACCGGCATCACGGCCCCAGGGAGGACCGAATGACCTCCGCCAGCCCGGTGGCCCCGGGCCGGGCCGGGGGGCCTGCTGTCCCCTCCGCGTCACGCAACGTGGGTTTCGGCCATCTTCTGCTCGCTGAGTGGACCAAGATCCGGTCGGTCCGGTCCACCATCTGGTCGCTGATCCTGCTCGTGGTCGTCACCCTCGGGTTCACCGGCCTGTTCACCTGGCTCACCGTCCTGCAATGGAGTAAGAGCGATCCCACGCAGCGTGCGCAGATCGTGGCCGACCCGGTGAGCACGATTCTGGGCTCTGGGCTTTTCCTCGGGCAGCTGACCATATGCGTGCTCGGCGTCCTGGTGATCGCGAGCGAGTACTCCACCGGGGTGATCAGGGCCTCGCTGCTGGCCGTGCCACGCCGGATCCCCATGCTGATCGCCAAGGCGGTAGTCTTCGCGGCGCTCGTGCTCGTAGTCGGCGAATGCGTGACCTTCGCCTCGTTCTTCATCGGCCAGCCGATCCTGCACAGCCACGCACCGGTATCGCTGGGCGACCCCGGGGTGTCCCGCGCGGTATGGGGCGCCGGGCTCTTCCTGGCCGTGCTGGGCCTGTTCGCGATGTCGATCGGCGCCATCATCCGGCACACCGCGGGCGCCATTACCGGCGTGATCGCTTTCGTGCTCGTGCTCGCACCGCTGACCCAGCTGATCCCGGGGAAGATCGGGAAGTACGTCCACGGCTACTTGCCTACCGAGGCGGGCCACCTCATCGGGCAGGCGCATCAGCAGGCGAACCAGGTGCTGTCGCCGTGGGCGGGGTTCGGCGTGTTCTGCCTGTGGACCGCCGTGCTCTTCGGCATCGCCATCTGGCTGCTCGTGCGCCGGGATGCCTGACTCACGGGATGCCTGTGTGGGCTGGCCCGGCCGACCGCCGGGTCAGCCAACGCAAGCCCAGCTGGCGAAGCTCAGCCGACGCAAGCCCAGCTGGCGAAGCTCAGCCGACGCAAGCAGGCCCGAGCAGCTGCTTCAGGTCGGCTTGCAGTGCGGGCGAGGGCCTGACCCGGAGCTTGTCATCGAGGCGCACGATCGTCGTCTGCGGGCCATTGCAGAGTTTCAGGTGCACCTCGGCCAGCCCCGGATGGGTGCGCAGGACCTCCCTGAGCCGGTCCACGACGGGCGCGACGCACCGCTGGACCGGTATCGACACCACGAAAGGGCCGCTCCCGCCGACCGACAGATCGGGGACGGTCACCTCCATGGCGATCAGCTTGGGTGAGTCCTCGCGCCGGTCAAGGCGCCCCTTCACGACCACCACCGCGTCCTCGGCGAGCAGGAGCGCGCACTGCTGATAGGTGGCCGGGAAGAAAAGCACCTCGATCGCGCCCTCCAGGTCCTCCAGGGTCGCAGCCGCCCACGGATTGCCCTGCTTGGTGACCTTCCGCTGGACCCCAGACAGGATTCCGCCGACGGTGACCGGCTGGGCATCGCCACGGTTACCCTTGGCGGTTCGTTCGGTATCTTCTGTGGCGGAGCCGAGCAATTGGGCCACGGAACAATCGGTGGCAGCGGCCAGGATGTGCTCCACGCCGAGCAGTGGGTGGTCCGAGACGTACAGGCCGAGCATCTCCCGCTCGAAGCCGAGCAGGACGGACTTCTCCCACTCGCCGTCCGGCACCGGCACCTCGAAGGTGGCCTCGGTCTCGGAGTCACCGCCGAACAGCGAGTCCTGGCCCATGGCCTCGTTGCGCTTGACATCGATCACCGTGTCGATGGCCTGCTCGTGGATCAGCACCAGGCCCCGGCGAGGGTGCCCGAGTGAGTCGAACGCGCCGGCCTTGACCAGTGACTCGATCACCCGCTTGTTGCACACGTTGACCGGGACCTTGCGCAAGAAGTCGGCGAAGCTGGCAAACGCGCCTTTGGCCGTGCGGGCCGACACGATCGCGTCCACCACGTTGGTGCCGACGTTGCGGATCGCGGCCAGGCCGAACCTGATATCGCCGCCGACCGGGGTGAAGGTGGCCGCCGAGGCGTTCACGTCTGGTGGCAGCACGGTGATGCCCATCCGGCGGCATTCGTTCAGGTAGAGGGCGCTCTTGTCCTTGTCGCCGGAGACCGACGTGAGCAGCCCGGCCATGTACTCGGCCGGGTAGTTGGCCTTGAGGTAGGCGGTCCAGTAGGACACCAGCCCGTAGGCGGCGCTGTGCGCCTTGTTGAACGCGTAATCGGAGAACGGGACCAGGATGTCCCACAGGGTCTTGATCGCCGAGTCGGAGTAGCCATGCGCCTTCATGCCCGCCTGGAACGGCGCGAACTCCTTGTCCAGGATCTCCTTCTTCTTCTTACCCATCGCCCGCCTGAGCAGGTCCGCGTTCCCGGGCGAGTAGCCAGCCAGCTTCTGGGCGATCGCCATGACCTGCTCCTGGTAGACGATCAGCCCATAGGTGTCGCCCAGGATGTCAGCCAGCGGCTCGGCCAGCTCGGGGTGGATGGGCACCACCGGCTTGCGGCCCGTCTTGCGGTCGGCGTAGTCGTTGTGCGCGTTGGCGCCCATCGGGCCGGGCCGGTAGAGCGCCCCCACCGCCGAGATGTCCTCGAAATTGTCCGGCCGCATGCTGCGCAGCAGCGCCCGCATCGGGCCCCCGTCAAACTGGAAGATGCCGAGGGTGTCGCCGCGGGCCAGCAGCTCGTAGGTCGGCCGGTCATCCAGGGGCAGGGTCTCCAGGTCGACGTCGATGTCACGGTTGGTTTTGATGCCGCGGACCGCGTCGTCCAGGACGGTGAGGTTGCGCAGGCCGAGGAAGTCCATCTTCAGCAGGCCCAGCGACTCGCAGGCCGGGTAGTCGAACTGGGTGATGACCGCGCCGTCGGCCTCCCGCTTCCAGACCGGGACATGATCGATGATCGGCTCGCTGCTCATGATCACGCCGGCCGCGTGCACGCCCGCCTGGCGGATCAGCCCCTCCAGCCCGCGTGCGGTATCGATGACCTGCCTGACCTCGGCTTCCGCCTCATACAGGGCGCGGATCTCGCCGGCCTCACCGTGCCGGGGGTGGCTGTCGTCGAAGATCCCGGACAGCGGGATGTCCTTGCCCATCA
>Ga0070706_100007202_pt1 | contig 10451 bp, 7 predicted proteins | sample KBSK5501metaG_FD_65476 | JGI IMG/M metagenome (GOLD analysis project Ga0070706, IMG submission 65476) | Corn, switchgrass and miscanthus rhizosphere microbial communities from Kellogg Biological Station, Michigan, USA - KBS K5-50-1 metaG | ecosystem: Host-associated > Plants > Roots >...
AGCGGGTGCGTTCCCACTTCCAGGATCCGGCCTCGATCGGCGTCAAGCAGGTGGCTTTGGTACGCCGCGTCGCGGACGTGGAGTACATCGCGGTCGAGAGCGAGATCGACGCGCTCCTGCTCGAGGCGACCCTGGTTCGCGAGAAACAGCCTCCCTACAACATCAATCTCAAGGACGACAAGCGCTATCCCTACGTGCGCGTCTCCTGGCAGGAGCCCTACCCGCGCGTCACGCTCGTTCGCCGCACGGCGAAGGATGGCGCGCGCTACTTTGGCCCGTACACGGAAGTCAAAGGACTCCGCTCGCTGCTTCGCCTGACGCAGACGATCTTTCCCATGCGCTCGTGCCGGGACATCGACGCGCACATCGCCGCGCACCGCGAGTGCCTCGACTTCCACATTGGGCGATGCACCGGTCCCTGCATCGGCGTGCAATCGCAGGAGGAGTACCGTGCCATGGTGGATCGTTTCTGCGATTTCCTGGCCGGTCGTCGGGAACAGGTGGTGGAACGGATGCGGGGAATGCTCGAGGACGCGTCGGTGCGGCGCGAGTACGAACGCGCCGCGGCGCTCCGGGATCAAATCCGGCGCCTGGAGCAGATCCTGGCGCGGCAGCGGATGGTCGACGTCGGGAGCGATGCGCTCGACGTCCTGGGCTGGTCTCGCGCGGGCAGCATGGCGTGCGTGACGGTGCTTCAAGTGCGGGAACGGCGTGTGTTGTCGCGGGACGTTCGGTGGCTGAAGGGAGCGGGCGATGCGGACGACGACGCGCTCCTCCGAGCGTTTCTCCCGCTCTACTACGACCGGGGCGACGCCATGCCCGCGACCGTCGTCGCGGACGCGACCCTGGCCGAGCGAGATTTGCTCGAGGCGGCGCTCTCGCGGCGCGCCGGGACACCCGTCCGCCTCCGGGCTCCGCGCGGCGCGACCGAGAATTCGCTGTCGCGCATGGCGCGCCGGAACGCGGCGCTCCTCCAGGCCAAGGAGCGCGGTGAGGGATCCCGGGGACTCGTGGGCGCGGTCGGGGAGGAGGCGCTCGGCCTGGAGCGCGCGCTCGGACTCGTCGCGGCACCGCGGAGGATTCGCTGCATCGACGTGTCCAACCTGTTCGGAACGTTCGTCGTCGCCTCCCTCGTGACGTTCCTCGACGGGAAGCCGTACAAGGCGGAGTACCGCCGGTTTCGAATTCGCGCGGTCGAGGGACAGGACGACTTCGCTTCGATCGCCGAGACGGTTCGACGCCACGCGGCGCGCGTCGACGCGGGGAACGAGACCGCGGCGGATCTCTACGTGATCGACGGCGGCGTCGGGCAACTCGCGGCCGCGCGGAGCGCCGTCCTCGGGACGGGGCTCGCCTCGGTGCCGTTCATCGGTCTCGCGAAGCGGCTCGAAGAGATCGTCGTGCCGGGCCGACCGGCGCCGATTCGCATGCCAAAGAGCGCGCCGGCGCTCCGGCTCCTGATGCGGATCCGCGACGAGGCGCATCGCTTCGCGGTCACCTACCACCGGACGCTTCGGGGCGGCGCGGCCACCGTCTCGGCCCTCGATCGCGTGCGGGGCCTCGGCCCGAAGCGGCGGGCGGTTCTCCTGGAGCGATTCGGCTCGCCCTCGCGGCTGCGCCGGCAACCGGTCGAGGCGATCGCCGCGCTCCCGGGCATCGGCCCCCGGCTCGCCGCGCGGATCCTCTCGACCCTCGAAGCCCCGGCCGGCGCCGGGGAGGCGCCATGAGCCGGCGATCGGCCGTCGAGGAGATCGCCGTCGCCTCCCTTCGAACGAGGATGGGGACGGTGTGGGTTCTCTGCACGGAGCGCGGGTTGCGCGGGGTCCGGATCGGAGACGATCCGAAGCCGACGCAAGAGGAGGCGCGGGCGCGCGGCGCCCGCTACGTTCGGCGCGCGCGCTGGACCGACCGGGCTCGGGCGGAGTTGGCGCGCTATTTCGAAGGACGGCGCGTCGATCTGGATCTGCCGCTCGATCTGGCGGAGGGCACCGAGTTCGAGCGTCGAGTGTGGACCGCGGCGCGGCGGGTCCCGCACGGGATCGTCGCTTCCTACGCGGACGTCGCGCGCGAGGTGTCATCGCCGCGCGCGACGCGCGCGGTAGGGAACGCGCTGGGCAAGAATCCGGTCCCCATCGTCGTGCCGTGCCACCGAATCCTCCACGCCGATCTCTCGATCGGGGGATTTTCCTCGGGGCTTCCGTGGAAGCGCTTTCTCCTCGAACTGGAGCGTGGCCAGCTCGCCCTCGAGTGGCGGCCGCGGCGCCGCCTCTCGCTCTTCGGGAGGAGCCGCTGAGCGCGGCGCGACCCAGCGTCCTCGGAGGGCTCCTCGAGGAGTTCCGCCAGCATCTCTCGACGGAACGCCGCCTGAGCGAGAACACGGTGCGCGCCTACGCGCGGGATCTCGCCCAGTACGATCGGTACCTGGCGGGCCGGAAACTCCGAAGCGCGGCCCTCGTCACACCGAACGACGTGGAACGGTACGTCACGGCCGCCCGCTGGGCCGCGCCGACCGTGGCCCGAAAGATCGCGGCGCTCCGCTCGTTTCATGAGTTCTTGCGCCGCCGGGGCCTCGCGGGGGACAATCCCGCGCTCCCGGTACGGCCGCCCCGTCGCTCGAGGCCGCTCCCGGACGTGCTCACCGTCGAAGAGGTCGAATCGCTTCTCGGGGCCCCGCGCGGCGAGACGCCGCGAATGGTCCGGGATCGGGCCCTTCTCGAGATGGCGTACGCGACGGGGCTCCGCGCGAGCGAGCTGACGGGGCTCTCCCTCGAGGAAGTGGATCTGGACGAGGGCCTCGTCCGCTGCGTCGGCAAGCGGCAGCGCGAGCGCATCGTGCCGTTCGGGGCCCAGGCGAAGCTCGCGCTCGTTCGTTATCTGGAAGGATCGAGGCCGCTCTTGACCCGGGACCGGGGCGAGCGGGCCGTATTCGTCACGCGCCTTGGACGTCCGTTCACGCGAATGGGCTACTGGAAACTCTTGCGCGAGCACGCGGCGGCGGCCGGCATCAAGAGCGTGGTGTCGCCGCACACGCTCCGGCACTCCTGCGCGACGCATCTGCTCGAGGGCGGATGCGACCTCCGGGTCGTGCAGGAGTTCCTCGGACACCGGTCCATCGAGACGACGCAGATTTACACGCACCTCGACCGCGGATACTTGCGTGAGGTGCATCGGAGATTTCACCCCAGAGCATAGCGCCACGCCGGAAGCGGAGGAGATGATGATGAAGCATTGGGTTCGAGGGGCGCTACGGCTCGGCCTTTTGGCTGCCGTGTGGATCGTTCCGGCCTCCGCGCGGGCCGACGAGGCCGCGGTCTCGTCCGTCTTGTGGCGACACGCCGCGGTGGACGACCGCTGGAGCAGCGACGTCGCGCGCGGGTTCGCGCGGCAACCGGCGCCGACGACGGAACGGTCGCGCCCGGCCATGCGTCGCATGCGGCCGAATACGATCAGCCTCGGAATCCAGGGGCAGTACGGTGCCGTTCGCGGGAATTCCAGGGTCGCGGAGGGATTCGACCACGGACCGGGGTACGCGTTCCGATTCCGGTACATGCTCTCGTCCTCCGCGGCGCTCGGGTTCTCCTTCGAGCACCAGCGCTTCGGCTCGATCAACCCGCCATCGAACACGGGGGAGTTCGCCGATAGCCACGTCGTGATCACCAACGTGGCGGTCGAGGGCGTCTTCTACATCCACCGCGAACGCGACGCCAACCCGTACATCATCGGAGGATTCGGCATCGCCACCCCGGACGTCATCTTCAGCGAGGGACAGTCGAGCCGCGTCAACGAAGGCCTCTTCGCGGTCGGCGGGGTCGGATTCGAGCGATTCGTCCGCCCGCGCTTCTCGCTCGATTTCTCGGTCCGGGGGTACGCCCTGGTGTCGAATGCCCAATTCACGTCCGTGGGGCAGGTCAGCGCCGGGATCCACCTCTATCCAGGGGACTGAGTCCGGTGCGCGTCACGTTCTGGGGCGCGGCGCGGACCGTGACCGGGTCGAAGCACCTCCTGTCGGGGCGCCAGGGGACCGTCCTCCTCGACTGCGGGCTCTTCCAGGGACGCCGGGCCGAATCGGAGGCGCGGAACCGCTCGCTCCCGTTTCACGCGGGATCGGTCGACTCGCTGATCCTCTCGCACGCCCACATCGATCACAGCGGCGCGATCCCGTTCCTCGTCCGAAGCGGGTTCGAGGGACCGATCCACGCCACGTCCACGACCGCGGATCTCTGCCGCGCGATGCTCCTCGACGCGGCGCACATCCAGGCCAAGGACGCCGAGTGGCTGAACCGCACCAAGCGTGGGAACCGCGGCCAGGAGCACGGCCTCTACGAGCCGCTCTACGGCGTGCAGGACGTGGAGCAGGCCATGTCCCAGTTCGTTCCCCACGAGTACGAAACCCCCTTCGAAGCCATCCGCGGCGTCGAGGCGTCCTTCCACGAGGCCGGACACATCGTCGGCGCGGCCTCCGTGCGGGTCGCGTGGAGCGGGAACGGGGATTCCGGATCCCTGGTCTTCTCGGGGGATCTGGGCCGCACGATGCGCCCGATCATCAAGGACCCGCTGCCGCTCCCGCACGCCGACCGGCTGATCATCGAAGGCACCTATGGCGGAAAGACCCATCCGGACGAGGAGACGCTCCACGGGGCGTTGGAGCGGGTGGTGCGCGGCGCGATCGAGCGCGGGGGGCGGATCGTGATCCCCGCGTTCGCCGTCGGAAGAACCCAGGAGGTCGTCTACGCGCTCGATCGGTTGATCTCGGCAGGGCGGATTCCGGAGATGGAGATCTTCGTGGACAGCCCGCTCGCCGCGGACGTCCAGGCGATCGTGCAGCGCCATTCGGAGGTCTTCGACGACGAGACGAGAGCGGCGCTCCAGAAGGGCGAGGACCCGCTCGGGCTTCGCCGGGTCGTGCTGGTTCGCGACGCGGCCGACTCGATGAAGCTGAACGACAAGCCGGGGACGTTCGTGACCATCTCCGCGTCGGGCATGTGCGAGGGCGGACGGATCCTGCACCACTTGAAGCAGACCATCTCCGACCCGCGCCACGCGATCGTGATCGTGGGCTACCAGGCGGAAGGCACCCTCGGGAAGCGTCTCGTCGAGGGCCGCCCGGAGGTGAAGATCTTCGGTGAGCCGCACGACGTCCACGCTCACATCGAGGTGCTGAACGGGTTCAGCGCACACGCCGATCACGCCGAGCTGGTGCGGCAGGCCAAGTCCTGTGCCCCGCGGCACGGCTGCGCCATCGTGCACGCCGATCTGATCCGCGCCGAGGCGCTTCGAGACGGCCTCTCCGGCGCGGTCGCGGCACGGATTCCGGTCGAGGGCGAGACGTGGGAGGTTTCGTGAGCCGCGACGGAAGCGCGGCTCGCGCGTCCGGATTCCGGGTGGGGGACCGGGTCGTTCACCGCGCGTTCGGCGAGGGGCTCATCGTCGAGGTTCGCGAGCGGGACGGGTTCGAGGTGCTCGAGATCGCGTTCGCGGACGGGATCCGACGGCTCACCTCGCTCTACCCGCTCGAGCTGGCGCGAGGCGGGGGACGAACCGCGGGAGCCGTCCCCGTCGCGGCCCAGCCGGTGCGGCTCGGCCTGGAGCTGCCGTCCCGCGGGCAGTTCCGCATCGCCCCTGGAGCCGAAGAGCTGTTCCAGCGCCTGCTGGTCGGCCCGTACGACGACGCCCGGGACCACGACATTCGCCTTCGCGTCGAGCGGTACACGCTCCACCGGGGGTTCGACCGGCTCCTCTGTCTCGACCGCCTCCGCGACGTGCAGAAGTACGAGCACCAGGTGCAGGCGTGCAAGACGGTGCTCCGGCGGATGCGGGGCCGATCCCTGCTCGCCGACGAAGTGGGCCTCGGAAAGACGATCGAGGCGGGGCTCGTGCTCAAGGAATACCTGCTTCGCGGCCTCGTGCAACGGGCGCTCATCCTGGTCCCTGCTTCCCTCGTGGAGCAATGGGATCAGGAGCTCCGGCGAAAGTTCGACCTCGAGTTCGCGATCTTGAAGCACGGCACGGCGTGGTGGGAGGAACCGCTCCTCCTCGCGTCGATGGACACGGCGAAGCTCCTTCGTCACCGCGACAAGGTGGCGGCCGCCTCCTTCGACCTGGTCGTCGTGGACGAGGCGCACCGCCTGAAGAACCAGAAGACCCTCGCCTGGAAGTTCCTCGACCGGTTGGCGCCTCGGTACCTCCTCCTCCTCACCGCGACTCCGGTCCAGAACGACCTCCACGAGCTCTACAACCTGGTGCAGCTCCTCCGGCCGGGCCTCCTCGGCACGTACCGCACGTTCGGCCGTGAATTCATGCGCCGCGGGGACCGGCGGATGCCGCAGAACACGGGGCGGCTCGCGAATCTCCTTTCGGAGACGATGATCCGGACGACGCGCGCCTCGACGTCGATCCGCTTCCCGAAGCGCGACGTCACGAACATCCTCTTCGACCTGACGGGCCCCGAGCGCGACCTCTACGACAGCGTGACGCGGCTCGTGCGACGTCTCGTCCAGGGGCACCGGGAGACGCGGCGCGGCGCCATCAAGCTGACGCTCCTCACGCTCCAGAAGGAGATCGGCTCGAGCTCGTTCGCCGCGGTGCCGACCCTGGCGAAGCTGATGGCGCGGGAGACCCCGGGACAGGCGCGCACCGAACTCGAGGCGCTCGTCCACAGCGCGAGGGCGATCGAGGCGAACGCGAAGTTCGAGGGAATCCGGAAGATCGTGGAGTCGTCGCGGGACAAGTTCGTGGTGTTCACCCAATTTCGCGCCACGCTCGAGTTCCTCGCGCGCTCGCTTCGCGGCATGGGGGTGAAGGTGGCCGTGTTCCATGGGGCGCTCTCGCTCCGCGAGAAAGAGGCCGCGATCGCCCAGTTCCGGGATCGCGCGCGCGTGCTCGTGAGCACCGAGGCCGGCGGCGAGGGGCGAAATCTTCAATTCTGCCACCTCCTCGTCAACTACGACCTCCCGTGGAACCCGATGCGGATCGAGCAGCGGATCGGTCGCCTCCATCGGCTCGGCCAGACGCACGACGTGCGCGTCTTCAACTTCACGGCGCGGAGCACGGTCGAGGCTTACGTGCTGGAGATCGTGCACGAGAAGATCAACATGTTCCGGTCCGTGATCGGCGACCTCGACATGGTGCTCGGCCCCTACGCCGAGGCGGGCTCGTTCGAAGACGCGGTCTTCAACATCTGGGCGAACGCGAAGGGCGAGCGCGATCTGGACCGTGAGTTCGGGAAGCTGGGAGCCGCGCTCCTCGTCGGCCGGAAACGCTACGAGGCGGTCGAGGAGCTGGACGGAAAACTCCTCGACGGGCTGAACGATGGCGACGCGTAGTCGCACGCGCGAGCGTGCGGAGCTTCCGGAGATCCTGTCCGCCATTCTCGAATCCCGGGGCGCGACCGTCTCGAAGCGGGGCGGAGTCTGGGAAGCGGCGCTTCCCGCGCCGCTCGCGAAGAGCCTCGGGACGGATCAGGTCCGCCTCGTCATGGCGCCCGCCGCCCGCGCCGGCCGCGGGGCGGAGGCGGACGCGGCGCTCACGGAACGGATCCTCCTGATCGGGCGATCGAGCGGGGAAGTCGCCCGGCTGGTCGCCCCCGCGCCGAAGGGCGCGCGGCCCGGGGCGCAGTGGGTTCGCCTGCATTGGCGGATCCGCTACGGAAGCGATGAGATCCCGGAGGAGCTCCTGGTTCAGAATCTCCCGGCGGGCCCCTCCGGCGGCCTTCGCGCCCCGCGGGACGGCACGCTTCGACCCCCGACGCCGGAGGAGTCGCGCCTCCTGCCGGCCCCGGACCCGGAACGGCTGACCCAGGCCTGGATGCGGGCCCTGGCGCAGCTCGAGCGGCGGATCCGCGAACGGCTTCGGCCGCACGAGGAGCGCTCGCGGCGGGAGCTTCATCGGGAGATGCGGACGTTGAGCATCCACTTCCGGTCCCTCATCGCCGAGGAGCGCTCGGGCCGGCGCCGGCGGCCCGAGGATCGCGAGGCTGGTCGCATGCTCCAACTCAAAGAGGACTGGGAGCGGAAGCTGGCCGCGGCGATCCGCCAGCGCGCGTTCGACACGGAGGCGCGCCTCGTCGCGGCGTCCCTCGTGTCGCTCGTGCCGGAGGCGCGCGGCGGGCGGAGCGCGGCGGGGGCGCCGGTTTGACAGCGGCCGCCGGCACGCGGTACCATCTTCGACTCGACCTCAACCGGAGACCGAATCCATGTCGACGCATCTGGTGAAAAACCAGAAGATGACGAAGCGCCAAATCAAGGAAGACTCCCTGGTCACGGCCGCGTTTCGGGCCACCGAGATCTGGGAGCGCTACGGGCGGAACATCCTCATCGGCCTCGGCGCCGTCGTCCTCCTGGGCCTCCTCATCTTCTTCGTGCTCCGGACGCGGGGCCAGGCGGAAGAGAAGGCCAAGGGTGAGGTCTTCCGGGCGATGGTGACCCTCAATCAGGGGGACTTCACGACCGCCACGCCGATGCTGAAGCAGATCATCGACGAGGCGCCCGGCACGAAGTCGGCCCGCGACGCGATGCTAATGCTCGGCGACTCCTATGCGATGCAGCGAAATCCGAAGGAGGCGTCCTCCTGGTACCAGAAGTACCTCGAGAAGGCGCGTGGCGATGCGTCCCTCGAATTCGCGGGCTACACGGGACTCGGCACCGCGCTCGAGGATCAGGGGGAATTCGCGAAGGCCGCCGACGCATACGGAGAATCCGCGAAGCGCGGGAAGACCGTGAACGATCGCGGAATCCGGATGCTGTCCCAGGCGCGAAGCCTCCTTCGCGGCGGCCAGAACGCGAAGGCGATCGAGGTCTACAAGGCGGTCGCGGCGCTCCCGGGGCTCGAATCCGTGAGCCGCGAGACCGCGCGGGCGCACCTAGGAGAGCTCGAAGCCGCTCCCGCGGCTCCCTGATCCGTTCCGCCAGATGGCGGCTCCGCACGTTCTCCTCGCTTTGGTCTGGCACATGCACCAGCCGGACTATCGCGATCCACGCACCGGCGTCTCGGCCCTGCCGTGGGCCCGCCTCCACGCCACGAAGGACTATCGGGACATGGTCGAGATCCTCCGGCCCTACCCGCGCGTCCATTGCACGTTCAATCTGACTCCGATCCTCCTCGACCAGCTGGACGCGACCGCGGCGGGGGCCCGCGATGCCTGGCTCGACCTTGCGCGAACGCCGGCAGGACTGCTCACGCCCGCCGACAAGTCGGCGCTCCTCCGGAACTACTTCGCCGCGAATCGGGAGCGGATGATCGAGCCGAACCCGCGTTACCGGGATCTTCGGGACCGCGCCGCCGCCGGGCGGACGGGCGGCGTCGCCGACTGGACCGAGCAAGACTGGCGGGATCTCCAAGTGTGGTTCCACCTCGCGTGGGTCGATCCCGGGTACGCTTCGTCGGAGCCGGTGGGGCCGCTCCTGGCGAAGGGGAGGGGATTCACGGAGGAGGAAAAGCGCGCGCTTCTCGACTGGGGCGTCGCGCTCTGCGGGACCGTGGCGAGCGTGTACCGGGACGCGGCGGCGGCCGGGCAGATCGAGCTCGCCGCGTCCGCCGAGAATCACCCCATTCTGCCGCTCCTCCTCGACAGCGACGCGCCGCGCGAGGTCTCCGGTTCGATCGCGCTGCCGGCCCCGGCCTACCGCGCCCCGGAGGACGCGGCCGCACAAGTTCGCCGCGCTCGAGACGGACATGCGCGGCGGTTCGGCGCGCCGCCTCGTGGAACGTGGCCGCCGGAGGGCGCCGTGAACGACGCGACGCTGGCGCTCCTCGCGGCGTCCGGATTCTCGTGGGCCGCCTCCGACGAGACCGTGCTGGCCGGCGCGCTTCACGCGGCGGGGCGTCCCGCCGATCCATGGGCGGCCGCGCTCTATCGACCCTATCGAGTGGAGACGCGGTCGGGGCCGATCTCGATGGTCTATCGTGACCGGCGCCTCTCCGACGCCATCGGGTTCGTCTACAAGCACTGGGATCCAGCACGCGCGGCGGCCGACTTCTTGGAGCGCGTTCGAAGCGCGGGGGCGGCCGCGGCGGATCAGGGAAATCCAACGCCGGTGGTGACCGTCATCCTGGACGGCGAGAATTGCTGGGAGGCGTACGAGGCGGACGGCCGTCCCTTCTTGAACGCGCTCTACGGAGGCCTCGCGACCGATCCCGGGATCGAGGCCGTCACCGTTTCCGAAGCGCTCGAGCGCGTCCCGCCCTCGGCGACGCTCGAGCGCGTGCCGGTCGGTTCGTGGATTCGAGACGACCTGGCGATCTGGATCGGACACCCCGAGAAGAATGCGGCCTGGGCCGAACTGGGGCGCGCGCGGGCGGCGCTGATCGCGCGGGGCGCGACGGCCTCCGAGAAGGCGTGGGAGTCCCTCTACGCCGCGGAGGCGAGCGATTGGTTCTGGTGGTATGGGGACGATCACACGACCGACCAGGCGGACATCCTCGATTCGCTCTTCCGCGCGCACGTCACCGGGATC
>Ga0070706_100007206_pt1 | contig 10450 bp, 9 predicted proteins | sample KBSK5501metaG_FD_65476 | JGI IMG/M metagenome (GOLD analysis project Ga0070706, IMG submission 65476) | Corn, switchgrass and miscanthus rhizosphere microbial communities from Kellogg Biological Station, Michigan, USA - KBS K5-50-1 metaG | ecosystem: Host-associated > Plants > Roots >...
AAACTCGTCGCCACGGCGCGCAATCCCGCGCACCTTGCCGATCTGGCGGAGCGCTACGGCGATCAGGTTCGTACCGTAGCACTCGACGTCACCGATGAGCAGGCAGCGGACAGTGCCATCAAGGCAGCTTGCGAAGCCTTCGGACGGCTGGATGTTCTCGTCAACAATGCGGGCTATGGCAATGTCGGCCCGATCGAGGACACCAGCCTCGCTGACTGCCGAGCCCAGATCGAGACCAATCTTTTCGGCGTCATCAATGTCACCAAGGCTACGATCCCGCTCATGCGCGAGCAAAGGTCGGGCCACATCATCCAGTTATCATCCGTCGGTGGGCGAGTCGGAGCGCTCGGCCGCGCGCCCTACTCCGCCGCGAAATGGGGCGTTGAAGGCTTCTCGGAAGTGCTCGCTAAAGAGGTCGGCCCGCTTGGTATCAAAGTAACGATCATCGAGCCGGGCGGCTTCCGCACTGACTTTGCGGGCTCTTCGACGACGATCCAGGAGGGCCGTCCCGAATATGATTCCACAATCGGGGCAGTGGCCCGTTTCCAGCGCAACTACAATGGCGTCCAGCCTGGCGATCCGGTCAGAGCAGCGGCTGTTATCATTCACGTCGCAAGCCTTGATGAACCGCCGCTGCGTCTGCTGCTCGGCAGCGACGCCGTCCACATTGTGGAGCAGGCCGATCTCGCTCGGATCGAAGCTGACAAGAAATGGCGAGACTTAAGCGTCTATACCGACTTCGCGGCGGACGGCGGGCTCAAAGTCTATCCCTGGGAACGGAAATGAGCCGCAACGCGGCTTTTGCGCCCTCAGCAAGCGCTGAGTTCGCGACTCCTACCGTTTAGCAGTGGCGATGACGCGGGCTATACACGCGAGAAAAACTTTGCCCAAATGTCGAAAACGCCTGGGCGCCAAACGTCATCGTTATGTGGCTGCGAACAATTTCCGGCCCAACGACAAACAAAGCCCAGAATTATGAACTACTTACTCTTGATTGATGCTGCAAACAGTTCTTGGCATTGACGCAGCGCGGATTGCGTCGGCTTTTCTCGTTTCTCCTACGGCAATGAGCCAACGTCTCATTCGCGCAAAAAACAAAATCCGCGCCGCAGCCATTCCCTTCCGCGTGCCCAACCCTCAGGAGTGGAATGAACGGATTTCCTTTGTTCTTGATGCCATCTATTCCGCTTACACGACAGGTTGGGAGAGCCTGATTGAAGTCAGTTCAACGCATCATGCTCTGGCCGGAGATGCCATCGCCATCGGGCGAACATTGGCCCGCCGCCCGAATTGTGGACTACCAGCCATATTGGGCCGCACGCGGGCATCTGCTGCAATTGCTAGACCAGAAAAACCAAGCGCAGAAAGCATTCAATCGTGCCGCGAGCCTGACTGATGACCCGGCCTTGCGTGAATACCTTTTCAAGCGTTCTGCCGGCAATATTTGAAATGAACCCACCCAACAAAAATCAAGATCCGCCTATGGATACATTTCTTCCTCCCATCGAAAAGCCCAACGGGCTGATCATGAAGCTGGCGTATTATTTTACGCGCCGGCAATTTGGCAAAGTGCTCACACCACTGAAAGTGCATTCTGCGCGGTTGCCGCCTGCATTCGGTCTGTTCTATACGAAGATCGCCCAGCTGGATAAAAAGTTGACGCTGCCGTCTGAGACTGTGCTGCTCATCCGAGAACAGGTGGCGCGCATCAACGTCTGTCTGTTCTGTATGGATATCGGCCGGTCCTTCACGATCAAGGCATCAATGAATGAAGCCAAATTCGATGCGCTGGAGCAATACAGCACAAGCCCTCTTTTTACCGATGCGGAACGCACAGCACTGGACTATGTGACCGAGCTGACAAAGGATAAAACGGTTAGCCCAGACGCTTTTGCTCGCATGTCCCGTTATTATTCCGAGCGCGAGATCTGCGAGATCATCTGGCTTGTCGCCAGCGAGCACGTTTACAACATGACCAATATCGGTTTGAACATCCATTCGGATATGCTCTGTGACATAAGCAGGAAGAAGAAGTAGCAGCGTTACTGGCCGTCGGAGCGACCGACGTGCGCAAGGGCTTCGACGGACTATACAGATTGGTACGCGATGCCGACTCTTGTGCGAACCGGAGTTGGTCTAGCGCATACGCTTATCGCCTCAATTTTTCCCGTGCGATCTGGAGCTCAACGGGTTCCGAGACCATGGCCCTCACTTCAACAGTTTGACCGAACTCGAGACCGGGGCAGCCATTTGCGATCTCCGCGGCTTGTTCAAGACTGTCCGCTTGAATGACAAAGAAGCCGGCAATTGCTTCCTTGGATTCTGCAAACGGCCCGTCCATCACCACATTCCTGCGCGCAACAATTTTACCGTCATGTGCTAAGGGACCCCCGCCTTTGAAGCGCCCTTCCTTGTCTAGTCGCTCGAACCACGCAGTGAATCGAGCCATGTCTTGCTTAATCTCTTCGGGAGAGAGACCCTTGTGCCAACTGGTATTTCTGAAGACCAACAGATATTCTGATGTTGTCGTTTTTGCGATCATAGTCGTGTCCCCTGCTTGACGTATGCGTTTGTTCAAGCATGTGACGAACGGGATTACAATGATCAGGACACTTCATGTCATTTTTAATGTAACAAAATCGACCGGATCCGTCGCGAAGAGGGATTTTGAGGCCCGGCACGTCTTCCTTTGGAGTTGGAAGAGCCAGATTAGGTGAGCTTCAGCGACTCGATGGCTCCGCGCAGAATTGAAGCGCTGCGTTCCAGGGCTTCTTGTTCGATCGGCCTTGTACGGTGAGGACTTGTCCCGGAGGGACTCAGTGAAAGTAGCCCAGTATCCGGCAGCTGCCGGACTGGGAAATGAAGCAAAAAGACAAGTCCGTCCCGTCAGCGTCAGGGACGATAGAAACGCTCGGCTTTTGGTCTCGCACGCGGCTCAGCGATTGCCAACATTCGTCGATCGTCCCGTCCGGGACGGATAGCTCTTTAAAAACGCTAACCCAGCACTTCGTATTGGGCTACTTTCGTCAGGTCCCTGCGGGACTGATTTTCTCTAACCACCAACGAACCTGCGCGATCCTGATCCGAGCCCTTATGTTGCAGTCCGGCTCGCACCGCCTTGCCGGCTGCCATTTTGAACGCAACGACGTCATCATTGTATACGAGACGGCACACTACGTGTGTAGGGAGGTCGACGCTTCCGCAAAAAGGTTCGTAAACCCAATGCAGGGATTTCAGAACAGGCTCGACCATTGGAAGGTGGATGACGGCAATTGGGACAATAAACGGCCGGTCTCTTCGGTCCTGGAGTAGAAAGAAATGCGCATCAGTATGAAAATCGCAATTATCGGGTCCGGTTACGTTGGATTAGTCACCGGCGCATGTTTCGCCGAAGTGGGTCACGAAGTCATTTGCATTGACAATGATGACCGAAAAATCAAAGCACTTCGAAGTGGTAGAATTCCAATCTACGAGCCTGGTCTCGAACAGCTAATCCAGCGCAATGTCTCAGCCGATCGCCTTTCCTTTACCGGCAGCATCGAAGAAGGTGTCGATAGCTCTCAAGTCATATTCATTGCTGTACCAACGCCTCCTCAGGCCGACGGCAGCGTGGATATGACTTACATCGAGCGGGTAGCCCGCGAAATCGCTTCGGTGCTCAAAGAGTATCGCGTCATCGTCGATAAAAGTACTGTACCGGTCAAAACCGGTGAAAAAGTCGCCGATACGATTCGGCGATACAACAAAGTGAATGTCGAATTCGACGTCGTAAGCAATCCCGAATTTCTTCGTGAAGGCTGCGCGGTCGCCGACCTTCTCGAACCCGATCGCATTGTTATCGGTTCCAATAGCGAACGAGCTTTAGCAATCATGAAAAGAGTTTACGAACCTTTCATGGCGCTCATCATGGTCACCGACATCAATAGCGCTGAGTTAATCAAACACGCCGCCAACTCCTTTCTCGCCCTGAAGATCTCTTATATCAATGCTCTATCGGCCATTTGTGAAGCTAGCGGAGCAGATGTTGAAAAAGTTGCCGACGGCATCGGAGCGGACAAACGGATCGGCCGCAGTTTTCTCAATGCCGGGCTCGGGTATGGCGGATCTTGTTTTCCGAAAGACATCGCTGCGTTCATCTCGATCAGTGAACAGATCGGCGAACCGTTCCATCTTCTTCGAGAGGTCCAGCGGATCAATCAGCATCAGCGCGAACGCTTCCTCAAAAGGGTACGTGACACCCTATGGGTATTAAAAGAAAAGCGGATCGCCGTGTGGGGGCTTACCTTCAAGCCCGATACCGATGACGTGCGCAACTCAGTCGCTGTGGATCTCGTCAACGATCTCATCCGGGAAGGCGCTCATGTGACCGCGTACGATCCCAAGGGAAACCACAAGGTACAGGAATTTAATTTGTGTCCGGGCGTTCATATGGCCGACTCTGCCCTGGAGGCAGTCCGAGATGCGGAGACTTTGGTCTTAGCAACCGAGTGGCCTGATTTTGCCGCTGTTGACTTGGCCGAGGTACATCGTCGGATGCATACCCCGATCGTGTTTGACGGAAGAAATCTGTTCGACCCTGATACGATGAGGGATCTGGGTTTTCAATATTACCGGCTTGGCCGGCCACCGACCAACGCAAATAGCAGCGGGCTTTCCAACCGCAACCCTGTTAGAATTCAAATCCCGATGGAATCCGGAACCACTCCCGTCCGGGACAGTTCTAATAGACCTCGGCCTCCCTATCTGGTTAAACCATCGGTGCGATAACAAGGCGCGAACTCAGCCGCCTTTCAATGAAGAAAGGTAAGCATCCGGTGGAGATACATCTGCGTCGTTGTCGATCGTTGCTTCGACTAGTGCCGGCCGATCAGCGATTCGCCAGGCCGCCTCAAGAGCAGGTCGCACTTCCTCCGGACGCGCGCATGCGAAACCGACGCCTCCGCACGCTTCAGCAAATCGCACAAAGTCAATCGGTTGCAGCTCGGTTCCGAATGGCGGAATACCTAACGATTTATTCTCACTCACGATTCGGGAGTAGTGATTGTTCTTCAGCACAACGACCTTGATCGCAAGCTTGTATTTCACCGCTGTTGCGAACTCGCCCATCAGCATCGTGAAGCCACCGTCACCCACGAAGGCGATGCACTGCCGATCCGGGTAAGCGAGCTTTGCCGCAATGACAAAGGGTAGTCCGCACGCCATCGTGGAGAGATTTCCGCCAACGGCAAGTTTCTGCGTTGGCACCATGGAAATATGACGTGCAGCAAAGAACGTGTTGGATCCGCAATCGAGGGCCACCAAGGCATCGGGAGCAAGAAGCTCTGAGACCTGCCGGGCGACGACTTGCGGTTGGAGCGGCAATTTTGTGCTCGTCTCCATGCGGCGCAACGCCTGGTTCCATTCACTCATCTTAGTTTGGATCTGATCAAAAAAAGCGCTGTCAACTTGCCTTTCAAGCAATGGCAGTAATTCCATCAGGGTACAACGAACATCGCCGACGATCGGAACGTCGACCGCGACACGCAAACCGAGACTCGTTGGGTCCCGGTCGATCTGGACGATGCGAGCCTGTCCCGGTTTGGGATAATAGTGGAGCCACGGCATCGTTGAGCCGGCAATCAGCAAAGTATCGCAGCCTTGAATTGCCGCTGAGGAAGCCGTGGTGCCAAACTCTCCGATGCCGCCAGTGCTATATGGAGAGGTGTCAGCAATGACCGTCTTTCCCAGAAACGCTTTGATCACCGGTGCAGCGCGGCGTGCCGCAATTGCTTCCACCTCATTGGCCGCTCCAATTGCACCCCGACCGACCAAAAGCACCGTGCGGCGCCCGGCGTTGAGCAAATCGGCAGCAGCCCGGACCGCCTCGGGTGGAGGAAATTCTATTTGCGGCACCCAACCGGACGCGTTGCCGTGTTGGACATCGACGCCAAGAGATTCGTCGTCATTGGCAAGCGACTTCGTTTGCACGTCGACAGGAAAACTGAGGTGAGCCACTCCTCGACGCGCGAGCGCAGCGCGACGAGCGACGTCAGCGACCGCAAGTAAATGGCTAGGACCGGTGATAAGCTCATTGTAGACTCCGTTAGTGACGTCGTCATAGAGGCTAATCGTATCCACGCCTTGAGTAAATCTGGTACCGATTAGTGCGCGAGGCGGCGCGCCGGTGATAGCCAGAACCGGAGCCCCATCGAACTTTGCGTCATATAGCCCATTGAGCAAATGCACTGCTCCCGGACCCGCCGTACTGACGCAGACGCCCAGCTTACCAGTAAATTTCGCGTAACCGCTGGCCATAAAAGCAGCACCCTCTTCATGACGAACCAGGACGAATCGGATTTTGTCTTGTCGCCGGCGGACCGCGTCCATAATTTGCGCGATCTTGTCTCCAGGAAGTCCGAAAACCACCGACACACCCCACTCTACAAGTTTGTCCACCATCAGATCGGCGGTTGTCATGCGAGCATCTGAGGACGAATTCCCGAGCGAGTCATTCGCTTGGGATTCCGACTGATTTGCGTTTGCCCGAAGCTCATTCCCGAGAACCGTGGTCGCAGCGAGCAGAGCTCCGCCACGGATGGTCCGACCGAGAAATTCGCGGCGGCTGTTCCCGGCCGCACGAGCAGAACGATCATCTCCAGAAGGACGTTCGCTGGGATTCATTTTTCTTTCGTCGCCTTTGCGAAGTGCTTGCCACTTATCTCGATGCCTTGAACGCTCGGAATCCGACCTAATTCAACATCGTCATTCAGTTGCGCAACATCTCTCCAAAGAAACATATGGGCAACCGCTACTGTCCACTATCGTTCAAAAAGTCGATCCGGATTGGTTCTGCTTTTAATTCCCTATGCCGGAATCGTTCTTTCTCCCGTTTGGTGTTTCGCGATGGTGTGCACGGTCGCGAGAGATGGGGTTCGACTCGTGCGATGAAGACGTGAGTTGCAAGTTACAGGAGGCGGATTATTGGCTCGCCACCAACCCGCAACCCGCAACCTGCAACCTGTAACCTGTAACCTGTAACTACTCTGGACCAGTAGAGAAACCGGTCAGACTAATGTTAGGCCAAGCAGAAGTGACCCTGAGGAAGGAAGCGTGATAACGAGGCGGTTTGCTGGAATCGAAGGGTTTCGTACGAGAGCCGCGGTGTCGAACCCTTGGATCTCACCTATATCAGTGCCAGCGAGGAAGTTGGTCGCTCCAAAGCCAGCCAAAGCATAAAGTTGAAGGAAGCTTTTCGGACCGATAGCACTGAGATCGAACTGGTATAGTGCGCCACCGCCAAAGCCGAATGCATCAGAAGTATGTATCGGGTTTCTCAGCGTATTACCGTTGAAATCCTTCGTGAAGGTGGTGCCTTTCTCGTAATTGGCGATACCAAATATCATCAAGTCACCGGGACCTAGCGGAATATGCCTCCATTCCACATCAAGGCTGTGCTTGTAGAAGCTGCCTTCGGTCGGCGAATTTAAATTGTCATCCAGCCCACCCAGATAGGCGACGAAGAGCTGGCCGATACCAATATTGATATTCTTTACACCGGCGCCGTAGCCGGACATATCGAGCCAGTAGTAGTCCATCGGATCGATATTAAAACGGTAGAACCGCTCGCCAGCCCAGAAAGTGATTTCGGGAGCCGCCTTAAAGACGTTGCTCATTTCGAGGTACGCCTGACGCATTACGAAATCAAAGTCGCTGCCGTTTTCACGCCCGCCTCCTATACCAGTAATAAACGTGTTGCGATTTTGAACATATCGGATTGCCGGTGTGAACGTCATGGAGACATCCATTGCGTCCGGGTTATCTCCCAGCATGTGGGCTTGAGACCAGGTCAGCTCATAATAGGTATCGTTTTCATTCCCCAGACGTGGACGGCCACCCTCGTTGTCGGGAAGTTCGAAGTTAAAGTTACCGCCGCCGCCGCTGCCGTTAAATTGCAGACCGGCCCGGATGTATGCGGAGATCTACTCGCAAGACACATCGTTTCCTTTGTACTCCTTGTTTTGCGGGCGAACGCTATGCAGCCGTACTAAAAAGAGTACCTAAAGAGGAAATCATCTGTCGAGCGAAATCCTGAAACGTTCTACCGAATTGTTGGCTTAAGACACGCCATCCTCATTGTTGTTCACCATTGTACTTAATCTGATTGGCACGATGCGGATCCATCTTTCCGATAAGCGCAGAATTGAGTTCTTTCCCCGCGCTCGCACCAACGCTAGAGCATCCCGTGAGTACCAGCAGGCAAAAAGCCAAGACCATCAAGAGTAATCGCAGATAGGAATTCGGATTGATACATATCTGATTTTTCATGGGTAATTGTAAGATTCCTACATTGAAGATCGGCGACTGCTGGTAGGTATCGCCAATATCTTAAAGCTTCTATGTAATAGCGTATGGCTATGATCTTTCTACGGAGCGCTGTACCGAACTATCATAGTCCACGACTATTACGCAGAAGCTTTATTATATTGGAGACCCTACCAGCCGCGGACGATAATGTAATAGAAACTTCATAACAGGATTACTAGAGATATCACCACTATATTTATACATGTTATTAGGTCTAACCGGCTGCGGGCACTTCTAGCCAAAGCGAATGGCGATCGGAAGGAATCTAATGTCAAATTCTTTGAGGCCTTTGAGGCCTTCTGTTCGAAAAGTCTTTGCGCCCTTCTGTTTTTCCCTCACACGAAACTGCAGAGAGCCGAAAAAGAAGATCACCTGGTGTTCAGTGAGAGCGCGGAACGCGGATCAGAATTGTTGTCACACAGCGTGCGCATAGCGCCGCTCCAACTCGTCGAAGCGCGGCTTGTCAACCAGGCGCTGACGCTCGGCGAAGGACGCGATCAACCCTCCGCCCTCGTCCAGCACGCCCTTATCCCGCAGTGCGCGCAGAGCCGCCTGCATGCCCTGCACCGCGCCCTGAAGAGCCGCATTGGCGTATAGGACGAGACTGAATCCCATATCCGCCGCCGCCGCCGCATCCACGATCGGCGTCTTGCCCCCCAAGACCATGTTCAACATCTGCGGTGCGGAGAGGCGCTTGGGGACCTGCTTCAGGTCAGCCAGGTTTTCGGGAGCCTCAACGAACGTCATATCGGCGCCCGCTTCGATATAGCGGCTCGCACGATCGATGGCAGCTTCGAACCCTTCGACGGCACAGGCGTCGGTGCGCGCGATGACGACCAGACCATTGCGCCGCGAGTCCACGGCTGCCTTCACCTTATTCACCATCTCCTCCGCAGTAATCAACTCCTTGCCAGCAAAGTGGCCGCAGCGCTTCGGCGTGCTCTGGTCCTCGAGCTGGATTGCGCTCGCGCCCGCCTGCTCCAGTGTCTTGACCGTCCGGGCGACGTTCAAAGCATTGCCGAAGCCGGTATCGGCGTCGACTATCAGCGGCAAATCGACAACACCTCGGATCGCCATCGTATGCTCGACGAGCTGGGTCAGATCCATAAAACCGAGGTCGGGCAGGCCGAGATGCATGTTCGTCAGGCCGGCTCCGGTGAGATAGATCACCTCAAACCCGAGATCCGCAATGACGCGGGCGGCTAAGGCGTTCGGCGCGCCTGGCAAGAGGATCCCCCGCTGGGTCTCCAGCATCTCGCGAAGCGTTCTGATGTGGTTCGTAGGCATGGCACTAACTCCTTCAAGAGCCGCACAAGACGGAATGGCTCGAATAGACACCGTCGATCTGGACGATCGTCACTCGCGACCCGGGGCGCCGCGTGTTTCCAAACCCAAGCTCACGAAGCTCTTTCTCGCTCTTGTTATGCGACAATCGCAATATTATTTTGGTGGAGAAGAAGTCAACCGCCCCTTCCAGCAGCACGCTCTTAGCTTGCGGCTCTTGAAGCTAAATGATCCTTCAAAGCGTCACTTATTTGCTGAAAATGTAGTTCCAGGCGGTGGTTGAACTTCATTTATTAGCTACTGCAAAGAATGGTCATGCGATTCGACAACCGTTATTGTTTGGTCGTTACTTTTATCAACAATGTCATTGCCAAGGTCCGGGCCGTACCTCGACTCCACTATGGTTGCGCAGTTGTTTCAGGAAAACCCGATTTCCTGATCTCTTTCGATACTCATACGGAAAGTTAACCGCCTAGACTGAAGCCCGACAGATCGGGCGCTGAAGAGTTCTCCCATGCCGAGGCGCGACTACATCTCCGGCGGTGCGAGCATTGTGAGGGTACCAGCGTCCATCATCTTTTTTTTGGTTCTCCGCTGTTTCGTGTAAGGGAAAACAGAAGGGCGCAAAGCATTTTCGAACAGAAAACCTCAAAGGTCTCAAAGAATTGACATTAGCTTCCCTTCCGATCGCCATTCGTCGGCTCGACCTTTTGGTTGATGATTGCCTAATCGTCGAACTCAAGGGCCTTGTACCTCACGAGAAGTTGCGCTACTAGGCGCAGCGATGCTGGATCACTTGAAAGCAAACAATCGCGCCTGGGCG
>Ga0070706_100007207_pt1 | contig 10449 bp, 4 predicted proteins | sample KBSK5501metaG_FD_65476 | JGI IMG/M metagenome (GOLD analysis project Ga0070706, IMG submission 65476) | Corn, switchgrass and miscanthus rhizosphere microbial communities from Kellogg Biological Station, Michigan, USA - KBS K5-50-1 metaG | ecosystem: Host-associated > Plants > Roots >...
ATCCGCCGATCGACGAAGCCGCCGCGTTCGCCGCGCTGGCGGCCGCGGTCGGTGCGCCGCGCGCAGTGTGGCTGCTGCGCACCGTGCCGCGGATCGACGTCGACGGCGTTCCGCACGCCGATCCGGATGTCGCGATCGACGGCAATCCGAAAGCGCTTCCGGAAACGCACAAGCCGGACGGGCTGCCGCCGCAGCTCGACGTCTGGTTCGTCGTCGGCGCCACGCGAACGCTTGCCGCTACATTGACGCTCGATCGCACGAAGATTCACGACGACCTCGATCTGCTCGCGTTCCAGGACGACGCGGTTCTCGGCGAAGGCAAGCTGCCGGTCGTCTGGTGGAATTCGTTCGCGCGCGCGCGGGAAGTCGGGCTCGCGACCGAGATTCCGCTCGGGGCGGCCGTGCCGAATTTCGAAGCGATCGTCGTGACGGGTCTCGGCGACACCGATCCGGCCGATCTCGTCGCGGCGCATGCGGCTTCCGGTCGTCTCGCCGTGCTCGCGCAGGGCACGCCGACGAACACCGTGCACGGCGAAGCGACGACCGAGCTGGGACGCGATCCGCGTGCGTGGTTCCCGCTCGTCGCCGCGGATCCGGCCGCGCAGCCGGCGACGGTCGCGCTCGTGCGTGCGCTGACCGGCAGCGATCCGACGATGCCGCTCGTCGGCGGCGATCTCGATCACGACGGCGCGCAATACATGCTGGTCGGCGCGCTGTGGAACGTACTGTTCGGACGATCGATGCGCGACATGACCGGCGCCGGTGCGGCGGAGCGTCCGCTCGTGGAATGGGCGCGCGACAATCTCGCGGCGCAGTCCGTGTATCCGGCGATGCGAGTCGGCGACCAGCCGTACGGCGTGCTGCCCGCGACGGCGATGAAACGATGGGCCGGCGCTGCAGGCGACCCGGCGATCGAAGCGTCGATCGCCAAGTGGTCGGTGCTGTGGCGCAAGGCTTCCGCCGATGCCGCCGAAGACGTGGGCAACGTCGTCGATGCGAGTACCGAACGCTTCCTCGCGCTGCTCGGCGAGCGCGCGCCGACGCGCGAATGGGGCGTGCGTCCGGTGTCGTCGCTCGCGATCGCGCAGGCATTGCGCGCGATGTCGGGCATGCCGACCGTCTACGCGACCGCGTGGGACGATGCGACCGCGTCGTCGCTCGCGCATCAGCCGCGCCCGCAGCATCCGCTGTCGCCGGTGGGCGGGCTGTATCCGCTGCCCGGCGACCCGATCGACCGCCACGACAAGCCCGACATTCTGTTCGAGATGCTGGAGGCGGACGCCGAAGCGTTGCTCGGGCGCGAGTGGCGGCTCGGGCTGCTCGGTCACCTGTTGCGCGAAGCGCTGCTGCTCGCGCGCGCACGGATCGGACTCGCGTTCCAGCAACTCGTCGGCGGCAACCCGATCGATCCGGGTGCGCCGCTCCCGATCTTCGGGTTCGAAGCCGAGATGCTGCAGCTGATATTCAACGGCAACGACGCGAACCTCAACACGATCGCGGCGAGCGGCGACGCACGCGCGGCTGAAGTGATCGATGCGTTCAACGACACGCGCGGTGCTGCGAAAGCGGTGATCGACCGCTGGGATCGCGAACCCGAGACGGTGTTCGCCACGTTGCTCGCGGTTCTCGACACCGCCGCGTTCCGCGTCGACCCGTGGATCACCGGCGTCGCGAACCGTCGTCTGCGCGCGTTGTCCGCCGCGCACGCACCGTTCAAGCTCGGCGCGTACGGTTGGGTCGACCGGCCGAAGCCCGCATCGATCGCGGTCGGTGCGCTTCCGCCCGGTCCGACGCCTGCGGGCCTGTTGCACGCACCGTCGCACGCGCAGGCGTTGACTGCCGCGCTGCTGCGCGACGCCGCGGTGCGCTTTCCCGGCGACGATCGCTGGAACATCACGATCGATTCGGCGAAGGTGCGCGAAGCGATCCGGCTGTCCGAGCGCGTGCGTCTCGGTGTGCATCCGTACGAAGCGCTCGGGCTCGAAGTCGAGCGGCTCGCCGGCGACTGGAACGTCGTGCGCACGCTGCGCAACGCGTTTCCGATGCGCACCGAGCACGAAGGCCGCCGCTGCTGCGACGGCGCGCGCGTGCTGCGCGCCGTGCTGCAGGGCGCCGAGCCGCTGCCCGCAGGGCTTCCGCCGAATCTCGCGACGACGCTCGCGCCGCTTGCCGACGTGCTCGACACGTACGGCGACCTGCTCGTTGCCGACGGCGTACACGCGCTGGTCACCGGCCGCGGCGAGCTCGCGAACGCGGCGATGGAAGCGGCGGCCGGACTCGGTGCGCCACCCGAGTTGCGCGCGATGAAGACGCCGCGCAGCGCGACGACGGTGCGTGTGTCTGCGTGGACGCTTCTCTCGCCCAGCGACGAGGAATCCACTTCACCCGCCATCGCTGTCGACCCTGCGTTCGCGAAGCTCGTCGACGACGAGATCGGCAAGCCCTCGACGTGGCGTTGGATCGTGCACACGGAAGACGGCAACGTCGCGGTGACGCTCGCCGCCCTCGGATTGCACGGCGTCGACCTGATCGGTCTCGCGAGCGAAGCAGTGGACGCGCTCGTTCGCGGCGGCCTCGCGCCGACGTCCGTCGTCACCAGCGACGGCGGTGCGCAACGGCTGAGCGCGGCGACGCGTCTTGCCGAGCTTCTCGGCGGCGGCGACGACAATCCGCCGATTCCCGATCCGCAAAGCGGCCGCGACGATGCGAAGGCGCTGGAAACGCCGCTTCGCATCGCGATGCGCACCGATCTCACCGCACGGCTTGCCTCGCTGCGCGACGTCGCGGTCGATGCGGTCGGGCTGATCGATGCAACCGACGCCGAGGACCCGGACGAGGTCGCCGCGACGCTCGCGGCGCTCGCAACCTGGCGCCTCGACGCGCGCACGCTCGAAGCGGCGCGTGCCGAGCTGCAGGCGCGCATCGATGCGGCAGCGGTCGCACCGACAGAAGTCAATGCGCTGCGCAGGGCGCTTCGATCGCTCGCCGATGCACCGCGGCTGCCGGTGCTGCCGATCGTGCCGCGCGCGCAGCTTCCGGCGCTGACACGCGCAGCGGATGCGGCCGACGGGCATCCTGAAACCGATTCGCAGTGGCTCGAGATCGTCGCCGCGGTGAGGCCGCGCCTCGCTCTGCTCGAAGCGCGTCAGCTCGATGCCAAGCGCGCGCCGTGGCCGGCGGCGGTTCATGTAGACGGAGGTCCGCCGAATCCGTGGAGCAAGCTCGGACCCGTCGTCGTCGCGTACGGCCCGGCGGTCGCCAACGTTTCCGCGAACGTCGCGATCGCGTCGCTCGACGCGTGGGTCGATTCGATTCCGAGTGCGGACCACGTGACGCGTGCGGCGTTCGGATTCAACGGACCGAAATCGCGCGCGCCGCAAGCCGTGCTGATCGGCGTACCGCCCGATGCGAGCCACCGGATTACCGCCGAGGAGCTGCGTGACGTCGTGCTCGAAACGCGCGAGCTCGTTCGCGCGCGCGTCGCCGGCCCCGATCGTGACGGCATGCGTCGCATCGCGACACCGTTGCCGCTCGTGTTCATGGGCTCGCGACTGAACTTCCTCGACAACTGGCCGAACGCATGACGATTCCGCTTCAGCTGTGGCTCGAGCCGCTGCCGCCCGCGACCGATCTCGATCAGGGATTGCGCGCGCGCGTCGCCGATCCGGTGTGGTTTCTCGCGCGGCAATGGCAACTCGGCGAGCACCAGGGCGAGGACGCGTCGAGTCCGGTGATGGTGCGTCTCGACGTCACGCATCAGCCGATCGCGTACGATCCGCGGCGCACCGAGCTCGACCCGAGCGTGATCCCCGCCGAAGCGCTGGTCGAAGCGGAGCCGGGCGATTGGTGGACGATCGGCCGGCGCGTGCGGCTTGGCCGTCTCGCGGCGCCGCATCTCGGCGGGCTCTCCGTTGCGCAACGCGACGCGCTGCGCTTCGGCGAATTGCCGGTGCCGTATGTCGATCTCGCGAACGAGATCGACGGGCGCGCAGTGTTTCAGTCCGGTCATCTCGCGGGTCATGCGATCTTTGCCGACGTGCCGTCGCCGCCCGCCGATCGATGGTCGGCGCGCAGCTTTAGCTACCACGCGCCGTTCACCGCCGATCGTCAGCGCCTCGTGGTGCAGGATCACGACGGCGGCGACGTCGACTGGTATTCGGTCGACGGTGCGAAGGGCACCGCGTGGCTGCGACACGTCGAGCCGCAGGCGAAGCGCACGATGACGGTGTTGCCGAGCCGGCTCACGTATCCCGGCGCACCGAACCCGCGGTGGTGGCAGATCGAGGACAACGACGTCGACATCGGCGGCTTCGCACCCGATCGCTCGCACCTCGGCTCGATGCTGCTGCTCGACGTCGTGCTCGCGCATTCCGACGACTGGTTCTGGATGCCGGTGCCGCCGCCGCCGCCGAATGCGGACGGCAGCACGCCGCCTTCTGCGGGGCGGGTGATCCAGCTCGACAACGTCATCGTGACTGACAGCTTCGATCAGCAATGGACGCTGACGATGCCGCCCGATGCCGGTGCATCGGCGTGGTCGATGTTTCGCACGCGGGGGCTCGACAAGAGCGCGCTCGTCGTGTGGCCGGTCGCCGTCGCGCCGCAGTCGGGTCCGCTGCTCGACGAAATCCATCTCGGTGTCGACGAGGACGCCAATCTTGCGTGGGGTATCGAGGTTCGCGCCGAGGGCATCCCGTTGCTCGACAACACCGACGCCGCGCAGGCGGTGCGCGAAACCGAGCATACCGGCACCCGTCGCTTCCGTTACCTGCCATCGACGACGCTGCCGTTGCACTGGCATCCGTATCGTCGCAGCGACGGCGGAGGATTCTTCGGCAGCTGGGAGCAGGGCATCGTCGCCGACCTCGGCGGCGAACATCCGCGGCCGCGGCCGGGGCCGCGCTCGCGACTGATCGGCGGTCCGTCCGGCGCGGGCGCCGGTCGCGGTCACGTCGTCGAGTCGCGCGCGATTCCGAGCAGCGGCGTCAAGCTGCAGCGGCGCGCGATGCTCGCGCGCAAGACCACTGGCGATCCGGTGTTGTGGATCGAGCGCAGCGCGCGTCCACTGACCGCGCCGCCGACATCGCATCTTCGCTTCGACGTGTTCGCCGAAGACGCCGACGACAATGGCTGACGCGCACGTCGACCTCGAATTGGTCGAAGACCTCGCGCTCGATTATGTCGAGGGTGCGGAGGCGGGTCTCCCGCCGGACCTGCGCGCTTTGTGGGACGCGGCCGTCGCGGTGTTCCCCGATCTCACACTGTCGCCGCTGTTCTCGACGATCGACCTCGACGTGCTCGCCGACATCGTCGACATCGTGCGCATCGGCGGCGACGAGCCGCCGAATCCGTTCACGTCGTTCTCCGTCGCCTGCGACGAGGCGAGTGCGGACGCGGTGCGCGATGCGCTCGCGGCGTTGCCGTTCGTCGTCTTCGCCGAGATCAGGTCCACATCCGTCAATGCGAACGTGATCGGCTGGGGAACGAACACCGAGATGCCGTCGACGTTCCAGGTGCTGCGCGCACCCGGCGGCATCGATGCGATCCACGGATGGCAGATCGAGGGCGGCACCGGTGTCGGCGTTCGGGTCGCCGACATCGAGCAAAGCTGGGACCTGAGCCACGAGGATCTGCTGACCGCATCGATCCAGCGCGCTTCGACGTTCGGCACCGACAACGACCCGACGCACGGCAACGGTGCCGTCGGCATCGTCGTCTCCGGCGACAACGGAGTCGGCATCGTCGGCATCGCGCCCGATGCGCAGGCGTTGCTCGTGACAACGCAGCGCGCCGGCGGCATCGACAACGCGGCGGCTGCGGTGGCCGCGGCGGCCGCCGCGGTCGGTCACGGCGGCGTCGTGCTGATCGAGCAGGCACTGCCGTTCTTCGCTCCGCCCGCCGGTGGCCCCGACATCCCGTGGGAGTTCGATCGGCAAACGCAGAAAGCCATACGCCTCGCGACGTTCTTCGGCATCACCGTAGTGGAGCCGGCGGGCAATGGCGGCGTCGACCTCGATGCGTTCGCGTTCTTCGCGCACGTGCAGCCCACGAACCCGGCGTTCGTCGACTCCCGTGCGATCGTCGTCGGCGCCGGCGGCCCGAGCGGCGAAGTCGCGAGTCCCACCTGGCAGCGGACGTTTTCGACGTTCGGCTCGCGCGTCGATTGCTTTGCCGCCGGCGCCGGCGTTCGCGCGCCGTCGAGCGCGCCGAGCAGCTATCAGAATTTCGGCGGGACGTCCGGCGCGTCCGCGATCATCGCCGGCGTCTGTTGCGCGATCCAGGGCATGACGATCGCCGCCACGACGCAGCTGCTCGCGCCGACCGACATCCGCCGTCTGCTGCGCGATTCGACGCTCGGGACGCCGACCGGCACCGGATTGCCGGGCGGCATCGGATCGATGCCCGATCTGCGCCGCATCGCACGGCGGCTCAATGTCGTTCGCGCGTTGCCGGTGACGCTGCTGTCGCAGGGCGCGGACGCGATGACGCTCGTGCACCTCGACGACGAGGACACGATGGTGCGCCGCGAATGGCGCTCGGCGACGTTGTGGGGCGATCGCATTGCACTCGACGGCGCCGATGCAACGTTCCTGCTCGCCCCGCAGCAGCCGGCCGCGCTCGCGTCGCCCGAGGTCGACATCGTGTCGAGCACCATCGTCGACGTCGTCGCGCTCGGCCGCGACGGTGAGGTGCACCACGTATCGTGGGAACCGGTCGGTCAGCTCAGCAAGCTGTCGAACATCCGTGCGCCGAACGACACACTCGCAGCCGGTCACGATGTCGCGGCGGCGCGTCCGCTCGTCGATACGCTGGTCGTGGTCGGCGTCGATCCCGCAGGCCGTCTCGTGTCGATGCAAGGCGACGCTGTCCTGCATCTCGCGACCGGCTTGAGCAATCCGGTCGTCATCGACCCGGTCGCGAGCTTCCGCCGCTGCGCCGGACCGGCGCTCGTGTCGCACGGCGACAGCACGATGGACGTTGTCGCGATCGACGACGGCGGCAACATGCGCGCCGCGCGCGGGACGTCGATTGCGACGATCGGCACCGGATGGGCGCCGCCGGTCACTGTGACGCCGAACGTCGTGCTCGATCCTGCGGTGCGTCCCGCGCTTGTCGCCACGCCGTTCGGACTCGTCGCGATCGCGGCCGACACGAACGGCATCCTGCATTTCGCGGAGCTGAGTCTCGTGCCGCCGTTGCTGCAACCGTTCGCACCGATCGATGCGTCGCTCACGCTCGCCGGCCGCGGACCGGTTGCGCTCGCCGCGACGTCGACGCAGCTCGCCGCGATCGCCGTGGGCGCCGATCTGCGGCTGCACGCAGCGTTCCGATCGCCCGCTGCGGGATCGCCGTGGTCGACGCTCGATCCGATCGACGTCGATGTGCCGGTGCATCGGCTCGGCGGCGTCAGCGCGACGGTCGTCGACGACACGTTTGCCGTCGCCGCGTTGCTGGCCGACGGCCGGGTGTGCTGGTCGCGGTTCCTGCCGGGGAGCGGGTGGTTGCCCCTACGCGCGGTTTGAAGCGGCAATGTCTGCTCCCGATTCTCTCCGCCGCAGCGCGTCGGGAAAAATCGAAGCTTGAATCGTTGATTGATCAGACGTTGATCCGCACAGGCTGCGCACTTCCCCGCGCAGACCGGTTGGCAGGTACCTACTGTCGGCGCCCAAGGCTAGCGCACCTTTTTGTCGGCGATCGGCAGTGGCATGATGTTTCTGTTTGCCGTACGTACACGCATTCGCTTCGAACCTGACGAACCGACAATCCTGTCCGGGCCGGCAGGTTCCGCGATGTGCTGCTAACCGGAGATCGATATGAGTGCGTCCCAATCGGAAGCGACCGGTCCTGACCTGACACTTGGTTTGTCCACCGACGCACTTGCCGATGGAAAGATGCTGGTGGGACACGTCGGCGAGGAAGCGGTCCTGCTCACGCGCCGCGGCAACGAGTTCTTCGCGATCGGCGCCACTTGTACCCACTATAGCGGCCCACTCGCGGAAGGGCTGATGGTCCAGGACACCGTGCGCTGCCCGTGGCACCACGCCTGCTTTAGCCTGCGGACCGGGGAAGCGGTGCGGGCACCGGCGCTCAGCCCAGTCGCCTGCTGGCTGACTGAAGTGCGCGACGGTAGCGTGTTCGTGCGGGAGAAGGCGACACCGACACCGAGCAGCCGTGTCTCACCCACGCCCGGATGGCCGCAGAAGATCGTGGTTATCGGCGGCGGTGCGGCCGGCTTCGCCGCCACGGAAATGCTGCGTCGCCAGCGATTCCAGGGCGACATCGTGATGTTGAGCGACGACAATGCGCCGCCAGTGGACAGGCCGAACTTGTCCAAGGACTACTTGGCCGGCAACGCACCGGAGGAGTGGGTCCCGTTACGCGAAGACAGCTTCTACACCGAGCAGGGCATCGATTTGCGGCTGAAGACGACTGTCACCAACATCGACGTACGTGCGCGCGAGGTCGTTCTCGACGATGGCAGCAAGGTCGCCTACGACCGGCTGCTGCTTGCGACCGGCGCCGAGCCGGTGCGATTGCCGCTACCGGGCATGGACCTGCCGCACGTACACACACTGCGAACGCTCGATGATTGCCGCGCCATCATCGCGCGGGCGGCAACGACACGGCGCGCCGTCGTGATGGGGGCGAGTTTCATCGGCCTCGAGGTCGCCGCCTCGCTGCGCGCGCGCAGCATCGAGGTACACGTCGTGGCACCGGAGAAGCGGCCGATGGAGCGGGTGCTGGGTCCAGAGATGGGGGACTTCGTGCGCAGACTGCACGAAGAGCACGGAGTGATCTTCCACTTGGAGGACACGGCGACGGCGATCGACGCGCGCCAAGTCACACTGAAAAGCGGTGGCACGATCGACGCGGACTTGGTCGTCGCCGGTGTCGGCGTGCGCCCGCGACTGGCGCTGGCTGAGAAGGCTGGCGTTGCAATCGACCGCGGCGTAACGGTCAACGAATATCTGGAGACCAGCGCACCTGGAATCTTCGCTGCGGGTGATATCGCCCGGTGGCCTGATCCGTACAGCGGCGCGGCGATCCGCGTCGAACACTGGGTCGTCGCAGGGCGCCAGGGCCAGACTGCCGCGCTCAACATGCTCGGCGGGCGGGAGAAGTTCGACGCCGTACCGTTCTTCTGGAGCCAACACTACGACGTCCCTATCAACTACGTGGGTCACGCCGAGACGTGGGACGAGCTGGCGATCGACGGCGAAATCGCAACCCGCGACTGCGTGTTGCGATACAAGCGCAATGGCCGCGTGCTCGCCGTCGCCTCGATCTATCGCGATGCCGACAGCCTCATGGCCGAAGCAGCGATGGAGTACGGTGCGATGCAGAAGTGAGTCAGTAACGTGCCTTTCCCTAGGAGAGCGGCACGCTGCCGTTCTTGCCGACGCTGACACGTTCCGATACCAGCGAGCCGTCGGGTCGCCGCGTGGCATACACGACCACGTGCGCACCGCGCACCAGAGCGCTGCGATCGCCGATTTCCGAGAACACCACCGCCGCGCTTGGCGGGACGATGACGGTCTTCTCGCCTCCGGCATACGAAAGGACGAGGCGTCGCGAGTCCGCGATCCCGCTGACGCCGGCCACCCGCGCGTTGGTGATGGTACTCGTCACCTCCCGCACCGTGGCGTTGGTCATGGTGCTGCCCGGAAGGTTGGCCATCGGCCGGTGGCCCTCGGAGGTGCCGCGCATGGACTCGGGAAACACGTTGATCTGCGAGGCGATCAGCGTGCCGTCGGGCTGCGGTGCAGCTGTGACGCCGACGTATTGACCTCGATCCAGTCGCGAAAGCTCGCCCGGCGCGCGAATCGTGATGCGGGCGTTATCGGCAAGAACTACGGCGACCGGCTGGTCGGCCGCGGTCTTGATGGTGAACTTGCTGTCGTCGAGATTCACCACCTCGCCGCTTAGCCGCTCACCGGGAGCCTGTGCGAGCAATCCCTGCATCGGCAAGAGCCACGCACAGCAGGCAACACACGTCCGTACCATCGTCTGCAATCGCATCAGCATCTCCCTAATGATTGAGTTTCGCCGCAACCCCGCAACCCGGGAAAAGGTGACGCGAGCAGAGTTACCCATCTGCTCGCGTGCCCAGGTGCGAAGACAATGCTAGTCCGGCTCGGAACCCTAGAAGATGCGGCCGTGAGGCAGGTGTGCCTTACCCTGCGGTTGATGCGGCTGATTGCACAACCCCGCGTTCGGAATTGGAATGATCGAGCCCAGGAACTGCGGTTGTTGCCGCGCCTGTAGCGCTTGCTCGAGATCGTAGGCCATCGCGAGCAACGGTGGTTCGTCCAGGAAGGTGCTGTACATCAGCATGCCCGCAGGTCTGCCGGAGGATCGAATGCCGACAGGCATCGAAAAATTCGGATAACCGGCCACAGCGGGTCCGGTAGAATTGGTCAGGTGCGGCGCAACGATCGCGTCCAGATC
>Ga0070706_100007209_pt1 | contig 10448 bp, 5 predicted proteins | sample KBSK5501metaG_FD_65476 | JGI IMG/M metagenome (GOLD analysis project Ga0070706, IMG submission 65476) | Corn, switchgrass and miscanthus rhizosphere microbial communities from Kellogg Biological Station, Michigan, USA - KBS K5-50-1 metaG | ecosystem: Host-associated > Plants > Roots >...
TCGGGGATTCCGACGCCGGTCGCTGTCCAGGGCGTGGTGTCGTCCCAAGCGCCCCGCGGCGGGCGGTCAAGCAGGATCCGGCCGTCGTCCATGAGCACGATCCGGTCCGCCCAGGGCGCCACCTCGTCGACTCGGTGCTCGATCACGATCACGCCGGTGCCTTCGTCCGCTGCCAGCCGCCTGAGCGTGCCGAGTACCTCTTGCGCGCCGACCGGGTCGAGGTCGGACAGCGGCTCGTCGAGCACGAGCAGGCGGGGCCGCATGGCCAGGGTCGCGGCTATGGCGGTGCGCTGCTTCTGGCCGCCCGACAACGTGACCACGGTCGCCGTACGCAGGTCGGCCATCCCGGTTACCTCGAGCGCCCAGGCCACCCTGGCCGTGATCTCAGGGTGCGGCAGCGCAAGGTTTTCCGGCCCGAACGCGACCTCGGACTGCACCGTCATATTGATGAGCTGCAGGTTCGGATTCTGGAAGACCAGGCCGACGAGCTGCGCCACCTCGTGCGGCGGCAGCCCGGATAGCGGCTTGCCGCCGAACGTCACCCGACCGCGCAGCTCACCGTGCACCCGGGTCGGGATGAGGCCAGCCAGCGCGAGCGCGAGCGTCGACTTCCCGCACCCGGACGCACCGGTGACCAAGATCAGCTCGCCGGGCGATACGGCGAGGCTCACGTGCCGCAGCGCCGCGCGCGTAGCTCCCGGGTATGCGAACGACAGATCCCCGGCGACCAGCTCGGCATTTGCCGGACCGCGGGGGTCGGGCCCGCTGCGGCGCGGCCGCTCAGGGCTGGCGTTGATCGCTCTGGCCCTTCCGCGGCGCCAGGTACCACATCGCCGCGCTGACGAGGAGAAGGAATCCACTCAGTATCAGCACGATCTTGCCGTCGTTCAGCAGCCAGTGCGGGTTGCCGAAGAACGTGTTCTGGTCGCCTGCCGCCCACCTGAAATTGATCAGGTTCTCCACCACGCCGAGTACCAGCATCCCGACAGCGAGCACGCCGAAGATGATCGCCATGCGCTTCATGCCGGGCTCCCTTCGGCCGGCCCGTCCTCCGCAGCGGCCGCGGGCCGGATCGCGGCGGCAGCCGCCGTCCCGGCCCGGTCAGCCGCTGAGTGCCCGACGCTCATCGCCTCCTCATCTGGCTCGGCGAACGGATCCGCGGCTGCCGCCCCGGCCTTCAGCCTGCCGATGCCGAGCGAGGGAACGACGGCCACCGCGACCCGCTGGGCGAGCGTGGCGCTGATCGCTGCCTCGATGCCGTTAAACAGGCCGTTGCTCCAGGTGTCGTTCCAGGTCTGGAGCCAGGTGGAGAACGCGGCGTTCAGGTACGGGTCGAAGTTGATGTCGGTCAGGAAGGCGTTGGGTGCGCCGCGCAGGATGCCGATCATCAGGCCGTCGAGCGCCATCGACAGGGCGGTCGCCTGCGGGCCGAACACCCTGCCGCGCCTGGCCACGATGTACAGGTCGCAGAAGATGCCCTGGGTGAGGCCGTCGGTCCAGTCGAGCACCCCGTGCCCGCTGCCGAACAGCAGCGCGGCGAGCAGGAAGTTGATGAAGACCATCGCCGTCACGCAGCCTGGCTTGCGCACCAGGGCCACGCCGACCATGAGCAAGAACATGTACGGCAGGTCGTGCAGCTGCAAGAAGTGCAGGACGGAATTCCCGCCGCCGAGCAGCGGAGTGATGAACTGGTCGCCGATGACGTTGTCGTAGACCTCGAGCAGCACGCCAAGCGCGGCCACGATCAGGATGTCCTGCGTGGTCCAGCGGGGCCAGCGCTTCGAGCGCAGCGCGGACCAGAGCACCACGCCGACGCCACCGATGCAGACCGCCCACATCAGTACGTAGATGGCGAGGTTCGTGGTCGGCGAAAACCGGACAGTGGAACTGGCCAAGACCGTAGCGGTGCCCACAACTGCCTCCGGAACGCGGGGGAGAAGGCGCGGACGACATGGGCCCCATGGCCGCACACCCATTCAAGTTCCGGTGTCCTGGCGGCAGCAAGACCGGTCAGCGTTTCTTCATGCGAAGTTCACCCGCGGCCGGCAGCCGGATTTGCCTGCTCCGGCTTGGTAACGGATCGGCGGCCAGCGATGTTAGGGTCCATGTCAGGAACGTGCGCACCAACGAACCTGGAGGCCCGCGATGACACGCCGTGCCGCGTGCCAGGACCTGCTGCTCGTCTGCCGACGCCACGTCGATCTCCAGCGCGTCTCGAGCGCCATCTGTCGTTCCTTCCGCTGACCGCGTCCCTCGCGCCCGCCTGAGTTCCGCCCGGCATGCCGGGCTTGGCAGGCGCGCCCGCCTCTAGCCGAAGGAATCCCGCATGCCGCCCACCAAGCAGCGCGGCCAGGGCCAGTGGGCCCTCGGCCACTACGAGCCGCTGAACGCGGCCGAGCGATTCAAGAAGGACGATCCCGGGCTGAATGTCAGGGAGCGGATCGTCAGCCGGTACGCGGTCGCGGGCTTCGACTCCATCGACCCGACCGACCTGCGCGGCAGGTTCCGCTGGTGGGGGCTGTACACCCAGCGCCGGGCCGGCATACCCGGCGGCAAGACCGGCGCGCTCGAAGACGCCGACATCGAGGACGCGTACTTCATGATGCGGGTCCGCATCCCAGGCGGCCAGCTCACCGCGGGCCAGCTTCGGGCCCTCGCCGGGATCGCGAAGGAGTACGGCCGCGACCTCGCCGACGTCACCGACCGGCAGAACGTGCAGTTCCACTGGATCAGGATCGAGGACGTGCCCGAGATCTGGGCGCGCCTCGAGGAGGTCGGCCTGTCCTCGCTGCAGGCCTGCGGTGACGTGCCGCGCAACATTCTCGGCTGCCCGGTCGCCGGGATCGACGCGTCCGAGGTGATCGACGCGAGCGCCGCGCTGCGCGCGACCGAGGCGGTGGCGGCGATGAACCCGGAGTTCGTCAACCTGCCGCGAAAGTACAAGACGTCGATCTCGGGCTGCGGGTCCCAGTGCACGGCGCATGAGGTCAACGACGTGTCCTTTGTCGGCGTGCTCGGCCCTGACGGCGAGCCTGGGTTCGACCTGTGGGTCGGCGGCGGCCTGTCGACCAGCCCGATGATGGCCAAGCGGCTGGGCGTGTTCGTCAGGCCCGAGCAGGTGCCCGACGTCTGGGCGGGCGTGGCTGGCATCTTCCGCGACTACGGGTACCGCCGGCTGCGCAGCCGGGCGAGGCTCAAGTTCCTCGTCGCCGACTGGGGCGCCGAGCGGTTCCGCGAGGTGCTGGAGCGCGAGTACCTGGACGTGACGCTGCCCGACGGCCCGGCGCCGCCGGCACCGCCAGCCGGGTCGCGCGACCACGTCGGGGTGCACCGCCAGCGCGACGGGCTGTTCTACGTGGGGCTCGCGCCGCACACCGGCCGCACCTCGGGCACGCAGCTCTGGCAGGTCGCCGACCTGGCCGAGACACTCGGCTCGGGGCGGATCAGGACCACGATCGAGCAGAAGCTGCTGATCACCGACGTGCCGGAGCGCAACGTCGCGGAGCTCGTGTCCGAGCTTGAGTGCATCGACCTGCCTGCCCGGCCGTCGGCGTTCCGCCGCTCGACGATGGCGTGCACCGGCATCGAGTTCTGCAAGCTGGCGATCGTCGAGACCAAGCAGCGGGCCCGCGACCTGTACACCGAGCTCGACAAGCGGCTTCCCGACTTCGACACGCCGATCTCGATCAACGTCAACGGCTGCCCGAACTCGTGCGCCAGGTTCCAGCTCGCCGACATCGGCCTCAAGGGATCGATCGTGGACGGGGTCGAGGGCTTTCAGGTGCACCTCGGCGGATCGCTCGGCGCCGACCCGGCGTTCGGGCGGAAGATCCGCGGGCTCAAGGTGACGGCCGAGGCCCTGCCCGACTACGTGGAACGGCTGCTGCGCAGCTACGTCAAGGACCGCGCCGACGGCGAGCAGTTCGCGTCCTGGGTCAGGCGCGCCGACGAGAGCCTGCTGACGTGACCGGCAACGGCGGGGCAGAAGAACGGCAAGTGCCGTTCTTCTGCCCGTACTGCGGGGACGAGGAGCTGCGTCCCGCAGGGACGCAGCCCGGAGGCTGGCAGTGCGTCTCGTGTGCGCGCAGCTTCGCGCTGCGCTTCACAGGGTTGGTGTCGTCCAGTGCGGGTGTATTTCCATGATCGCGAAGGATTCTTGCTCGTTGTCCGGCAGAGATTCTTCGGGATCATGGACTAGCAGCGGCTATCCGGTCGAAATTGACCTCAATGACCGACTTGTCGTGGTCGTCGGGGGCGGGGCTGTGGCGTTGCGCCGAGCCAGGGCGCTTCTCGAGGCCGGGGCGCGGGTCACCGTCGTCGCGCCCGAGATCGCCGACGCGCTGGCAGTCCTGCCCGTGACCGTGCGCCGCCGTCGCTACCGCGACGGCGACCTCGCCGGTGGCTGGCTCGCCCATGCGGCCACCGACGACCCGGCGGTGAACGCGGCCGTCGCGGCCGAGGCCGAGCGATCGAGGATGTGGTGCGTGCGGGCCGACGACGCGTCCGGGTCGGCCGCGCGGACACCGGCCGTGACCCGCCACGGCGACGTCACCGTCGCGGTGACGGCGGGCGGCGACCCGCGCCGTTCGCAGCGACTGCGCTCCGCGATCGGCCTGGCGCTGGCCGGCGGGTCGCTGCCGGTACGGCCGGTCCGCCGCCCGGGCTCTGTCGGCTCGGCAGGCACGGTCGCGCTGGTCGGCGGCGGCCCCGGCGATCCCGGCCTGATCACGGTCCGCGGGCGGCGGCTGCTCGCGGAGGCCGACGTCGTGGTCGCGGACCGGCTCGGGCCGAGAGCGCTGCTCGGCGAACTCGACCCTGAGGTGGAAGTCGTGCTGGCCGGCAAGGCGCCAGGCGCCCACACGATGACGCAGGACCAGATCAACTCGCTGGTCGTCGAGCGAGCTCTCGCCGGTCACCGCGTCGTCCGGCTCAAGGGCGGCGACCCGTTCGTGTTCGGCCGCGGCGGCGAGGAGGCGCTGGCCTGCGTCCGCGCTGGCGTGCCGTTCATCGTCGTCCCGGGCGTGACCAGCGCCGTCGCCGTGCCCGCGTACGCCGGAATTCCTGTCACGCACCGCGGCATCACGCAGGACTTCGCGGTCGTCTCCGCGCACCTCGACCCGTCCCAGCCGGGTGCGAGCGTCGACTGGGAGTCGCTGGCCAACGGCCCGGGCACGCTCGTGCTGCTGATGGCGGTCGCCCACCTTGACGCGATCAGCAGCGAGCTCATCAAGCGCGGCAGGGACGCGACCACGCCGGTCGCAGTGATCAGAGAGGGAACGATGCCGACGCAGCAGGTGCTGATCTCCACGCTCGAAGACGTGGCCGCCGACGCGGCCAGCCAGAACGTCAAGCCGCCCGCCGTCGTCGTCATCGGCGACGTGGTTGGCCTGCGCGAACAACTGGGCGTCGGAGCGGGAGAATCGGCGTGAGCGGCCCGACGCTGCTCGCGGTCGCGCACGGCAGCACGTACCCGGCCGCCGCGGCGACCACTGCCGCGCTCCTGAGGCAGGTCGAGCGACTCGCTCCCGTGCTCGATGTCCACGTGGCGTTCGTGCAGCACGCCGCGCCGGCCCTGGCCGACGCGCTCGACGCGGCCGGCCCTGACGTGGTGATCGTCCCGCTGTTGCTGTCCAGCGGATATCACCTGAGCACCGACATCCGCGGCGCGGTCAACGCGGTCGACGCCGCGATCACCGCTGGCTTGACCGGGCCGCGGGTCGCGGGACCGCTTGGCCCCGACCCGCTGCTTGTCACCGCCCTGGCCGCCCGGCTCGCGCAGGCCGGGGTTCCGGCGGGCACCCCGGTGGTACTCGCCGCCGCCGGCTCGTCGGATCCGCAGGCCGCGGCCGAAGTGCAGGCGCAGGCCGACCTGCTCGCCGACGAGCTTGGCGTGCCTGTCGTCGCGGCGTTCGCAGCCGCCGGGCGGCCGACGGTGCCGGACGCGGTCGCGGACCTGCGAGCCAGGACCGGCGGCCCGGTCGCCGTGGCAACGTACCTGCTCGCGCCCGGCGAGTTCCACGACGGCCTGATCGCGAGCGGCGCCGACTGGGTGACAGAGCCGCTCGGCGATCACCCAGCCGTCGCGGCGCTGATCATCGACAGGTACCGGACGCACAGGGCGCCGGCCAAGGCCGCCTGACCCGCCACAATGGAAGGGTGACGACCCCCGACCAGGCACCTGGCGCCGGACTCGGGTCGCTGCCTGCCGACCTTCGCGACGAGCGCGGGCTGCCGGTCCGCCACGCCGGGCGGGTCGTGCTGCTCGACCCAGACGACCGCGTGCTGCTGATGCGCTACGACGACGGTCCGCCGAACGGCGTCCACTGGTCAACGCCCGGCGGCGGCGTGCAGCCCGGCGAGGATTACGCGGAAGGAGCCGCGCGCGAACTGGCCGACGAGACCGGCTGGCGCGACATCGTTCTCGCAACGAGATCCACCGTCACACGCCCGCGATGGCGTACGGGGATGCCTTCGTCCATCAGGTCGAGCGGATCTACCTGGCCAGAACGAACCAGCGCCGTCGGGAAATCACGGGCGTGGAAGCGATGCACGCGTCCGACGGGATCGCGACGTGGCGCTGGTGGAGCCTGGCAGAACTCGAATCGACCGCCGAGGTCGTCTGGCCGCGCGAGCTGCCGGACCTGAATACATTCCGTGCCAGGACATTCAGTTCGCCTGGGGCCAGTAGGCGGCACGCCCCTGACGGCCCGCGCTGTCGGTGGGGCGCGGCAGTATGGAGTCATGTCCGTACGCCTGGCAGCGGCATCGGGGGCCGATGCCGCCACCGATGCGCTGGCCGGCTTCTCCGAGCCGACGGCGTCCTGGTTCCGCGCCGCGTTCGCCGAGCCGACCGCCGCGCAGGCTCAGGCCTGGAAGTCGATACGCAATGGCGAGAACGCGCTGGTCGTCGCGCCCACCGGGTCTGGCAAGACGCTGGCCGCGTTCCTGTGGGCGATCGACAAGCTCGTGATCGAGCCGGTACCCGCCGACGCGGCGAAACGCTGCCGCGTGCTCTACATCTCCCCGCTCAAGGCGCTCGCCGTCGACATCGAGCGGAACTTGCGCTCGCCGCTGGCCGGCGTCGGCCAGGCGATGCGGCGCATGGGGCTGCCAGAGCCCGACATCAGGGTCGGCGTGCGGACCGGCGACACCGCTCCCGACGACCGGCGCAGGCTCGCTGGCAAGCCGCCGGACATCCTGATCACCACCCCGGAGTCGCTATTCCTGCTGCTCACGTCCCGGGCCCGGGAGGGACTGCGGCACATCGAGACAGTGATCGTCGACGAAGTGCACGCGCTGGCCGGCGGCAAGCGCGGCGCGCACCTGGCGCTGTCGCTCGAGCGGCTTGATGCGCTGCGGGGGGCCGGGCCGGGCTCGGCCGGCCCGGCCCCCGACACCAGGCCCAGCCCCAGCCGGATGAAGCCCGCCCAGCGGATCGGCCTGTCGGCGACCGTCAGGCCGCCCGAGGAGGTCGCCTCCTTCCTGGGCGGCGCCCTGCCGGTCACGGTCGCCGCCCCGCCGAGCGAGAAGCGCCTGGACCTGACGATCGTCGTCCCCGTCGAGGACATGTCCGACCTCGGCTCGGACGGGGCGAGCCTGCCGTCCCAGCGCGGCACGAGCACCGGGCCCGCCGAGCTGCCAGGCCCGGCGGGCGTCGGCAACCCGTCGACCGGCCATGCCGCCGCAGCGCGGCAGGGTAGCCCTCAGGACGGCCAGCCGCGCGCGAACTCGATCTGGCCGCACGTCGAGGCGCAGGTGCTCGACGCGATCGAGCGGCACCGCTCGACGATCGTGTTCGCGAACTCGCGCCGGCTGGCCGAGCGGCTCTGTGCCAGGCTGAACGAGCTCGCCGCCGAGCGCGCGGCGGAGCGCGCGGAGCTGTCCGGGGAGGATCCCGAGGAGACTCTGCTCGATACGACGGGCCCGCCGGTGGTCGCCAGAGCCCATCACGGCTCTGTCTCGCGCGCCGAGCGAGCGCAGATCGAGGAGGCGCTCAAGGCGGGGCGGCTTCCGGCAGTCGTCGCCACCTCGAGCCTCGAGCTCGGTATCGACATGGGCGCGGTCGACCTTGTTATACAAGTCGAATCACCGCCCTCGGTGGCGAGTGGCCTGCAGCGGACCGGCCGGGCCGGGCACAACGTCGGTGACGTCTCGCGCGGCGTGATCTTCCCCAAGTATCAGGGCGACCTGGTGCAGGCAACGGTGGTGGCCGACCGGATGCGCGGCGGCCAGATCGAAGAGCTGCGGATGCCGCGCAACCCGCTCGACGTGCTCGCGCAGCAGGTCGTCGCGATGACCGCGATGGACGACTGGACCGTCGACGACCTGATCGCCACGGTCAGGCGGGCCGCCCCCTTCAGCGGGCTGACCAGGCCGGTGCTCGAGGCCGTGCTCGACATGCTGGCCGGCCGGTACCCGAGCGAGGAGTTCGCCGGGCTGCGGCCGCGGCTGGTCTGGGACCGGGCGACGGGGACGCTGCGCGGCCGGCCTGGCGGCCAACGGCTGGCCGTCACCAACGGCGGCACGATCCCCGACCGTGGGCTGTTCGGGGTGTTCCTGGCGGGAGCGGCGGACAAGAGCGGCCGGCACTCGCGCAGGGTCGGCGAGCTCGACGAGGAGATGGTGTACGAGTCGCGGGTCGGCGACGTGTTCGTCCTCGGCGCGAGCTCCTGGCGGATCGAGGACATCACGGCGGACCAGGTGATCGTCTCGCCCGCGCCGGGACAGCCGGGGAAGCTTCCGTTCTGGCACGGCGACACGCCGGGGCGGCCGGCCGAGCTCGGCCGGGCGATCGGCGAGTACTGCCGCGAGCTTGCCGCCGCGGAGCCGAAGCAGGCCACGGCGCGGCTGCGCGCGGCCGGGCTCGACGAGCTGGCCACGGCCAACCTGCTCGCCTACCTGGCCAGCCAGCGCGAGGCGACCGGGTACCTGCCCGATGACAGGACGCTGGTGCTCGAGCGGTTCCGCGACGAGCTCGGCGACTGGCGGCTGATCCTGCACAGCCCGTACGGCGCCAAGGTGCACGCGCCGTGGGCGCTCGCGATCGCCGCCCGGCTGCGCGAGCGGTACGGCGGGATGGACGTCCAGGCGATGTACACCGACGACGGGATCGTGATCAGGGTCCCCGACGCCGACGACCCGCCGCCCGCCGGGTTCGCCATGCTCGATCCCGACGAGGTCGAGCAACTCGTCACCGCCGAGCTCGGCTCGTCGGCGCTGTTCGCGTCCAGGTTCCGCGAGTGCGCGGCCCGCGCGCTGCTGCTCCCGCGCCGCCAGCCGGGCCGCAGGTCGCCGCTGTGGCAGCAGCGCCAGCGCGCCGCCCAGCTGCTGGCGGTGGCCAGCGGCTACGGCAGCTTCCCGATCGTGCTCGAGACCATGCGCGAGTGCCTGCAAGACGTGTTCGACGTTCCGGCGCTGACCGGGCTCATGCGCGACCTGTCGGGGCGGGCGATCAGGCTGGTCGAGGTGGAGACCCCCTCGGGCTCCCCCTTCGCCAGGTCGCTGCTGTTCAGGTACATCGGCGCGTTCATGTACGAGGGCGACGCCCCGCTGGCCGAGCGCCGCGCCCAGGCGCTGGCCCTGGACTCGGCGTTGCTCGCCGAGCTGCTCGGCCAGGCCGACCTGAGGGAACTGCTTGATCCGCTGATCGTCACGCAGGCCCAACAAGACCTGCAGCGGCTGTCGCCCGCCAGGCGGTGCTCGTCGTCGGAGCAGCTCGCCGACCTGATTATGCAGATCGGCCCGCTCGCCGCGAGCGAAATCGCCGACCGCTGCTCGGACGCGGTGGCGGCGTCTGCCTGGATCGCCGAGCTGGCCGCGCAGCGGCGGATCATCGAGGTGCGGGTCGCCGGCGAGCTGCGCTTGGCGGCGGTCGAGGACGCGGGCAGGCTGCGCGACGCACTCGGGGTCGCGCTGCCGACCGGCGTTCCCGTCGCGTTCACCGAGCTGCTCGCCGACCCGGTCGGCGATCTGGTGGCACGGTACGCGCGGTCGCACGGGCCGTTCACCGCGGCCGACGTCGCGCATCGCTACGGCCTGGGCATCGCCGTCGTCACCGGCGTGCTGCGCCGGCTGACCGCGGAGGGCAGGATCGTCGAGGGCGAGTTCGTGCCCAGCCTGGCCGGGCCGCAGTGGTGCGACGCGGGCGTGCTGCGGATGCTGAAACGGCGCTGCCTGGCCAAGCTGCGGCAGGAGGCCGAGCCGGTGCCTGCCCAGGTTCTCGCCGCGTTCCTGCCCGCCTGGCAGGACGCGCTGCACGACGCCACGGCCGGCGCTGCGGGCCGCACGGCCGGCGGCGCCGACAGTGGCGCGGGCGCACGGCCGGGATCCGGGTCCTGGCAGCCCAGGCGGCGCGGCCGGATCGCCGGCCCAGACGCCGTCTACTCGGTGATCGAACAGCTCGCGGGCGCGGCCGTTCCCGCCGGGGCGCTGGAGTCGCTGATCCTGCC
>Ga0070706_100007210_pt1 | contig 10448 bp, 12 predicted proteins | sample KBSK5501metaG_FD_65476 | JGI IMG/M metagenome (GOLD analysis project Ga0070706, IMG submission 65476) | Corn, switchgrass and miscanthus rhizosphere microbial communities from Kellogg Biological Station, Michigan, USA - KBS K5-50-1 metaG | ecosystem: Host-associated > Plants > Roots >...
CTGAAGTACATCGTCGGCGTGATGCTGACCAGCTTCGGCACGTTCTGGGGTGGGGAGGGACTGGGCATCGAATGGTGGCATGAGGACCTCTTCCTGCTGGTCCTGGTGGCCTTCTATCTCGCGGTGGCGCTGGCGCTGATCGCCTGGCTGCGTCCGTACGCGCCGCCGAAGGTCGCGCCGACGCTGGAAGATCTGGAGAACCCCATCGCGTCGGAGGTGACCGAATGAACGCCATCTTGCGCGGCCTCAAGGCCACCTACAACTTCTTCGCCGGCGACGCCATCCTGCTCGTCGCGGTCGCCGTGGCGTTCCTGCTCGCCTTCGCGCTGGAGCGCACGACCTTGCCCAACCCGCTGATCGCCGTTCTCTTCGTCGCCTGCATCGTCGGCGGTCTCGTGACCACCCTCGCCCGCGAAGTGCGCGGCCGCCCCCGCCAGCGATGAAGGTCACAGCGTACCGGCGCTGGCGTCTCCTCTGATCGCTTGGGCCTCGGGGCGATAGCTGTAGATCGTCGCGGGCGCTATTCCCATCAGCAGCGGGACGAACACGACGAGGAGTTCCAGAAAACCCGAGTTGCGCGTGAACTGTGCGATGGCGTCAAGGAAGAAGTCGCCATGTGTGTAGACCGTGACAGACAGGGCGAGACTCCCCACCGCCACCACGATAGCAGCAATCACCCAACTCCACTCCGCGCGCAGGAATGAGGCCATGAGCCACACGATCTGGATAGTGACGTAAAGGACAAGAGCAAGGGCCAGGAGACCAAACAGGAGAAGCTGCTCGCCGAGGCCAGGCCATTCCCAGCGGTTGGGGCTATTCTCGGCTACGTAACTTCCACGAATCGCGACCACGACGGCAAGGCCTGTCACGATAATCAGAGCGAGGTCGCGCCGGCGGATGACGCGGGTCAACATAGGCGCACTCCCCCGTGATAGGCCGTCAGTTGTTCCAAGTATATCAGGCGTAGTTATCCAGCAGTGTCATCTAGCCGCACGGCTGTCAGGCGTCTGGCATAGCGTCATCGCAGCCCGAACCTGCTGACAAAATCGGGCGTCTCGCAGGTTCAGATCATGACGCCCGCGACGCGCAGGGCGCTGGCGACGCTGTAGACGATGAGCGCCTGGGCGGGGCCATACGTCAGCCAGATCACGTCGCCGATCAGCGGGAAGAATAGCCCGGCGAAAAGCTCCCCAGCGAGGATCAGGTCGCTGAGCAGAAAGAGCGCCGCCCCGACCGCCAGCGGGAGGAAGAGCGCCGATTGCAGAGCCAGCCCCGTCGCCACGCCTGCCAAGCTCGCCAGCAGCAAGGCGTAGGGCAGCGCCGCCCAATGGAGCACAGTGGCTTTCTGGCCGCGAGAGACGACAAAATACCAGCCCGCCGCCCCGATCAGCAGCCAGACTGCCAGCGCCGCCCAACGCGGCCCCGGCGCGTTCAAATCGTGCGCGTTGGCGAAGCTGACGAGCGCGACGAGATAGGCGATGTGTCCCAGCCCAAAGGCCGCGATCCCGGCCAGCGTCGGCTGCGCGACGGGAAGCAGCGGCGCGAGGAAGAGGTCGCCGAGGAAGCCGAGCGTCATGCCCAGCGCGATCAGCAATGCATAGCCGCCAACGGAGGTCTCGCGCGTAAAGATGAACCAGAGCCACGCGGCGACGACCAGCGCGCACGATGAGGCCATGCGCGTCCAGGTCGGCATGCGCCTGGTTCCTTCGGCGTTGCGCCTGCCAAAGAGAAAGCCGCCGAACAGGAAGACGGCCCACACCACGAGCGCGCCCAGCAGGAGCGCCTGCCGCCAGGGTTGCGCGACCGGGAACAGCACCACGCTTGCTCCTGAAAAGGCGCTGGCGACTGAATTCGCGCCTGGGGGCGTTCCGCCGTGAAACCCGCCTGCGCGGGTTCATCGTCAGCAACGCCTATCTGTACGGGCGCGACCTGTCGCGCCTGTGCGGCGACGCCGTGTAAATTTTCTGCAAATTGCTTGCGCGGCTGCAAAGTCGGATGGCCTCATGAGCCAACTGACTCCCCATGATAGCCTATAATGCGAAGACGGCGCGCTGGCGCCGGTGACGTTGAGGGCGCAGGAGCAGGGCCGCATGAGCGACGCGCAGGGCGTGACCGGCGGGCAGGGAACCATCCTCATCGTCGAGGATGAGGCGAATATCATTGACCTCGTGCGCCTCTACCTGCAGGAGGCGGGCTTCACCGTGGCCGTCGCCGAGGACGGGCCTGCGGGGCTGGCCGCCTACGAGCGGATCGCGCCGGACCTGATCATCCTCGACCTGATGCTCCCAGGGATGGATGGCTACGAAGTCTGCAAGCGCATCCGCGCGCAGAGCCACACGCCGATCCTGATGCTCACCGCGCGCCGCGCCGAGGATGACCGCGTGATGGGCCTCGATCTGGGCGCCGACGATTACCTCACCAAACCCTTCAGCCCACGTGAACTCGTCAGCCGCGTGCGCGCGATCCTGCGCCGCGCCTCTATGCAGTCCGCCGAGCCAGAGCCAGAACGCCTCATCTATCCCGGCCTGACGATCATCCCCGCCGCGCGCCGTGTGGAGGTGGATGGGCGCGCTGTCGAACTGACGGCGAAAGAGTTCGACGTTCTGCTGACGCTGGCGCGCGCGCCCGATCAGGTCATGGGGCGTGAGACACTGCTCAACAAGGTCTGGGGCTTCGATTACCTCGGCGATAGCCGCACCGTAGACGTGCATATCGGGACGCTACGCAAGAAGGTCGAGCGCGACCCCACCCACCCGCGGTTCATCAAGACGGTCTGGACCGTGGGCTACAAGTTCGACCCGTCCGGGGCCGAGAGCGCCTCCTGAGCGCATCGCCCCGCGGCGGCCACCACTGCGAGACAGACCATGATCGAGCCAGACAAAAACCGCGTATCGCGGACAAACGCGCCGCCCGCAGCGCGCCGGCGCGCGCCTAGCCTCTTCGTGCAGATGGCCATCGGCTCGGTGATCATCGCGGTGGTCGCGGTGACGCTGGTCGCCATTGTCACACTCTTCGCCTTCTCCGTCGCCTTCAGGCGCTACCAGATGGATCAGGTGCAAGGAGAAACCGTCAGTTCCGCGCTCACCATCGGACAGGGGAAATACTTCTCCGAGGTGAACGGGCCGCAGCAGTTGCGCACGCTGGTGCGCCGGCGGCTGACCACGACGAACATCTGGGTGATGGACGCCTATGGGAAGCTGATCGTCGAGCCGGCGAGCGGGCCAGCCCAGGCAAACCAGCTCGCCCAGGATAAAGAGACGCTGACGCCAGCGCTACTGAGAGCGCTAGAGGGGCGCTCCAGTTCCGGCTTGCTCAACGACACGATTCTCTCGCCTTTCGCGCAACGTGTCTACGCCGTCGAGCCGATCTATGCGAATGGCGTGGCGCAGGATGAAGTGGTCGGCGCGATTGCCATCTCCTCGCCTCCGCGCGCTGGCGCCGCCGCCTTCGTCGTCTTCCAGACGGCGGTGGTACGCGCCCTGCTGCTCACGGCGCTCGGCGCTGTCGTGTTCGCTATTATCGTCGCGGTGCTGCTCTCGCGGCGGCTGACCCGGCCGCTCGCCCGGCTGACCACCGCCACCGCGCGCATGGCCAACGGCGACTACGCCACGCGCGTGGATGTTCGTTCGCCCGACGAGTACCGGCGGCTCGGAGCGACCTTTAACGAGATGGCCACTGCGCTGGAGCATGACGTCGGCGAGCTACAACGCCAGGAGCAGTTGCGCCGCGATCTCGTCGCCAACGTCTCGCATGAGCTGGCGACCCCACTCACCGCGATCTCCGGCTTCACCGAGGCGCTGCTGGATGGCATGTTGCATTCTCGCGAGGAGCGCGAGGAGACGGTGCGCCGGATCGCGCGCGAGTCCTCGCGGTTGCGCCGGCTGGTGGACCAGTTGCGCCAGGTCGCGCGCTACGAGGCGGGCACGCAATCGCTGGATCGGACGCCGCTGCAACTCCATACGCTGGTCGAAGAGACGCTGGCCGTGCTGGCGCCAGAGCTGAGCCGGCACAGTGTCGAGGCGCTCAGCTACCTGTCGCCAACGCTGCCCCTGGTCTACGCCGACGGCGACCGGCTCACCGAGATCCTGCTCAACCTGACAGACAACGCGCTGCGGCACGTGCCGGCGGGCGGACATATCGAGCTGGCGGCGCGTGTCGAGAGTGATTTCGTGCGTGTGGGCGTCGCCGATAGCGGGCCGGGCATCGCCCCGCAGGACCGCCAGCGCATCTTCGATCGCTTCTATCGCGTTGATCGCTCGCGCAACTCCTCGACGGGCGGCAGCGGGCTGGGACTGGCGATCGTGCGCGCGCTCGTCGAGGCGCATGGCGGGACGATCCGCGTCGAGGACGCACAGAGCGGCGGCACGCTCTTCTCCTTCACCCTCCCCATTTATGCTACGCAGAACGCCGCGCCAGAACGCCGTATGACATCTGCCAGAGCGCGCTAGCGCTTTATACCTCATCAGCGTGAGCGCCCACTATTTCGGCTCTGGCGCTGTTTCACGCTCTCGCTGCGGCGCCGCCTGGCGCGGTTTTACACATACTTTACAGACAGGCGCTGACATCCGACCACCGGGTCGTTACTATGGTCATGAAGCCTGCGCGGAGTGAACGGGAGTGAACGCAGACGCCTGATACAGCGCGTGGCCGTCCGCCGTGGCCAAGAGGGAGAGCGTCCGCACGGATGCGATGAATGGCGCGATCTCGGCGGGCGATGTCGGACGGAAACACGCGCGATGGGCTCCTGGCGATGACGCCATCTTGGCGGTGTATGAACGCCAGGTGGCTCGAGAGCCAGCATACGGTTTCACAGTGTCGCTGAAGTGTGGTCTGGAGGAGACACGCATGACTCTGCACTCGATTGGACGCAGGCAGACCCGCCGAACGGTATGGTTGGTCGCGGCGCTTGCCCTTGTCCTCGTGCTCGCCCTCGCGGCGTGTGGCGGACGTGGCGCCGGTGGCAATGGCGGTTATAACGGTGGCGGCTCCCAGGGCGGCTCTGGCGGCCAGTCTGCCAGCGTGACCCAGGTAGTCCAGGGGGACGCGGATCTGACGTCGATCATGGCGACGCTCGACAGCGTCAACCTCGACGCGAACATAGATGAGTCGAGCCTGGATAACGAAGTGACGCCATAAAGGGCGCGGACGCCACAACGTACGATCTACCGATCCACGAGGAGAATTGAGCCATGAACTTCTTCGCCACGAAGCGTCGGATCGCCTTCTTCGGCGCGACGCTCGCGCTCTTATTGACCGCCGCGTTACCGGTTATTGCGCTGGCGGCGCCGCAGGAGACGAGGTGCGGGACCGACATCGCCTGTGTCAAGAAGTTTGGCGACGACGCCATCGCCAAGCGCCAGACCTCGCTCGACGGGCTGACCACCAAGATCAACGGCCTCGTCAGCAAGGGACATCTCACCAGCGCGCAGGCTGGCCCGCTGCTCGGCCAGATCACGACGAACAAGAACGGCCTCGCCACGCTCAAGACGAAGCTCGACGGCGAGACCGATATCACCGCCGCGCGCGCCGATGTCAGGAACATCTATTTGCAGTTCCGCATCTATGCGGTCTTCCTGCCACGCACACGCCATGTCGTCGAACTGGACATCATGACGAATGTGGATGCCAGGTTGAAGGGCCTGGAGCCGAAGATCGAAGACGCGATCGCCAAGGCGTCCGCCGACAAGAAGGATCAGTTGAACACGCTGTATGCTGACTTCAAGGCGCAACTCAAGGAGGCCGAGGCGCAGATTGACGCGGGCCAGGGGCAACTGCCGGTGCTGACGCCGAACACCTTCAACACCGACCGCGCCACCTATGACAAGGCGTTCGCGGCGCTGCAGGCCGACACGAAGGCGGCGCATGACGCGCTGAAGAAGGCGGGCGATGACCTGCACCAGATCGCGATGATTCTCAAGGGGAGGGCGGGGACACCTGTTCCGGGGAACACCGCCACGCCGAGCGCGTAGCGACATCCAATCGCACATCCCAGACGGTCGGCGGGGAGCGGCGACGCTTCCCGTCGGCTGTTGTCTGCGGAGCGGTCTCTGGCGCACAACGCCAAGAAGGGCGACGGGAGATACTCCCACCGCCCCTCTTGCGCATCCGGGCTCCTGCCGCGTTCATCGGCGTGTCAGGTCGTCGTGGCGGCTGGCTCAGCGGAGGAATCATGGTCCGAGAGCGCGATGCGAATGAACGACACGACCAGGAGAAACACGACCAACACGAAACTCACGATCACGAATGGCCAGAGAAGATCGCCCATGGGATATTCTCCTCCCGCGAGCGGCGATCGCCCCGCGCGATCTCCGCGCACCTCCAGTATATCCCGCGGAAGAGTTGGAGCGAAGCGCGCCAAGTGGTCGCCGTCTCTCGAGAGGATCTCGCCTGGACCTGCCGTTTTGGCCCAAGCGGCGCCAGCGCCGATGAGCACGTCAGACGTCGCGACCCTTTTGCTCGCCATTGCGTTCAGCCAATTGAGCGTCAGATGACCCCTGTGCCAGCGCGCAGGTGGTAGAGTTGCAGCGGGCCCCATTGCGGGGAAATCACCTCGTCGCCGTAGGTCTCACGAGAGCAAGGAGCGTAGCCTTCATGCCGCAAACACGACGCACGATACACGTGGCCCGGGAGCAGTGGCATCTTGCCTGGGATCATAGCATTGCCCCGCTCGCGCGGGTCTCCTCAGGAGACACGATTGCCTTTGACCTGCTGGACGCCTCATGTGGGCAGATCACGCCCGACGCCACTGCCGCCACCATTGGCGCGCTCGACTTCACCCGGGTCGATCAGGTGAATGGGCCGATCTTCGTCGAGGGAGCGCGTCCGGGGGATACCCTGGAGATTGAGTTCGTGGACTTTCAACCGGCGGAGTGGGGTTGGACCGCGCTCATCCCTGGATTCGGACTGCTCGCCGACGAGTTCCCCGATCCTGCCCTCAAGCTCTGGCGCCTGCGTGACGGTTGGGCGGAGTTCGCTCCCGGCGTCCAGATTCCGCTCGAGCCCTTCTGCGGCGAAATAGGCGTCGCCCCGGCGGCTCCAGGCGCCTTCTCCACGATTCCGCCCTATCACCATGGTGGCAATCTCGACACCAAACATCTCACGCGCGGCGCGAAACTCTATCTCCCGGTCGAGGTGGAGGGCGCCTTATTCTCATTGGGTGACGGCCATGCCGCCCAGGGAGACGGCGAGGTCTGTGGGACGGCGATTGAAACGCCGATGCGCGCCGAGGTGCGCCTCACGGTCCGCCGCGATCTTACCGTCTCTGAGCCGCAGTTTCTTACCGCTGGTCCGCTCGCGGCGCGTACCAACACGGCGCCCTACTATGCCTGTGAAGGGATTGGGCCTGATCTCTACGCGGCGGCGCGCGACGCCATCCGCCACATGATCACCCATCTTCAGAAGGCGCATGGGCTGGGCCGCAACGAGGCGTATATGCTCTGCAGTGTTGCGGTGGACCTCAAGATCTGCGAGATCGTGGATGCTCCGCATTGGGTGGTGGGCGCGTGCCTTCCGCACAGTATTTTCGCCCGCTCCGTCTAGCCCATGTCCGCCCCTTCCGCCCTTGAGGAACAGACGTTCGTGTCGTACACTCTCCTGGGTACGGAGGCGCTACGCGACGCTGGAGCAACGATTCACCTGGCGCCGTGCTGGACGCGAAGCGAGAAGCGACGTGGGCCGCGGTCAATCACCCGCTGGCGTCTCCCCCCACGGGGCGCCGCACGCTCATGAGGGCTGTTGACCAACAGAACAGCAGTCCATTGGACGGGAGAGAGGAAGGATCCAATCGAGAGCGAGACACACAGACGGCTGCTGACGCGTGGGCAGGCGGACCAGGATAGCCTCGCGGCGCGCCTGAGCCCGGAGGAGCGCGCGGCGCGTGGCGAACTGCATGCCTGGAGCGCCAAAGACCACGTGGCGCACAACAATTTCTGGCGCCAGGACGCCGTACGGAGCCTCCAGGCGGCCCTCGATGGCGGCGCACTGCCAGATCTGGAAGACACACAGACGCTGAACGATCGCGTCTTTGTGCAACAGCGCGAGACTCCCTGGGAGGCGCTGGTGGCGGAAACGGAGCGGCTCAGCCCCGACGACCTCATCCAGCGCGACCGATATCCCTGGCAACAGGGCGAGCGTGGCAGCTCGTTAGAGCGACTCATCCTCACCAATTGGTACGAGCATCCCGCCGAGCACTGGGGAGACATCTATCAGAGTCGCAATGAGTTCGATCGCGCGCTCGAGATACGTCAGGTCGTTGTCGCCACCGTTAGTGAGCTCTTCGCACACGATCCCACGACCTATGGGTACGTGATCTACAACCTCGGCTGCTTCTACGCGCGCAATGGACGATCAGAGCTGGCTATTGGCGCCATCCGCGAGGCGCTGCCACGGGTCCCCTCGCTGGTGGAGTGGTCGAAACAAGACCCCGACTTGGACGCGCTCCGCGAGATTCCGGAGTTCCAGGCGCTCTACGAAACCTAACGCCATGTGGGGGAAGATCACAGGCGAGAGCCCGCTAGGGACTGAGGGACGTGAGGCTGGTATGGGGGAGGCTGGGATATGCCCACTACGTGCCAACCCACTCCCGCTGATGTGCGCGACGAGGAAAGGGCGCATCATCCGGGTCCGCCCTCACGTCGTGGTCCGAAGCTGGCCAGCTCGCATGGGCGAGGCGCCAACGCTTAGCGAGACCACGCCGACGAACGATGATGCTCGCCGGCGTCGGTCGTTTCCGCTCGTTGGAGCGATGATGGCGGAGCGCAAGATGCTTCCCTCACCCCGCCGCCCGTTTCTCATTCGGCTCAACGCCTATGAGGCGAACGTTGCCCTCACCAACGACGCGGTTTTGCGCGTGGCGGTTACGACGGTCTTCAACGGAGCCACCTGGCGTTCAGCTTGCGCTGGGCGTGGCGACCAGACCCGCGTCGCGCGGGCGATCAGCAGGTAGTAGACAGCGACCGCGCCGCTGAAGACGAGCGCCGCGATATTCAGCATGAGCGCCGGCCGGTGCGCGGCGTCCACCACGCCCAGTCGCGCCACAAGGGGCGCGATGAGGACGAGGTCGTAGGCCAGGAAGCCCCAGAGCGGGCGCGGGCATTGCCCCAGAGGGGAAACCTGAGGCCATACAGGAAGGAGGCGGCCGAGCCGAGGAACGCGCTCCCAATCAACGCTGAGACGGCGGGGCCGAGCGGCAGGGGAAAGACGTTTGGCGTCCGCAGCGCCAATGCGCCGCCAACGCAGGCCAGCGACACGACGAACACCACGAATGAGCCATAGACCGTCCGTGGCAGCGGCGGTGTGTCCTGGATGGGGAGACGGCGGAACCAGCGCGCGAGTCCAGCGGAGACAAGAGCGACGGGCAGGCAGAGCAGCGCCGGGAGGCGCAGATCGGGCGCCGCCACGCCGAAGGAGAGCGTCAACCACGCGATCGCCAGGCTGGTATATACCACGGTCAGGCTGAGCGCGCCGGCGACGGCGGCCCCCAGCTCCCCGGAGACGCCGATCCACAGGAGTGAGGCGCCGATGCCGGCTAGATACGCGCCCAGAAAGCGCTCGACGGCGCCAGCATCGTCCAGCGGCCACAACGTGGCAAAAGGGGGTATGTGCAGCGCGAATCCGGCGGCGGCGATCAACGAGACAATGCCGATGACGACGAACGCCGCGCGCATGGCCTTCGCGTGGGTCATAGTGGGCATAACATCCTCCAACTAAATCTCGTAATTCTCGTTGCTTCTGACCTTCTCTCCCGCGCTCACCCGGGAGCGCGTCGCAGACTGCGGGTGGCGTCCCTGGCGTAGGTGTAGCGCGCGGAGGCCGGTAGCATGTGTCCTTCGACCGTCGTGCTGATCGGCCCGCGCGTACATGATCGCCTCACGCCAGAGCCGGCGCAGCACGTACCCCCCCCGCCCAACGCCAGGGCGCTGAACAGCGCGACGCCCAGCCCCACCCCGCCAGCGAACTCGTCACGACGCACGAGCAGCGTCAGGCGATCGTCCGCGCACAGCCACGCCAGGGCGAGCAGCGCCGCTCCGCCAACGAGCAGATAGGCGACATACAGACGGATGTAGAACTCGACCTGGCGCAGGAGGTCGAGCTGCTCCGGCTCACGACTGACGCGCCAGTAGATGTGCAGCGTCCCAGCCGCCCCCGCGACGCCGACCAGCGCCCCCGCGACCAGCCAGGCGCTCAACGACACGATGATGGTGTGATTGAGGTAGAGTTCCAGCGCGCCTACCCCGAAGGGCGCCGCGCTGTCGCGCACATCAGGAATCCAGCCCCACAGCGTGCTCTGCACGCTATAGGCGTTCCAGATGATGATCAGCGCCCCAAAGGTGTTCAGCGTGAGGACCCACTGCACGGTCGTAAAGCGCTGGTATCCCCCGGCGACGACGTGGGCGAGATCGCCCATGGCGACAGCCTGGATGACGCTGAGGATCGTCAGGTAGGTGGGG
>Ga0070706_100007211_pt1 | contig 10448 bp, 11 predicted proteins | sample KBSK5501metaG_FD_65476 | JGI IMG/M metagenome (GOLD analysis project Ga0070706, IMG submission 65476) | Corn, switchgrass and miscanthus rhizosphere microbial communities from Kellogg Biological Station, Michigan, USA - KBS K5-50-1 metaG | ecosystem: Host-associated > Plants > Roots >...
CAGTACCACGGCGCGAACCGCTTGGGAGCGAACTCCCTGGTCTCATGCATCTGGGGTGGATTCGTGGCTGGACCGGCCGCAGTACAGTACGCCCGCGGTTTACAGAAATCGGCTCAGGCTACGAGCGACGGTCACCTCGAGGCCGAGCGCAAGCGCCAGGAAGAAATCAATGCCAAACTGATGAAATCGGACGGCAGCGAGAACCCGTTTCTGCTGTGGCGGGAACTGGGAGAGTCAATGACAAAAAATTGCACGGTCATCCGGTACAACAAGAATCTCCAAGACACCGATGCCAAGCTGTGCGAAATGCTGGAACGATTCCAGCACATTAACCTGAGCGACCGCTCGCAGTGGGCTAACACCACGATTGTTTTCGCCCGCCAGCTCTATAACATGCTTCAACTGGCGCGAGTGATTGCGCAGGGTGCGGTCCTGCGTGATGAGTCACGCGGCGCACACTACAAGCCCGACTTCCCCGAGCGCGAGGACAAAAACTGGCTGAAGACCACGAAGGCGAGCTTCGCGCCGGATGCTGATGAGCCGAAGTTTGAGTTCGAACCGGTGGACATTTCACTGATCCCGCCGCGGCAGAGAAGATATGATGTTGCCAAATAGCACGGGACGGACTTTAAAGCGTGCGGTCCGCGCCGCCTGCGTTCTTTCCAGGGCAGCCCTGTGGGTGTTTGTATCACTGGCCACCTGGCACATGGTTCTGCCGCCGAGAGTCGCGATCTGCAGTTTTTGTTTCGCTGACACCTAAAACTTAAGAGCTAATGGCTAACAACACCACCATCATCAAGATCAAACGCCAGGCGAATCCCCGCTCCAAGCCCTATTGGGAAGAGTTTGAGCTGCCTTACACGCCGGGAAGAAACCTGACGTCCGCGCTGATGGAGATCGCAGCCAACCCCGTCACCCGCGACGGAAAAGCTACTACCCCGATCACCTACGACTCTAGCTGTCTCGAAGAAGTCTGCGGCTCCTGCGCCATGCTCATCAATGGGCGTGCCCGCATGGCCTGCTCTGCCCTGCTGGATAAACTCGAGCAGCCCATCAAGCTGGAGCCATTCTCAAAATTTCCGGTAGTCCGCGACCTCGCAGTCGACCGCGGCGTTCTTTTCGAAGACCTGAGGCTGGTGAAGGCATGGGTGCCAATAGATGGTACGTATGATCTTGGCCCCGGCCCCCGCCTGAGCATGGAAGAGCAGGAGGTGGCCTATCCGCTCTCGCGTTGCATCTCTTGTTGCTGCTGCATGGAGGCTTGTCCGCAGTTCAACGAATCCACCGGTTTCGTGGGTGCCGCTGCCATCTCGCAGGTTCAGCTCTTCAATACACATCCCACAGGCAAGGCGCTCAAGCGTGAGAGGCTGGCAGCCCTCATGGGCGATGGCGGCATCCAAGAGTGCGGTTATGCGCAGAACTGTGTCGAGATCTGCCCCAAGGACATTCCTTTGACTCGCTCGATATCTGAGGTGGGACGCGAGGTCATGAAACAGGCAATTGGTGATTTGTTCAGGAAATAACCAGAGCTTCGCTGGATGTGCGACTGCAGTCCCGCGTTATCCCGCCAGGTGGCATTTACCCTGCGAAGTGGCCTCGGATTCAGCGGCATCATCGATTCAACGAGATATCCCGTTCTGCACCTGGAGGTAACCCCGGGTAACATTACCGAGGTAGATATCTGGCGTAATCCTGGTTACCTTTAATTCGTTGTCTACGTTGTTTGAGTTTGATTAAATAGCCCTAGTTCGGCGTCTGGAGCCGGTTTTAAGGAATTCGAGGCCACTTCGTGCAAAGGAAAACACCGCGATCCATCATTCTGGCTTTGCTGTTGGCCGTGGCTCTGTGCAGCCAAGCTTTTGCGATGCATCGTTACACCGCTCGACGGCAGCATCGGTCGAGCAGTCGCCGCAGTCGTCGCATCGCGTGGAACCCGATGTTCCGCCCTTCCCACGAATCCCTGTTGCGTCAGAATGAAGAAATCGACCGCCTCGAGTTGCCTCGCATCGCAGACGATGATGAACTTGAGCAATTGAAAGTCCGCGAAGCGCTGGTGGCCATCAACTCAACTGAGTATCTCCGCATCGATCCGAGACTCGATCCTGCCCGCCGCTACTGCCGCTCCTGGACACGCGATTTTCTGGAAGATCTGGGCCAGGCCTATTATCGTCGGTTCCATGAGCAGATTCAGGTGAACTCGGCAGTACGTACGGTGCTGGTGCAGCGTAAGCTTCGCCGTCACAATCGTAATGCCGCGCCGGAAACCGGGGAGACGGCCTCCTCCCATCTGGCAGGCCTGACTGTTGATATTCAACGCCGCGGCATGACCCGCGATCAGGTCAAGTTTATGGAGCGATATCTTTTCTATCTACGTGCCCTGGGCCTCGTAGAACCGGAAGAGGAACGCCGCCAATGGGTGTTTCACGTGATGGTGTCTGATCGATATGCGGATTGGCGTCAGAGCCAGACCGCCGCCCGTTGGGAGCCGACCGAAGAAATCAGCGAGAAGCAGTAACCTCTCAGTTCTCGCTAATCAGATTCCTGATCCGCCCTCGCGCCATATACAATCCTTGCCTTGCATCCCAGATCCAGCGGCGCATCAATCTTATGACACCCCTCCGTATCGCCTCAGTTGCACTGTTTCTGCTGACCTCCGCTTCGGCCATTGCCCAGAGCACCCCATCCAAATCTGAAACCGTCAGCGCCCGCGCGCACCAGATTCATAATTCCGCGATAGTGGTAGACACTCATGCTGACACGCCACAACGATTCCTCGACGGCAATTTCGATATCGGCAGCACCGATCCAAAAGATCTCGGCCACGTAAGTCTGGACAAGGCCCGTGCCGGCAACCTGGGCGCGGAGTTTTTCTCCATTTGGGTAGAGCCCTCGTTTAAAGGCCAATATGCGCACCGGGCAATGGACCTGATCGACTCTGTTTACCAGCAGGCTGGGCGTCATCCGGATCGCATGATGATGGCGTTTTCGGTCGGCGACATCGAGCGCGCCCACAAGCAGAAGAAACTCGCATCACTGATGGGAATCGAAGGCGGTCATGCGATTGAGAACGATCTTCGCCTGTTGCGCGATTTCTACAAGCTGGGCGTGCGCTATATGACTCTGACCTGGTCCAACACGAACGAGTGGGCGGATTCTTCTGGCGACATCAGCAATCCCAAGATCGAGCACCACAACGGCCTTACGGATTTTGGCAAGCAGGTGGTGCAGGAGATGAACCACCTGGGCATGATGGTGGACATCTCCCATGTGGCCGACAAGACCTTTTACGACGCCGTAGCCACCAGCCGAGCGCCCGTAATTGCATCGCACTCGGCGGCCCGTGCGCTCTCTAATCATGCACGCAATATGACGGATGACATGCTCCGCGCTGTTGCCAAGAACGACGGAGTGGTCATGGTCAACTTCTTTTCTGCTTTCGTGGATGAGAATTACCGCAAAGTGTATGAAGCACAGCGCAAGGACGAGGAGGCGGCCGTCGCGGCGTTTGTGGCGCAGCGTAAGGCGGAAGGAAAGCCAGTCTCTTATGCCGAGTACGATCGCATTCAGCGAGAGTGGACCGCAAAGATACCTCGTCCTCCTTTGAAGTCGCTCATCGACCAAATTGATCACATCGCTAAGATAGCTGGCGTCGATCACGTGGGATTGGGCTCAGACTTCGATGGGGTGAGCGGAGCAACTCCGGAGGGAATTGATTCCGCTGCAGACCTCCCGAAAATCACACAGGGGTTATTGGATCGTGGCTACAGCGCGGATGATATTCGCAAGATTCTAGGTGCAAACCTGCTGCGCGCCTTCCGTGACGTAGAGCGCATAAGCCGTGTAATGCAGGCCGCGCCAGCCGAGAGGCAATCTGGCAAGTAATGTTGGGTTGCGATGTCGTAAAATTCTGCATTCGCCAGCATTCAGAGATCCGTATCCGGGCAAGGCAAAAATTCGTATCAGGGCATGGTAAGGATTCGTATCCGGGCAGAAAGGATTCGTGTCAGGGCATGGCAAGGATTCATATCAGGGCATGGCAGGGCAGGGCTTCAGCCATGCCGCAGAGTTTCCTTTTTTAGGTTGTCATTCCGAACAGACTTTAGTCCGTGAGGAATCTGCTGTTCTGCTTCCCGATACTTAGATTCAGATTCGACGCAAGGAGTCACTCAATGCGCAAATGTTTCGCAATGCTTTCTTTTCTTTGTCTGGTCTCGCTCACAGCCTGGTCGCAGGCAGCGCCTGCTTCCAAAGCAGCCCAAAAGCCTGCTAGCGCGGCGAAATCCACGGGATCTGGCCAGCCCACCGCGATCATTGACACGAGTGCGGGTAAACTCACGTGCAAGCTATTCCCCGACAAGGCCCCTATTGGGGTCGCTAATTTCATCGGCCTTGCGGAGGGAACGAAAGATTGGACCAACCCTGCTACACATGAGAAGAAGCACGGCGTTCCGCTCTACAATGGCACGATCTTCCACCGCGTTATTCCGGATTTCATGATCCAGGGCGGCGACCCGGTAGGCAATGGCACCGGCGATCCCGGGTATGCTTTCAAAAACGAAGCATCTCCGGACCTGACATTCGATCGCCCCGGAAGATTAGCATATGCAAACTCGGGTCCGGATACGAATGGTTCGCAGTTCTTCATTACCGAAGTTCCCTATCCCAGTTTGAATGGCAACTACACGATATTCGGTCAGTGTGACGGACCCAGCGTGGAATTGGTGAAGAAGATCGCCCGCATGGCCCGCGACCCGCGCGGTGATCGTCCATTTCGTCCGGTGAAGATCAACCACATCACAATTATGCGGGGTGGTGCCGCCGCCGCTCCGGCGAAACCCGCCGCTAAAAAGCCATCGGCTGGGATGACGAAAACCGAACAGCAGCACTAGCAGAGTTCACAGCTTAGAGTTCGCACTCAGGCATACCGTTCGGACAAAGCGAGACAAGGAGAAAAACACTTCCTTGGCCTCGCTCAACATGACAATCAGATAAGTATTTCAGAAAGGATGCTCATGACCCGTCAACCCGGCACTTACGCAATCTTCAACACCAGCGAAGGCGCCATCGTCTGCCGCCTTTTTGAGAAAGAGGCGCCTAAGACAGTGCAAAACTTTATTGATCTTGCCGAAGGCAAGCGCGAATGGATACACCCGGTCAGTCACAAGAAGAGCAAAGATCGGCTTTATGACGGCACCATCTTTCATCGTGTGATCCCCAATTTCATGATCCAGGGAGGCGATCCGGCGGGCACCGGCTTCGGCGGTCCCGGCTATCAGTTCGAGGACGAAACCAAGGGCTCACCGCATAAGTTCGACAAAGCGGGCAAGCTGGCCATGGCCAACGCAGGTCCGAACACCAATGGCTCGCAGTTTTTTATTACCATGGCGGCCACTCAGTGGCTGACCGGGAACCACACGATCTTCGGCGAGGTAGTCGAAGGACAAGATGTTGTCGACAAGATTGCGAACCTCCCCCGCGGCAAGCAGGACAAGCCGGCGAAAGACGTAGTGGTGCAGTCGGTGGTGATTGAGCGAGTCTAGAACCCATCTCCTAAAACTCTCCCGGCCGCATCCAGGAGTTGGGCTGTGCATTGTTTCCGTGTAGCCCGTCATCCGCCCATAATCGCGGATTGGCCCTCCCGAATCACGGTAAACACAACGCGACTTTGCGCGGGTGATTTGGCCTGACCAGCAAACTTCACTCGGGAAAACGGAGCACGCGCACGCCGACCTGATCGGAATAAACGAAAAAATCGCCGTCCAAGAAGGCCACCGGCGATCGGGTGTAGGGCGGCAGATACTTGCGGAAGACCTCGCGGCCGTCTGAGGCGCTCAGGACATAGACCGCATCCTGCGCCTTTCCGATATTCAAGGACGTACTGACGCTCATTGCGATCCATTTGCCCGCAGGATCGAAAGCTGCGGAAGTGATCGCGCGCCCGCGCGGGACGCGATGGGACCCGGAGCCGGAAGGCAGCGACCATTCCACCAGATAGGGTTCATTTTCCCGGTAGGCGTCCCAAGCCAACCAGTATTGCCCCATCTCCAGGTAAGTGGTCTGCTGCGGGCGGGCTACGGCGGGCCGGGCGAATTCCTTCTTCAGTTGGCCGTCGAAACCGACGGTAATGAGCTGCTCAGTCTTCCACAGCGTGAGTTCTTCGGAGTGCATGTCGAGTTTTTCGAGGACGTAGGTCTCGGGCCCCAGTGCGCTCAGGTCCACGATCTGCTCCTTTTCGCGAGGATCGCGAGGCTGGAGAAAGACGCGATGCAACACTGGCGGACCGGTTTCGGGGATCACTTCGAGCCAGGCCACCCATTGGCCATCGGTCGAGAGAATCGGCGCACCGCTATTGCCGGAGTGACCGGCGGGCGGTTCGAGTGGAACGAGCGAAGGATTGCTTCCAGCTTGCGCACCCGGAATCAGCCACCAGGATTGTTTGGCCTCCTTCGTCTCGTAATTTTGCACGATCGCGCGCCCTCCGGAAGTAACGGAAGTGAGGTCGATCATGAAATCGACGCCCACCCCGGGTCTGAATTTTGGCTGCGGCAGGCTCACGTTGGCGAGGTGGCACCCTGGCATCGTCAATACGGCGTACTGGTTCGGCTGGGAGTTGTAGCGAACCCATAATTCCGAAGGCGTCCTCAGATTCGTCTGGGAAACACCGGGCGCGGTGCATTCCAACGGCCAGGGAACTTTTTCAGTGGCAACATCCGGTTCCTCCAGGAACCTCGTTGGAATGGCCACGAGATAAACCCACTGCGTAACCAGAAAAACGAAAGGAAAGGCAAGCAATAGCAGAATTCCCCGGCGCCACCCAGGCTTTCCAAAGAACCAATAGAAGTAGCCTGCTGCTAGTAGCTGGAGAAGAAGAGCGACAGCGCAATTGGTTGCCGTCCACAGCAGCGATTTTCTGGCCTCCCCCTGAAAAAACACCTCTCCCAGTAACCCCACGGCGTGAGGACCCACCAGAGGAATTAAATAGACCGAAAACGAAGCGGCAAAGGCTAATCCAGCCGCTCTTGGTCGCGTCATGATGGGCAGTTTACACCGACCTCCCAGGCGGCGTATCGCTTGCTCCGTCTTTGCTTGGCCCATGCCTCTCTTGCCAAGAAGAACGGTGATTTCATGCGGTCGGGGGGCTGGCCCACTCTTCCTCGTGGCACGAAACACACCTTGGCTGCCCCACCCATCGCGGTTTTCGATGGGTGGGAGAGGTCAGGTCAGCGATGAGTCGTCCGCAACCAGACAGTGTCGGTCATGATATGGCCCACAACTCCGCCCACCTTTTCGCAAAAAGCGCGAAAAGATGGGGCAGCCTCGCTGTTAACGCTGTTCTAGAAATTGACGTCTTTGACGATTTCCGCAAACTCAAGGAAGTAGGAGATTCGCCGAAAATCCCAATCGGCCAGCTTGTGCTGTTGCATCTTCCTTATCTCTGAACCGTCTGGTAGGTTGTCAAGCTGTTCCGGGTACTTTGATACGAACCATGTCCAGAAGATATTCGCTTCAATCGGAATGTCTCCTGCAATCTGCTGCAACATCAAGATCGCGTCCATAATGAAGTCGCCGCTGAATCGCAGTAACGGCCCAATGTTGATCTTGGCGTCTGGATCGCGGTCAGCGTGTTTAAGGAAGTTGAAGGGATAGTTGACTCGCTTCACGTTCTTCAAGACACTCTGGGCTCCCCGTTTGTCGCTAATGTCTCCTAGAATTTGATGAGCAGACGCGATGAGCGTGTGAATGGCAACCGGGTCTCGCGCCCCGAAGAATAGGCGCACCGCCTCCCTGATCTGCCGCCGAGCAACTTCTATTTTGTCGATCCAGCACACTTCATAGTGCTCGTCTTCGTGTTTGTCCTTCTTGTTGTTATCTACTTGGGGCATTTTGCGGATTGTAACATTCGCACTGGTGATATCCCGTTCTGAGCGAAGCAGCGTGAGACAATCTGCACATGGCAGACCAATTCACGTTCTATGGATTCCCTGATGAGTGTCGTAAGTTCGAACAGCGGCATCCCCTCTGGAACGAAATTATGCCGAATCTTGTGCACGCTATGAACATCGCATTCACAAGAGTCCAGGTAATGGAAGGCTCAGCGAATAAGTTTGTCTACTTCTTCGGGAGAATTGTCCTTGAAGACTTCATGGAGATCACGCTTGTCTGTTATCACGGCTACGGCGTTGCCGCGTCTAAACTGGTCCGCAGCATGTACGAATATGCTGTGTGCTTGTTGGGAACCGCCATCACCAGCGGTTGACCGGTAACCATACGATTTTCGGCGAGGTAGTCGAAGGACAAAATGTTGTCGACAAAATTGCAAACCTCCCCCGCGGCAAGCAGGACAAGCCCGCGAAAGACGTAGTGGTGCAGTCGGTGGTGATTGAGCGAGTATAGAGCCCATTCCCATTCCTAAACGCTCCCAGCCGGATCCAGGAGTTGGGCTGTGCCGTCCGTGAGGATTGTTCCCGGTGCCGTGGATCCGGGAGGTATGAGCGATCAGGCGAGGGAATTTGTAGAGTGCTGGTAGGAATCCGCTATGGAAGCCAAAACCCATCGCCCGAGGTGGAAGACTCTGTTGGCTTTCGCGATTATCTATTTTGTATGGGGATCCACATTTCTCGCAATTCGCGTTGGCGTCCGCGAAGTTCCGCCGTTCCTTCTCGCGACGATGCGGTTCTTGGTTGCGGGACTCGTTCTTTATGGCTGGATGATCGCGCAGGGCGAGCGCTCACCGAGCGGGCGCCAATGGATGTCAGCATTCTTACTCGCTCTGCTGATCTTCGTCCTCGACTACGGACTGTTGTTCTGGGCCGAGCAGCGTGTGCCTTCGGGCATTGCCGCAGTCATGATGGCCACGATCCCGGTATTCATGGCGCTGTCGGAAATCATTTTCCTGCGAACGCAGAGGGTCACCGTTCGCTTGGCATTGGCGCTCTTGATCGGGATTGGGGGAGTGGCCGTGCTGATGAGCCCCTCCTTGAACCTGGGCGGGGCGCCGATCGACAGGGCGGGTGCCGTGGCGCTAATCATTGCAGCGATGAGCTGGTCGGTATCGTCTGCGCTTACGCGCAAGCTGCCGCTTCCGCCGTCCAAAGTCATGAGCTCGGGGGCGCAGATGCTCGCCGGAGGAGTGTTGCTGGCTCTCACGGCGGCGGCGCTGGGAGAGTTTCGTAATTTTCGTCCGTGGACTGTCTCACGCGGAGCGTGGCTCGCGTTGCTCTACCTGATTGTCGCGGGATCGATTATCGCGTTTACCGCCTACGTATGGCTTATTCATCATGAATCGCCGACGAAAGTCGGGACCTACGCGTACGTGAATCCGGTTGTGGCCGTGCTGGTTGGATACTTCCTGGGCGGCGAAACGCTTGGCCTGCGAACGATTCTGGGGACTCTGTTTGTTCTGATCAGCGTGGTGGTGATCACGACGACGGGAGTGAAGAAACCGGTGGCGACACTCGCAGTGGAAGATACGGCGTAACTCCCGTATCGTCGCTAGCCGGAAGTTGAGATGGGTCCTCGCTAAGTTCCGAGTGCTGTTACTCGCCAAATGGGGAATCCTTACACTTAGCTCTACACGAGGACCTGTTTCCCGGAACTCCGTTTTCTGGCCCGCGTGCCATCTCTACAGCTAACCGACTTCTTGGGCGATATTTGGCCGCAAAATAAATCGGCTCCATCAGACGAAGTCCGTTGACTTGGGCCAGCATCCCACCTAACATGACCCGTTCCATGATCGGCCAAATCGTCTCGCACTACCGGGTCCTCGAGAAGTTGGGTGGCGGCGGGATGGGTGTCGTGTACAAGGCCGAGGACATGGAACTCGGGCGCTTCGTTGCTCTCAAATTTCTTCCTCAGGAAGTAGTTCCCGACGCCCAGGCGCTGGAGCGGTTCCGGCGCGAAGCCCGTGCCGCTTCTGCCCTGAACCATCCCAGTATTTGCACGATTTACGAGATCGGAAAGCATGAAGGCCAATCCTTCATCGCCATGGAATATCTCGACGGGACCACACTCAAGCGTCTGATCGAAGGCGGGCCCCTCGAAATCGAGCGCTGGCTGGGGGTGGCCATCGAAGTCACCGACGCGCTCGATGCGGCGCACGCCAAAGGGATCGTCCATCGCGACATCAAGCCGGCGAACATCTTCGTCTCCAAACGTGGGCACGCCAAGATCCTGGACTTCGGACTGGCCAAAATCACTGACGCAAGCAAGTCAGTCAGCGGCGATTCCCAAACCATGGCCGATGTAGCTGCCCTCCATCTGACCAGTCCGGGAACGGCGCTAGGAACCGTGGCCTACATGTCGCCGGAGCAGGTGCGTGGCAAAGAACTAGACGCTCGTACAGACCTGTTTTCCTTCGGAGTAGTGCTTTATGAAATGGGGACGGGCAAACTGCCATTTCGCGGAGAGACCCCGGGCGTCATTACTGAAGCGATTCTCAACCGTGCTCC
>Ga0070706_100007212_pt1 | contig 10446 bp, 10 predicted proteins | sample KBSK5501metaG_FD_65476 | JGI IMG/M metagenome (GOLD analysis project Ga0070706, IMG submission 65476) | Corn, switchgrass and miscanthus rhizosphere microbial communities from Kellogg Biological Station, Michigan, USA - KBS K5-50-1 metaG | ecosystem: Host-associated > Plants > Roots >...
CGCACCTGATGCGGGCATGCGCGAAGCTCGGCGTCACCGGCAGGACGGCGGCAGTGACCAAGGCGATAGAAACTGGCGCCCTCCCGCCGCCAGGCGCCGCCACGTGAGCCGGGAGAATGTTCACCGTGAGCATCACGCAATCCGCCGGGGCGCGTCGGGAAGCCTTGGGGACTCCCGGCTGGCTGGAACCAGAGCTGGCGACCCTGACCAAGGACAGGTTCTCCGATCCGGCCTGGCTGTATGAGCGCAAGCTCGACGGCGAACGCTGCATCACCTACCGGTCGGGCGACCAGGTGCTGCTGATGACCCGCAACCAGCAGGACGTGAGCGGCACCTATCCCGAGCTGCGCGACGCCCTGGCCGGACAGCAGCCGGCCGAGTTCGTGTGCGATGGCGAGGTCGTCGCATTCGACGGCGCGGCGACGAGCTTCAGCCGATTGCAACAGCGGCTCGGAGTGCGCGATCCCGACCACACGCTGCGCCGGCGGGTGCCGGTTTACTACTACGTGTTCGACCTGCTCTACGCCGGTGGCCGGGATGTCAGGCCGCAGCCGCTACGCGAGCGCAAGAAGCTCCTGCGCGAGGTCCTGTCTTTTGGCGATCCGCTCCGTTACACCGAGCACCGTGAGCGCGACGGCGAGGAATACTTCGAGCAGGCGTGCCGGCTGGGCTGGGAAGGCCTGATCGCCAAGCGCGCGGACGCCCCGTACCGGTCGGGCCGGACTCGGGACTGGCTGAAGTTCAAGTGTGAGAACAGCCAGGAGTTGCTCATCGGCGGCTATACCGACCCGAGGGGCTCGCGGACGCACTTCGGCGCGCTGCTGCTCGGTTACTACGACGCGGAAGGTCGGCTGGCCTATGCGGGCAAGGTCGGGACCGGCTTCAGCGAGGCGACGCTGGCGAGCCTCGGCCGGTCGCTGGGCGAGATCGAGCGCGCCGACCCGCCTTTCGATCGTGACCTGCTGCCGCGCTCCAGCAGCGGCGGGCCACCGCGGTCGGGCGTGCATTGGGTCGAGCCAAGGCTGGTCGCCCAGGTGGGCTTCACTGAGTGGACGGCCGCCGGGCAGTTGCGCCATCCCCGGTTTCTCGGTCTGCGCCGGGATAAGGATCCGGCCAGCGTTGTGCGCGAGATGGCCTAGCGGCGGTCCCCGGCCGCGGGGTCCTGGTCAGAAACTGGACCCTTGCGCTGCTCAGGCACCACGGTGCCAGGGACTGGCCCGGGTGCGCCGGCCTCGTCGTCGTGCACGATTGACTCGGTCGGATCGGGCATCACTTGCCTGCCTCCCCGGCGCGCTTGGAAGGCTCCGCCGATGATCTCGCGAGGGGGCAAGGGATCTTCCGGGCGGTCAGGGATCCTCCTGTCTGCCCTGAACACGAGGATGATCCAGAGGGTTATGGCTCCGGCGAAAGCTACTGCCATGATGCCGAGCCAGTAGTTGGGCATGGCACTCACCTCCTAAGGAAGTGATTTCCGCTGGTCAGGCCGGTATGCGCGATCACCGGCCTGACCTTGGGGCAGTTAGGCCGCTTGGCGCTGCTCTGCCGTGGTGTGAGACTCCCGCACCGATGCGAGCGTCCGGGCGCCCAGTGGCTGGCGCGACGTATCTCCCAGGCACCGCTGATATGCCATGGCCGTCTCGTCAGCTATGCGCTCCCATGAATAGCGTGACCGCGCCCGGTCCGCGGCCGCGATGCCGAACCCGGTCAGCTTCATCGGCGTGGCCAGCAGCTCGCGCAGCCGCTTGACCAGCAGGTCCAGACGGCCAGGCGGCAGGAGCAGACCGGTCGTGCCGTCGATCACGGCGTCGGCATAAGCGCCTACGGCAGGTGCTACCACGGGCTTGCCGCAGGCCATGGCGCTGATCGCGGCGGCGCCGTACGGCTCGTAGCTGGCGCAGCTGACGAAGATGTCGGTGGAGCGGATGAGGGCGGGCAGATTCTTGCCGGCCACATGCCCGGTGAACGTGATGCGGTCGGCGACGCCTAGCCCGGCCGCGAGCTTTCCAAGCCGCTTGCACGCGATGTCCGAGTCGAGCTTGTCCGGACCGGGGCCGCCGGCCACGACCAGCTCGGCGGCCGGCAGGTCGGGCATGATCTTCAGCAACCTGTCGAGGCCCTGGTGCTGGGCCAGCGACCCTATGTGGAGCAGCCGGAGCTCGGCGTGGCGTTTGGCCGATCGCCCGTCAGGATCAAACCGGCTCGTATCCACACCGCATGGCACGATTCTCACCCGCATGCTGGGGATCCCCAGGCTGGACAGGTCGCTGACCTCATCCGAGGTGTGCGCCAGGACGGCAGCGACGGAGCGCGCGATGCACGCCTCCATCCGGACGCGCGTGTCGTGGTTCCCTGACCCGGGTAGCCGGTAACGCCGCTCCGCGACGCCGAGCGAGCCAAAGGTCTGCACGACGGGCACCGGAACCTCACGAGCAGCCAGCAGGGCGGCGAGGCCACTTGTCCAGTGATGTGCGTGGACAATGTCGGGCGTGTCTTTCTTCCAGCGAGCCGCGAGGTACCGGCCGATCTCTGCGACGTGCTTTGGCAGCTCGTCGGCCGAAACGGACGCTGGCGGGCCCGCCTTTATGTAGCGCGCGGTCAGGCCGGGCGCGAGCGTCTCACGGTCTGGCAGCCCAGGAGCGTCCTTGCGGGCGTAGATGACCACGTTATGGTCTTGGGCGGCGAGCGCCATGCCCAGACCTGTGACGTGCGCGGCCTGCTCGACAGCGTATTGGTCCGACTGTGCGGCTGGGTCTGATGCGTGCCGTGCGACGAGGGCGATCTTCATCCCTTAGGCCTCCTTGCGGTGTCCTGCTGGAATCACCGCGCGGATGCCTAAGTGCTAAGAGAATCGCTTGTGCCACCGAAAACGGAAAGGCACACCAAACAGCGTCACGCGGTGACGTTGGTGTGCCTGCGTCGTAAGCACTACGGGACAATTTACCCGACGCTCGCCTGGGGTGTCTAGTTCGCCCGTCGGGATCGGACTGGTTAGGCCGGCGGCGGCCGGGTAGGCCGCCGGTTATGCGCCAGATCGAGACGTGGAGGACCAATGACCGAAACTTATGCGCTGGACCAGGACACTGCGGCCAAGCTGACCAGCCTCGCCCAGCAGCTGCGCGTGGATTCGGTTCGGAGCAGCTCTGCGGCAGGTTCCGGCCACCCCACCTCGTCGCTCTCGGCCGCCGACCTGATGGCGGTGCTGCTTGCCAGGTACCTGCGGTACGACTACGGAGACCCCGACGCGGCCGGCAACGACCATCTGATCTTTTCCAAGGGGCACGCCTCGCCGCTGCTCTACGCGATGTTCAAAGCCGCGGGAGCGATCACCGACGACGAACTGCTAGGTACCTATCGCAGGCTGGGCAGCAGGCTGGAGGGCCATCCGACGCCGCGCCTGCCGTGGGTTGACGTCGCGACCGGGTCGCTGGGCCAGGGCCTGCCGATCGGGGTCGGCCTGGCGCTGACCGGGAAGCAGCTCGATCGGCTGCCATACCACGTGTGGGTGCTCTGCGGTGATAGTGAGATGGCCGAGGGCTCGATGTGGGAGGCGATCGAGCAGGCGGGCTTCAGCGGGCTGGATAACCTGACGGCGATCATCGACGTGAACAGGCTAGGACAGCGCGGCCCGACCAGGCACGGCTGGGACACTGGCGCCTATGCCCAGCGCCTGGCGGCCTTCGGCTGGAACGCGATCGAAATTGACGGCCACGACATCGCCGCGATCGACCGGGCATACGCCCAGGCCAGGGTGACGCCCAGGCAACCGACTGCGATCATCGCCCGGACCAGGAAGGGCCGCGGCGTGTCTGCCGTCGAAAACGCGGAAGGCATGCACGGCAAGCCGGTGCCTGATGCCGACGAGGCGATCAGGGAGCTTGGCGGCCCGCGCGACGAGCGAGTTCACGTGCGGCCCCCCGAGCCCGCCCAGCGCCCGCACGTCTTTCCGTCGGGCGAGCTGCGGCTGCCGGAATATCGTCCGGGTGACAAAGTTGCCACCCGGACGGCCTTCGGCCAGGCGCTTGCCGCTGTCGGTACCGCCAGATCTAAGGTCGTCGCTCTCGACGGGGAAGTGGCCGACTCGACCAGGATGGAGTTCTTTGCCCGCGCGCATCCGGACCGCTTCTTCGAGTTCTACATCGCCGAGCAGCAGATGATTGCCGCGGCGGTCGGCATGCAGGTTCGAGGCTGGGCGCCCTTCGCCGCCACGTTCGCCGCGTTCATGACCCGCGCGCTGGACTTCATCAGGATGGCCGCGATCAGCCGCGCCAGCATCCGGCTCGTCGGCTCGCACGCCGGAGTCTCGATCGGCCAGGACGGTCCGTCTCAGATGGGGCTGGAGGACCTGGCAGCGCTCCGCGCGATCTATGGCAGCACCGTCCTGTATCCGTGCGACGCCAACCAGACGGCAGCGCTGACCGCCACGATGGCTGACCTCGCCGGGATCAGCTATCTGCGGACGACCCGTGGCGACCTGCCTGTCATCTACCAGCCGGGGGAGGAGTTCCCGGTCGCCGGCAGCCGGATACTCCGGTCATCCGAGTCAGACCAGGTCACCATCGTCGCCGCGGGCATCACCGTCCACGAGGCGCTGGCGGCCGCCGACCGGCTCGCTGGCGACGGCATCCGGACCCGAGTGATCGACGCCTACTCGGTCAAGCCGATTGACGCGGCCGCGATCCGGCGGGCGGCCGCCGACACCGGGCATATCCTCACAGTGGAAGATCACTGGCCCCAGGGCGGCCTGGGCGATGCGGTCCTCGAGACGCTGGCAGCGCCAGGCGAACCGCTGCCCGCCGTCGTGCAGCTGGCAGTCAGGGATATGCCAGCGTCAGCCACGCCGGCCGAGCAGCTGCACGCTGCCGGCATCGACGCCGCGGCGATCGTCGCCGCAGTCGCCGGGCTCGTTGCCAGATGATTCGCGAGCCTGGTTGCCGCCCTGCTTCGGATGACTTAGGCGCATGCCGTCGTAGCATGTCCGTCGTACGGCATCGATGAGCCCTGCCCGGTCCCAGCCGGCCCGATTCGTTGGGGGTATAGCGTGCCGGAGTTCGACCTCACATCCGAGCAGCGCGATGGCATGGCCATCATCACGCTCATCGGTGACCTGGACATCATCACGGGCCGCGAGCTGGACGACACTCTCGTCGACTCGCGGCGGACAGCGGACCGGGTCGTACTCGACCTCGCGGCCGTAGATTTCATGGACACGAGCTCGCTCGCTGTGATCGTGAGTCACTGGAAGGGCCTCGTGGCGGCCGGGGGGTCTCTCGCGCTCGCGGGCGCCAGGTTCCAGTACACGAGGACGTTGTGGATTACCGGCCTCGCCGACCGGATTCCGATGTATGACACCGTGGCCACTGCCGTCGCCGCTCTTCAGACCGCGCCAGACACGGCGGGCTGAGCGTGGGGATGGGGAGCAGGGACGCCATCACGGTCGCTGGTCGTGCCATCAGGCTGACAAACACATCGAAGGTCCTGTTCGACAACGGCGTCACCAAGGGCGAGCTCGTCGAGTACTACCTGGCGGCGGCCGAGGCAATGGTGCCGCTCATGCGGCACCGCCCGGTCGTGATGATGCGCTATCCGGACGGCATCGAAGGCCCGCGCATTGTTCAGAAAAACGCCCCTGAGTACTTCCCCGACTGGATCAGCCGCGCGGAGGTGCCCAAGCGGGACGGCGGAACGGTTAACCACGTCGTATGCGACGACGCTGCCACGCTCGTCTACCTCGCGAACCAGGCGTGCATCGAGCCGCATGTCTTCCTGTCGAAGGCGGCCAGTCTTGACTGCCCGCACGAGATCGTGTTCGATCTCGACCCGCCATCCGGACCCCCAGGGCCGGGTTCTGCCCGCCTGTTTCGGCCCCGTCCGCCGCGGCGCGATGCTGGTGCGCGACCTGCTCGACGCCGAGCTCGGCCTGGCGGCGTTCGTCAAAACTACCGGCGGTCACGGTCTGCATGTGCACCTGCCTCTCGACGGCAAGGCCGACTTCGATGCGGCCCGCAACTTCGCCAGGGGAGTTGCTGCTGTCCTGGCGGCCAGGCATCCAGAGGACTTCACCACCAGCCAGCGCAAGGCCGGCCGCCGCGGCCGGATCTATCTGGACATCCTCCGCAACGCGTATGGGCAGACCGTCGTCGCGCCTTACGGCGTGCGCGGCCGTCCTGGCGCGCCCGTCGCGACCCCGGTTGGCTGGGCCGAAGTCGAAGACAGCGGGCTGACCCCGGAGCGCTTCACGCTGCGCACCGGCATGGCGAGGCTGGCTGAGATCCGCGCGGGATCTGATCCGTGGGCAGATTACGGGCGCCGCAGATACAGCCTCGGCATCATCGGCCGCAAGCTCGCCGCAGTCGCGGACTGAACGCACTGAGCTCGCGAGGCAGTCAGTGAACTGCGCGTTTACCCCGGCCGGCCCGTTATAGCGCTCAAGCACGGGGTACGCAACGGATTTGTGAGCACTTCTGATCGGACAAGGAAGGGGACACGGATAGGCATGGCAACGACGAAGCAGGTGCGGGCCGCCAAGTCCACTGTGAAGAAGGCGCAGCGGGCCGCATCCAGCAAGAAGACGATCGCGGACATGCCGGCGAAGACCAAGACGGCGCTCGGCAAGCAGGGTGCTGCCGTCGCACAGCGCAAGCGGACCGGCGCGAGCGCGCCGAAGACGCGTGCCGAACTGTACGAGATGGCCAAGCGGCGCGACCTGCCTGGGCGGTCGAAGATGGGCCGCGACGAGCTCGCCAAGAAGCTGGGCGTGCGCTGATCCACATTCTGGCCGCCGCTCTAGGCGGCTAGGGTCGCAGGGCCCGGCTGACCGGCCGGGCCTTGGGCTGTCATGGGCTCTTTTGCCGCTCGCGGTCAGGGAGTGCGAAAGTTGGGTTTGTGGCCAGGAGCGGCGAGCAGCTTGGGCGGTACCGGGCCAAGCGTGACTTCAGCCGGACCCCTGAGCCGGCCGGAGCGGCCGCGGGGGGCGAGGATCCCGGCCAGGACAGCGGTCACCGCCGCTTCGTCGTGCAGCGGCATCGGGCCAGGCGACTGCATTACGACCTGCGCTTCGAGATCGACGGAGTGCTGGTCAGCTGGGCCGTTCCAAATGGTCCGACGCTTGATCCGGCCGTGAAGCGGCTGGCCGTGCACGTCGAGGACCATCCGATGGAGTACCTCGAGTTCGAGGGCGTGATCCCGGCCGGGGAATACGGCGGCGGCGACGTCATCGTCTGGGACCTCGGCACCTGGGAACCGCACGCGACGGACGATCCGGCGGCAGCTGTGGCGGCCGGAGAGTTGCACGTCGACGTGACGGGCCAGAAGCTGCGCGGCCGCCTGATCCTGGTACGCAGCGGCGGTCGCGGTCGGTCACGGGGCGCGGCAGACGCCGGCAGCGAGTCCGAGCAGTGGCTGCTGCTGCACAAGGACGACGCCGACGCGGTCAGGGGCTGGAATCCCGAGGATCATCCGAGGTCGGTCCTGAGCGGGCGGACCAACGACGAGGTTCGCGCCGACCCCGACCGGATCTGGCGATCGGACCTGCCGCCTGCGCAGGCCTCGATCGCGCTTCGGCTGCCCGCGGTGCCGGGCCCGAACGAGGACGAGCTGGCCGCGCTTGACGAGATGGGGAACAACGGCCGGTGGGACGTCTTCGGTCGCTCGCTCCGGCTGACGAACCTCGACAAGGAACTGTTCCCTGGCCGGCCCGATGCGCCTGAGCCAGTCACGAAGCGGGAGCTCATCTGGTATGCGGCCAAGGTCGCCCCCGTGATCATGCCCTACCTGGCTGGCCGTCCTCTCAACATGCACCGGTTCCCGGGCGGCGCAGCGCAGTCCGGCTTCTGGCACAAGCAGCTTCCCGACCATGCGCCCGACTGGATTCCGCGTTGGGACAATCCGGAGGCAGAGCGCGGCAAGACCACCACGTACCTGGTGGTCGACGAGCCGGCGGCGCTGGTCTGGGCCGCCAACTTCGGCGCGCTCGAGTGGCACGCGTGGACGGCGAAGGCAGCTGATCCGCGCAGCCCGACCTACGCGCTGATCGACATCGACCCAGGTCCGGCCACTGCCTGGCAGGACATACTCGTGCTGGCCAGGCTGCACCGGACAGCCCTTGAACACCTGAACGTACGCGCGCGCGCCAAGGTGACCGGGCGGCGCGGCATCCAGATCTGGATACCGGTCGCACCAGGGCTGAGCTATGAGGAAACTCGCGGCTGGGTCGAGCAGCTGTCCAAGACAATCGGCGCTGTGGTGCCCGACCTGGTGAGCTGGAAGTGGGACGTCAAGGAACGCGGCGGCCTGGCCAGGCTTGACTACACCCAGAACGTCAGCAACAAGACGCTCGTCGCGCCCTACAGCCCGCGCGCCGCGCCGGGCGCCCCAGTCTCGGCACCGATCGCGTGGGATGAACTCGACGACCCGTCGCTCCGGCCCGACGGTTTCACGATCAGGACGGTTCTTGCCCGGGTCTCAGAACGTGGTGACCTGTTCAGGCCGGTCCTCAACGAGGACCAGCAGCTTCCGCCGCTCGAGTAGCGCGAGCCGGTAGCGACGGCTAGCCCCGGCGGCGGGATAGATACCCGGAAATTCCCTCGTCACCAGGGCTCGCGACAAACGCACCGCGCACCGTAACGAGGATCTCGTCGGCATGATCGAGGCATGCCAAGATCGAATTGCCTGCTGCGTCCGCCAGCTTGACCCGGGCCTCCTGCCTGCAGCGCTTCCCGTCAATGTCGCGGACCTGGCAGACGGCACTCGACGTGTCCTCCCTGACCAGGGGCGGCTGCGAGGCGGGGCGTTCGCGCTGGCCGAGCAGGACGGTGTTGCCGTCGGGATCAAGCACCTTGGCCTCGCCCCCCAGCGCGTGCGGAGGGTAGCCCAGATGAAGCACCTCGAAGCCGCCGGCGCGGATCACCTCGACGGCGGCGTCGACATCGTCGAAGTAGAAATAGAACAGCAGCGGTAGTTGGGGTAGCTCAAGCGGCGGCGTTGTCGCGGTCAGCAGAACCTCGTGGCTGTCGTGCCGCAGCGCCGACCACGCCGAAGTCGCGGCCTCGCCGCGGGAGTGTTCGTGAAAGCCGAGCAGCTCGTAGAAGCGGCGAGACGCACCGATATCCCGCACGTACGTCGCGGCGACCATCTCCTGGACGGCGGGTGCCATTGGGTCAAGATACTCGGGCCGGCCTGGCCACCGGCGCAGTTCGCGGCGGGTGTTACCTCGGCGCCCGCCATCGAACACGAGTTTGAATCGTGGTTATCCTGAGAGCATGACGAGCGCTTTCCAGGCATCACTCTTCGACTCCGAGCCCGACTTCGGGCTCGGCGAGCTCAACGAGTCGGCAAGGATCAGCCTGGCCCATGGCGCGTGGCTGGATGTCGTGCCCGGCTGGCTGCGCGGCGCGGACGCGCTGTTCGAGCGCCTCGCCAGCACGGTGCCATGGCGTGCCGAGCGGCGGCGGATGTACGACCACGTGGTCTCGGTGCCCCGGTTGCTCTGCCACTACGACGCTGACCAGCCGCTTCCTGATCCTGCGCTGGTGCAGGCTCGCAGCACGCTCGACGGACATTACCGCGCAGAGATTGGTGAAGCGCTCTGCACCGTCGGGCTGTGCCTGTACCGGGACGGGCGGGACAGCGTTGCCTGGCACGGCGATAATTCAGGCCGCCGGGTACGCGAGACCGTCGTCGCCATCCTCTCGCTCGGCAATCCGCGGGCTTTCCTGCTGCGCCCGCGCGATGGCGGCGGCCAATCGCTGCGGTACCTGCTGGGCCACGGAGACCTGCTCGTCATGGGCGGCACCAGCCAGCGCACCTGGGAGCACGCGGTCCCGAAGACGGCCAGGCCAGCCGGGCCGCGGATCAGCGTCCAGTTCCGGCCGGCAGGCATCCGCTAGGCCGGGCAAGAGCCACCAGGACGCCGGGCCCAGAACAGGGCATGGCCGCCAGCCAGCAGGGCGCGTATCTGCCGGCGTCGGCGTCGTCGCTGCGGCAACGGTAGGAAGGGGGTTGTATCTATACCGGCCGCGCGTGTCTGGCGGCACCTGCCGGCCGACGATTGGGCGCCGTTCGCCGCCGATGACCGACTTCCACCACTAATCGATCGGGTCTAGCCTGGGCTGTCAGGAGGGCTCGCGCCACATGTTGCACGTCCGCGTGCTGGGGGAACAGACGATCATCGACGACCGGGCCGCTGCTGTGCGGATCCGGTCGTCGCGCACGGTTGCTTTGGTCGGCTTCCTGGCCGCCCATGCCGGATCTCCGCAGACGCGGCAGCGCATCGCGGGGCTGTTCTGGCCCGACTCGACCGACGGGCAGGCGCTCACCAATCTTCGCCGCGAACTCCACAACCTGCGTCAGATCATGGGGGATGAGCCATCGCTCGTCGTGGCGTCCCGGGATCTGTGCTGGCGCGACAGTCCAACCTGCCGCGTGGACCTGCGCATCTTCGACACGGAG
>Ga0070706_100007214_pt1 | contig 10444 bp, 9 predicted proteins | sample KBSK5501metaG_FD_65476 | JGI IMG/M metagenome (GOLD analysis project Ga0070706, IMG submission 65476) | Corn, switchgrass and miscanthus rhizosphere microbial communities from Kellogg Biological Station, Michigan, USA - KBS K5-50-1 metaG | ecosystem: Host-associated > Plants > Roots >...
GTGCCGTTCTTGATCACCGTGTCAAATCGCATCGCATCCCTCCCGGTCAGGTCACTTCAGGTTCGCAGACTGGGGCGCAGCCGACCGCGTCATTCTGAGGTCGCCGCAGGCGACCGAAGAACCCCCTTAAAAGGAGAGATTCTTCCCATCGTTCCGCAGGACAGACGTGACGGTCGCATCCACGGTCGAACTGCCTCGAGATGCGCATCTTAGGCCAGCACGCGAACCTCGGGCAAGCTCGATGCCTGCTCTCTTTCGGCCCCCTGTGGGCTCCGTGCTCTCCGTGCCCTCTTTTTGTGTGTTTTTCCCCCTGGGAAAGGTTCTTGACCTCGCGTTGGCCCCCTGGTGCTAAAATGGCGCCACTCGATGGCTTTGTGGCCCGGTGGGGCGAGCCGGCCCGCCGGGTTGCGCATTTCTGGGGGGAGAAGGGCAAGGCCGGGATTTCCGCCTGCCCATTCGTTTTCCACTGAATCAACCAGGAGCCGGAATGCCCCTTCGTGAAACCGCTCCGAAGCTTCCCGCTGAGCAATATGAGAAGAATTTCGCCGACATCACCCCGCCGATGACGCACCGGCAGGCCGTCATTGAGGCCACGCGTTGCCTGTTCTGCTTCGACGCGCCGTGCACGAAGGCGTGTCCTACGCACATTGACGTGCCCGCATTCATCAAGAAGATTACCACCGGCAACTTGCGCGGCTCGGCCCGGGTGATCCTCGAGGCGAACATCCTGGGCGAGAGCTGCGGCCGTGTGTGTCCCACTGAGGTGCTGTGCGAGGGCGCCTGCGTCATGCACGAGAAGGGCGAAAAGGCCATCGAGATTGGCCGGCTGCAGCGCTACGCCGTGGATTATGTGCTCGACCATAACGTCCGGCTGTTTCGCGCCGGCGCGCCGAACGGAAAACGAGTGGCATGCATCGGCTCGGGGCCGGCGTCGCTCGCCGCCGCCGCCGAGCTGGCCCGCTGGGGCTATCGCGTCACCCTTATCGACAAGAACGACTTGGCTGGCGGGCTCAACACCTACGGCATCGCCGCCTACAAGACTCGCGCCAGCGATTCGCTGCGCGAGGTCGAGCTGGTGCGCCAGCTCGGCGTCGAAATCCGGCAGAAGACACAGGTCGGGCGCGACATTTCGCTCGCCGATCTGGAGAAACAGTTTGACGCCATCTTCATCGGCGTCGGCCTGGGCGAGACCTGGGCGCTCGAGCTGCCCGGCGAAGACCTCCAAGGCGTCTGCGGCGCAATCGAATTCATCGAGAAGACCAAGGCCCAGCCCTTCGAGCGCGTCGAACTTGGCCGGCGAGTGGCCTGCATCGGCGCGGGCAACACGGCGATTGACGTCGTCACTGCGGCGCGGCGCCTGGGCAGCGAATCCGTCTATCTGATTTACCGCCGCAGCGAACAGGAGATGCCCGCGTTCCGATACGAATACGACTTGGCCAAGCAGGACGGCGTCGTCTTCCTCTGGCAGACGCAGCCGGTGCGCGTGCTCGGCCGCGACGGCCTCGTCACCGGGCTCGAGTGCGTGCGCACGCGTATGGGCGCACCGGACGCGAAGGGCCGGCGCGCCCCGGCCGTCATTCCCGGCAGCGAGTTTACGATCGAAGTGGACATGGTTGTGCGCGCCGTCGGCCAGAAGCCGACTACAGAATTCCTTCGGGCGGTGCGCGGCATCGAGCTGCGCAAGGACGGCACGGTCGCCCTCAACGAACGGCATCAGACCGGCAATGCAAAATACTTCGCCGGCGGGGATTGCGCCAACGGTGGGAAGGAAGTTGTGGACGCCGTCGCCGAAGGCATGGCCGCCGCGCGCGGGCTGGACGCCTGGCTCGGCTCTCCCCGCGGACGGCGGAGTGAGGCTTAGGACTTGTCATGCTGAGCGAAGCAAAGCATCTCAACGTTGAGATTCTTCGCCTGCTGCGTCGAGCTCAGAATGACAGCGTCCTTGTGCGAGTCACAAGTCACGAGTCGCAGACCACGGCTCGTGGAGGTGAGATATGGCGGACCTGCGAATAAAGTTTTGTGGCCTGGAGTCGCCGAACCCGTTTTGGCTGGCCTCGGGCCCGCCGACCAACACTGGCGGGCAAGTGATGCGCGCATTTGACGCCGGCTGGGGCGGAGCGGTCTGGAAGACGATCGGCGAGCCCATCGTCAACACGACCTCGCGCTATGGCGCGATTGACCTGAACGGCGTGAAGGTGATGGGTTTCAACAACATCGAGTTGATCAGCGACCGCTCGATTGAAGACAACCTACGGGAGATTTCTGAGGTCAAGAAGCGCTACCCCAAGCACCTGGTGATCGCCTCGCTGATGGTGGAATCCAAGCGCGAATCCTGGCACGAGATGGTACGCCGCGCCGAGGATGCCGGCTCGGACGCGCTGGAGCTGAACTTCGGCTGCCCGCACGGCATGAGCGAGCGTGGCATGGGCGCCGCCGTCGGCCAGGTGCCCGAGTACACCGAGATGATCACCTCGTGGGTGAAGGAGGTGGCGCGGACGCCGGTGATCGTCAAGCTCACGCCCAACGTCACCGACATCGCGCGCATCGCCGCGGCGGCGGAGAAGGGAGGCGCCGACGCCGTCAGCCTCATCAACACGATCAATTCGCTGATGGGCGTGGACCTGGAAACGTTTGCGCCGCGACCGGAGGTTCGCGGCAAGTCCTCCCACGGCGGCTACTGCGGCCCGGCAGTGAAGCCCATCGCGCTGCACCTGGTCTCGAGTGTGGCGAAAAAAGTGCGCGTCCCCATCAGCGGCATCGGCGGGATCGGCTACTGGAACGATGCCGCCGAGCATATCTCGCTCGGCGCCACGACCGTGCAGGTCTGCACTGCGGCGATGCACTACGGCTTCCGCATCGTCGAGGACATGATTGACGGCCTCTCCCAGTACATGGACGACCACGGGTACCGCACAATCGAGGACTTCCGCGGGCGGGCCGTGCCCAACGTTGTGGACTGGGGCGATCTCGACCTCAACTACAAGATCATCGCCGAGATTCGCACTGACCTGTGCATCGGATGCCAGCTCTGCTACGTCGCCTGCGAGGACGGTGCCCACCAGTGCATCGCGCCGCACTCCGCCTCCGGCAACGGCAAGAGCAATGTCCACGGCAAGGGCGTCCACGTGCCGCGCATCATCGAGGAGGAGTGCGTCGGCTGCAACCTTTGCGCCTTGGTCTGCCCGGTCGAGGGCTGCATCACCATGAAGGAGGTCGAGACGGGCCTCACGCGGATGAGCTGGAACGATCGCGAGCGCATCCGCCAGGCCAACCCCGGCGGCACCCTGCCGCCCGTCCCCGGCACGCATTGATTGCCGTGTCCTCGCCCGGCTCGCCCCGGCGTCCCTGACAGGGTTACGAAACCTGCAAGGAGCTTTGCGGCATCTCATAGAAGAGTCTAGGGTCCTGAGGGTCGGCCATCAGGGCGCTCATGCTCCTAGATATAAGTCCTTTAGAATTAGCACTTACGAGGAATCTGCTTGTATCTCCCGCAGAATGTGCAGTTACAAGCTCATCGGGCTTGAAGTTCTTTAGAATCTGTACTTCCAAAGAGTAGGGGAGGGGGGGCCTGCCCCCACATGGATGCGGCTTCACCGGTAGCTGCGGCACAATCTTTCCGAAGCGGCAGAACTTGGTATATGATGGCTTGCGCTGGTAGACCGCAGGCTTTTTACTCTGCAGGCTTGGGAGAATCCCTCCTTTGAAACGCTACGGTGAGCATCGCATCCCCGGACGCTTGTTTGTCGTCGAAGGCATCGACGGCTCCGGGAAGACGACGCAGTTGATGCTCCTGAACCAATGGCTGAAGGCGGAAGGGTATGGAGTGGTGCTTAGCGAGTGGAATTCTTCCCTCTTGGTGAAGGATACCACGAGGCGGGGCAAGAAAAAGAAGCTCCTGACGCCTTCCACGTTCAGTTTGATTCACGCCACTGATTTCGCCGATCGAACCGAGCACAACGTGATTCCGCTGCTGAAGGCGGGTGCGGTAGTGCTCTGCGACCGGTACATCTACACCGCGTTCGCGCGCGATGTCGCCCGGGGCATGGATCCGAAGTGGACGCGCGAGCTCTACGCGTTTGCGGTGAGGCCAACCGTGGCATTTTACTTCCGCGTCCCACTCGACGTGGCTATGAAGCGGCTGATGAGCGCCCGAAACGGCTTCAAGTTCTACGAGGCGGGGATGGACCTGGGGCTGAGTGAAGACCCCGATGAGAGCTTTCGGGTGTTCCAGAACCGCATTATCGAGGAATACGAGAAGATGGTTCCTGAATTCGGCATGACCGTAATTGATGCAACCCTGCCGATCCCGGAACAGCAGGCGCAGATGCGCGAGATTGCGCTGGCCAAGCTTGAAAGGGCCAAACAACTGCGGGTGGCGCCATGAAAGAAACCTACGGAAACGTTCTGCCGGGCATGAACCTCTCTGATCTGGCCGGGAAGCTGGTCGTCATCGAGGGCACCGATGGCGTCGGCCGCTCGACGCAGATCAATCTGTTGAAGGAGTGGCTCGAGCAGCAGGGACACGCCGTGATCGAAACCGGCCTGAGCCGCTCGGGGCTCGTTGGGAAGAGCATCAAGCGGGCCAAGGAAGGACATACGCTTGGCCGGATTACCCTCACGCTGTTCTACGCCACCGATTTCGCCGACCGATTGGACCAAGAAATCCTGCCGGCGTTGCGGGCAGGCTTTGTGGTGCTCACCGACCGCTACATCTATTCTCTGATCGCACGCGCGATGGTGCGCGACCTCGACCCGGCCTGGATCCGCAATGTCTATTCCTTCGCGCTCAAACCGGATGCCATCTTTTACCTGCGCATCGGCGTGGACAATCTGATCCCTCGCGTCGTCTTCTCCCGCGGCTTCGATTATTGGGAATCCGGCATGGACCTTTCGCCGAGCGAGGATATGTATGAGAGTTTCCGCAATTATCAGACCAAGTTGCTGCAACAGTTCGACCGGCTGGCCGAGGAGTACAACTTCAACGTCGTCGATGCATCCACCGACATTCGGACTGTCTTCGAACAGCTCCGCTCGGGGATCTTGCGTACCTTGCAGGGTGAGCCACGACCCGCGGCCGTCCAGACGACTCCTGGCCCCGTGATGATCGCGTCGGCCGCTGACGGACCGGCCCAGAGCAGCGGCAGCTCCCCGTTTGCCTCGCCCGAGCGGCCCGACGAAGGATTGAAAGTCTAGCGTTTTCCCTGTGATTCCGAGCTCGCGGGCTTGCGCAAGAATCCTCTCCGGTGACGCAGCGGTCGTGGATCCCATCGGTACGTCGAGGACGAGTCTTGTCGCCTGCATCCCAGTTGTGGTGAAGAGTGCTTCAGGATCAGAAAATGGCATCGTTGCATGAAAGAATCTCCGGCGATTCAGCAGCCGGGCTGGCGCACTGGATGCACCGTGTTCTGGAAGACTATGGCCGGGTCAGCAGGGATTTGGAACCGAAACCCGTCCACGACCTCCGCGTGGCCCTCCGCCGATGCCGGTCTCTGGCGGACGGGATGCAAACGATCGACACGCTTGGAGAATGGAAGCCCATGCGCAAAGCCTCCAAGCGGCTGTTGGAGGGCTTGGGCGAGCTCCGCGACGTCCAAGTGGCGCAACGATGGGTGCGCAAGCTGTGTTCCTCTGGTGACGGGATCGCAGCGTTGCTGGGCGACGCAATGCGCAAACGCGAAGGACTCGCGCGCGAGCAAGCGTGGGAGGCCTTACGTGAATTCGATCGCAAGCAGTGGAAGGTCTGGGCGAAGCAGTTGCCGCCGCGGGAGTCCCGCATTTCGCTTGACAGCCCGGTCTTTGAGTTACTCGCACTCGAGCGTTGGACGGAAGCTTACGAGTTGCACCGTCGCGCCCTGCACAGCCGGCGTCGGGTAGCTTTTCACCGCCTGCGCATCGGGTTGAAGCGCTTTCGTTACACCGTCGAGAATTTCCTGCCGCAGCGCCATGAGCAATGGGGCCGTGAGTTGAAGCAACTGCAAGACTGGCTCGGCGAGATGCACGACCTCGATGTCGTCTGGACGATGGTGCTTCGGCTCGGCGTGGGGGTTCCCGGACGGGAGCGCCTGCGCTGGCGCGTGCGCCTCGAGCTGGAGAGGCAGCGGCGCATCAGCCGGTATCGCCGCAAGATGGTCGGGAGAAAAGCGCTGTGGTGGAAATGGCGTGCGGAGCTGCCGCAAGGTCCGCAACTGGAAGCCGCCGGCAAAGGGCGGATGGCCGCCTGGGCTTCCTTCCTCGATCCTGATTTCGCCCATTCGCAACGCGTCGCGCAGCTCGCGCTGCAGATCTACGACGGTCTGGCGGCCAATGGGTTGGCCGCAACGCGCACGGACCCTCGCCATCGCGCGATCCTCGAGGCGGCTGCGCTGATGCACGACGTCGGCCGGGCGCTGGGCGACAAGAAGCATCCCCGGGCGTCTTATCGCATGATCCGCAAGCTGCCCCCGCCGCCGGGATGGACCTCCGACGAGTTGGAGGTGGTCGCGTGGGTCGCGCGCTACCACGCGAACGGCTGGCCCTACCTCCGGCACAAGGGTTTTGCTGCGCTGCCCGCCCCGCAGCAGCAGAAAATTCTCTTCCTGGCAGGCATCCTGCGCCTGGCCAATACTTTCGATACGGGACACGCCGGCCCCATCGAGCGTCTGGCGGTTTTTGATGAGCCGGGCGCGCTGGTGATTTCGGCGCGCGGCTACGCGGAAGAAGAGCCGCTTGCGTCGAAGCTTGCCAGTGCGCGTCACATGCTGGAGGTCGCCTGCCACCGCCCGATCCTGATCAGCCCGGAGCGAACCGCGTAGGCCTGGGGATCCGACTCATACGGATCGATCTGCTCAATCAGGCGTTGCGCAGCTAGATTGAAAGTTGACGAAGCGCCTTCGCCGTATACAACCAGAACAAAGTCGCCCTGGGGGGCGACAACAACTCCACCGCAAGGCAAGCTACTCCGGCTTTCCTGAGCGATGTGAAGGCTGCGGGCGCCCGCACGCCGTAGGCGATTGCTTCATCCATGTGCGGGGCATGGCCGAAGCAAATGACTTCTTCAGCCTTCACTCGCGAAAGCTCCTCGAAGAGCAGCGCGGGCGGCGCCTCGGGCTTAAGCGCATCGGTGCGGCGAAGCTGGCTCATTGGAATCTTCAAGATTGCGCAGACAATCTCCGCCGTCTCAACCGCCCGGAGGTAGGGGCTGGTCAGCGCTACTCCGGGCTGGAGTCCAGTCGTGCGCAATCCGCGCGCCGCCGCTCGCGTTCGTTCGATGCCCTTGGGAGTCAGATGGCGTTCGGCCTCGGGAGGGCTTTCGGGATCATCGCGGCTGATGGCGATGCCATGGCGCATCAGATAGAGAAGCATAGCGCTGATTTTCCCTCACGGTCGCGTGCGACTCAAGCCATTTCGCTATGCCGCTGAGTTCTGCAGACTCTCGCTGGCGCGCCGCCGCGCCTGAGACAGCTTCGCAGGTTCGTCGCGGCGCCTTGGGGCCGCCGCGTCGCCGCCTCTTTGTGAGCGCGCGAAATACACTTTCTTGCCAAACGCTTTCTCGAAAAGTCTTGCTTTCTCCCGCGCCCGCCAGAAATTCACCTCGCCGTTCGAGCTGACATGCACCTCGAGGTGAACTACTTTTCGCGCCACGCGCGATTCTACCTGGCGCACCGCTTGTGTGCCTTCAGCGTCCAGCCCCACGGCAATGCGCAGCAGCGCGCTCAGCGCCCGGACTCTATGCCGATCGCGCGCGCCGAGCGAAGCGTAAAGCTTGTGGTGCGGTTCGGGCCCGGCCTTGCTGTGATAGCGGACCAGGCAAGCGACCAGAGCCTGCAGGTAACTCGGCAATCCCGGAATGTGGGCGTTCCGGACCAGATATTCGCCATGCCGGTGATGCGATTTGGCGTTAATGACCAGGCCGACGTCGTGCAGCAGAGCCGCCATCTCCAGAGGCAAGCGCATCTCGCGCGTCAGTTTGTGCACCGGCGCGAGCTGGTCGAACAACGAGGCGGCCAGGCCGCGCACGTGTTCGGCGTGCGCTTGTTCGCACTGGAGCCGTGCGGCAAACAGCCGCACTTGCTCCAGCAGGACTCGAGCGCGCTCGTCGTCCAGGTCCGATGGGCCGAAATGTTCTATGGTTAGGTCGCGCAGGATCCCTTCGCGGACGCCCACGCCCGGCATGACCACCGCGCCCGGTTGTATCCACTCGGCGAGCGTGGTCAAGACCACCGCCGCAACCACCATCACCTCGGCGCGGTCGCGGCGCACGCCGAAGGCTTTCATGCGATCGCGCACATCCAGGCGCGCCATCTGCCACAACCGTTCGCGCAGAAGACGAAGGTTCAGCGTATTCAAGCCGGCCATGCGGGGACCGGGACACAGCCGTGCCAGGGCCTCCGCGTTTCCGCCGCACGACGCGACCACTTCCGCCGAAAGGTCGGGTGGATGCCTCCACAGCGACCGCAGCATGGAGCGGACGTAATGGCTCAAGGAATTCAGCCGGTCCTCGGTGAGAGCGCCCGTGAGGCCGAAAGTCTCCATCAGGCGCACCGCGCCGAGCGGCAGGGCGAGCGTGCGCTCGATGCGCCCGCCCCGCAACACGCTCACCTCCAAGCTGCCTCCGCCCAGGTCAAGGATCAATCGCGGAGCGATCCTCCCCGCAAGAGCATCCAGCACGGCCGAACGTACCAAGCGGGATTCCTCGGTCGAATCGATGACCTCGAGCTGGATGCCGGTTTCCCGCAGGATCCGCCGGAGCAGCGCGTCGCGATTGGCCGCCTCACGCACGGCGCTGGTCGCCACCGCGCGATACTCGCGCACGTTGTACCGCTCGAGAAGGGCGCGGAAATGGCGGAAAGTCTCTACTGCCCGGGCGATAGTCGGGCGGTCGAACCGCCGGTGGGTGAAAACTCGATGACCGAGGCGTACGGGCCAGCGCTCGCTGGCCAGGGCGTGTATTTCTGCGGCGCCGGAGACACGGGCGACCAGCGCCCGAATGCCATTTGAGCCGGCGTCAATCGCCGCGATGCCGATTGGTCGAGCCACGTTCAGCACCACGGGTTTGCGCAGATTTCATAGCAGCAATCGCAATATAGAATACCATCGTAGATTGGCACAGGATGACAATCTTGTTAAAACTTGATTGTAAGGTTCCGGGTGGGTTCCGCGGAGGACGGCATGGATATTCGCAAGGCGACCTGGGGCTTTGAGAAGTGGATGGCGACCCACACGCTGCTGCTGAAGGCAGACTTGGTCTTCAAGCACCGGCTGAAAGCCCAATCGCCATTCCTATTCCTGCGGGGCACATTTTATCGCTGGGTGCAGCTCTGGAAAGAAGTTTGCGCTAGCTTGGCTGCGGCTCCAAGAGTGCTGGCCGTCGGCGACCTGCATATCGAGAATTTCGGCACCTGGCGCGACATCGAAGGGCGTCTCATCTGGGGAGTGAATGATTTCGACGAGGCCTATCCGGCGGCGTACACGATTGACCTGGTGCGCCTGGCAACCAGTGCCCGGCTGGCATGTCAGGAGGGCCATCTGTCAATTCGTGCGCGTGGCGCCTGCGACGCCATCCTGGAAGGATATACGGCCGGCATCCGTGCGGGCGGACGCCCGCTCGTGCTTGGAGAACGGCACAAGTGGTTGCGCGAGATTGCTCTCCACCAACTGCACGACCCAGCGCTGTTCTGGCAAAAGATGGATAATCTGCCGGCGGCACGAGGCCGCATTCCAAGGGAAGTGCGCCGGGCGCTCGAGAAACTGATGCCTGAGCGCGGCTTGCCCTACGCCATCAAACACCGTGTCGCGGGTCTTGGCAGCCTGGGACACCAGCGGTTGGTGGCCGTGGCCGACTGGCGGGGCGGCCATGTGGCCCGCGAGGCCAAAGCGCTCGTGCCCTCGGCATTTGTCTGGGCGCGCGGGTTGAACGGTGCCTCAAAACTCCACTATTCAGAGATTGTAAGATGCGCGGTACGTGTACCGGACCCATTTGTGCGGCTTCGTGGAGACTGGATCGTGCGACGCCTGGCCCCGGACTGCTCGCGAGTCGAACTGACTTCGCTGCCGAAGATTCAGGATGAGGCTCGCCTGCTGCACTCGATGGGCTGGGAAACGGCGAACGTGCATCTAGGCAGCCGGAACGCGATCCGCGCCGTCGAACGGGACCTGAAAAAGCGTCCGGGGAACTGGTTACACCGTTCGGCCAAGGCCATGGCCAAGGCTGTCATCCAGGACTACAAGCAGTGGAGAAAGTCCTATCGCGCAGGTGTGTAGTTCCCTGCGCTCGCTCTCGACTCTGGGTACCGCTGTCACATGACGGTGAAATCGAGGCGCATCGACTGGATAAAGCGGCCGCTCGGGTTCGCACTCCCTCGGGGCCTTTTGTCCTCCGGTGCACGATGCGAAAGGAGGTTGTGCAGGAATGAAGCCTGGTAAATTCGCAAAACCTTTCCGGATCACTCAGGGAAGCAGCTTTCGA
>Ga0070706_100007216_pt1 | contig 10444 bp, 9 predicted proteins | sample KBSK5501metaG_FD_65476 | JGI IMG/M metagenome (GOLD analysis project Ga0070706, IMG submission 65476) | Corn, switchgrass and miscanthus rhizosphere microbial communities from Kellogg Biological Station, Michigan, USA - KBS K5-50-1 metaG | ecosystem: Host-associated > Plants > Roots >...
GCGCAGCGGGAGCTGCGCACACACCTGAGGGACCCGCGGGCGGGGCGTTCGTCCCGCCCGCCCCCTCTACCGTCGCTTCTCCCCGCGCTGCGCGTTGTGCGATCGCTTAAGCAACCTGCGCTCTTGTAACCGCGTGCGCGTTTCAATTCTCCGTGGAGGCAACGGCACCTTCCTTGGAGGAGCTGCGGTCGACGGCGCCGCAGCAGGATCTTGTCCACCACCTCCGCACACGGGACTACCGTCTTGCCACTCGACGTCGGGCGGGATAGCCTTACATGGTGACCACGATGCCGAGGTGGCGGGTGGTCATGGACGAGTCGCCCGCGTCTCCACATAATGAGAACCCAGGTCGCTGAGTTCCTTCCAATCTGCTCCGTCGTCGGGGTTTAGGTGATGTTCACCACTACCGACTTGGTCTCCGTGTACTCCTCGATGCCTTGGTGACCGCCCTCACGACCAAGTCCAGATTCCTTGAAGCCCCCGAAGGGGATCTCGTGGGTATAGCCGGCCGCGTCGTTGATACCCACCAGACCGTACTCGAGCTGCTCCGCCACGCGCACTACCCGGGCCATGTCGCGGGAGTAGAAGTATGAGGCCAAGCCGAAGGTGGTTGCGTTGGACCGGCGGATCACCTCCGCCTCGGTCTCGAAGGTGAGCACCGGCGCTACAGGACCGAAGATCTCCTCGCGGCAGACGGGCATGTCATCGCTCACGTTGAGCAGCACGGTCGGCGCGTAAAAAAAGCCCTGGCCGTAGGCGCCGTCGGTGAGCGGATGCCCGCCTGTCGCCGCGACGGCGCCGCGCCCGAGGGCGTCCTCGACCAGCGCCTGCACCTTGCGCCGCGTCTCCTCGTTGATGAGAGGGCCGATCTGGGCGCCCTCTTCGGAGCCCGGCGCCACCTTCAGCCGCTTGACCGCGTCGGTGAACGCCGGGAGGAAGCGGTCAGCGACACTCCGTTGCACGTAGATGCGATTGGCGCAAATGCAGGACTGGCCGCCCACGCGGAGGAACTTGATAGCGACCGCGCCCTCCGCGGCCGCGTCTAGGTCACAGTCGTCGAAGACGATGAAGGGGGCGTTGCCACCCAGCTCGAAGGACAGCCGCTTGAGCTGGCGGGCGGCGTGCTCCATAATCCACTTCCCCACCTCGGTAGAGCCGGTGAAGCCGATCTTGCGGATACGAGGGTCGGCCAGGAACTCGCCCGCCACCAAGGCCGAGCGGTTGGTGGTGAGCACGTTGAAGACTCCTGCGGGCAGCCCAGCCTCGTGGCAGACCTCGGCCAGCGCCAGCGCCGAGAGGGGGGTAGCGGAGGCGGGCTTGAGCACCACGGTACAGCCGGCTGCCAGAGCGGGGGCGATCTTGCGCGTGACCATGGTGGCGGGAAAATTCCATGGCGTGATGGCGGCTACAGGGCCCACAGGTTGGCGGAAGACCCACAGGCGCTTGCCCGGCATGGGCGACGGCACCCACTCGCCTCCCAGGCGGCGCGCCTCCTCGGCAAACCAGCCGAAGTAGCCCAGGGCGAAGCTGACCTCTTTCCGCGCCTCCTCGAACGGCTTGCCGTTCTCGAGGACGATCAGGCGGGCGATGTCGTCTCGGCGCACTTCGATGCCCGCCTGGATCCGCAGCAGGATCCGCCCGCGCTCCTTGGCCGACAGTGCCGCCCAGCCGTGGAACGCGCCGTGAGCGGCGTCTATCGCCAGCCGTGTCTCCGGCAGCCCGGCGTTGGCGATCTGGGCCACCACCTCTCGGGTGGCGGGATTCACCACGTCGAAGGCAGCCCTGCCCTCGGCCTCCGACCATTGTCCGTTGACGTACATCTGACCGGGTCTCGTGACCATGGGCACCTCCTCCCCCGCCGGTGCTGGTGGGTATCAGCGCACCGCCGCCGGACAGCCGTGTGGTGCTCCCACTCAGATAGGACGCCACGCGAGTCGTTCGATGCGCCCGAGGATCTGCCCAAAGAAGCGCTCCGTCAAGTTGCTCTCGGCAAGCTGGAGAACGAATTATCGCACGCGTCGGAGAGCTGGGGCGTCGGTGAGGACAGTAGAGTGGCGCAAGGGTTTTTGGTTCAGCAATGCGCGCTTCAATTTAACCAACCGAACCGTTGGTAAGACCCGTCGAAACAATCATCTTGCCAGGTCGGCTGAGTGGCCGGCCCTTCGTCAGATGGACGGCCCGTCAATCATTTATGTCATCTACGCTCCCGAGGACGCGACGATCCTCATGCGCGGCGACGTCACCGTGGTTCGACTTACCGCAGTCCAATACCAAGAGGTCGCGCTGAGGATTGGAAGTCCCCCTCTCCTCCTGCGTCAAGCCCGACGGCTGAGGAGACCAGAAGGGGAGGTTGCCTAGGCGAGCCCGAGCGGGGCCACTAGGATCGAATGGGCCGGTTCGACTCGCCCGGCTCCGGTCACCTCTCCAGAGGATGGCGTTTCGGTTCGAGCTCGTGACCTGAACCTGTGTTTGAGTCCGACGGCGCCCCGGGCCGGCCGATTCAGGTTCCTTGACACCGCCCACGCCGGCGCTACAGTAGCGGCGGAAAACCCTGGGTGGGCAGAGGGGCGCGGGGTGTTCCCCTCCCGAGGCCGCCGCCCTGGCAAAGCTCGACGCCGGGGTTCGACGGAGCCGCCACACACCGGGAGGCCCGCTCCAAGGAACACGGAGCATGGTCTCCCCACGACAAGGGGGTCGGCGTATGGCTGAGCAACGCGTGAATCGCCGCCAGTTCATCAAGGCCACGGGCGCCGGAGCGCTCGCCACCGGTATCGGCGCCAACATCATCGTTCCGGGAGGGGCTCGCGCCGCCAAGAAGACGCTCAAGATCCTCCAGTGGGTGCACTTCGTGCCCCCCTACGACGAGTGGTTCAACAAGAAGCTCGCCAAGGAGTGGGGGGATAAGAACGACACCGAGGTGATCGTGGACAATATCGGCATCGCCGGGATCAATCCCCGGGCGACGGCCGAAATCTCCGCCCAGAAGGGCCACGACCTCTTCCTGTTTAACTGGCCGCCTCCGTCCTTCGAGGAGCAGACGGTGGACATGAAGGACGTCTACCAGGAGCTGGAGAAGAAGGTCGGCAAGCCCATCGACCTCTGCGTCAAGAGCACCTACAACCCCAAGACCAAGAAGTACTATGCCTTCTCGCCGTCCTTCACGCCGGATCCGGTGAACTACCGCCAGGACCTCTTCGGCCAGGTGGGCCTGCCCAATGGCCCGAAGACCTGGGACGAGGTGCGGACGGCCGGCGCCAAGATCAAGAAGCAGTTCGGTAACCCGGTGGGCATCGGCCTCGCCAACGAGATCGACACGGCCATGGCGATGCGCACCATCATGTACGCCCACGGCGCCCACGAGCAGGACAGTGCCGGCAATCTGACCCTGAACTCCAAGGAGACGCTCGAGTCCATCAAGTTCGTCAAGGCCCTGTTCCAGGAGACCATGACCGACGAGGTCTTCACCTGGGACGCCTCCTCCAACAACCGGGCCATGCTCGCGGGCAAGATCTCGGTCGCTCTCAACGCCATCTCCATCACGCGCGTGGCGGAGAAGGAGAACCCCGACATCTCCAAGAAGATTCAGCTCACCAAGGCCCTGCGGGGCTCGGTGCGGGCCATCGGCCTCGAGCACGTCATGCAGTGCTACGTGGTCTGGAAGTTCGCCGAGAACATCGAGGGCGCCAAGAAGTTCCTCATCGACTACACTACCGACTTCCGGCAGGCCTACGTCGCCGGCGAGTTCTACGACTTCCCGTGCTGGCCCAAGACGGTGCCGGACGCCAGCAAGCTCCTCGCCAACGATCCCAAGGCCCATCCGGCCGACAAGTACAAGGTCCTGGACGACGCCCTCAACTGGGCCACCAACGTCGGGTATCCGGGCTACGCCAACGCGGCCATCGACGAGATCTACGGCACCTGGGTGCTGAACGTCATGTTCGCCAAGGCCGCCAGCGGTGCCACCACACCCGAGGACGCCCTCAAGGAGGCCGATGCCCAGTGTCGGCGCATCTTCGCCAAGTGGAAGGAGAAGGGGATGGTGTAGCCGGTCCGAGTCGCCGCGGGCTGGACACAAGGGGAGGCTCCGGGTGTCCGGAGCCTCCCGCCGTGTTGACGGCGGACCGCGGCCAGCCATGGCGGCGATATGAGCGATGACACGGTAAGGCCCAAGGCGCACCCGCCGGCGGCCGCCCGGACCCGCCGGCTCGCCTTCCTCATCGACCGGCCGCAATGGCTCGGGCCGGTCATGATCGCGCCGGCCGTGATCTACATCGCGCTGGTCGTCGGGCTGCCCTTCCTTCTCGCGCTCTACTACAGCTTCACCAATATCACCGCGGGCAGCCGCACGCTCGAATTCGTCGGCCTCAGGAACTTCATCGGCATCATCGACACCCCCAAGTTCCAGACCGCGCTCCGGAATACCTTCGTCTTCGCCCTGGGCTCGCAGGTGCTCGTCATCGTGCTGGCCACCGTGCTGGCGCTGGCGCTCATGAAGGACTTCCGGGGCAAGTGGCTCGTCCGGCTGCTGATCCTGATGCCATGGGTCGCCCCCATGTCCCTGGGCAGCATCGGCTGGCTGTGGATCCTCGATTCCATCTATAGCATCATCAACTGGACGCTCCAGGCGGCGGGCCTCATCACGGCGGACAACTGGCCGATGTATCTGGGCAAGCCGTACCTCGCGATGATGTCGGTCATCGGCGTCCACGTGTGGCGACTGCTCCCGCTGGCCACCGTGATCCTGCTGGCCGGGCTTACCTCCATCCCGCAGGAGATCCACGATGCGGCCCAGGTGGACGGGGCCAGCGCCTGGCGCCACCTGTTCCAGATCACGCTGCCCCTCGTGCGCCCGATCATGCTGGTGGCCACGCTCTTCGGGTTGGTCTTCGCCTTCACCGATATGATCGTGATCTTCGTGCTGACCCGGGGCGGGCCCTACGACACCACCCAGGTCCTGTCGACCCTGGCCTTCTTCACCGGCATCCAGGGGGGCGACCTTGCGGAGGGCGCCGCCATCGCCGTCTTCCTGTTTCCCATGCTGCTGGCGGTGGCCATCGTCTTCCTGCGCGTCGCCCGTCGCACCGAGGTGATCTGATGGCCCGCCCCGGATGGGTTCGGCGGGCGGCAGGGCGGACGGTCCATACGGGCATCATCGGCGTCTTCACCCTCTTCACCGCCTTTCCGTTCTACTGGATGCTGATCACCACCTTCAAGCGCACCGGTGACCTCCTGAAGCGCGGCAACAATCCCTTCATCTATAACGAAGCACCCACGCTCGAGAATCTACGGGTGCTCTTCCAGGACACCCTCTACGGCCGCTGGCTCTGGAACACGGCCTTCGTCGGCGTCGTCGTGGTCGCCATCACGCTCGCGCTGGCGCTCCCCGCCGGCTACGCCCTCGCCCGCCTCACCGGCCGCTGGGGCGAGCAGCTCGGCATCGGGATTTTCCTCACCTATCTCGTGCCCCCGACCCTGCTCTTTATCCCCCTGTCCCGCCTGATCGCCACCGTCGGGCTCCAGGACTCGCTCTGGTCCCTGGTCCTGGTCTATCCGTCCTTCACCGTGCCCTTCTGCACCTGGCTCCTCATGGGCTTCTTCAAGGCCATCCCGCCCGACGTCGAAGAGGCCGCCATGATCGATGGTCTTAGCCGGCTCGGCGCCTTCGTCAGGGTCGTGATCCCCATCTCGGTGGCCGGCATCCTCACCGTGATCATCTTCAGCTTCACGCTCGTCACGCAAGAGTTCGTCTATGCTCTCACGTTCATCTCCACGGCTTCGCAGTACACGGTGAGCGTGGGCGTGCCGACCTTTCTGGTCCGCGGCGACGTCTACTTCTGGGGGTCGCTGATGGCCGGCTGCTTCATCGCGAGCGTGCCCATCGCCATCCTCTACAACTTCTTCGTGGACCGCTTCATCGCGGGGTTCACCGTGGGAGCAATCAAATAACCCCCGGGCCCTCAGCCGGTTTCTTGCCTCTCTCGCGGGGAAGCCGAACCCCCCGCGAGACCCGTTGTTGATCTCGGGGGCTCTGGTTGGCTGTGGGGGCCTGCAATCACTACCCGAGGGTTCTTCAAGACCATGGAGCTCCCAAGGGTGAGACTAGCCCTGGCCCTGGTCGGAACGGTCCTTCAGCCGCCACGCCGCCGATGGCGACCTCGTCGCGGACGAGGCGAGGTCGGACAAAGAGCGCGATGCCTACGTTGCCTGCATGCAAGGAAAGGGCTACACGGCAGCCCAGAAGTAGCCCCCGCCTGCTCCTGGCCGATGGCCGCCCCCTATCTCTCGACGAGACGTATGGGCCGGGACGTGGCGGTGCGTTTCAGGGGCTTCCGCGTCGAGCACCTCCGGCACGTGGGCTGGCAGGCCTACCGCGTCGCGACTTACGTCAACTGGTGCGGGCACGGCCAGGAGGTGATTCCGTGGCCGCGGGCCGATGGCCTGGTCGATCTGATTCCGGTCCTGGGCGAGGCGCACTAGGACGCCTTTAAGTTGAAATGATTCAACCAGCCTACGACAGTGGTACGGCCATGCGATGCATCTATTGCCTCCGAGATGACGGCCCCTACACGGCCGAACACGTGATTCCAGAGGCCTTCGGTCTCTATGGTCCAGAGACGATGGTTCTGAACGATACGGTCTGCCACAGATGCAACCAAGGCTTTGGCAGTTTCCTCGATCAGATTCTGGCCCGCGATAGTTACGAGGGATTGCTGCGCGCAGATATTTTCCCCAGAACAGATCGGCAGCGAGATCGCTTTCGTCCTCGTCGCACCGTCATGAGGTTTCCGGACGAACCGCAATTTGAGCACTTTCGGGGGCTGCGGTTAGAAGTCGACTGGGCGATCAGGCGGCCACGAATGCTCGACCAAGTGGCCGTGCGTGACGATGCGGGGACTCGTCACACATTTACATTGGAGGAGATGGGAACAGCAGATCCGAGTCTATTCCGGAATCGTCCACCGGATGCCGTTCAGGTCTTCGCGTTGTCACTTGAGGCAGCCACCGCACTGCAGCGCGCAGCGGAATCCCTCGGGGCTCACTTCAAGCCGGCGGTTGAAATGGAGCGCCCGGCAGAATTGCAGAAGCCTTCCATGCTGCTGGAGATTGAAGGAACGATAGATTCGAGAGTCTTGAGAGCAGTCGGGAAAATCGCATTCAACTACCTCGCCTTCACGCAGGGAACTACATTTGCGCTGAGCTCTGACTTCGATGAAATGCGTGCCTTTATCCGTGGCGATGGTACCAAGCCGGCCGGGCGAGTTAGCCTGGATCCAATCCTTGCCAATGAGACACGGGAGACGCGGACCCACGAGATGCACGTGATTCTGGCTGAGCGAGATGAGAGAGAAATATGGGCGCGGGTCAGCCTGTTTAACTCATTCTCCTATCACTTCCGTGTCTGCCGACATACGGCTGTGTGGTACGCCTTGCACAGTGGGCATACCTTTGACCCCATAGAGCGGAAGATCCACAAGTTGACACCGATTCCGAAGTCGATATGGGTACCAAGAATCTATCCACCTTGAGAGCGCGCGGCCCGGATTGACTACTTTAGCGGCCTGGAAGAACCCGAAGGGTCGGCGGCTCCTCGATCGTGATGGTGTGCTCGATGCCGGGATCGCCGAGATGCCGCACGTGCAGCCGGAAGATCGCCGTGGCCGCCCAAGCGGAGGACGCCTCCCGAGTCCAGCGGCAGGAGCAGGTGACGAGCTACTGAGGCCTTACCTTGCCCGTCAAGGGATCATGGGCCTCCGCTGCCACAATGTCCCGCCAGCTGGCACTCACGGGCCCGCTCGGAGGCCCTCTCGGCGTCCCTCTCCTCCCATGCCTTGCGGATCTCCTCCTGCCGGGCTGGTGATATCGAGCAACCATGGAGGATTCCAGCCACGAGCAGCCCGACCAGGAAGCCTCGAAGATTCTCACTCACTACTGCTCAGAAAATCCGCGGTCGCGTGACCACGGGCGTCAGGCCGCGGGTTCGAGTGTCACCCGGTAACCCTGGCGCACGGTGGAGGCGACGCTCCGGCGGGGGCTCGGCCGGACGATCCAAGCGGTTGGGCGGGTCGAGATAGGAGCTAGAGGGCGGCCCCTCCCCGTCGGGCGAAGGCCGAGGACGTGCGACCCTGGCAAGGAACTATATCCAGCGGGGATGCTGCGGTCGCGCGGTCATCCCTCGGCGTCGGTGGTCGTCGCGGCTTTCGACCTTGACGACGTGCGTGCCCTTCCCGCGCTCATGCTCCGCCGCGAGTCTGTGCGCGTCCACGTCAGTCTCGGTGAAGCCGCGCCACCGGCCACAACTACACGTCAGCCGCCAGCGGCCCGCCATGCAGGTCACGGTGGACCGTGAGTGAGCCTCTGGCTAGTAAACATCTAGTAAAAATCCCATGGTGCTGTGGAGTAGCCTCCCCCCTCCTCGCGGTACTTCGCCTTCATCCAATTTCCTCCCGCTGAATGCGGCGCCGGAGGGGCAGCCTCAAGAGGGCGGCTCATCCCCTTCGGGCGAAGGCCGGGTGTGTGGGCGAGTGCGCTCAGTGTATTGTGGGCCACCATGCGGTAACCATCTACCTTCTCTTCGTAGACCAAGCCCTCGCGGTGGAAGGGCCGGCTGACCAGCGTGGGCTGCATCGGGGTGACCGTGGGGAGACGGGACGGGGCCACGGATCCCAGTATATCGGCGGGCTATCAAGGTGCCTGGGGGGTATGTCCCCTGTCCTGGGCCCGGCGCAGCCCGACCTCCGTGTTGTCCACCAGGCGGCCGACGTAGGCGGCCCAGGCTGGGCGATCGACGTGTCGGATGGCTGGCTACGCGGCCCTGGGAGGTGACTTCGGAGGCTGCGGAAGGTTCCGATACGGCCCAGGCAGGCCCCGGAACGGCCCCGGCAGGCCACGGCTGGGGTTACTACCCTGGTCTCCCTACTCCCTGGAGGGTGGCGCTGGTCCTGGGGTGAATGCGGCGCGCTGGCGGGGCGGGCTACCGAAGACGCGTGAGCCGGGTTACCCGCCTAGTAGTGGCATCGAAAACTATTCTCCTGGCCCATCCGCGCCCCGAGGCATCGTAGCGCGCCGCCCGGGCGTGTCCCTTCTCGGTGCGCCCGTACTTCCGGTACCGCGCGCGACCTCCGACTGTACGGTCATAGCGCGAGCTTCGTGCCCGACCCTTTGAACTCCGGTTGTACTTCGCGTACGCCGCCAGCCCTTCTGGGGACCGGTTGTAAGGCCCGATGCTGCTCCAGTCGGCGTTCGCGCACGGCCCGGGCGGCGGCCTTGGCCTTCTTGATGGCCTTCCGTGGGGCGCGAGAAGGTCTAGCCAAGGATCTTCTTCTTGGAACCTCTCGTAAAGGTCTCGAGGGCCTGGGCCTCCATCTCGTCTAGCGCCTTCCGATCCGCCTCCGCCATCCCAGCCCGACGCTCCTCCCTGTCCTTCATCGCCTGTCGGTACCCCGCGTGCTCCTCCTGCCGACGCTCCACATCCGCTACTGCGGCGTGCGCTAACTCTTCCGCAGAGAGCACGCGCAGGGCGTTCAGGAAGGTGGTGAAGTCAGACCTGAGGTTGACCGCGTTGAACTGAGAGAAGAACCCGGGCAGGAACTCGGACGCGCCAGCCAGCACCCGGTCGAAGATCATCTCCAGCCCCTGGAGGTCGCGGCCGAGACGCTGAAGCCCCTTCAACCGCTGCTGATGGAGCCACAGGTCGCCGGGTTTGTGGTGCTTGTCCCCTGGCGAGAGCCGCTCGGCGTGCTCCAGCATGGCGGTAGCTGGGATCTTCGGGGTCGGACTCGCCCACCGCGTCGGCAGCGCCACCCGAACCCGGAGCGCGTCAGGACTGGTCGGCCTGGGCCGCAACGCCCGCGCGGGCACCAACTTCTTCTTGATCGCGAGCGCGCCGCCGCGCCTGACCAGTGCTCCGCCCTTCTTTGGCATCTTCACACCACTACTTCTTTAGCCAGCTTGAAGCCGGCCAGTAGGCCACGACGGAGCTTGGCTAGGTCTCGCCCATTGAACACCTGATCGGTGTAACCCGTCTCGCTGTCAAGAGCCCCTAACGTGGTCAGCGCATCTTGGAAGATGTGCATCCGTCCTTGGTGGGGGAATGAGAAATGCGGAGCCATTGAAAGTACATCCCATGCGGCGGCACCGTGTACCCCAAGCACGACAAGGGGGATTCTCGAGCACCGTGCGGCGCAGATCGGTTAGCCGGAATCCCTGGTTCCTCAGGGCCGTTTCGGCGGCCGCGTCGTGGCGCGGGCGGGCGTCGTCGCCCTTTTCCGATTCGCTTTTCCGGTTTCTCACTGCCCGTAAGGTTTCGCCGAAGGGGTCCACCTTTAATGCGGATCTTCGGGTAAGGCGGGGAGCACTACGACCAGCTAGACCGCCGGCGTCGCGGCGCGGCGCGTTAGCCTCCTGACGATGTCCTCCTCTATCGGTGCCGGAGGGGGCGCGGTCG
>Ga0070706_100007218_pt1 | contig 10443 bp, 4 predicted proteins | sample KBSK5501metaG_FD_65476 | JGI IMG/M metagenome (GOLD analysis project Ga0070706, IMG submission 65476) | Corn, switchgrass and miscanthus rhizosphere microbial communities from Kellogg Biological Station, Michigan, USA - KBS K5-50-1 metaG | ecosystem: Host-associated > Plants > Roots >...
CGCACCTCATCGCAGAAGATTACGGCATGCTGTGGTGTCACCCGACGGAGCTCGACTCGGATGGCTTCTGGCAGGTGATTCCGCCGCGATACGCGGCGGCGGTCGGCACCGATCTTCACGTCGGCAGAAAAATGTTCACGATGCTGCACGATCTGAAGATGAGCGAAATCGCAGTCGACTACATCGTTGTCGACACCCTGCGCGTTCCGCGCGATACATTCGCGCGCATCTGGGAAGCATGGCGCGACGGATTCATAGACCCGATCGTGCAGCATGCCGGCGTCTCCCGCGAAGAGGCCGAGCGTCGCTTTCGCGAAATGATCGACTGCGCACGCGATCCCAGGGGCTACGCGCTGTGGCAGGTGCCGCTCTGGACGGCGCGGAAGTAATAGAATCTCGCGCCATGTTTTTGAAAAAAGATTTCTTCGCGCTGAGTCTCGTCCTCGTTCTGGCAGTTCCTAGCCTTGCTCAAGAACGCACTCGACGGACTGCGCCAACGCCGCAGCCGGCGACGACGCCTCCATCCGCTACCGAACCCGAGCCGTCAACGCGCGCCCGACAGACGGAGCAGGAGCAGCAGCAGCCGGCGCGCGAACGTGAACGCACAACAGAAACGCAGCCGCAGGAACGGCCGCAAACCGGTGGGGCGGGCGGCGCCGCCGCCACCATCTTCCACTTCGACATGAAGGAGACCTCGCCGAGCGTCACGCATCGCACCGTGACCGTGAATGGCAAAGCACTCCGCTACACCGCGACCGCAGGCCGCATGCCCATCAAGAACGGCGAGGGGACGACCGAGGCGCTGATGTTCTACGTCGCGTACACGCTGGATGGCGCCGACGCCGGCACGCGGCCTTTGACCTTCGCATACAACGGCGGGCCAGGGTCCGCATCGATCTGGTTGCACATGGGGGCGCTCGGTCCGCGCACGGTCGTCCTGGATCCGCAGGGCTTCATGCCGCGTCCGCCGTTCCGCGTTCATGACAATCCGTACACGCCGCTGGACCGAACCGACCTCGTTCTGGTCGACGCCATCGGCACCGGCTGGAGCCGCCCTGCAGATGCGGCGGCTGCGCGCAAGTACGAGAATCCCGACGGCGATGTTCAAGCCTTCGGCGAATTCATCCGCATGTACATCTCGCGCAACGAGCGCTGGGGCTCGCCGCTGTACCTGTTCGGCGAGAGCTACGGCACCACGCGCTCCGCCGGACTCGCCGGATACTTGCAAGGCCGCGGCATCGTCTTCAACGGAATCGGATTGCTGTCGATGGCGCTCAACTTTCAGGCGCTCGCGTTCTCGCCGGCGAACGACACGCCCTATCCATGGAATGTCCCGACGTACATGGCCATCGCGTATTACCACCACAAGCTCTCGCCGGAGCTGCAGGCATCGATCGACAAGTGTCAGGCTGATCCAGACGCGCCCTGCGCGCCGATCCAGCAGGCGGAGCAATGGGCGATCACCGATTACGCGGCGGCGCTCGCGCGCGGCGACGCCATGACCGCGCAGCAACGCCAGGCCGTCATCGATCGCCTGTCGCAGTACACCGGGCTCTCGAAAGCGATCATCGACGAGAACAATCTGCGCATCGACGTCGGCACGTTCGATCACTACCTGCTGCTCGATCAGCGCCTGCGCGTGGGCCGGCTCGACGGCCGCTACGCACTTCCGGAGCCGGGCTTTCCGGGCGGTCGCGGCGGCGGGGGCTTCAGCGATCCGGCGTCGACCGAGACCACGCCGCCGTTCACGATGACGTTCCACGACTACGTCCGCACCGAGCTCAATTACAAGACCGACCTGCCCTACTACACCTCGGCGCAACAGTCAGGCATGTTCCTGTGGAGCTCGACCCCCAGCACGCCTGCGCCGGGCGGCAATCAGGGATTTCAAGAGACCATCACTCCCTTGCGGGCCGCGATTGTCGGCAATCCGTTCCTCAAGGTGCTGGTGATGGAGGGCTTCTACGATCTCGCCACTCCGTACTTGCAGGCCGAGTACACCATGCACGAGCTGAATCTGCCGTCGCAGTACCAGAAGAACATCAGCTACCAGCGCTACTGGTCGGGCCACATGGTGTACCTCGAGCAGAAATCGCACGCGAAGCTGCAGCACGACTGGGACACGTTCGTCGATCAGACTTCAGGGCGGTGACTGGCGCCGCGGCAGCTTGCGGCGTGGCTGCAAAGAGTGCGGCCGTCTTCGTGGCGTACGAACGCGCCAAGTAGCTCTGGATTTTGGGCTGAGGCGAGGCCGCCAAAGAGGGCTGGCCGCACCTCGACTGCGTCTGAGTCACATTAGGCTTCGCCGCTGCGCTAGAAACGTTTCGCGGTTCGGACCACAACAGTTGAGGTCTGACATGCGACTTTCAATACTGGCCCTGATGGTGACTGCTGTTGTCTCGCCGCTGAATGCCCAACCGTCCTATCGCGTCATGATCAGCCCACCGCAGGACGCCTCGGTCGCCCCCGCACCCTGGCATGCGCTCTTCAACGCCCCCGATCAGTGGGCGCAAACGCGATCGAAGATCAAGGCGGTTGCGTACGCCGACCACGCGCTCGAGTCGATTGATGACGCCACGCTCGGCGTCGAGGTGCGGCAGCTTCAAGCATGGGGCTTGGACCTGGTCCTCGAGTCAGGTGCGCTCAAGGGTGAATGCGGAACTGGCCTAGCGTGCTTCGCCGCCCGCCACGGACTTTGGGACCGCGTTCGGGCGGGTGGCGGCACGATCGCGATGATCGCGATGGACGAACCCTTCAACTGCGGCACAAAACCCGTCGGCAATGGTTGCGGTTTTACGGACCTCAACGGCGCAGCGGAGGAGACGGCGAACTTCATCCAGCAGGTCCGCACCAATTACCCCGGTGTCCGCATCATGGACATCGAACCCATTCCGCAGTTCCACGCGAACGAGCTCCAGGCATGGGTTACTGCTCTCAATGCGCGATGTGCCGCCAAAGGCGTGCGGGGCATTGACGAGTTTGCAATTGACCTCGACTGGGCTCGTTCCTTTGCCTATAGCGACATCTTCGAGATTCGGAACGTTCTCCAGAATTCCGGAATCCCGGTGACGATCATCTATTGGTCTGCAAGGCCACCGTGGAACACGGATGCAGACTGGTACTACGGGCTCAATCGACAACTCGGCAGTCTGCAGCTATCGGGCGCGATCACGTCTTCCTATTGGGTGAACGACTGGCTTGCCATTCCGCATGCGATCGTTCCGGAGACGACCGCGTTCACCTTCACGAATTCTGTGCGCGACTTCATCGACTTCGTCGAGCACGGCAGCAATCAGTTCATCCCCGGATGCGAAGCCCAATCGCTATCCTTTTGCGCCAGCTTCACCGATGACAACACCGAACCGCCCGTCGATCCGGGATGCACGCAGACGCGGCCGAGCGATGCGCCGATCCTCAACGGTCCTACAGGCTGTTTCAGTCAGCAGCGACCGATCTTCTCGTGGTCGCCGGTTGATCGCGCCGATGAATACATCCTCGCAGTATTCGATGTGACGGGTGGAGGGGAGGATCTCGTCTATTTCGGCGGCACGCCGGCGACGTCGATGCAACTCCCCTTCAACCTGGGACTGGAGAAGCGGTATCGCTGGAAGGTCAAGGCTCGCAACTGCGCCGGAAGTGCGGGGTTCTATTCCGGCAATCGATTCTTCACTGTCTCGGCAAATTGCATTCCGCCACAAGTCGCTCCTACGTTGAGCGCCCCACAGGGATGCATCACATCTGTGCGCCCGACATTCACATGGTCGGCGGTGCCGACCGCGAACTGGTATCGCATTGTGGTGAGTCCAGCAGACCACGACGACTTTTTCATCGATCAATTTCCAACCGGCACTTCGCTGGTGTCGCCGGTCGACCTGGCGGTCAATGTGGCATATCGCTTCAAGGTTAGAGCGATCAATGACGCCGGAATCGGCCCGTGGTCTGACAGCATGTATTTCACTCCCTACTGCGGCGGTGTGGCCACTAATGTGACCGCACCCCTCGGCTGCACCGCCACAACCACGCCGACATTCACGTGGCTTCCAGCTCCACAGGCCCTCGACTATTGGCTGCTGGTGGCGAACAGCCCCGACTTCAGCGCGCCGACGACCACGTGGTACGTAAATGCGTCCACCACCGGGACTTCATATTCACCGGGTGTCACATTCGTGCCTAACATGACCTATTACACCAAGGTCAAGACTCACGTGGCACCTGGTTCGGTGGCCGGCAGTTGGTCGCCGACGGTCTCTTTTGTCCCCGGTTGCATTCCCAATCAGCCGCCGGTCGCTCGTGCGGGTGGGCCCTACAGCGGAAGTCCCGGTCAAGCGATCCAGTTCAATGGTGCCGCGTCGACGGATCCTGACGGCACGGTCGTCAGTTACGCCTGGACGTTCGGCGACGGCGCGACAGGAAATGGTTCTCAACCGACGCACGCGTACAGCCCCGTGGGCACATATACGGTAACACTGACCGTGACCGACAACAGCGGAGCCACCGCCGCTGCTTCGACAACCGCCGAAGTGCGCGTTGCTCCTGTGCCTGAGAATGTGACATGGACGAATGCAGCGGGCGTGTCAGTCTCGGCGAACAACCTGACAGACACGATGTCGACAGCCGGATGGTATGCCGGCGCATCTTCAACCCGAGCCATCGCCTCGGGAGACGGCGCAGCCACATTCACAGTGGCCGAGGTAAACACGTACCGGATGGCCGGACTGAGTCACTTGGATATCGATGTGAACTATCAAAGCATCGATTTCGCGATTTACCCGAGCGCTTCAGGCATGTTGTACGTCTATGAGAACGGAACGGGGTTGGGGCCGTTTGGTTCTTACGCCACGGGCGACATTCTTCAAGTTGCGATTGAATCGGGCGTCGTTCGCTATAAGCGCAATAGCACTATCGTCTACAGCAGCGCAATTAGACCGGTCTATCCTCTCGTTGTCGATGCGTCTCTCTATTCACCGGGCGCCACAATCAACCAGGTGACATTGTCAGGCGCTCTCACTGCCGCGCCGCCGATCGAACCGGTTACATGGACCAATACGGTCGGAGTGGCGGCTACCGGCAATAGCCTCAGCGACACGAGCACGGTCGGCTGGATTGCCGGCGCCTCGTCGACGAAAGGTATCGCCTCGGGCGACGGCTTTGCTGCCTTCACGGCAACCGAAACCAGTACCCATCGAATGTTTGGACTGAGTCACGTCGATGCGGACGCGAACTACACGTCGATCGACTTTGCCCTTTACCTCACTGACGCCAGCACACTGAGCATCTATGAAAAAGGCGTGTATCGCGGCGGTTTCGGTGCTTATGGGGCGGGAGATCGTCTGGAGGTCGTGATCCGGTCCGGCATGGTGCAGTACCAACGCAACGGCAATCTGCTCTATACAAGCACGCAGGTTCCAGTTTACCCGCTGGTCGTCGATACCAGCCTCTATTCCCCTGGCGCCACGATTTCTCAGGCGACGCTGTCGGGCCAGCTTCTTACTGTGCCGCCATGCTCTGCTTTCGCGCCCGACGTCACTACCGCCGCAGCGGCCATCTTCGGCGGCCAGGCATATCCAGGTCAGTCCGGAGCAAATGCGTTCGATAACATCCCTTCGTATTGCTCGCTGTACACATCAAGCGGAACGTACGTGGGCCAGGATTTCGGATTCACTCCGAGGGACGTCCGCAAGGTACGCTTCTTCGGAACATCGTCATACGGTTTCAACGCCAAGCTCCAGTACTCGGACGATGCAATGTCCTGGCGTGAAACCGGACTTATTGTCAACGTCCCACCGGGCACTCAGGCGTGGCAGGAGTATGCCGTCAACCCGTCTGGCGCACATCGCTATTGGCGCTTCCTCGACCTCGGCGGCTACGCATTCCTACAGATCGATGAGATTGAAATGCTCGAATGCGGCCCATCGATCAACACATCCTGTTTGACTTTGGCAGGCGACGTGACAACCATCTTGGCCGCGATCTTCGGCGGCCAGGCGTATCCGGGCCAGGATGGAAAAAATGCGTTCGACAACGTCCCTTCGTATTGCTCGCTGTATACATCGAGCGGCACGTACGTTGGCCAGGATTTCGGATCGACGCCGAGGGACATCCGCAAAGTGCGCTTCTTCGGAACATCCTCGTATGGTTTCAATGCCAAGCTCCAGTATTCGGACGATGGAAGGTTCTGGAGCGAAACCGGACTCACGGTGAATGTTCCGCCTGGCAATCAGAGCTGGTTGGAGTATGCGGTCAATCCCTCCGGCGCACATCGCTATTGGCGGTTCCTCGATCTCGGCGGTTACGCTTTCTTGCAGATCGATGAGATCGAAATGCTCGCGTGCGCGGGTTGATGACTTATGTCAATATTGAACTTTCCTTTTCACGAGCGCGGCCCCTGAGGATGCAGCGATGCCACGGTTCCATCGATTCCTCCTGATCGTTTCGCTCGCCGCGCTTCGTATGCCCTCGTCGGTCGCCGCACCGGCGTCGACGGTTGCGCCGACGCTCTTTTTCGACGATCAAATTCATTACGAGCGACAGATTGGTCCAAACGAGATTCACCCCTACGTCATCACCTTGAAGGCAGGGGAATTCGTCCACTTCGTCGTCCAGCCGACCGACGTTGACGTGGAATTGGCATTCGATTCACCGGATGGTAAGCGGTTGTCCAAGGTGGACCAGCGAGGCACGATCGATCCTGAGATCCTGTCGGCGATCGCGGAGGTGGATGGCCGCTACCGCTTGTACGTCAGCTCGAAATGGAAGGGCTCCGGCTCGTACGAAGTACGCGTCGACAAACGGCGACCGGCCATCGCGCAGGATCGCAACCGGATCGAAGCCGAGCGTTTGTATGCCGAGGGCGGCGACCGGGCGGATAAGGCGACCGCCGATTTTCTCCGCACGGCAGTGGACTTGTACAGACGAGCCGGCCGGCTGTGGCAAAGCGTGAACGACCAGGCTGGCGAATCGGACTCTCTAAACGACCTCGGCATCGCGCAGATCCTTCTCGGAGAGCCGGCTGACGCGGTGCACTCTTTGGAACGGGCGCTGGCAATTCGCGAATGCATACCAGAGCTTCGGTCTCGGGCTGGCGTATTCAGCAATCTGGCCATCGCGCTGCAGGACCTCGGGCGGGACCGAGCAGCGATCGCTCATTCCGAGGCAGCACTGCGCGATCCGAGTTGCGATCACCATCTCAAGGCCATCGCTTTGTACATGCTCGGTCAGGCGCACACCAAATTGGGCGATGGAATGCTCGCGCTGCAGTACCACCTTCGCGCGGCGCGCCTGGTCGAAGATACCGGCGATCGCATCGCCGAGGGCCGGTATCTGAATCGCGTCGGCATGGCATACGCGGGTCTTGGGCAGTGGCGCGAGGCACTGCTCTACTACGGCCGCACACTCGAGGTTCGACGGGCAACGGGCGATAAGCGTGGCGAAGCGCTGACCCTCGACAACATCGGCATGCTCTATCGCGACTGGGGAGATACCGCGCGGGCAATCGAGCAATTCGAGAAAACGCTCGTTCTGGCAAGGGAGACCTCGGATCGGCGCACCGAAGCCGTGGCGCTCCATCACATCGGCGATGCCCATCAATTGCGCGGCGAGTCGGAAAAGGCGATCGCCTACTACGAACAGGCTCTGAAACTGTATCGCGATGCCCGTTACCGATCCGACGAAGCGCTGGCGCTCCTCGGGCTCGGACGAGCCCACGCCGCGAAACGCGATTTCAGCCGCGCGCTCTCGTATTACGTAGAGGCATTGAATGCGAACCGCGATCGTTTGCAGCGGGCGTTCATCATCATGGCCGCCGCCGATGCGCAGTCAAGCTCCGGTCGTCAGGAGGAGGCCATGATTTCAGCGGAGGAGGCAATCGAAATCTTCCGCAGCGCCGGACATCAGCAGGGCGAGGCCGAGGCGCTGTATACGCGCGCCCGAGCGTACGAGGCGGCGGGAAAGCTCGATGAGGCACGCGGGGACGCCGAAGCGTCGCTCCGATTGATCGAACGCCTGCGTGGAAACATCGGTACGCTCGAAGCGCGCGCTCTGTTTCTGGCTTCGTACTCGGAGATCTCCGATCTGTACATCCGCGTGCTGATGCGGTTGCATCAGGATGCGCAAGCCCTGCAGGCCAGCGAGCGAGTGCGCGCGCGCACTCTCATCGATTTCATGCGTGCCGCTCCGGCTCGCGACGAGCCGAATCAAAGCGCTCTCCTGAAGCGTCAGCGCGAGATTCGGGCACTCCTCAGCGCCAAGGCTGAGGCTCAGCTCAGGGCCACGTCAGCCCGCAACGGGCAAGAGATCGCCGCGGCGATCGGCAGAGAAATGGACGCGCTCTCCGCCGAATACGATCAGGTATCTGCGCAACTGCGCGCCGCCAGCCCGCGCACGGCGGCCATGAACGACGCCGAGTCAGTCGATGTGGCAGCGATGCAACGCGAAGTCGTGAGCGGATCGACCGCGCTCCTCGAGTACTTCCTCGGCGAGCAGAAGAGCTTCGTGTGGGTTGTCACGAGAACTTCGCTTCACGCGTATGAACTGCCCCGCCGCGAAGAGATCGAGGCGGCGGTTCGTAAAGCTTACGATGCACTCGCTGCACGTGCAGCGTCTCGCGAATCGCTGCTGCCGCTGAGCCGCATGATCCTCGCTCAGGCACTGGCCGGTCTCAAAGCGAAACGTCTGCGGATCGTCAGCGACGGCGCTCTTCAGTATCTCCCGTTCGCTGCACTACCGTTGCCACGCGATCCGTCGCGGCCGCTCATCACGCGATATGAAATCGCCAACATCCCCTCGGCGTCGACGATCGCACTCCTACGCCGCTATCCGCGACATTCGCCGGCCACGAAGACACTGGCCGTTTTCGCCGACCCCGTGTTCGACGCGAACGACGAGAGAGTTCGACCAGGTACGCACCGCTCGGAAGCCCCGATCGACACCGACCTGGTTCGTTCAGCGAAGGAGAGCGGACTGGCCAGCGGCGTCCTGGCGCGTCTCCCGTTTACGCGCCGCGAGGCGAACTCGCTGCTGGAACTGGTCCCGGTCGCACGACGGAAGGCGGCTCTCGACTTCGAAGCAAATCGGCAAACCGCACTGGCCGACGACCTGCGCCGTTATCGCATCGTGCACTTCGCCACGCATGGGCTGCTCAACAGCCTGCATCCGGAGTTGTCCGGCATCGTGTTATCCATGGTCGATCAAAAGGGGAGCGATCAGCGAGGTTTTCTCTCGGTCGCTGACGTTTTCAACATGTCCCTGGGAGCGGACCTCGTGGTTTTGAGCGGCTGCAGGACTGCGCTCGGCAAGGAGGTCAAGGGCGAAGGGATCACCGGCCTCACCGGCGCGTTCATGTACGCCGGAGCTCCCCGCGTTGTGGCCAGCCTGTGGAAGGTCAACGATGCCGCCACCGCCGAATTGATGAAGGTCTTCTACGGTCGAATGCTGGGCCCGGCGAAGCTCTCACCATCGGCAGCGCTTCGTGCGGCTCAACTGAGTCTCGAAAAAGGAAAGCGATGGAAGGATCCTTATTACTGGGCTGCGTTCGTCATTCAGGGTGACCCGAATTGAGTAAGATCTCGGTATTGCATTAACTCCCGATGCTTTCGAAAAGCTGCTCTCCACGCTCGCGGCCGATCGTGAGCGCGCGGGCCAACAGTACGAGCTGATTCGACTGAAGCTGGTCAAGTATTACGAAGCACGGATGTGCACAACGCCGGACGATCTGGCAGATGAGGCGATCGATCGAGTGGCGCGACGCCTCGCCGAAGGGGAGCGGATCGAATCACCGGAAGTGATGCACTATGTCTATGGAGTCGCCAGAAACGTGCTGTTGGAGCACTGGAAAAGCGAAAGGCGGGCGGCTACCGCGACCGCCGTTCCAACACCGGCCCGCAATCCAGCCGAAGCCGATGTTCAGCGAGAGAGATCGGAATTGGAGCTCGATTGCTTCGCCGAATGTCTGAACCGGCAGCCGGAACCGGAACGGCGCTTGCTGTTGCGATATTACGAACACACCGGCCACGACAAAATTAAGGCGAGGTCCACCATCGCGCAACAGCTCGGGATTCCCATCAACGCGCTCCGTATCCGCATCCATCGAATCAAGGCAGACCTGTTGCGCTGCATGGACCGCTGCACGCACGGGAAGACGTGATGAAATGGAAGCCGAGTTTTGTCACATCATATGAAGGATTGAGCATCTCCGTAAGCAACCAACTTCTCCTTCGGCGTTACCTCCTGGGCGATCTGCCCGATGAGCAGGCGCAGCGTTTTGAAGAAGAGTTTTTCGCCGACGACGAACAGTTCAGCGAGCTGCTGGCCGCCGAAGACGATCTGATCGACGCGTTCCTGGAGAAGCGTTTGAGCGCCGCAGATCGCCAGCGCTTCGAATCGCGATTCCTCACCACGGAGCGCGGCCGCCAGAAGATTGCGCTCGGCTCACTTCTCCGCCCGGCG
>Ga0070706_100007219_pt1 | contig 10443 bp, 7 predicted proteins | sample KBSK5501metaG_FD_65476 | JGI IMG/M metagenome (GOLD analysis project Ga0070706, IMG submission 65476) | Corn, switchgrass and miscanthus rhizosphere microbial communities from Kellogg Biological Station, Michigan, USA - KBS K5-50-1 metaG | ecosystem: Host-associated > Plants > Roots >...
TCGTGATGGCGACCGGCGCCGGCAAGACGCGCACGGTCATCGCGCTCTGCGATCTACTGATGCGCTGCAACTGGGCTAAGCGCGTGCTCTTCCTCGCCGACCGCGTGGCGCTGGTGAATCAGGCGGTGAACGCCTTCAAGCGCCACCTGCCCGACGCTTCGCCCGTGAATCTGGTCAGCGAGAAGGACGCCGAGGGGCGCGTCTTCGTCTCGACATATCCGACCATGATGGGGCTGATCGACGAGACGGCGGACGGCCAGCGGCGCTTCGGCGCTGGGCACTTTGACCTCGTGATCATCGACGAGGCGCACCGCTCGGTGTTCCAGAAATATCGCGCCATCTTCGACTACTTCGACTCGCTGCTCGTCGGCCTCACGGCGACGCCTAAGAACGAGGTGGACCGCAACACCTACGGTCTGTTCGACCTCGAGAACGGCGTGCCGACCGACGCCTACTCGCTGGATGAGGCGGTGCGCGACGGCTTTCTCGTGCCGCCCCAGGCCGTCTCCGTACCACTAAAGTTCCAGCGCGAGGGCATCAAGTACGACGAGCTTTCCGAAGAGGACAAGGACCAGTGGGACGCGCTGGAGTGGGACGACGAGGGCAATGTGCCCAACCGGGTCGAGGCCGAGGCCGTCAATAAGTGGCTCTTTAACAAGGACACCGTGGACAAGGTGCTGGAGCACCTGATGACGCGGGGCCTCAAGGTTGCGGGCGGTGACCGGCTCGGGAAGACGATCATCTTCGCCAAGAATCAGCAGCATGCTGATTTCATCGCCGAGCGCTTCAACGCCAACTACCCGCACTACAAGGGCGAGTTCGCGCGCGTCATCACATTCAAGACCGAATACGCGCAGAACCTGATCGACAACTTCTCGAACAAGGAGAAGGCGCCCCACATCGCGATCTCGGTGGACATGCTTGACACGGGGATCGATATTCCCGAAGTGGTGAATCTTGTCTTCTTCAAGCTGGTGCGCTCGAAGACCAAGTTCTGGCAGATGGTGGGGCGCGGCACGCGGCTGTGTCGGGATCTGTTCGCTCCGGGGCAGCACAAGCAGTTCTTCTATCTCTTCGACTACTGTCAGAACCTCGAGTACTTCAGCCAGAACATCCCGGCCACCGAGGGCTCAGTGGGCGATTCGCTGGCCAAGCGGTTGTTCAACGCGCGGTTGGAGGTGATCGTGTCGTTGGATCAGCGTCACGAGAAGAGCGGGCTGACGGTCCTTAAAGAGTCGGCCGCCGCATACGGCGACCCGCAGACTGAGGAAGAGGTTCGACGGTCCGTAGCCGAGCGCTTGCAGCGCGAGGTCGCCGCGATGAACGTCGACAACTTCATCGTGCGGACGCATCGGCGCGCGGTCGAAAAGTACACCAAGCGCGAGGCTTGGGAAGCGGTATCAGCGGAGGCGCAGGCGGAGCTGTCGCACGAGGTCGCTGGACTGCCCTCCGAATTGGACCCTGAGAACGAAGAAGCTAAGCGCTTCGATCTGCTGGCCTTGCACCTGCAGCTTGCCTTGTTGCGCGCCGAGCCCGGATTCGCGCGGCTTCGCGATCGCGTCAAGGAGATCGCAGGGCTCCTTGAGGAGAAGGCGGCCATACCGATGGTGCGCGAGCAGATGGCCCTGATTGAGGACGTCCAGACGGACGAGTGGTGGCAGGATGTCACGGTGCCGATGCTGGAGGCGATGCGGCGCCGCCTGCGCGGACTCGTGCAGTTGATCGACAAGCGCCAGCGCAAGCCCATCTACACCGACTTTGAGGACCTCATGGGTGGAGAGACCGGGTTCACCCTGCCTGGCTTCGCAGTCGGCACCGACTACGGCAGGTTCGTTGCCAAGGCGCGCGCGTTCCTGCGCCAGCACCTGAATCATGTCGCGGTCGCCAAGCTGCGCATGAACAGACCTCTCACAACCTCGGATCTCGGCGAACTGGAGCGAATGCTGGCCGACAGCGGCATTGGAGGACACGACGATATCCGCCGGGCGGCAGAGCAGGCGCAAGGTCTCGGATTGTTCGTGCGATCCCTCGTGGGAATGGATCGCGGTGCAGCCAAGGAGGCCATGGCGGGCTTCATTGATGGCAGAACGTTGTCGGCCAACCAGCTCGAGTTCATCAACCTCATCGTGAACCATTTGACTGAACACGGCGTCATGGAACCGGAGCGGCTCTATGAATCGCCGTTTACCGACCTGACGCCTCGAGGGCCGGATGGTTTGTTCAAACCGGCCGAGCTGGACGAACTTATGCGAGTGCTCGAGACGGTGCGCTCGGCGGCGCTGGTAGCATGAGCTGCTGGTTGGCAGGCACTTCGCGCGCCAGTGCTACACTCGTCACCGTGAATCAGCCTCAGTCAGCGAACCCGCCCAAGCTGCCGCGCGCAATCTGCCGCCTCTGCAAGCGCCTGTATTACGAGCCGGGCGCGCCGCTGCAGTGGTACGCGAACAGCTTCGGGCGTGCTGTCTGCATGCACTGCCGAGATTGACGTGCGGGATCTGCTGCCGCCGCTTAGCGAGGACGAGTGCGCGTCATGTGGCCACCCACGGTGGCATGACGTGTTAGGCGGCTATCTGTGTCTATGCGGCCAGTTCGAGTTCGAGTACCACGTCAGCTCTTCACGCTGCCGCGACTGAGCCTGCGCTCGCGTGGTGCGCGAACAGCTGACGCTGTGAGCCCTTATTGTCGGAACTATTACTGAACGACCATGCGCTACCTCACTCCCGCTCAGGTCGCCGAGCTGTTGCAGGTCTCGCCTAGGACGATCAGCAGATGGGCTCTCCAGGACGCGTCGATGCCGTGTATCCGTCTCCCTGGACGCGTGGTGCGGTTCGAGGAGGGTGCGCTTCTGCGCTGGTTAGAGCGCAAGAGGCAAGGTCGCTCCGTACGCAAGCTTGACTCAAGCCCTTCTTCGTGACGAACTGACGTGCCGCCTCAAGTACAGCAGGGCGGCGCCCGACTGGCTGTTCCTGCGTTACCTCGGACACTGCGCTTCGTCGAGACCGGCATGAGTGCGTCCTCCTCATCATCTGCATCTCGCGCGGCAGGCACACCCCGCGCACGGTGTGTCCATCTAGACCGGCGAGCGGCTGCCCACGGACCACGGAATTGAGCATGGCCCGGGCCCGCGTCGCCTCCTAGTACATCCAGAGGCCCCCTTCTTCTCGGCAGTGCGCGATGAAGCCGACCAGCATCTCCTTGTTCTTGCCGCTGAAGGCCTCTAGCGGATTCACGCCTACGTCTGGGACGTTGTCGAGCCATCCGCCGCCGTTCCTGCGCTCGCAGGCCCTCTCTCCGATGGCGTCGTAGTCGGGAATGTCCGGCAGGGCGCGCTCGAGAGCGGCAGCCAGGTTCTTAGCATCCGATTCGGTCACTTGCTGACCGTACGACGGGAAGTAGGCGCCATCCCATTCCGCTGGGTCGCCCTTCCAGATCTCTGCCTCGATCGCCATTTCATCTGGCGCTGCCGTTCCTTCCGGCTTCCAGCCGTACCGCTCGGCCAGCGTCAGCACTCGCTGCCAGGTGCACAGCGACACCGCGAACTCCCCACAGCTGCCATAGATGCTCAGGACGAGGTCTTGGGACATGACTTACTCCTCTCCGAGAGTGTTAGGAGACCGGTCGTGATGACCGGCAATGCTTTCGAGACTCCCCGTACGGCAAACAGCGAAGCGGCGCGGAGTTGGCGCCGCTTCGGGCAAATTCGAAGAACCCGTAAGGTTGAGTACGGTCGGCACGGTCGGCGGCTGCGAGGCGCTTCTGCCTAATGTGGTGCCATGTCCGTTTCGACGCGCTCTCTCGTCGCTTGCCCGTCGCGCGGCGACGCACCGAGTAAACGTGGTCGTCCCGATCGGACGACGCCACGCATTACTGGTGATCGCGAATGAACTCGCTGCGGATGAGGCGAACGTCCGACGCGGTGAACAGACGCTTGCCCTTGCGGACAGTCCCGACGTACTTCCGCGGCGACAGACGGGGATCGTTGCGATGCCGATGGAGCCACGCACGGAGCGACGACAACTTGATCGGGACCAGCGCGCAGACTTCTTCCCGGTTGAAGAGCGGCTCGCAGGGTAACAGCACGCGGACGTGATTGCCGCACCGCGGGCACAGCCCTTCAGTGGGCACCATGTCCTGCGCGCTCATCGCGAGCCTCTGCGTGCCCAGCGGACCTAGTTGGCCCTCCGCGCACGCTCCCTGCGGCGGGCGACCCTGGCTGGATCACGGGGACATTCAGCGGCCCAGGGAGAGCCGGAAGGATGCTTTCCGCCCAGAAGGCACAGAGAGCCGGGGCGATCCTTACGACGGGCTTCCCGCTCTCGTTGGGTGGCTCTGTTCCCGGGCTGGAGGCGAGCCATGCACCGGCTGCAGTTGGAGCCCGCCGGCCGCTCGACGACATTCCCGCGCGCCGGACTCGTCGCGCCGCACTCGCGGCAGGGCAGGGTGGAGCGGCTGTCGCTTGTCTCGACCTCTTCTATGTGTGGTTCGCGCATCGCTTTTCTCCCTCTTGTGGTGCGCTGCCCACGCCCCAGCGGCGCATAGGGTTTCGGGTTCGGTTTTTCATAGCCGGACAGTTCGCGCCGCCCAGAATCGCCGCGCGATTTTGGCCGTACGGGTGGTCCAGATTCGCCAGTAAGAATGCTTAATTGAGTGGTGTCAGCTCAGACCCGACTGTGGGAAGGCCAGGCTAATGCGAGTCAAGTGGCTGAATCGACTAACCTCTGCAGCTCATCGGTCGAGTCCTGAGGGGGGCACGATCACCGAGCTGCGGCACTGTGTGCGCGGGGCCAGCTCTGACGTGGCGGTGAGAGCGCCTACGCGCCGCTCAGCCGCGAGATCTCGACCGATTGAGCGCTGCAGCGCTCGCGATAACGCGGTGCCCGGAGGCTCAGGTGGCCTGGAGAGGCCGCTCAGACAGCCAGAAGATTCCACAGACTTCTCGCTTACATGCAGAACATCTTCCGTGCATCGGATCACCCTCAGCCCAGGGCGACGTTGACGTAGTCGCGGCAGTACGAGCTTGGCCCACCGCGTCGGCAGTTCCGCCGCTGATTGCTTTGCGGTTTCCATCGAGCGACCAGGGCCTGGATGGCGGGTGTTCTGACGCTCTGTCTGGGGCTCTCGCTGCGGCTGCGGGCCAATACTGGGGCAGGTACTGATGCGCTGGTACGCTAGGTGGTTTTGAGCTTATAGCGCATCTGTGAGAACAGGATGCTCCGCAGAGTCCTGATGTCGGTCGCGGTCAGGAATCTCATCCGACGACGCCTGATCGTGCGGTACAGCGGGGGCGACAGGTGGGCCTTGTGTCGACGCAGGGTCTCGACCAGCGCTCCGACGCTGCAGACAAGCAGCATCGCGGCGGTCTCCAGCGAGTAGACGGGCTCGACGGGCAGCAGCAGCTCGACGGGTTTCCGACAGCTCGGACACCAGAACGTGTTCACGGTGATCTTCTCCTTTCGATTGTCCAGCTCGCACTCGGATCTGCTCACGGATGCGCCTCGCAGCACCAGCCGTCGGCTCGTCGCCGTCGGCTCGTCGCCCACCAGTGTTCTGTTTCTCTTCTTCTTCTCTTCCACGAAGCGAAGACGTTACGCGTCTCCTGGCGCATGCCCCTGGCGTCAGTGGCGGTGTGGGGCGGCCCCCAGGCCGCCCAATCGCTGCCTGCCAGGCACGCTGAGGGCATACGCCTGGAGACTGTAACTGTTTAGAGCGAAGCGGGCGCCAGCCCGCGAGCGATGCAGACGTACACGTACCAGTTGTCCTCCAAGAGACGGGGAGAAGCGCGTGGTACGACTACGTTGCATGGCGAGCCCGGTAGCGTCGGCTGCGCTCGGTGGCGTTCAGGTTCTTGACCACCGCATGGCCCTTCACGAGATGCGCCGCACGTCGCCCCACCTTCGGCTCGATCCGCGCGCCGAGCTCCGCGAGCGCTGCCAGGACAGCGGGGCTCTTCTGGACCCTCTGCCACGTCATGTGGACCGTCGCGCCGATCCGCTCGCGAACCTCGCTGACGGGGACTGCGGTGTCGGGCTTCATCGCTTTCACGTAGGCCAGGAGCTGCGCTCCGACGCCGTCGACAGCGACCGACGGCCGGTTGGTGCGGACGAGCCGCGTACTCGCCTGACTCCACGGGACGACCTGAATCCCAGTCAGCGCCCGCTTGACGCCCGCGACGATCTTGTCGGCCTCGGCCAGCCGCGCCCAGTGCGGAGCGCGCGCGAAGACGTCGCAGGGCTCGCAGGTGCCGTTCGCGCTGATCATCCGCCGAAGCCGGATGCGCCCGATGGCCTGAGCCACCTCTGCCGCGATCCTCGTCTCGCGGATCGCCTTCACATCGTCGGGCGGCGCGTTCAGCTCAGCGTCGTCCAGCTCGATGCCCTTCACGGCCATGAAGGTCGAGATGTCGTTCGACACCCTAGCCCACGGCAGGTTCAGGACGACGAGCGTGTCGTAGTCGCGCCAGTCGTTGCGACCGTCGATCTTGTTCCAGTGCGCGACGTCGAGGGCAGCGAAGCCCGCCTTGCTCCATGCGTTGTGGACCTTCTCCTCGGAGCCGAGATCGGTGACTACGAGGACGCGGCGCGCGTGAGCGCGCTCACCGTAGTGCGCCAGGATCGCGTCGAGCGTGCGCTCGATGATCGAAGCGCCGTCCTCCCCCATCATCGCCGTCTTGCCGGTGCCGCGCGTCCTCGCGACGTGGAGCGTCACCGAGCGGTAGTCCCGAACTGCGGGCATCTTCTTCACCTCGTAGGCGTCAGGCCGTCCCGTGTACACGTTATTGAGCGCCCCAGTGGCGTCGAAGATCACCTGTCCTGCGTCGGGAGGCAGCAGAAGCCGCGAGCCGATGACGGCCCGATACAGCTTCTTGCTCTCAGTCCAGCGGTAAGCCCCGAGGTGCCGTCGAAGCGCAGTCAGGCTCTCCTTGACCTGCAGCCGCGATCGAGGCTTCACGCTCTTCGCGTCCCGCACCTCGTTCCAGAGCGCGACGAGCGCAGCATCCGCCTCCTCGACGGAGAGCCCCGCTTTCGTGAGCAGCGCTTCGGCGCTCACGATGTGGTAGCCCTCCGCGACCTTGAGCAGCGCATGACGTGCGGACTCGATCACCTCGACCGCTCGAAGGTGCCGCTGCAAGATCCTCGGGTCGCGGATGAGCCCTTGGACTCGATGCAGGTCTTCAGGTTCGAGCCGCGCGACGTAGACCTGATCGAGCGCCTCGTCCACGATGGCGAGCCGCCGTTGGCCGCTGCGGAACTTCATCAGGACGTCGTACCGCTCAGGCTCTTCGACCAGCAGCTCATCGAGCGCCAGCTCGTAGCCTCGGTGGCAGACGACGAGCGTCGGGTAGTGCAGGAGCAGGCTCGGCGCTGGACGCGGCTTCACGTCGGAGTGATAGGCGAACGCAGCTCCCGGCCAGTTCGACCACGCGCGGATGTCCTTCGCGAACTCCTCCGCCTGCTCGATGGTTCGAACCACGATGAGGACGCCAGGATGTCGATCATCGTTGGGCAGCATCGAACACCACTGCTTCGCGCAGGTCGTCTTGCCTGCGCCCAGTTCGGCTGGAATCACTGGTCGAGGCAGTGACGGCTCCGCCGTCTGACGATTGAGCGTCTCCGCGATCTGCATCCACACCTGATCGAGAGCGGGCGAGCCGACGTTGCCGAACTCGGCCCACTTCGCGTGCATCGCTTCGAGGAACGACCTGGGCGAGATCATGCGAGAAGCCAGTGAACACGGAGAACCAGCTCCGTAAGTCCCGTGTCGATGTCGCGCGCTGGACGCGGCTGTCGCTGGGCGGCTTCCTCTGGGCTGAGCCGCTTGTTTCGATGCCCGACGCCGCCGTCATACGACCACATCAGGTTGACGTGGTCCCGATACCGCTGCAACCGCTCGCGACCGAGTGCCGAGGCGTCGTACTCTCGCTTCCGTGCGAGCGCTTTGTCTGTCGCCTCGTACCGTATGCGGCGTGCTCGACCCTTCCCGGTCGCGCTGTAGCGGCGCCACTGCGCGCGTCTGCGTTCGCGGCGAAGCCGCGCGATCTTCTCGGTGAGCCAGGCGAAGTAATCAGACAGAGGACGACGTTGGTTGCTCATGGGATCTCATCCGTTCTGGTGTGATGAACTGCCCGCCGCGCGATATGCGCGGGCTACTTCGAGAACGGAGGGACGAGCTGTCCGCGCGGGAAGGCATCGAGATCGCGAGTGGCGAAGCACCTCAGGATCGGTTGGACCGTGGTCCGCTTGGAACTGCGTGCTCCCGCTGCACCTTACGTCCTCATGGCAGTCGAAACGGGAGCACTCCACGGGGCGTGCTCGTTGTGCGTGACACTTCGACCCTACGTTCGGCGGATCTGCTCAGCGCGGACGTGCAGTTGTCTGACCTCTGCCTCGAGCTGCCTTGCTACCGCCGCGGTGCCATCCTCTCGGTCGGAAGTCGCATGCATCCTGATGTTGGATGATCGGACCTGCTGGTGTCGTGATCGTGGACTCTCCACGTTGCTTTGACTACTTCTCCACTACGTCCTCGCCCTTTCCGCCGTTCTCGTCTATGTCGAGCCCATCGAACGTGTTCTCAGATTCGTATCCATTCCGTGATGCAGCGTCCGCCGCCGCGAACCCCGTGAGCATCGCCTCCTTGATGGTGGCCTCCACATTTAATCCGATCTGCTTCCGCTCGAAGGTCGGATCACCTGGCTCCTCGCCTATATCTGCCACGGCCTGCTCGACGTGGGCGAGCGCCGCCTTCGTGAGGACCTCGCAGAACCTCGTGACCTCCTGCCGGATATACTGCGGACGGGTGATGAGCCGTACGGCCGTAGCCGCCCCGTCTTCGATACGCTCGTAGTGGACGATATAGCCCTGCTTCATCGCGTGCGCCACGACTTCCTGAAAGCCCTCGAGATCGAAGTCCTCGTTCATGGTGAGTCTCCTTTCGGTGTTTAACTTCCTCAGTGACTGGCCTATCCAGTCGATAACCCGGGATGGTAAAAAACTGCTGTCGCAGGCGGCGACTGCTGGTTGCGACTAAAGCGCCGTGGCCCGACAGCCGGACGCTGTCAGCAAAATGAATCAATGGCCGCTTCCAACCGACGGCCTTCTACTGTTCCCTCACCCTTAGGCGGGACGTGCGCGAAATTCCGCAAATGTTGTGATAGGTATCCATGTTGGCGGACACTTAGCGCGCGGTTTTTCTTGAAGGTGGTCAGTTTGACGTCGCTTGCGTGCGCCGCAGCAGCTTCCAGGACTCGCTGCCCGTCTCCGGGCTCTCCCCGAAGTACTGCGGTCAGATCAGTCGCGAATGTCGGGCCACCTCCCAGCCCGAGTTGGCGTCCGCATGTACGCCACAGGGCGTCGAGCACTGATGCCGGAATCTCGGACGCACCGTCAGATTCCATCTCCGCGAGAGCGCTGAACGCGTCTGGCTCACGGCGGGCCAGAGAAACGGCGAGGTGCGCAGGCAGGATGGCCCAGTACTCAGAGCTCTTGAACGAAAGCGGGCGCGCGATCGTTCGCCGAACAGCACGGCCGAGCGCTGCGAGCGCGGCGTCGACGGCGCTCGTATGGCGGTTCAGATATCGTTGGACATCGGTCTCCGCGCGTCGGCGTGCAGACTTGACAGCTAGGAGACGATCGGCCTTCCTCACGCCGACCGCGCTAGCCCAGCCGCTTCCGTCGTCGGTGCTCGTGAGGTCGCTATTCCACCCCGTAGTCGCGTACCATTGCGCCCGTGAGCTCGCGCGGTCCAGTTCGCGGTCGACCCACCAGCGCTCTCGGGCCTCTGCTGTAAGTAGATCGCTGTCCGGGCTGAAGCGCCGTGAACTCTTCAGCACGCGTGAAGCGCGCGGCCGCTGCCGCCACTCATTCCATCCGAGCCGTATGCACCGCGCCCACCGCCGAAGGTATCTATAGCTGGGCTCGCTGTGCTTCTCGAGCCGGTCCTTCCATCTCGGGTGTCGAACCTTGGACGCCCATCCGACGTCTATCGCGCCATCGTCGAATACGTCGACACGACCATGAACCTCGCGGTCCTTACGCCGTGCATCGCCGCGCCGCCCGATACCGTTTTGTGCGAGGAATTGGGCTTCCGCAGCGCGATACACGATCGGCTCGGTGCTGGTCTTGCCGCGACGGTCTCTGGTGTCGAGCCAGCGTCGGGTTGCGATCGGGACGGTGAGGGGACACGCGGAACGACTCGCCTCCGTGAGGCCCGGAAACGAGGCCTGCGCTCGGTGGCTACGGTCGATTTCGTCGTCGCGAGGAGAATTCGATGGACCACTTGGCTGCGTCGCTTGCACCGTCATAGTGCCTGCCCCCTTGGACGGCACGCCCTGGATTGCTCGCGAGGGAGGACCGTCAGGGACCGGCCACGTCGGGTCGCAACCCTACCTCCGCGAGTGGGCGACGAGGGTTGGTTGTGGCGCTACCCGGCGGACAAACGCCAGAGACA
>Ga0070706_100007223_pt1 | contig 10441 bp, 9 predicted proteins | sample KBSK5501metaG_FD_65476 | JGI IMG/M metagenome (GOLD analysis project Ga0070706, IMG submission 65476) | Corn, switchgrass and miscanthus rhizosphere microbial communities from Kellogg Biological Station, Michigan, USA - KBS K5-50-1 metaG | ecosystem: Host-associated > Plants > Roots >...
ATGAGCGAGGTTCCTGCAAGCACGCCTCAGTCCGATGTAATGAGCAAGGAGCTAAAGCGCCGGGGATTCCGTTTCGTTGGCACAACGATCTGCTATGCGTTCATGCAAGCTGTTGGAATGGTGAACGATCACCTCGTCACGTGTTTCCGCTACCGCGAGATTCACTGATGACGCGTTATGCGGCGTTTCTCCGGGGCGTCATGCCAAATAAACCCAAAATGCCCGAGCTGAAAGCAACATTCGAAGCCGCCGGCTTCAAGAACGTGAAAACACTTCTGGGGAGCGGCAACGTCGTGTTCGAAGCGGCGAAGACATCGGAAGCTTCGCTACAGAAAAAGGCGGAAGCCGCGATGGAGAAACGCCTGGGAAGAACATTTCTCACGATCGTGCGCTCTGTCGATACGTTGCGCGAAATTCTTGCGTCCGACCCGTATCGCGGATTTCCCCTCGAGCCCGGCTCAAAGAGAGTCGTGACATTTCTCAGGGAAGCGCCGACTTCGAAATTCAAACTGCCAATCACGATGGGCAGTGCGACCATCGTCTCGATGAGTGAAAGACAGATCTTCAGCGTGTACGTGCGGGGCGCCAGCAGCCCGGAGTTCATGGTGCTGATCGAGAAAACATTCGGCAAAGCCCTGACGACCCGCACGTGGGAGACGGTCACCAAAGCCGCGCGATAAGTCTGTGCAGTAAATTTTGCATCGCACCCAAGCCGGAGATACATGAGCGCGCCGATAAACCCGCCGGGCGACACACAAACTCCGCCAGAGGAGCCGCACCTCATCCGTCGCTTCACGCTGCTGCCAGCGACGGCGCTGAACATGACGAACATGATCGGCATCGGACCGTTCATCACGATCCCGCTGCTCATGACGGCACTCGGCGGTCCGCAAGCGATGCTCGGTTGGATCGTCGCGCTCGTGATCGTGATCTGCGATGGGATGGTATGGAGCGAGCTCGGCGCTGCGATGCCCGGATCCGGCGGATCGTTCCACTATCTGCGTGAAGCATTCGGGCGCGCGAAATTCGGGCGGCTGATGGGATTCCTGTTCGTATGGCAGTTCATACTGAGCGGGCCGCTCGAGATCGCATCCGGATACATCGGGTTCGCTCAGTACGCGAGCTACATATGGAAGGGACTGACTCGCGCCGATGTGATCGTGCTCGTAACGATCGTCGGGCTGATCAACATCGTGCTGCTCTACCGGCGGATTCAGTCGATCGTCAAGATCACCATCTCGCTCTGGGCAGGCACGCTGATCACGGTCGTTGCGGTGATCGCCACTGGCGCGATGCACTTCAATCCGCACATCGCTTTTGATTTTCCACCCGGCGCGTTCAACTTCTCGCTCGGTTTCTTCATGGGACTGGGTGCAGCGTCACGTATTGGGATCTACGACTACCTGGGCTACTACAACGTCTGCTACATCGGCGACGAGGTGCGCGATCCAGGGCGCGTCATTCCGCGCTCGATAATTATCAGTACAGCGGCCGTGGCGGTTATCTACATCGGCATCAACCTGTCGATCATCGGCGTGGTGCCATGGCGTGACTTCGTGCCGGCCGCGGCTCATCCGGAATCGAACTTCATCGTCTCGGTCTTCATGGAGAGGATCTACGGTGCGCGCATCGCGACGATCTTCACGCTCCTCGTATTGTGGACCGCGTTCGGATCAGTATTCGCGTTGCTGCTGGGATATTCGCGCATTCCTTTCGCAGCAGCGCAAAGCGGCTACTTTTTCCGTGCATTTGCCCGACTGCATCCGACAAAGGATTTTCCGTACGTCTCTTTGCTTGTGCTCGGTGCAATCTCCATCGTCGCGGGATTCTTCTCGCTGGGCACGGTGATCGATGCTCTCATCGTCACTCGTATCCTCGTGCAGTTCATGGGACAGGTAGTTGGCCTGATGCTGATGCGCCGCAACGCCCCGAACATGCCGCGTCCGTATCGCATGTGGCTCTATCCAGTCCCGGCGCTCATTGCACTTGCGGGATGGATCTTCGTGTTCGCCACAACGCAGGTGCGAGTGATTCTATTCGGCGTCGGAGTCCTCGCGCTGGGTTTCGTTGCGTTCCTGCTCTGGTCGTGGAGGACCAGGCGTTGGCCATATGGATTAGAGGAGGCGGTGTCGTGAAGCAAATCTCGCGGTGGGCAGCGTTGCTCCTTCTTCTCTTCGTCGCAGATGCGGCATCAGCGCAAGAGAAGCAGATGCTCCACAATGGCTGGCTTCTCAACTCATCGGGAACGGTGGGCAAGGACGGTGCGACGATCTCTTCGTCCACCTACGGCCCAACAGGTTGGCATCGTGTGACCGTGCCTTCAACGGTAGTCGGCTCGCTAGTCGAAAACGGTGTGTATCGCGACCCGTTCTTCGGAATGAATATGCGAACGCTGCCAGGAATGACTTACAAGATCGGCGCTAGCTTTACACACACGCCGATGGAGCCGAGCAGTCCGTTCGCTGTGCCGTGGTGGTATCGCACGACTTTCAGCGTACCCGCGACGATGCAAGGCAAGCGCATCACTCTGAACTTCGACGGTATCAACTACAGAGCGAACATCTGGCTGAACGGCAAGCGAATCGCCGATTCAAGCGCGGTCGCCGGAACGTACCGGCGTTATGAGCTCGATGTCACGGACGCAGTGAAGCGTACGGGACGCAACGTACTTGCAATAGAGGTCTTTGCGCCGACACCGGCCGATCTGCAGACGACGTGGGTCGACTGGGTTCCGTCGCCGCCAGACAAGAATATGGGGCTGTGGCAGCCGGTGTATCTAAGCGCAAGCGGCGATGTGGTGGTGCGATATCCGGTAGTTGTGAGTCGTGTCGATACAGCCACACTGAAAAGTGCAGCACTTACGGTCGCGACAGAGATCCGAAACCGCGCATCGCACCCAGTGACTGGAACACTTCGCGGCCGGATCGGAGCAGTTGCGTTCAGCCAGTCCGTCACGCTTCCGCCAAACGACAGCGCGCTGGTGCGCTTCACGCCGGACAGTTTCCCGCAGCTCCACATCGCAAACCCGCGACTGTGGTGGCCCACCGAAATGGGCAATCCCGAACTGTATGATCTGACTCTCGAGTTTGTAACCGGCACTCGCGTGTCCGATAGCCAACACATGCGCTTCGGCATTCGAGAAATCACATCCGAGTCGACGCCGAAAGGTGGACGTCTCTTTCGCGTGAATGGCCGACGAATTCTGATTCGAGGCGGAGGCTGGTCGCCGGACCTGTTCTACCGCGTACAACCCGAAAGGCAGGAAGCGCAGCTCCGCTACGCGCTCGACATCCATCTCAACACCATTCGTCTCGAAGGCAATTACGAGGACGATCATTTCATGCAATTGACGGACAGCCTCGGCCTGCTCGTCATGACCGGATGGGTATGCTGCAGCGCGTGGGAAGAATGGAAAAAGTGGGGGCCCGAGCAGCATGCTATCGCGCAGGCGTCGTTGCGCGATCAGATCCGACGTATGCGCGGTCATCCGAGTGCGCTCGTCTGGCTGAACGGCAGCGACATGCCGCCGCCAGCAAATGTCGAGAAAATGTATCTCGCGGTAGAGGAGCGGGAGTTATGGCCGAATCCGACAATATCTTCGGCTAGCGCAACGCGCGCGGAATTTTCTGGCGAGAGTGGTGTGAAGATGACGGGCCCGTACGATTGGGTTCCGCCGTCGTACTGGCTGCAGGATAACACGAATGGTGGCGCGTGGGCATACAACACGGAGACCAGTCCCGGTGCGGCTGTACCGCCCATCGAGTCCATGCGGAAGATGATTCCAGCGCAAGACATCACGCTGCCAACCGATAGCGTGTGGAACTTTCACGCTGCCGGTGGACAGTTCGCACATCTGCTCGAACGATTCAACACCGCGATGGCGACGCGCTTCGGTGCGCCGACCAGCATCGAAGACTATACATCCCTGTCTCAACTCATGACGTACGAGGGTGAGCGGGCGATGTTCGAAGCGTATCGCCGGAACGCGTTCGTATCGACAGGCGTGATTCAGTGGATGTTCAACAATGCGTGGCCTTCCATCTACTGGCACCTGTTCGATTGGTACCTGTTGCCGGCGGGAGGCTACTTCGGCGCAAAGAAGGCCAACGAGCCAGTGCACGTGCTCTTCTCGTATGACGACAGGTCGGTCGCTGTCGTGAACAACTCGAAGAGTCGAGCGCCGCTACGCGGTGTGCATTTGCAGGCGCGAATTCTCGGAATCGACGGCGTGCAGAAGTTCGTGCGAGATACCGTGCTCGACATTCCGCGCGATAGCAGCATGCGAGTCTTCAATCTTCCTGAGTCGACTGGTCTTGCGACCGGCAAGGCGTACTTCGTGGACCTGCGCCTGACTGGTGCCGACAAACTTCCGCTCAGCACCAATCTTTACTGGTTGTCGACACAGCCAGACGTACTGGCTGATACGTCGACGTGGTACATGACGCCGGTAAAGAGCTACGCGGATTACACGGCGCTCAGGAACATGCCGGCGGCAACCGTGAAAGCCACTGCGCGATTCAGCCAGCTTGCCGGTCGCGGAACGGCACGTGTCACGCTGACAAATCCCGGGCGTTCCATTGCGTTCTTCATGCGGCTCCAGGTGACAGGCCGTGGAGATGAGGAAGCAGTGCCCGTACTCTGGGAAGACAATTACCTGTCACTCCTTCCCGGGGAAACGCGCGTGGTCACGGCTACGTACCGCGTGCGCGACCTCGGCGGCACTCCTCCGCGCGTAGTCGTCAGCGGGCGGAATGTGGCCAGGATCGTTGCGCGTTCAGGACCGTAGTACATTTCCCACATACTCCATTCCGAGCCCAACCGATGACCCGATTTTCCAGCATCCTCGAGACGATCGGTAACACACCTGTCGTCAGAATCAACAAGCTCGCACCCGAAGGCATCGACCTCTATGTAAAGATCGAAGCCTTCAACCCACTCGGCTCCGTGAAGGATCGACTCGCGCTGGGCGTGATCGAAGACGCTGAGAAGAGTGGGAAGCTCAAGCCCGGTCAAACAGTGATCGAAGCAACGAGCGGCAATACCGGTATCGGGCTCGCAATGGTGTGTGCAGCGAAAGGGTATCCGCTTGTTGTGACGATGGCCGAATCGTTCAGCGTTGAACGGCGACGTCTCATGCGGTTCCTTGGCGCCAAAGTCGTGCTTACCCCACCGCCACTGGGTGCTACGGGTATGGTAAAAATGGCGATCGAGCTTGCAGAGAAGAACGGATGGTACCTCACTCGCCAGTTCGAGAATGAAGCGAACGCGGATTTCCATTCGCGTACGACGGCGAAAGAAATTGTCGCTGATTTCGCAGGAGGGCGACTGGATTACTGGGTCACCGGTTTCGGAACGGGCGGTACGCTCAAAGGTGTGGCGCGAGTGCTTGCGAAGGAGCGACCGGAAACGAAAGTCATTCTCGCAGAGCCGGCTGACGCTGCGATGGTTACGAGTGGTGCGAAGCAGGAGCGCAACAACGACGGCACGCCGGCGTCGCGGCATCCATCATGGAAGCCGCATCCGATTCAGGGTTGGAGCCCGGACTTCATTCCGAAGCTCACAGGTGACGCTCTCGAGGCGGGCTACGTCGATCGCGTGGTCACGATTGCCGGACCGGATGCCATGCGAGCGAGTCGCGAGCTCGCGCAGAAGGAAGGCATCTTCGTTGGCACATCATCAGGCGCGTCGTTCGCCGCTGCGCTCGAGGTTGCGAAGGGTGCCGAGAAAGGCTCGACGATACTCTGCATGCTGCCGGACACCGGCGAGCGCTATCTCAGCACGCCTCTCTTCGCAGACATATTGCCTGATATGAATGATGAGGAGCGCGCGATCTTCGAGACGACGTCGGCGTTTGCGGCGATAGCCGCTGCACCGCCGCCGGCTCCGCCAAAATAGTCGCGTCGAATTATTAGTAGCAAGAAGATACTATAGGTCGGCCCAAGGGCCGACCTAGCTTTTTTCTCCCGGCGGGCGATAAGTAATCGCCGAGGCTTTCCGGAGTGCTGCGAGGGTTTCCTCGACAGTCAGCAGCACAGTCGTGTCCAGGGAAGTCATTGCTCCGCCCGCGCCGATCGCGAGTGCTGTGGCGGCCATCGAGACGTTGTCCGGAGCCTCCCACATGGTGTATCCGTCGTGCTCGCCGAACGCATACCAGAAACCATGCAGTTTTCCGCCAACCGCTTCGATGTACTGCTTCGCGGCCGCGCGGCGATCCTCGGGATTCTTGATGAGCTTCGCCCATGTCGCAGGCGTGTAGCTGAACCTGGTGAGATACATCGGCATCGTCTTCCTCCTTTGTCTCGCCCGCAGGCATTCAAAGTGTAAGCTGAGCTGTCCCTGAGCATGTGCCTTCCACATCTGTCCCGCAAGACGCCCATACAACTGGCTTCGAGCAGGCTACTATAAAGAATGGACGAAAGAATGGACGACGACGATCTCGATTTTGACGAGGAGTTTCCGCTTGGCGATGGGACGTCGGCGAACTCAGCAGATGTAGTATGCCCGTACTGCGGCGAGTCCGTCGAGATCAGTGTGGATCCTGGCGGCGGAAGCTTTCAGCAGTACGTCGAGGATTGCGAAGTGTGCTGTAATCCGTGGCAGGTGAGCGTGCGCTTTATCGATGGCGCGGTCGCAGTAGAGGTGATGCCGCTCGATCAGTGATGACTCAGGATCCGACCCTCAGTCGCGGAAAGATCGCCAAAAGTGAATTAGTGGCCGGTGAGTATGCGACCACTGCGCAATGAGTCGAGTCGTGCGCGTTGCGAGGGGGTCAAAATCGATAGCAGCTCGTTATCGATCGAATCGGAGATCGCATCCAGGTGTGCAGTGGTTTGCTGCATCACCGCTTCAGAGCGTGGTTCCCTTTGATTCGTGATTGAATCCGCTCGTACTTGCTGAGCAGGGGTAAGGAGTAGCTGATCCAGGACACTAGCCGTGGGGAATGCCAATACTGCTTGCCGGGATCTGAGATGCGGCTCATAGCGCTTATCGAGTGCTATACCCGCGATCAAACCAGCGATGAACGTCACCGCGAGCAACACTATCCCCATGATTCGCGACCGCAGTCTTGTGCTCATAGTTGATATCCCTGAATGTCAGCATTCAATGCGGTATTAGCCAGCATTACGATTCGCTAATCCTTCATTGATTCCGGGCAATTAACCCAACTGAGCGTGCCTTAAGCATCGAGATTTCGGCTTAGCCCCGAGGATAATAACCGTACCAGAAATGCAGTCGATAAGCGGTTCAAAAGGTGCCCTGGTAGGGGTATCAAGGAGAATCATGGGAAATGAAACACCTCGAATACTCGAACGCAGAACAGCCATTGAATTACGCTTGGTCAGACTTTGCCGCTACATGAGTGAAGCGGAGTTTTGCGAGCTGGTCGATACAGTTGTCGAAGCACAAAAGCGACGCACGACACCACGCTTCATACGTAGCCCGGCTGATGTGAGATTAGGTCTTACTTGAGCACGGATTCTTGTCGGCGCTTACGGACCGGGTAGCTGCGCCCCAGTTGTCGAGTGCTCGTGATCCAGGTTACATCAGCTTTCGTTGCGCTGTGTGAGGGGCACCGCCGGCTCCAGTACTTCGCGAATCTTGTGCGCGAGCTCAATCGGATTGAACGGCTTCTGGAGAAATGCCACTCTCGATTCCTGAATCCCTTCTCTGGGCAAGATTTCGTCCGTGTAGCCAGACATGAACAACACAGACAGCTCTGGGCGCGACGTTGCCAGAAGTTGCTCGGCAAGCTGTCGACCGTTCATTTTCGGCATCACGAGATCGGTCACGAGGATTTGAATGTCACCTGCGTATTCCCGGGCGATTCGTACTGCGTCGGCCCCGTCCCGCGCAGACAATACCGTGTAGCCACTCGATTCGAGAACACGCCTGAGCAGCGTACGCACCGTTTCCTCGTCCTCAACGAGCAGAACCGTCTCAATACCGATTGGCATTTTCACGTCTCGCGGTGATCGAGCGACCTCAGCGGACTCCGTGATGCGCGGCACATAAATCCGGAATTTCGATCCGCATCCCATTTCACTCTCGACCTCGATGTGTCCGCCCGACTGTTTTACGAAACCGTAAACCATGGCGAGCCCGAGCCCGGTCCCTTTTCCCCGCTCTTTGGTCGTGAAGAATGGATCGAAAATCCGCGCTATAGTGGCCTTGTCCATGCCAGAACCCGAATCGCTCACGGTTATCATGACGTATGAGCCGGGCCGGACATCCTGCAATCGCGCCGTGTATTCCGCGGTAAGCTCCGTGTTGTGAGTTTCGAGCGTGAGCCGGCCGCCACTGGGCATGGCGTCGCGCGCATTGATCGCGAGGTTAATGATGGCTTGTTCGAATTGGCCTGGATCCACCTTCACAAAACCGAGCGCTCGCTCTGAACGAACGGCCAATTCGACGTCTTCGGCGATCAGTCGTCGCAGCAGCTTTTTCAGCTCTTTCAACAATGTGTTGAGGTTCACAACCTGCGGCTGAAGCACCTGGTTGCGACTGAAAGCCAGCAACTGTCGGGTAAGACCCGCACCGCGGTCGCCGGCGAATCGAATCTCCGTCACCAGCTCACGGTTTGGATCATCCGCGCTGAGGTTCTGGAGAATCATGTCGCTGTAGCTATTGATGACGGTAAGCAGGTTATTGAAATCGTGAGCTACGCCACCGGCCAGCCGTCCGACGGCTTCCATCTTTTGCGCCTGGCGAAACTGATCCATGAGCCGCTTCATCTCGGTGATGTCGCTGGAGATTCCGACGAGGCCGATCACCTGACCGTTCGCGTCGCGATACACTCCCTTAGTCGCGAGCCACGTCTTGGTCACTCCTTCCATCGAGAGCTCTTCTTCGAACGTCTGCGATTCTCCGGACTCCATTACGCGTCGGTCGTGCTCCATCACTGGGCCCGCAGCCTCGGTGCCGAACAACTCCCGGTCATCCTTGCCGAGTACCTCCTCTTCACTCATGCCGATCGATTGCATGCCCGCAGCATTGATCATGAGATATCGCCCGGCGAGGTCCTTTACAAAAATCGCGTCGGAGGTTCCGTCGACAATTGCCTTCAGGAGTGCGTGACTTTCCGAAAGAGCGCGTTCAGTCTCCTTGCGTTCCGTAATATCCTGGACCACGCCGAACCCACGAACTGGTCGTCCTGATTCATCGAAGGTGGTGTTTCCAACGCTATGAATCGTGCGTATTTCACCGTTGGGACGAACCACGCGATACTCAGCGTCATAACGCCCTTCACCTCGTTTCGCGCGGGCCGACGCCTCCGCCTGAATCTGCCGATCTTCGGGGTGAATCACGTCGCGAAACTGCGCCGCCGTTGCGCGTCGCTCGCCGGGGTCCATACCGAGAATGCGGTAGGTCTCATCTGACCAGGTGATGCGATCTGCCTCGAGGTCGTTTTCCCAATAGCCGACGTGAGCGATTTCCTCGGCCTCGGCAAGCTTGGTCAGGCTCTCGCTCAAGCGGCGGAGCGTTTTTTCGCGCTCGACCTCGGCCTGCTTCGCGTCGGTGACATCGCGGCAAAATGCGAGGATGTGTGGCTTCCCATGATACTGAACGCGCTCACACCAGGTCTCTCTCCAGCGCCAGTCTCCGGCAGCAGTGGAAATGCGCCATGTGAAGATCTCGTGCGAGCCAGCGAGGACCTGCGCCCACCACCGCCGACCATTCTCGAGGTCGTCCGGATGCATGCGCTCGAACACTGAATTCGGAGTTCGGCCCAGCAGGATTTCGGCGGCGGAGCTCGCGTAGACGATCCGGCCGTCGAGGTCGAGCACGCCGATTAGGTCGCGAGAGGTCTCCGTCAGGAGCCGAAGGAGCTCGTCCTTCTCGCGCAGCCCATCTGGGGTCAAGTCGTGTTCCTGTTCGGACATGTAGACTCCCGAGGGGACAATGCCTTAATGGCGGCACTGCGATGTGCAGCACTGCAAGTTGCGTCCCAAGCTACTATTAGCCTCTTACATGACTTTGAACTCTCCTGAAGTAACGCCACGAGCGCGTAACCGGATTGTAATAATTGGAGCCGGTGCAGCGGGATCGATGGCCGCGATCTTTTCCGCGAAGGGCGGAGCAGAGACGATTCTGCTCGAGCGCACTCGAGATGGCGGCAAGAAGATTCTCATAAGCGGTGGTGGACGATGCAACGTGCTGCCGATGCGCGTCGATGAATCACGGTTCGTTACTGATTCATCACCGAACTCGATGCGGAAGATGCTGCGCTCATGGCCGCTCACGGAGCAGATCGCATTCTTTGAAAACGATCTGGGCATTCCACTCGCTGAAGAGCCGGAATCACTGAAGCTCTTTCCTGTGTCGAACAAAGCGCGAGATGTGCGAGATGGGCTGCTCGATTACGCGAGACGCGCAGGCGCGACTGTCTATAACGAAAGCGTCGTGACAGGGTTTGCGCCGGAGAACGGCGGGTGGCGAGTCG
>Ga0070706_100007224_pt1 | contig 10437 bp, 10 predicted proteins | sample KBSK5501metaG_FD_65476 | JGI IMG/M metagenome (GOLD analysis project Ga0070706, IMG submission 65476) | Corn, switchgrass and miscanthus rhizosphere microbial communities from Kellogg Biological Station, Michigan, USA - KBS K5-50-1 metaG | ecosystem: Host-associated > Plants > Roots >...
CGGTGTGACCATGTCGGCGACCGCCGACGACGGCGCCCCGGACAAGACGCCACCACGCGCGTGGCTCAACCACGCCTACCTGCTGGCCGTGCAGCAGGGGGGCGGGATCCCCGTCCTCTTACCTTCGCACCTCGACGGCCGCGCGCTCGACGCGCTCTGGTCGCGCCTCGACGGCGTCCTGCTCACCGGAGGCGGTGACATCGCTCCCGCGTGCTTCACCGAGGATCCGCCGCACCCGACCGTGGATGGGGTGTCGACGGCGCGCGACCGGCTCGAGATCGAAGTCACCGAGCGCGCGCTTCACGACGGACGGCCGCTGCTCGCGATCTGCCGCGGCATCCAGGTGCTGAACGTGGCGCTGGGCGGCTCCCTCTACCAGGACATCGCGAGCGAGACAGGCAGCACTCTCGTCCACAGTCAACCCGACCCGCGCGATCACGCCACGCACCCCGTCAAGGTGATGGGCGAGGGCACACGACTCGGCGCGACGCTCGGAGCGCCGGAGGTCGACGTGAACAGCTTTCACCATCAGGCGATCAAGCGGGTGGGACGGGGGCTGCGTGAGGTCGCCTGGGCCCCGGACGACGTCATCGAGGGGGTCGAGCTGCCGGACGCGCGCGCTCTCGTCCTCGGCGTGCAGTGGCATCCCGAAGAGCTCGTCGGTCACGACGCCGCGGCGCGCAACCTCTTCCGTGCTCTCGTCACCGCCGCCGAATCACACCCACGCTGACGATACGCGTCCTCGCGCTCGTCGCCCTGCTCGCGGTGCTGGCCGGGTGCCGCACCGCCGTCCCCGCGGTCTCCTGGCAGTCGTCCGTGGGGCGCGAGCATCCCCTTGTCGGAAAGATCTGGGACGTCGCGGCGGGCCGCTTCGTCGACGAGACCACGCTGGTCCGGCGGATCGCACAGGCGCGCTATGCGCTGCTCGGAGAAAAGCACGATAACCCCGATCACCATACGCTCCAGGCGCGCCTGCTCCGCGCTCTCACCGCCGGCGGTCGCCGTCCGGCCGTCGCCTTCGAGATGCTCACGCCGGCGCAGGCGGCGCCGCTCGCCCGTCACCTCGCCGCGCGGCCCCGCGACGCCGCGGGCATCGGCGCGGCCGTGGCCTGGGGCGCGTCGGGCTGGCCCGAGTGGTCGATGTACGAGCCGATCGCCGAGGCCGCGCTGGCGGCCGGCCTGCCGATCGTCGTCGCGAACCTCGATACCGAGCGGGTCCGGGCGGCAAGCCGGCAGGGCGTAAGAGCGCTCGACGCCGCGCTCGTCCAGCGTCACGGCCTCGATACGACCCTCCCCGAGAGCGTGCGACTCTCCATGGTCGAGGAGATCCGCGACGCGCACTGCGGGCATGCTCTCGACAACGTCGTCGACGCGATGCTCGTCGTGCAGCGCGCGCGAGACGCGCAGATGGCGGACGCGCTTGCGACCGCGCCGGGAACGGGCGGCGCCGTCCTGATCGCCGGCGCCGGCCACGTGAGAAACGATCGCGGAGTGCCCGCCTATCTGCGGCGGATCGCTCCCACGGCGCGAATCACGAGCATCGCGTTCCTGGAGGTCGACCCGAAACGTACAGACCCTGAGAGCTATGGCGCGCGCTTCGGCGACCGGCTGCCCTTCGACTACGTCTGGTTCACCCCGGCGGTCGACGACGAGGACCCGTGCGAGAAGTTCCGGAAGTCCCTCGAGCGCCTACGCCGCTGACTCGTAAGTCCGCGGACGCGAGCGAGCGCCAGCTCGCTCGAGACGCGAACCAGGGGGGCTTGGGGGGTGCGTCCCGCACCCCCCATCTACATAGTCGGGCTGGAGAAGTCGCCGCCGAGGATGACGAGACCCCAGGGCGCGCCCTGCGCGTCCCAGCTGAAGCCGATGTGGGCGGCGAGCGCGTGCTGATCGCGGAAGAGACGCTGGATGGGATAGCGATCGTAGATTCCGTTGGCGCCGGCCAGCGCGTGAAGCGTGTCGACGGCCTCGGTGCAGAGCGCCATCGCGTAGGCCACGTTCCGCTTGAACCGGAGCTTCTCCTCGATCGTCGGCACGCGGCCGTCCTTGGCGATGCGCTCGGCTTCGAAGCAGTCGGTGCGAATGACGAGCCGGGCCGCGTCAACCTTCACGCCCGCCTCGGCGACTCTGAGCTGCACCGCCTGGAAGTCGCGCATGCGCATGGCGGTATAGGTCGTGCTGCGCTCCTCGATGGCCTCGATCGTCAGCTCGAGCGCGGCCTGCGCGTTGCCGACACCCGCGCCGGCCAGGCAGTGCGACCCGAGTGCGGCGAGGGGCACGCGGTAGAGCGGATTGGGATTGACTCGCGCCCCCGGGAACTCGCTGCCGCCGCGCGCCAAGTACATCGAGAGGGCCCGGTGCTCGGGGACGAAGACCTCGGTCGCGCGCACGGACTTGGATCCGGTGCTCCGCATGCCGAGCGTGTGCCAGTCGTCGACGATCTCGTAGTCGGACTTCGGCACGAGACACATGCGATGATCGACCACGCGCTCGCCGTCGCGCACCATCACGGCCAGCATGTTCCAGTCGCCGTGATCGACGCCGCTCGAGAAGTTCCAGAAGCCGCTGATCAGGAAGCCGCCGTCCACCCGTCGCCCACGCCCCTGCGGATACGCGATCCCGGAAGGGATCACGACGTCGGGGTTCGGCCCCCAGACGTCTTCCTGGGCCCGCTCGTCATAGAGCGCGAGCATCCAGTGATGCACGCCCAGGTTGGCGACGTTCCATCCCGTCGACCCGCACCCACGCGAGATCTCCGCGGGAACGTCGAACAGCGCCACGAACGGCAGCTCCATGCCGCCCCACCGCAGGGGCTGGTGGAAGCGCAGCAGCCCCGTCCGGTGGAGGTCGTCGAGCGTCTCCTTCTGCATCTGCCGCCCGACCTCGGCGGTCTCCGCGCGCTCGCGAAGCACGGGCACGAGCGCGCGGGCCCGACGCATCGCCTCGTCGTAGTCGACGCCGGCGAAGCCGCGGGCTTCCGTCACGCCCGCATCCCGGCGGCCTGCGGCATCTTCGAGTAGTTCTCGCCACCCCAGTCCGTGACGTCCTTCATCCCGAAGAAGTTCAGCTCGATGGTGAGTCCGTTCGGGTCCTTGATGAAGATCTGGTAGAGATCGAACTCGGGCAGGGAGCGAGGTTGGAACTCGATGCCGCGCTCCTTGAAGCGGCGGATGAAGCCGCCGGGCTCGCTGGCCAGGAAGGCGATGTGGTCGACGACACCGGCGTGGTCGGTGACCGCGCCCTTGGGGGTCCCGAGGTAATACATGTCGGCGTTGTCGATGCCGTCCGGCCCCATGTGGACCTGGATCTTGCCGTTCACCCCGAGCCAGTAGCCCGGGAACGGGAAGGTCGGACGCTGCATCACCTCGAAGCCGAGCACGTCGCAGTAGAAATTCTTCGTTTCCTCGAGATTGTTGGCCCGGACGAAGTAGTGATTGAGCTCTGTCAGCGGCATGGCCGTCCTCCTCCTGGTGGTGGGCGATAGTATATGCTCAGCCGCGCTCACAGGAGGAGGACCCCATGGACCCCAATGCCAAGAAAACCACCCTCCGGATGATTCCCTACGGCCTGTTCGTGCTCACCGCTGCGCACCCCGACGGTCGCGTCGCCGCGGCGACGATCAACTGGGTGACCCAAGCCTCGTTCGAGCCGCCGCTCGTGGCGATCGGCGTCAAGGCCGATTCTCACGGACACGCCCTCATCAAGGACACGAAAGCCTTCGCGCTGAACGTCCTCGGCAAGGGGCAACAGGCCCTGGCCTTCACGTTCTTCAAGCCGGCCGAGCGGCAGGGCCAGACGATCTCCGGCGAACCCTTCCGTGCGGGCACGACGGGCGCGCCGATCCTCACGAATGCGCCGGCGTACATCGAATGCACGCTCGAGTCGACCGTCGAGATCGGTGATCATTCCGTCTTCGTGGGGAAGGTCGTCGACGTCGGGCTCAGCAAGCCGCTCGAGGGGCGGTTCGAGGACGCCACGCTGTGGCTGAAGGAGCTGGGCGACAAGGTGTACTACGGAGGGTGATCCCTCAGCGTCTGTCGAGCCGGGCAGGGCGGCGGTTGGAGATACGATTCGGCAAGGCACACCACTCTACCTGTGGTGACCGTGGCGTCTCAGAATGGGTTTTCACCGGTACGCTGAATGGTCAGCGCATCGAAGTGAGCGGATGCGACATCTTCACGTTCCGCGGTGGCAAGATCGCCGTCAAGAGCGCTTTCCGTAACAATCGAACGACCACGTAATAGGAACGTTGCGCAATAGCTCGCCGAACAAGCGCATGCAGCCGACGGCGAGCAGCGCGCTCGGCAGCGCGCTCGCCGTAGCTGATGCGCAACGTTCGCCGCCTGTATCTGAAGCGATACGGTAAAGCTGTCGCGACCGAAGACGTGCACCGGGCGTCTGCCGACCAAACGATCCAGAGACGAGATCCTCCGCCGCAGAATTGCTCGCGTCGCCGAGGTGATCGGCTGCGCCAGGCGAGCCACGCGAAATTTTGCTTGACACGTTCGCGGAGCGGCATTCGTCGCATGTCCGGGGCCTGCGGAAATTCCGGTGTCAGCGACACGCAGAGACGCGCGAGGACAATCTGATGGCCCTCATGTCGAAAAATGATGGATCGGTGGCTCGTCGTGCGTCCAACGGCCTCGGAGATGGGCCCGAAATCCAGGTGTAGAGTCGCCCCATCAGCAAGGGGGGCTTCACTCATGGAGATCGGCCCGCTCCACACCGTCGCAACGCCGGAACGCATTTCCCAGATCGACCAGCTCGGCAATCAGATCGCCGAACTGTCGGCACACCTCGAAGCCGCCACCGCCCGCCTGCTCGACCTCATCCGCGAGTTCGACGCGCGCGCCGGCTGGAACAACGGCTTCCGCTCGTGCGCGCACTGGCTGGCCTGGCGCGCTTCGATGGACATCGGCGCCGCGCGCGAGCGTGTCCGCGCGGCCCGTGCGCTCGGCACGCTGCCGAGGCTCGCTGAGGCGTTTGCTCGCGGCGAGCTCTCGTACGCCAAAGTCCGCGCGCTGACCCGCGTGGCCACACCCGAGACCGAGGAGCGGCTACTGGCGGTGGGCCGGGCCGGCAGTGCCGACCAGGTCGAGCGGATTGTCCGCGGCTGGCGCCGGGTCGACCAGATCGCCGAGGCGCGTGAGACGACGCGCCGGCACAAGAGCCGTGCCCTGTACGTGTATCAAGACGAAGACGGCATGGTCGTCATCCGCGGGCGGCTGACGCCCGAGGCGGGCGCTGTGCTTATTCAGGCGCTGGCAGCGGCGCGCGAGACGCTGTATCAGCAGGGTCGCGGCACGGAAGACGTTCCCGCGGAAACGCCGTCGATGGCCCAGCAGCAGGCGGACGCGCTCGGCCTGCTCGCCGAGTCCGCGCTCCACCACGACATCGATCCCGGAGCTCCAGGCGACCGATACCAGGTCATCGTCCACGTCGACGCCCCCGTGTTGACGGATGCCGATGCACCCGGCCAGTCCGTCCTCGAGGGCGGCACGCACGTTTCCTCGGAGACGTCTCGCCGCCTGGCGTGCGACGCGAGTCGGGTGGTAATGCAGCACGATGCGGACGGGCGGATCATCGAAGTCGGCGCCCGGACGCGCACGATTCCGCCCGCGCTACGCCGCGCCCTCCACCACCGCAACCGCGGCTGTCGCTTCCCGGGCTGTGAAGTCCAGTTCGGTCAGGGCCATCACATCCGCCACTGGGCCCACGGCGGGCCGACGACGCTCTCGAACCTCGCGATGCTGTGTCGGCGCCATCACCGCGCTGTGCACGAAGAGGGATATCAGGTGGATCGACTGTCAGACGGCGCGCTGCGGTTTCGGAGACCGGATGGACGACTTCTACCCGACGTCCCACCTCCGCCCGCAATCCCCGAAAATCCCGTTCAGACGCTCCGAATCAGGAACGCCGCCGCCGGGCTTCGCCTGGACGGGCGGACACTGTGCCCGACCTCGCCCTCGGAGCGTCTCGATGTGGGTTACGCGATCGACGTCTTGCACCCGCCGGCGCTGACACCGCTCGTGATCTAAGCGGTCAGAGCAGCTCCCACCGCGAGGGGGCGTTCGTCTCGACATTTTCGCGGACGCGGCCGTCGCGGGCGAGTTTTCTCAGGTGTGACTCCACGGACATCGCCGCCACCTTGTGGAGCTTCGGGGAGACGTCGGCGTAGATCCGGCTCACCATGTCGGGAATGGTCTTGAGCCCGTCGCCGAGCGCCTCGAGGATCTGCCGCTCGCGTGCGAGCCGGTGGTCGATGTACTCCTGGATCTTTCCGGGGCCGTCCTCGATCACCGGGCCGTGGGCGGAATAGATGCGACGGATGTCGAGCCCTTGCAGCCGGCGGAGCGAGGCCATGTAGTCGGCGAGGTCGCCGTCGCCGGCCGGGATGACGCTCGTGGACCCGCTGAGGATGACGTCGCCGCTGAACAGCGCCTTCTCCTCGACGAGGTAGTAGCACAGGTGATCGGACGCGTGGCCGGGCGTGTGGATCGGCACGAGCGTCACGCCGTCGCCCTCGATCGTCTGGCCGTCGCGGAGATCCTCGATCCCTTCCGGCAGCCCGGCGTCGCGATGGATCATCTTGGCGACGGGCAACCCGGCGTAACGCTCGCGGAGATGCGGGACGCCCCCGAGATGGTCCACGTGGCGATGGGTGAGGAGCACGCGCGCGGGGCGATCGACGCCGCGGCTCTTGAGATAGCCGTCGAGGAGCGCGGGATAGTCTTCGATGCCGGCGCCCGTGTCGATGAGGATTGGATGACGCCGGCCGACGAGATACGTGTTCGTCCCCGATCCCGTCATCATGCCGGGGTTGAGCCCGAGCACGCGCCCCACGAGATCGCTCGGCGTGGCGGTCTTCGGAAAGTCGGGATCGATCCAGGTCACTGACTCACCTCCGTGCTCGAGTCACACTCCAAGATAGCGGTGTTGCACGTCTTCGTGCGACGCCAATTCAGTGGACGAGCCCGTCCACACGATGCGTCCCTTCTCGAGGATGTAGTGGGTGTCGGCCAGGCGCGTGAGCGCGCGTACGTTCTTGTCGATGACCAGGATCGACTGGCCCGCGGCCTTGACGCGCTCGAGGCAGCGCCAGATCTCGGCGCGAACGAGCGGGGCGAGCCCTTCCGTGGCCTCGTCGAGAATGAGCAGGCGTGGATTGGTCATGAGGGCCCGGCCGATCGCGAGCATCTGCTGCTCGCCCCCCGAGAGCAGCGCGCCCATGGCGCCCTGTCGGCCGACCAGCTGCGGAAAGAGCTCGAGCACCCGCTCGAGGGTCCACGGGTCCGGCAGGCGCCGGCGGTTCGCCGCGGTGGCCACGAGGTTCTCGCGCACGGTGAGATTCGGAAAGATCTGTCGACCTTCCGGCACCAGCCCGAGCCCCGCCTGGGCGACGCGATAGGATGGCAGCCGCTGGATCGGCCGTCCTTCGAAGCGGATCTGTCCGGCGCGCGGCGGCAGCAGCCCCACGATGGAGCGCACCGTGGTGGTCTTGCCCATGCCGTTGCGGCCGAGCAGCGTCACCACCTGGCCCGCCCGGATGGCGAACGAGACGCCGAAGAGCACCTGGCTCTCGCCGTACGCGGCCTCCAGCGACTCGACCTCGAGCATCAGTCGAAACCCTCGCCGAGGTAGGCCTGGCGCACCTCGGCGTTGGCGCGGATCTCCTCGGGCGTTCCTGTCGCGATCAGTCGCCCGTAGAGCATCACCGAGATCCGGTCGGCCAGGGCCCAGACGGCGTCCATGTCGTGCTCGACCAGCAGCATCGTGTGGCGCGATTTCAGCGCGTCGAGGAAGCGGATCATCCGCTGCGACTCGTCCGGACCCATGCCGGCCATCGGCTCGTCCAGCAGCAGCAGCCGCGGCCCCGTGGCCAGCGCCATCGCGATCTCGAGCTGGCGCTGCTCGCCGTGGGCCAGCGTCCCGGCGACCACGTCGGCCCGCTCGCCGAGCCCTACCGTGTCGAGCATGGCCCGGGCCGGCTCGCGCAGCGCCCGCTCGCGCCGCGCCGGCCGCCAGAACCGGAAGCTGTGCCCGGCGTGGGCCTGCACGGCGAGGGCGACGTTGTCCAGCGCGCTGAACTCACGGAAGACACTCGTGATCTGGAACGAGCGCGCCAGGCCGAGCCGCGAGCGGGCCGGCGCGGGCAGCGCGGTCACGTCGCGGCCGCCGAAGCGGATCGTGCCCGTGTCCGACGACAGATCGCCGGCGAGCTGGGCGATGAGTGTGGTCTTGCCCGCTCCGTTCGGCCCGATTACCGCGTGCGTCTCGCCCGTGAGGACGTCGAGATCCACCCGGTTGGTGGCGATGAGCCCACCGAACACCTTCGTCAGTCCCCGGACCTCCAGGAGGACGTCAGCCATGCGAGCTAGGCCTAGGCAGCAGCCCGAAGAGGCCACGCTTGGCGAAGAGGACGACCAGGACCAGGAACGGTCCGAGGATGATCTGCCAGTGCACCGTCCAACCGGAGAGGACGTCCTCGAGGAGCAGGAGCACGACGGCGCCGACGATGGGCCCCGCCAGCGTCCCCATGCCGCCCAGGATGACCATGAACATGATCTCGCCGGAGCGCGTCCAGTGCATGAACTCCGGCGTGAGGTACTCGGTGTGGTTGACGAGGAGCGCGCCGGCGACGCCGCACATGGCGCCCGCGATGACGAAGGCCCCGAGCTTGTAGCGGTACGGCCAGAACCCGATGGCCCGGGCTCGTGCCTCGTTGGATCTCGCCGCGCGCACGACCATGCCGAACCGCGCGTTGACGAAGCGATGGCTCAGGAGCAGGCACAGCACGAGCACCGCGAGCACCAGGTAGTAGAACGTCACCCCGTCGCGCAGGTCGACGAGGCCGCCGAACTGGCTGCGGGCGGCCAGCCGCATCCCGTCGTCGCCGCCGTATTGCGCGATGCTGATGCCGAGGTAGTAGAGCATCTGCGTGAAGGCCAGCGTGATCATGATGAAGTACACGCCGCTGGTCCGGATCGACACCGCGCCGATGCCGAGCGCGACCAGCGCCGAGGCCGCGATGGCCACGCCCCACTGCACGAAGCCGTTGTGCACGCCATGGTGCGTGAGGATCCCCACGGCGTAGGCGCCGATGCCGAGGTACGCGGCGTGCCCGAACGAGACCATGCCGCCATAGCCGAGGATCAGGTCGAGACTGAGAGCGGCGAGGGCGAAGATCATGATGCGACGGAAGTGATCCAGGTAGAAGGGCTGGTTCAGCGCCGAGGCGGCCAGGGGCACGAGGGCCAGGGCCACGAGCCCGGCGCCGACCGCGATCGCGCGCGGTGAGGCGCGCATCAACGGCCGGTCGGAAAGAGGCCCTGCGGTCGGAAGGCCAGCACCGCGGCCATGAGCAGGTACATCAGCATCGAGGCCAGCGCCGGCCCCGCGCTCTCGGCGGCCGACGGCCGCAGGACCGTCGCCAGCAGCGGCTTGAGGAAGGCGCGCCCCAGCGTGTCGACCATGCCGACGACGACCGCGCCGACGAACGCGCCACGGATCGAGCCGATGCCGCCGATGACGATGACCACGAACACCGGGATGAGGATCTGCTCTCCCATGCCCGGCTGGACCGCGTAGATCGGCCCGGCCAGGAGCCCCGCGAGCCCGGCCAGCGCCGCGCCGAGGCCGAAGACCAGCGTGTAGAGCAGGCGGATGTTCACGCCGAGCGCCCCGACCATCGCGCGGTTGCTGGCCCCGGCGCGGATCAGCATGCCCACCCGCGTGCGCGTCACGAGCGCCCACAGCAGGGCGGCGACGAGCAGGCCGACCCCGATGATCAGCGCGCGATAGACGGGGTACTGCACGCCGGGCAGCACGAGCACGTGGCCCGACAGCCAGACGGGCACGCTCGTGTACAGCGCGGCGCGGCCCCACACGATGGCGATCAGCTCGTTGAAGAACAGGATCAGCCCGAAGGTGGCCAGGACCTGGTCGAGGTGATCACGCTCGTAGAGCGTGCGCAGCGCGATCAGCTCCACGAGGACCCCGACCCCGAGCGTGCCGAGCAGCGCGAGGACGACCGCGAGGAGGAAGGAGCCCGTCCACGCGTAGAAGGTGGTGGCGAGATAGGCGCCGACCATGTAGAGCGAGCCGTGGGCGAGGTTGACGAGGTTCATGATGCCGAACACGAGCGTGAGGCCGGCGGCCATGAGGAACAGCATCACGCCGTACTGCAGGCCGTTCAGGGCCTGCTCGAGGACGAGCACGGACGCGGATCACCATTTCATCGGACATTCCTTGTAGTACGCGTCCTTGTGGCTCTCGAAGACGGTCTTCTGGATCTGCATCTCGATGTCGGCGCCGGCCTGGACGGCCTTGAGGAGATAGAAGTTCTCGATGGGGAAGTGGTTGACGTTGTAGGTGTAGGCGCCGCGGGTGGACTTGTAGTCGGCCTTGCGCATGGCCGCGATCATGCCCTTCTTGTTG
>Ga0070706_100007225_pt1 | contig 10435 bp, 8 predicted proteins | sample KBSK5501metaG_FD_65476 | JGI IMG/M metagenome (GOLD analysis project Ga0070706, IMG submission 65476) | Corn, switchgrass and miscanthus rhizosphere microbial communities from Kellogg Biological Station, Michigan, USA - KBS K5-50-1 metaG | ecosystem: Host-associated > Plants > Roots >...
AGCTGCGCACGAGCAGGTCAGCACCCAGCCCGAAACGACCTTGAAAGCAGCCGGTCACGAGGAACGTGCGCGTCAGCGCGCCTACAGAGCACAGTCTCAGAGCGGGCTCGGTCAACTGCACCTGACAGCAACGGTGACAGCAAGAGCAGCAGCCAACCGCTACCAGCAGCGACCGGCGACAGCGCACAACACTCGCACGATGGACAGCAACTTGGCGTATGCCACGCCTTAGCGGAAGCTCAGGCCGCGCCACCTCACCAGTCGGGCCTGGAGCAGTACAGCAGCGGAATACAGCAACGTCATGGACCGCCAACGGCTCCGAGGGACTGCTAGCGGCCCGCTGACTTGCCCCAACGACCGCGAGAGACCTTGCTGCCAGGAGTTCGCATCGAGGGGATCACGCGTGGCCAGACCGGGGGCGCGCGTCGGGACCGTGCACATCGTGCCGATAGGACCCGTAAGCCACTTCGTGATGTCATCCTTACGAACAAAGATTCGAGTTAGCTAGGATGGTCACCGCTGGGGAACCTCCAAGGGCTGGTGACGCGGAGCCCGTTTAGCACGCTAAAGGGCTCTCCCACGAAGAGCCCGGGCGCCCGTCAGAGATGACGCTTGACACGCCGAAGCTCCCAGGAGCATAGTCAGCGCTCAAGAGCGGAAGGCTGCCGAGGGGGCAAGGGGGGCAGCAGGCTCTCTCCCACCTCTTTCGCGCGGAGGGGAGAGGTCTGCCATGAAGAAACCCTGACGGCGGTGGCCGCATCCGGGTTAGCCGCGGCGGGCGTTGCGCTCCTGGCACCTGGTGCGCGCGTAGCCCCTCACGGGTCCGCCTAGCGGAGCCACGGCGGGGCGCTTCGGGTTCTGAATCGTCCTCCACGCTCGCGCCAAGTTCCATGGCCAACGCGAGCGTGTGCACGATGCCGCTCCCATCGAGGATCATCACCAGCGCCTGGCTGCTGGAGCCGGGCCGGAGCAGGATGACCCATTTTGGGCGGGGAGGTAACACATGTCTGATCAAAGCCAACCGGGCCGACCGGCCCGGCGCTTCCGCCACTTCTACGTTGCGCTGGCGGCCCTGACTGCGGCATTTACCGCGCTAATAGCCAGCCCGGTTTTCACACCAGCCGGCGCCGCGACGACCGCGAGCACACTCAGCTTCTCCAACACGCCATTCATTCGGCCAGAGGGCGGAAGCGAACCGGAAATCTCCATCGGGCCAAGCGGGACGATGGGGATTGTTTCTCTCCAGTGGCTGTTCAATCCCTCCTACTTCGGAACCCACCTCTGGATGGGACCATTCGGCTCGACTCCAACCTTCGAGGGTCTGGTCGATGCTGGCCTCCAGGAGCCCGCGAAGCAGGTCTTCGGCAGCGACGATGCGGATGTGGATATGGGCTCGACGGGAACCATGCACATCACCACGCTGATCGCCCTGGTCAACCCCACCTCCACCAATGCTCAGCTTGGAGTCACGGCTATCACCTGCCCCAACGCATCGCCCGAGACCTTCAGCATCAGTGGCTGCACTCGGCAAATCATCGGCACAACCAATAGCGACCGGCCGTGGATCACCTCCGAGGGTAAGCACGTCTACATCTCGTACCATGACCCGAATCAAGCCACCCTCCCCGTCGTACAGCGCTCGGACGATGATGGCTACACCTGGCAACGGGTCGGGAACCCCATCGTGGGCCAGGGTGGGGCGACCGGGGATGCAACCTTCAATAACGTCGCCGGACCAATCGTGGCTGATCCCTCCAGCCACAATGTCTATTCCATCTACGCCGCGGGCGAGCCGGGCATTCAGAAGGCGACCACCATCGACTTCAATAACATCTACGTCTCTCGCAGCACTGACCTCGGGAAGAGCTGGACGACAAACCTCGTCTACCATGCACCACTGTTCACAAAGCTGGATAACTTCTGGCCAGCCCTGGCGGTCGACCCGACGAATGGGAAGCTCTACGCGGCCTGGTCGGATGGGCAGCACGTCGGCTTCTCTACGTCGAGTGATCATGGTTCGACCTGGTCACCCGCCGTGACGGTCAACACCGCTCCGGCCAATACCGCTGTCGAGCCCTGGTTGGCTGCGTACAACGGCACCGTCGATCTGGTGTACTACGCTACCGATTCCTCCAATGACTCCACCGCGGCGTGGAACGTCTACTTGGCTCAGACGACAAACGACGGGACGAGCTTTACGCAGAGTAAGGTCAGCAACACGCCCAACCACCACGGTGTCCTCTGCACCTCTGGCACCGCTTGTCCCCCCGGCACACGCCACCTGCTCGACGACTTCCAGGTGGCAATCAACCCCCTTAACGGCCTTGCGGCGGTCGTCTACACGGACGACACGCTCACGACGACTACCGTGAGGTGCCTCCCGGGGCAAACGGTCTGTGGGGAGCCGCAATTGGTGCTGGCTCAGCAAAAGTAGCCGCTGAGAAGGCCGATCACGAGAGCCGCCGACACATGACCGGCGGCTCTCGCCCAATCTCCGCCGCATCCGGACCGAGATGGCCCGGTCAGGCCGACCCTCCCCGATTCAGCTCACGTCGGTCTGCGGAAGCTAGCCCCGGCCATGAATGGACCAGACTCTTCTACCAGTGCTGAGTTATCAAGTTCCGAGCCCGCAAGGATCATCGTCAATCCCCAGGGTTGCAATTTGGGTTGCAGTTCACTGCCGTCCAGCCCGGTTCACCCGAGTACGTGCATCGTCTCCGACCTGCGGCGCGAACGCCAATGAACCCCGGTGAACCCGCTCCGCTCAAGCTTTTAATCCGTGGTTCCAAGCAGAAACCCCGACAGCAGCCAGTGCAGCGCAGCCGCCCTCGAAGAATCGCCGACGCGACATCAGTATCCAGAATGACGAAGGTCACGCCAGGCCAGACCGCCGCGACGCATAGAGGTCAGCGAGAAACCGCTCGTACTCCTCATCAGAGTCCCACAGCTCGGGGCAGGCAAGATCGTCCAGCGACTCGACGGGTTCGACGCCCTGCCGACGGGCCAGCTCCTCTGTCGGCACATGGTCATCGGACGGCCAGGGTGTCAGCGCCTCGGCACTCGTCATGGTGACCACCTCCCGAACTGGCTCTCCCCAAGCGTCATTGCGATCAAGTGTAGAGAGCGGGCAGCCTGAGAGAGCAAACGATCACACCAGCAGCCGGAGGCGGTCCGTTGCGGACGGCGTCATCGAAGCGTCGCCCGGGCATGCGGCGATACCCTCAAATGGTGACCGATGACGTGCTGACCATGGAAGGGCTGCGCCGCCGCCGCGCGGAGATCCTCGGCGTCGCGGGGAAGCGCAGGGCTCATCGGATTGCAGTGTTCGGCTCGGTCGCGAGAGGAGAGGCTCGCCCAGACAGCGATCTAGACTTGCTGGTGGACTTTGAGCCAGGTGCCTCCCTTCTTGATCATGTCGGCTTGTTCCAAGATCTTGAGGAACTCCTCGGCGTCGGCGTCGAAGTCGTCACGCGTAATGCCCTCAAGCCTCGGGACGACCGCATTCGCACCGAGGCCGTGGATCTGTGACTAGATGCCAGAGCGCCGGGCTGGTGGCACCAGCAAGGTCGAGCCCACCTTCGAGGACTTCCGGCGGCTGTTCTTGTTTGCCCACCTCGAACAGCAGTACCGAGGCAGAGCCTGGGTAATCGTTGACAACGACGATGAGGGCCAGCGCATTGTGGCGGACCTCCAAGGCAAATACAGCCGTTGGCCCGCTGACCACTTCAGCACATGGAGCCAGTCTGACTTTGAGCAGTACTACCCTTCACGGTTCGAGACCCAAGTACAAGAGGTTCTGGCCCTGCCTCACGATGCTAAACCGGCCGCCAAGAAGTCACTGCTCGATGAGGTCAAAGCCTGGTGCGATGCAAATCAGGGCGAAGCCAAGGCCGAGTTTGAAAAGTCGGCTGCGGAAGTGATTGAGAAGTTGAGGGCCATCAGGGAATCCCTCCTTTCGAGGTAGGGAGTTAGAGATCGATTATGACCCTCAATATCACGGTTCTCACACCACAGACCATATACCTGTCAGCCGATTTTAGGCTGATCAATCCTAAGACCAGAAAGCCCATCACTGATCGCTCGCCCAAGACAGTCACGCTAAACTACCTCGATTGGGATGGCTTCATCACATACACGGGGATCGGTAGCTGGCGAGGCCAGAACGTATCCGAGCTTGTTGCGGACTGGCTGACCGGCCAGGAGAGTCCCAGTATTGCCAACGTCGCTGATATCGTTGCGGCCAAAGGCACCGAGCTACTGCGAGAGATTGAGCGCCAGTACTCTCGCATGAGGCATACCTTTACGCTGGCTTTCTTCGACGGCGATCGGGTAAGGGTATATGTCATCTCAAACTTTGAGGACTGCCGAGGTAACGAACGAAGTGCGATAGACGACCATCTGACGGCAACAACACGCATGCTTGGGCGAGGTAAGAAATCCACAGTCATCGTCACAGGACAAAAAGGTGCCGTTCCTGTGCGCGACAGAGACCTCCTCGGCCTAGTAGCAGCCAACTATCCTGGAGATGGGCTCCGGATCCGGAAGCGCATGGCTAAGCTCAACGCTGAAGCCGCGCCCAGGAGTCGCGGAACAGTCAGCCCCGATTGTGTCGTGCTGTCTTTTAGTGCGGACGGCTCGGGAGCAATGCTACTGGATAGCAATGCCGTTGAGATTCCTCATCAATTCCCTCATATCTCGAACGGTGTCAACTTGAACAAGTCGCTTGCGGAGGTGTTCAGGGGCCTAGGAGTCGATCCAGCGACGATGCGCGTCAGGCAGATTGGGTTTGGTTCCAGCCGCGGGCAACACGTAACGATGCAACGAACGCCTTGTAACTACGCGATACGAGACCCTCATCCATCCGCTGGGTATCAACTCAGCGAGATCTCCTCCAGCGAATTTGAGCTAGCGGGGCCCAGAGATATAAATGACCGTAGCCGGATAGTAGGAACCGGCCGGTCAAAGCTGGGGCAGCCGCAAGATATCCCGTGGTCCTACTTCAACGGCCAGGTAGACCGACTCAACTACACCGGACTCGCCGCCGCTGTCAATGAGCCAGGCCAAGTCGTTGCGGTCCTCCAGGGAGTCGCTGCGCCAGGGACGGCAACCCAGGTGGCGGCTCTCTACGATGGAGGCACCCTAAGAGTGCTTCCTCTCTACCACGGTGACCCAGGTGTGTTCGAGGGATCGGATAGCATGGCCAGCGCGATCAACAACAGCGGAATGATAGCTGGTGAGGTTCGCAGCCAGGCGGAGGAGCGAGGACGGCCCCATACCCATGCTGCTGTATTTCGTCCTGGAAAGCCAACGCTTGCTCTCCTAGAGCCGGCGGCTGCCTATGGCGCTAGAGCCGCTGATATTAACGAGCGTGGCCAAGTCTTGGTCATGGTCGCCAGAGGTGCCTTTGACGTACGCTCCATCCTGTGGAGCCCAGAGGCTGGCACTTGGGAATACGTTGGCGATTACACTTCAAATGTATTCCCCATCGCATTGAACGACGATGGCATAGTGCTGGGGCAGGCCAGAAATACCCAGGCCCAGCCCGTAGCTGTGATTTGCCACCCAGGCGGCAGATGGGAACGATTGGGGACTGATGATAACTGGGCGCCGGTCGATATCAACAACAAGGGCGAAGTTGTCGGGCGAGCGACGATAGAGCTACTAGATCGACCGTGGTTGCATCGCCCCACAGGCGAGACAATCCTGCTCCCGTATGTGACAGATCATCACACAACCGCTGCTGCCATGAATAACCTTGGGCAGATCGTTGGAAGCGCTGGAGCCGATCACGGTGCGCATGCGCTTGTCTGGAACCCTAGTCTCATAGCAACGTGAGCGTGTTCGAGATCTGTCGGTCAGGATCGTTGGTCCATAAGCCACCTCACATCACATCTTCTGGCCACATGAACGTTGAGATGTCGGACGTAAGCACGCATTTACCCTTGGGGCGGCGCTTTCTGCGCCTGGCCGGTGGCTCCGGTGGCTCGTATTCCTCATCGACCCACCCGCAACTGTCGCACGTGCCAGCCACCATCCGATACGACCCGCAAGTGACCTGCAGGAATACCTGGCCTGCAAGATCATTATTTCGGCAGGGATATGCGGCTGAGTGCGGCCCAAGGCGGTCATCTGCGGTTCTCTCTGCCCGCTACGTGCCTTGCGACGCGTTGTCGCACGGAGTGAGTGAGTACGTCGAAGGAGGCTGGCTTATGCCAGGGACGTAATCCGGGCGGTGCCCAATAGCCCGTCCCCGCCCTGACGTGCGTGGCAGGGTCGTGTCCTGCCGGGTGCGAAGCTCAGGGAAAAGCCCGAGGGTCCCGTTCCGCCGGGGACTACAGGCGAGGGGAAGGCTGGCTGGGGTGAACGACAGTGAACCTTCGCTGATGCCTGGTGAATCGGACATCCTGGGGCGGGTTGTAATCCAGGGTGACAGGGGCGGGCCGTTGAAAAGCGGCAGGCGGCGGCCGGGAGAGGCACACCCGGTCGCGCGGGCACCGCTGCCCCCGGGGTCGAGAAGGCACCCGATCCAGCCGTAGCTCATGCGTGCGGAACACGGAAACCCCGCTCGGGTCCGTGCTGCCTGAGGCGGCGCGGTAGGCCGATCGTAAGAGGGGTTCAATCCCCGGGCGGGACAGGATGTCTCAAGAAGCGAAGGCCGGCGGCCGAAAGGCAGCAGGAAACCAGCGCCATTGTTCCCGGCTCCTCCGCCGGGGGCGTGTGGATAACTGGCCGGATACCGGGCCTTGGTGCCCGGGCGCGAAAGCGCGCTGACGTGAGGCAGGTGAGCCTTTGAGGCAATGCGGACAAGGACGCCGGAACCGAAGGGCAAGTTAGACGCGATGACGGGTTACAGTTTCACCACCCCGGTCTGGGACGGCAGCGCCTGGGTGCGCCCGGCCATTATGACCGGGACGGGGAAGACGGCCTCGATAGCGAACGGACCGGAGGACCAGCGCCGCAATGCGCCCGCCCGGTGGGAGAAGATTGACTGGCGGAAGCAGGAGGAGCAGGTACGGCGGCTGCGGCAGCGGATCTTCAAGGCGTCGCAGGAGCAGGACTGGCCGAAGGTCAGGAACCTGCAGAAGCTCATGCTGCGCAGCCGCGCCAACGCTTTGGTGAGCGTGCGGCAGGTGACGCAGCGCAACTCCGGGCGCTCGACCGCCGGGATCGACGGGGAGGTCGCGCTGACCTTTGAGGCCAGGATGGCGGTGGCGGTGCAGGTGCACCAGTCCATCTCCTCCTGGCAGCCCGTGCCGGTCAGGCGCGTGTACATTCCGAAGGCATCAAACCGCGCGAAGCTCAGGCCGCTCGGCATTCCAGTGATCATGGACCGCTGTCACCAGCAGCGGGTCCGCAGCGCGCTGGAACCGGAGTGGGAGGCCAGGTTCGGGCCCCGATCGTACGGGTTCGGGCCGGGCCGCGGCTGCCACGACGCGATCGAGGCGATCTACAAGATGTGCAAAGGCCCGATGGCCAAGCGCACGTGGGCGCTGGACGCGGATTTGGCTGCGGCGTTCGGCAGAATCGGCCACGGCCACCTGCTCGGCTCACTCGGATCATTTCCGGCCAGGGACATGATCGCGGGCTGGCTGAAGGCGGGCGTGTTCGAGGCGGGCAAGGGCTTCGCGCCGGCCGGGGAGGGCACCCCCCAGGGCGGCGTCATCAGTCCGTGTCTTTTGAACGTCGCTTTGCACGGGCTGGAGGAGGCTGCCGGGGTCGCATACGTGGCCTGCGGCCCGAAGGCCGGGGGGGCCAAGCCAGGCTCCCCGGTCGTGATCAGGTACGCCGGCGACGTGGTCGTGCTCTGCCACAGCCAGGAGCAGGCCGAGCGTGTCAAGGCGCGGCTGGCGGAGTGGCTGGCTCCCCGGGGGCTGGCCTTCAACGAGGACAAGACGAAGGTCGTCCACCTCAGCGAGGGCTTTGACTTCCTCGGGTTTAATGTCCGCCGCTACAACCGAAAGCTGCTGATCAAGCCGTCTGAGGCGGCCATCAAGAGGCTCCGGGAACGGCTCGCCGCCGAGATGCGCAGGCGGCGCGGCTCGAACGCGGCGGCAGTCATCTCCGCGCTCGCCCCCATTAACCGGGGGTGGGCGGCCTACTACCGGACAGTGGTGTCATCGAAGGTGTTCCGCTCGCTGGACAACTACATGTGGAGACTGCTCTGCAAGTGGGCCAAGTGGCGCCACCAGAACAAGCCGAGAAGCTGGGTCGTCGGCCGGTACTTCGGCAAGTTCAGCAAGTTCAGGAATGACCGCTGGGTGTTCGGCGACCGCGACAGCGGCGCCTGCCTGGCCAGGTTCTCCTGGACCGGCATCGAACGGCACGTGATGGTCAAGGGCGCGGCATCCCCCGATGACCCCGCCCTGGCCGGTTACTGGGCCCAGCGGCGCACCAAGGCCAAGCCCCCGCTCGACAGGTACACCCTGAGCCTGCTCACCAGGCAGGACGGGTGCTGCCCGCTGTGCGGGGACCGCCTGCTGTCCGCTGAGCAGCCACCCGAGTCTCCCGGTGAGTGGGAGCGATGGTGGCAGCACGTCACCCGCCGGGCGGTAGCCTCCAGCTACCTCGTCCACCACAGGCGGCCGGGCCCGCCAGACGGTGACCGGACATGCCTCGTGCACGCCTCCTGCCAGCGCGGGCTCACTGCCCGCCAGCGCAGGGAACCCGAACCACAGCTACAACCTGCAACGCCCTCGCGGCTTGCTTGAGCCGTGTGCTGGGCCAACTGGCACGCACGGATCTGAGGGGGCGGGGGCACGGCAACGCGTCCCCGCTACCCGGCCAAGTTCCGGACGCCCCACAGATGCCGGCCAGTAGCGTCGGGCTGCGGTTGCCGTGCCGAAGCTGAAGCTGATACGGAACGGCGGCCGCTAATCCCAGCGCTGCATCCATCCAGACAGCGTCGCGTGATCCAGACGGGGCAATCACGCCATGTGGGGGGTAAGCGCCCGGTATGGCGCCGCCGTGCCTTCATGCCCTCCCGCACACGAGTGAGGTCGCTTAGCCCTAGCTGGGGGGAGGGAGGCCGATCCCATCGAGGAGCGCGGAGATGTCGTCGCGCGCCTTCCGCGCCCTGGCGTACGGGGCGAGCTTCAGGCGACCATCGGCGACGGCGCTAAGAACATCCGAGAGCATCTTCCCAGGTCTGCTCGGGACAAGGCCATCGCCCGGTCGGCGGCGGCAGATGCGGAAGTTCACACCGAGGGCACCTGTGAATAAATATCCGGTCAGCCGCTCGCGCGTTGGACCCATAACGCGGGTGCCAGACCACGCGAAGCCCGATAGATAATCGCTCGCCGACCCGCCGTTATGTAGGTTTTCCTATGCAGGCTTGCCGCGGACGCGGACATGCGTAACAGGGTGATCCGTATGGGAAATTCGAAGTAGGCACGAATATCAGCATCATTATCGGCGACGCGTTGCGGGACCGACCGGAGGCGCGGACGAGCACGCTAACCGGCCGCAGTGCTCGGAGGCATGCCGGGTACCGGGACCTCTGGCCCGCGGGTGCGCTGGAGCCACGTGATCACACCTTCGGCGGCGGTGGCGAACCAGCGTCTGATAGGGGGAGCGACGTGGGGATAAGGTGGGTGGTCAGCTCGTTGACTGCGGGAAAAACGCCGATCTAGGCTCGAACAGTCTCTTGCGATTGGTAGTGATGCGGTGCCGGACCGCGTTGCCTTGGGAGTCGGAGGGCTCGAAGCCGAGCCCGGCGATCACATCTGCGGGATGTTCTCCGGCGAGACGGAACGAGATCAGGTCCTGATCCCGTTCCTGCAAGCCGGTCTAGCGTCAGGCGACAAGTGCATCTGCGTGGTTGATGGCACCGCTCCAGGAGAGATTGTCGCGGCCCTCGGGCCGACCGGCGAAGCCGCGGCGTTGACCGCCAGCAAGCAGCTGGAGGTGATCGGGGCGTCTGACCTGTACTTGCGGTCCGGCCGCTTCTCGGCCGACGAGGTGATGGGGAGCTGGAAGGCCGCGATATCCGACGCGATGTACACCGGGCAGTTCGACGTCGTGCGTGCGGTGGAGGCGTGGTCGCGGCGCGACGTCCTGCCCGACATGAACGAGCTTTTGATCCTCGAGTCCGCGATGAACCGGTACCTACCCCTCTACCCGCAGGTCATCGTGTGCCTTTACGACGTGGACCGGTTCGGGGGCGGCGCCCTCATGAACCTGGTCATGACGCATCCCCGGATGCTGGTGGGCGGAGTGGTCATCGAGAACCCATACCTCTTGACACCCGATGAAGTCCTGGCCAAGACGGCGCACCGGGATGCCGCCTCTGCGTCTCCCATAATCGAGGAAGCGGAACAATGGTTCTCCGACGTGATGACTGGCTCGACCTAGCTCGCAAGGTCGACTGGACCCCTCGCTATGTCGACGAGCGAGAGCTGTTCCCCGAGGAGATCAGCGGCCGCCCCTGGCTGACGCA
>Ga0070706_100007228_pt1 | contig 10434 bp, 9 predicted proteins | sample KBSK5501metaG_FD_65476 | JGI IMG/M metagenome (GOLD analysis project Ga0070706, IMG submission 65476) | Corn, switchgrass and miscanthus rhizosphere microbial communities from Kellogg Biological Station, Michigan, USA - KBS K5-50-1 metaG | ecosystem: Host-associated > Plants > Roots >...
ACGCACCGCGACGTGATACGCGAGCAGCTGGAGGGGAATGACGGACAGGATCGGCTGGAGCTCCTGAAGCGTCTCCGGAACGATGATCACGTGATCCGCGATCGCCGCGACCTCTTCGTCCGGCCGGGTGCCGAGCACGATTGCGATGCCGTCGCGCGATTTCACCTCGCGCAGGTTCGAGAGCGTCTTCTCGCGCCATCCGTCGTGAGGAGCGAGCACGATCACCGGAAGGGTCTCGTCCACGAGCGCGATCGGCCCGTGCTTCATCTCACCGGCGGGATAGCCCTCGGCGTGGATGTAAGAGATCTCCTTAAGCTTCAGCGCGCCTTCGAGGGCCACCGGGTAGTGCAACCCGCGGCCCAGGAAGAGAAAGTCGTTCGCGTGCTGGTACCGGCGCGCGAGCTCGTCCATCTGCGATTCCACGGCGAGGGCGTCTCCTGCGGCTTTGGGCAGGTGAGCCAGGGCGCGCCGCTCCGGCTCCGAGAGCACGGGTGCCAGGCCCCGCGCCGAGCGCAGCTTCGCGGCCAGCAGGTAGAGAACGGCGAGCTGCGTCGTGAAGGCCTTGGTGGACGCCACGCCGATCTCAGGCCCGGCGTGGGTCGCGAAGACCGCGTCGGCCATCCGCGCGATCTGACTCCCCGGCACGTTCACGATCGCGGCGATCGGGGAGCCCGCCCGCCTCGCCTCGGAGAGCGCGGCGACCGTGTCCGCCGTCTCCCCCGACTGCGAGATCCCGATGGTCAGCGTGCGCGCGTCGACGACGGGCCGGCGATATCGGAACTCGCTGCCGTAGTCCACCTCGACCGGAAGGCGGGCCATTCCCTCGATCAGGAATTTGCCGATCAGGCCCGCGTGCCATGACGTGCCGCACGCGAGCAGCAGCACTCGGTCGAAGTGGGCCATGCGTTCGGGCGAGACCAGCGGCGAATCGAAGAACAGCTCCCCCGTTTCGAGAGACACCTTTCCGCCGAGCGTCTCGGCGATCGCCGTCGGCTGCTCGTGGATCTCCTTCGCCATGAAGTGGCGGTATCCCCCCTTCTCGGCGGCGACGGCGTCCCAGAGGATGCGGTGGACCGGCCGATCCAGGCGCTCGCCTTCCGCATCCACGATTCGCACGCCCGTGCTGTCCACGCGAGCCACGTCCCCGTCCTCGAGGAACACGACCTCGCGAGTCCACGGCACGAGCGCGACGGGATCCGACGCGACGAAGTTCTCCCCGCTGCCAAGACCCAGCACGATCGGCGGTCCCGAGCGCGCCGCGACCAGAACGCCGGGCTCGCGGCTGGAGGAGACCAGAACGGCGTAGGCGCCGGTCAGCTTTCGGACCGCGCCTCGAACGGCGGCGAGCAGGTCCCCCGTGAACGCGGCCTCGACCTCGTGCGCGAAGACCTCCGTGTCGGTCTCGCTCGCGAAGCGGTGTCCGGCCGCCGCGAGCGCCGCCTTGCGATCGACGAAGTTCTCGAAGATGCCGTTGTGGACCACCACGATCTGGCCGGTGCAGTCCGTCTGGGGATGCGCGTTGATCTCGGTCGGCCGGCCGTGGGTCGCCCAGCGCGTGTGCCCGATTCCGGTCGGCCCGCTCGCGGGGGTGCTCGACAGCTTCTGCACCAGGTTGCCGAGCTTTCCGGGCGAACGGTGAATCGTGAAGTGGCCGTTGTCGAGCGTGGCGATGCCCGCGGAGTCGTATCCGCGATACTCGAGGCGCTTGAGCCCCTCGAGAAGGACCGGCCCCGCCTGTTTGGGACCGACGTATCCGACGATGCCGCACATGATCAGTGCGGCAGACGGAAGACGGAAGACGGGAGGCGGAGCGCCGCGATTCGGATTGTCATGGGAAGGGGCATTTTACCCCTGTTTCTCGTCCTTTTTGCCTTTGCGGCGCTCGACCCAGCCGTCCTTGTTGGTCTGTGGCACGCGGCTCAGCGCGAGCGCTCCCTCCGGCACGTCCTCGGTGATCGTCGATCCCGCGCCGACATACGCTCCCTTGCCCACGGTGACCGGCGCCACCAGCTGCGTGTCGCTGCCGACGAACACGTTTTCTCCGATCGTGGTGCGGTGCTTCTTCTCCCCATCGTAGTTGCACGTGATCACGCCGGCGCCGATGTTGGACCCCGCCCCCACGTCGGCGTCGCCCAGGTAGGTGAGGTGCGGCGCCTTGGATCCCTTGCCCAGAATGGAGTTCTTGATCTCGACAAACGTTCCGACGTGAGCGTCTTCCTGGATCTCGGAACCCGGTCGGAGCCGTGAGAATGGGCCGACCCGCGCGCGCGCGCCGATCCGGGCGCCCTCGACCTCGCAGTGAGGTCCCACGGTGGCTCCCGCGGCGACCTGCGAATCGACCAGTCTCGTGAAGGGGAGGATCTCGGCGCCCTCGCCGACGGCCGTGTTCCCCTCGAGCGAGACGAATGGGTGGAGGACGACGTCCGGACTGAGAGTGACGCGAGGCCCCAGCCGCACGGTCGCCGGGTCGAGGAGCGTCACTCCGAGGTCCAGCGCCTCCTCGACTCTTTGCCGCCGCTCGAGCTCCTCCGCCGACGCCAGGTCCCTCCGGGTGTTGACGCCCCAGGCTTCCCGCCAGTCGGCGGCCTCGAGCGCGTCGACGCTGCCCTTTCCGGAGATCAGGATCTGGACCGCGTCCGTCAGATAGATTTCCCCCGAGGTCGCGTCGGGACGAAGCGCCGCGAGAGCACGCCTCAGAGGCTCCGGCGCGAAGCAGTAGACGCTGGCGTTCACCTCGCGGATCTTCTTCTCGCGAGGCCCGGCGTTCGCGGCCTCCACGATCCGCGCGACGCGGCCTCGACCGTCGCGAACGACGCGCCCGAACTGGCCGGGCTCCGGTGGGCGGAACGAGAGAAACGCGAGATCGAGGCCGCCTCGGCGCCTGTGTTCGACGAGACGCCGCAGCGTCTCCGTGCGCAGGAGAGGCGTGTCACCGGCGAGGATGAGCACCGGCCCCTCCCCGCTACCCAGAAGATCGTGCCCCCGGCGTGCGGCGTCTCCCGTGCCGCGCGGAGGATCCTGCGTCGCGAAGGCGACCGCGCGGCCGCTCAAGGACCGCTCGACCTCGTGACGGCCGGCGCCCACGACCACGACGACCCGCGAGGGGGCGAGCCCTTCCGCCGCGGAGAGCACCGCGTCCAGCAGCGTGCGGCCCCCGATCTTGTGCAGCACTTTCGGCCGGGCGGAGCGCATCCGTGAGCCGACGCCGGCGGCCAGGATCACGACTCGCGGAGGCGGCTCGGTGGACCGAGAGGTTGCCGGCCGGGGTCGAGCGCGCCGTTTCATCGGCAGAGTATAGGTCCCAGCTCGGAGCTGAGCGCCGACAGCCGAGGGCCGACGGCTACGATGCGAGCAGCTTCTGGAACTCCGGCGTTTCGCGAATCGGATCGAAGTCGCGGTCGTGCCGGGCGAGAACGCGGTGGCGCTGGTCCTCTTCGATCGCCCTCTGGAGGTGGCCGAGGACCGTTTCGAGGTCCCCCTGTTGCGCGTAGCAGCACGCCAGGAGGAAGTCCACCCGTCCGCCGCCATTCTTCCGGGCGGCACGCTTGGCGTGCTCGATCGCCTCCGGCACGTTGCCCCGGTTCTTCTCGAGAACCGCGGCATAGTAGAAGTCCTCGGGCTCGGTCAGCGCGGGACGCGGATCCTGTCGCTGCCGTTCGCAGATCGTCAGGTACACGCGCGCGCGATCGACGAGCTCCTTCTCTTCGGGGTACTTCTGAATCAGGTCCAGAAAGTGGCGCTCGGCCTCGTCCAGTTTCTTCTTCTGCACGGCGGCCACGCCCCGGTCGTAGTCCTTGCGCGCGTTCTCGGTGTGTCGGGACAGCTCGCGCAGAGTCTGGGCCCTCTTCGGGGCCGGCGTCTCGACGCCGCCGCCGAGCAAGCCGAGCTTCTCCATCCTCTTCTCGAGCTCGTCGATCCGGGCCGAAAGAGCGTCCGCCAGGGCCTGGACGCTCATCTTCCCGGCGTTGTCCTTGAGGAATCGGAGTTCGGCTTCTGACCAGCGCTTGACCATGTCGCGGCTCCTTAACGGCTGCTCTCGAAAAACGGCGTATTTTAGGGAGGCCTTCGCGTGGTGTCAAATCCGGAGGAATAGGAGGACCCCACGGCGGGGTTGCCATTCGGGTCCTGGGAGGCCCCATGCGCGCGCCGTTCTTCTGCTGTATCGTGCTGGCTCTCGCCGCCTCGGCGGCCGCGGCGGCGCTCGCGCCGTCGGAGAAGACCCAGACGGTGACCGGAACGATCGTGACGGTCCAGCCGTCGGAGCGATTGTTCGCGCTGGACCTGCCGGATGGCACTCGGGCCGAGTTTCGGTGGAATTCCGAGACCAAGATCAACGGCGTCCTGAGCTCGGGCGCGCGCGTCACCGTTCGCTACGCCGTGGGGGACGACGGGAAGAACCTCGCTCTTCAGGTCACGGTGGCTCACACCTGACGCCGGGGTAGAATCTCCGCGCCACGCCGAATGCGGCGAGGAGGAATCGGATGGGGATGTACATCATCGCCGAACCATGCATCGGAACGAAGGACACGGCCTGCGTCGACGTCTGCCCGGTCGATTGCATCCATCCGCGCAAGGACGAGAAGGAGTTCGAGGCGGCGGAGATGCTCTACATCGACCCGGACGTCTGCATCCAGTGCGGCAACTGCGAGCCCGCTTGCCCGGTGACCGCGATCTTCACGGAAGAGACGATTCCGGAGAAATGGAAGCACTACCTCCAGGTCAACGCGGACTGGTACAAGAATCGGCAAGCGTGAGACAGCTCTCAGCTGTCAGCCGTCAGCTTTCAGCCAGACGGCGGATGTAGCTGAACGGCTGAGAGCTGATAGCTGATAGCTACTTCCCCTTCAGCACCCTCCCGAAAAACGAATCGGTCCTCGCGTCGGCGTCCCTGGCGTCTTCGGCTCGGAACGTCTGCGGGTCTTTCGACGAGGCGAACCCGTGGCCGGCGTCGGGATAGATCTTGAAGTCCACGCTCTTGCCCGCGGCTTTGGCTTTCGACTCGAACTCGCGCACGCTGGCCGGCGGGATCCCCTGATCCTGTCCGCCGAAGTTTCCGAGCAACGGCACCTTCAGGGCGGCGATCGTCGCATCGTCCGTCATCAGGTGGCCGTAGTAGAGGACCGCTCCGGCGAGCGACGGCTCCGCGACGGCCAGGTTCAATGCCCAGCCGCCGCCCATGCACCATCCGACGGCTCCGATCTTCTGGGCGTCGACGTCGGGTCGGGTTCGCAGATAGGCGACCGCGGCCTTCAGGTCCCGCAACGCGCGGTCCTCGGGCATCCCGCGCATGAGCTGATGCGCCGTGTCGGAATCGGTCGCGACCTTGCCGCGATACAGGTCCACCGCCAGAGCGACGTAGCCTGCCTTCGCGAACCGGTCCGCCTTCCGCTTCATGAAGTCGTTCAAGCCCCACCACTCCTGGATCAGCACGAGCGCCGGTTTCTTCGCGGCGCCTTCGGGAGCCGCGAGATAGCCCGACACCGTCTCCGCGCCGCTCGGGTAGGAAACCATCGTGCCGGCCGACGCGCTCGACGCGAGGACCGCGAGGCCCAGAGCCGCCCAACCGATCGCCTTGCGCTGCATGAGTCCTCCTCTCGGGTAATCTTATTTCGGTGGAGCTCCTCTTCCCGCTCCCGGAACCGGCGCCCGAGGCAAGGCTGCAGCTTCTGTACGACCGCCTCGCGGCGCGGTTCGGCCTCGACCCCGCGCGGGTCGTGCTCTCGCGCCGCAAGCTGACCGGGGGTGAGATCGTCTACGGCAGGCCGCACCGGATCACCATCTCCGCCCACCTCTGCCCGGCGGACCGGCAGGACACGCTTCGTCACGAGGCGGCCCACGCGTGGGCGTTTCGTTTCCACGGCGCCGACGCCGGTCACGGACCGCTCTTCCGGCAGCTCGCTCGGAGGCTGGGCGCGCGCGACGGAGGCGCGCCCGAGACCGAGGCCTTGAAGGAGTTCCGGAAACGCGGGGCCCGGGTCGTCTACGGCTGCGAAGGCTGCGGTCGACTCTTCCGGCGCTTTCGTCCGTTCCGCGGCGCGCGCGAGTGCGTGGCGTGCCGCCGTGCCGGCAGACCCGCGCGCCTGAAGAGAGACAAGGATCCGCCGCGATGACGTTTCCGGCGGGCTATCGGATCGGCCACGCCACGGAGTCGGAGCGCAGGACCGGATGCACGGTGATTCTGCCTCCGGCCGGAACGATCGCGGCGGTGGACGTGCGCGGCGGCGCCCCCGGAACTCGCGAGACCGGGGTCTTCACCCCCGGTAATCTCGTCTCGGAGATTCACGCGGTGGTGCTGGCGGGGGGCAGCGCGTTCGGTCTGGCGGCGGCGACCGGCGTCTCCGCCTGGTTGCGTGAGCGCGGGGTGGGCTTTTCGATCGGATCCGTCCGCGTACCGATCGTGGCGGCCGCCGTCCTGTTCGACCTGGCGGTCGGGGACCCGCGGGCGTTTCCCGACGAAGCCATGGGCCGCGCGGCCTGCGACGCGGCTTCGGAGGGCAACGATGCGAGCGGCGCCGTCGGCGCGGGAGCGGGCGCGACGGTCGGCAAGCTGCTCGGCGCAGGCAACGCCTCCTCGGGAGGCATCGGGATCGCGGCGGTCCGACTCTCCTCCGGCGAGACCGTCGCCGCGCTGGCCGCCGTCAACGCGTTCGGAGACGTCGTGGATCCCGGGTCGGGCGCCGTTCTCGCGGGCGCGCGCGGTCCGGACCGCGAATTTCGATCGGAGCGCGCGCTCCTCGAACGGGGGATTCCCGAGCCGCCGCCGTCGGGAGGCCACACGACCCTCGTCTGCGTCGCGACCACGATCCCCTTCGACACCGGAGCGCTCAAGCGCGTCGCGATCGAATCCCACGACGGCATCGCGCGCGCCGTCCGGCCCGCGCACACGGTGGTGGACGGCGACGTCGTGTTCGCGCTGGCGCCCGGCGGAGACTGCCCTTCGGTTCCGACGCGGCTGCGCGTCGGCGCCGCGGCGGCCGAGGTCACGGCGCGGGCGATCATCCGAGCGGTACGGTGATGTCGCCGCCCGCCTTCCGCCTGACGCCTGCCGGCTGCCGTTTCAAGTTTCAAGTTTCAGGTTTCAAGTCAGACGGCTCGGCGCGATGACCTCCGAAAGGAAGGGCATCCTGCTCGTGGCGGCGGCTGCCCTGCTCTGGTCGACGGGAGGGATCGGCATCAAGGCGCTCCCCGAGCCGCCGCTGAAGATCGCGTTCTATCGCTCGGCCACCGCGGCGGTCGCGCTCTTCGCGCTCTTTCGTCCCCGGACGTGGCGGTGGACCCCGGCGTTTCTCGTCGGGATCGTGAGCTACGCGGCGTGCCTCACGACCTTCGTCCTCGCGACCAAATGGACTTCGGCCGCCAATGCCATCTTCCTGCAGTACTGCGGCGTCGTGTGGGTCCTCCTCCTCTCTCCGCTGGTCCTGAGGGAGCCCTTCCGGGCTCGCGATGCGGGCGCAGTCGGGATCGCGCTCGCCGGGATGCTGCTCTTTTTTCTCGGACGCTTCGAGTCCCGCGGCTACGCCGGCGAGCTGTCGGCTCTCGCTTCGAGCCTCTTCTTCGCGACGCTCGTTCTCGCGCTGCGCCGCGAGCGCGGCGGCGGCGCCGAAGCGGTCGTGACCTACGGCAACGTACTCGCGGCCCTCGCGCTCTTTCCCGTGGTCGCCGGCGACCTCGCGGTTTCGCCTCGCGCAGCCGCGGTCCTCGCTTTTCTGGGCTTCGTTCAGATCGCCGGCGCCTACGCGCTTTTCGTCCGAGGGCTCCGGCACGTCACCGCCACGCAGGCCGCGCTCGTGGGGATGCTGGAGCCGATCGCCAATCCGATCTGGGTCTTCCTCTTCTTGGGAGAACGGCCGGGCGTCTATTCGTTGGCCGGCGGCGCCGTGGTGCTGGGAGCCGTCGCCTGGAGGACGCTTGCGTCCGGCCCTCCGGCCGCCGAGGCCGCGCCACCCGACTGAAGATCCGGCGCCGGGTGCGGCGCGCCGGAGGAGATCCTCCGCACGCGCACCAGCGACAGCGAGCGCCAGGCGCCGCGGGAAGGCGCCAGCAGCGTTGCGGCCCAATGCCCCACCAGGGCCGGGCGACGCTCCATAACCTCCCAGGAGAAGGGCAGCCGGTTCAACGTCGGCTCCAGATCACTCCAGAGCACGAGGTAGCCGGTCTCGTGCCGCAGCAAGAGCGGCACCTCCCTGAGAGGATCGGCAACCCACCTCCAATCGAGCCGCGAGTAGAAGTCGATGCTGTAGGCGTTCACCCCGTAGAGGAACCCGTCGCACCCTCGCGCGCACTCAGCCCGTATCCGCTCTCCCCACGGCGGGATCGGGTCCCGCCGGCCGAGGCTCGCCTCGACGCTCTGGACGGCCGCGAGCACGACGCCGCAGGCGAGCGCCGCGAGATACGGCGGGAGAGACGCTTCGGGAACCCGCGCCCCCGCGGCGAGCGCCGCCGCCAGGGCGAGCACGCCGAGAACCAGAAGCGCCGCCGGAGCGAAACCCGCGAGCGCCGCCAGACCCGCGATGCCGCGGAGGCAGAGCAGGGCCGCCACGACGCAGGCGCCGGCCCCGCTCCACCAGACGAACCGGCGAAGAGTCCTCGCACGGCCGCTCGCGTCGCTCTCGTTCTCCGCGACGAGCAGAGCGATCGCGGGGAACAGCGTCATGACATAGACCTCGCGCTTCATCACGAGGCTCGACCAGAAGACGAGGCCGAACGCGAGCCAGCCGAGCGGAACGCTGGAGCGGCGGCCTCGCCTGAGCGCGGCGAGCGACAGGACGGACCACGGAAACACCGACCACGCCAGCGCGGCCAGGTAATAGAAGGGACTCCGCGGCCGCGCGTAGAGCGACGTCGCTCCGCGGAGAAACTGATTCTTCCAGTAGAACGCTCTCCAGAACTCCGGACCCAGCCGCTGCTGCATCGCCCAGTGCCACGGCGCGAGCAGCGCCAGAAGGCAGCCGGCCGCCCAGGCGCCGCGAGCCCGCGGTCTAATCGGCCTCTCCCGATCGAGAAGCAGGCCCAGCGCGACGGCGCCGGCGGGTAGGACGATCCCGACCAGACCCTTGAAGTAGAACGCGGCGGCGAGTGCGCACCCGGCGGCGGCTCCCCGGGCCGCATCGGATCCGCCGCGGCGCCGGCACGCGGCGTCGAGCGAGAGGACCGCCGCCGTCACCGCCAGCGTCAGAAAGGCGTCGGCCGCGAAGGTCACCGCGAAGAAGTAGAACTGGAGCGAGAAGAGCAGGATCAGCGGCGCGAGCGCCCCCGCCTCCGGCCCCGCGCGTCGCCGAGCCCAGAGGCCGACGAGGAGCGCCGTCAGCAGACCGGCGAGCGCCGAGGGTAGGCGCGCCGCGAAGACGGAGATCCCGAAGATCCGGTAACTCGCCGCGACGATCCACCAGACGAGCGGCGGTTTCTCCAGGAATGGCCCGCCCTCGTAGTGCGGCACGAGAAAGTCTCCCGTCTCCAGCATCCGGATCGGCGGATACGCGTACATCGCCTCGTTGCCGCGCAGGATGGGGAAGCTCCCGAGGCGGCCGAGGTAGAGGAAGAGCGCCAGGACCACGGCCGCGAGCGCGGCGAGTCGGGTCGAACGCTCTAACCGCGTCACCGGCTCTTCGGCGCTCGCGATCAACCGCCGCCGCGCCGCGCGGGCGGGCCGGGCAGGCCGAATTCCTCGCGCAGCCGCGTGCCGTCGGCGTCGAGCCCCGGCGGAAACGCCAGACGGCCCGGCTGTCCCTCGAGCCGGACCGGCGAGGCGACGAAGCGGGTCCCTCCGGAGGAGACCACGACGCCGAGCGCGGCCGCCGTCCGGGAGAGAAGCGCCTCCAGCGGCCCGCGGACGGGTCCCGCGGGGATGGCCGCGTCCCGACAGCGCGCGAGCCACTCCTCGCGCGGCCGCTTCCGAAGGATCGCGGAGAGCTCCTCCTCGAGCGAGACGCGGTGCGACACCCGATCGCCGTTCGTCCTGTAGCGGACGTCCGAAGCCCAATCCGGCCGGCCCACGAGCGCCGCCAGGCGCTCGAATTGCCGGTCGGTGCCGACCGCGAGAACGAAGGGGCCGTCCGAGGCATCGAAGGTGCGGTACGGCACGATCTGGGGGTGCGCGTTTCCGTAACGCACGGCTTCCTCGCCCGTCATCAGCGCCGACTGCGCGACGTTGATGAGCGAGGCGAGGGTCGCCGAGAAGAGATCGGTCTCGACGTGCGTGCCCCGACCCGTGCGCTCCCGGCCATGCAACGCCGCGAGGATCCCGATCGCGCAGTAACACCCGGCCAGCAGGTCCGAGACAGCGACGCCGAGCTTCGTCGGCCCGGTCTCGGCGGTTCCCGTGATCGCCATCAGGCCCGCACCGGCCTGCGCCAGGAGGTCGAAGCCGGGAGCGGAGGCCTCCGGGCCGGCGCGTCCGAATCCGGTGATCGAGGCGGTGACGAGGCGCGGGTTGGC
>Ga0070706_100007229_pt1 | contig 10433 bp, 7 predicted proteins | sample KBSK5501metaG_FD_65476 | JGI IMG/M metagenome (GOLD analysis project Ga0070706, IMG submission 65476) | Corn, switchgrass and miscanthus rhizosphere microbial communities from Kellogg Biological Station, Michigan, USA - KBS K5-50-1 metaG | ecosystem: Host-associated > Plants > Roots >...
GACTCGCGCTCCGCAGCCACCCGCGCCCGGTAGTGCTCGATCTCGCGATCTGCCGCGGCGTCGTCCCATCCCAGGACGGGGGCGACCAGGCGGGCCACTGGCGTGGCCGCGGCCAGGCCGCGGTCCCAGGTCTCGATCGAGATCCGGGTGCGACGTGTCAGGATGTCGTCAAGGTGCAGTGCTCCCTCGTGGGAGGCCGCGTACCGGGCCTCCACCAGCAGGTAGTCCTCGGCGCCGGGGATGGGCTGACCCAACCGCGGCTCTTTGGCAACGAGGTCGAGAAGTTCGTCGGTGAGCGAGCCGTATCGTCCCAGCAGGTGCTCCACCCGGGCCACGTGCAGCCCGGCCCGGCCGGCGACTCGTTCGCGGGCGTTGGTCCGAGCCTGATACCCGGTGGCTCCCAGCAGCGGGATGTCGTGGGTGCAGGAGGGCGGAACGTTGCCCATGGCACGGGTCGCGGCGTCCACGGCGTCTTTAGCCATCACCCGGTACGTGGTGTACTTGCCGCCCGCGATAACGGTCAGCCCGGCGACCGGGTGGGCGACGCGGTGCTCGCGGCTCAGCTTGCTGGTCGCCTCCGACTCGCCGGCCAGCAGCGGCCGCAGGCCGGCGTACACCCCCTCGACGTCCTCGTGCGTCACCGGCGTCGTGAAAACCGTGTTGATGTGCTGCAGCAGGTAGTCGATGTCGGCGCGGCTCGCCGCAGGGTGCGCCTTGTCGAGGTTCCAGTCGGTGTCGGTGGTCCCGATCAGCCAGTGCCGGCCCCACGGGATCACGAACAGCACGCTCTTCTCGGTGCGCGTGATGATACCGGTGTCGGCGTGGATGCGGTCCCGGGGCACCACCAGGTGGATCCCCTTGGACGCGCGGACCTGAAACCGCCCCCGGCCGCCGACCAGCTCCTGGATATCATCGGTCCACACCCCGGTGGCGTTAATGACCTGGCGCGCGTGCACGTCCAGTTCGGACCCCGTCTCCAGGTCGCGCACCCGCACGCCGGTTACCCGCTCGCCCTCGCGAAGGAACCCGATGACGCGGGCGCTGTTCGCCACCACGGCCCCGTAGTGGGTCGCGGTGCGGGCCACCGTCATGGTGTGCCGGGCGTCGTCGACCTGGGCGTCGTAGTACTGGATGCCCCCGGTCAGGGCTTCCGGACGCAGCGCGGGGGCCAGCCGGAGCGCCCCTCGCCGGGTGAGATGGCGGTGACGCGGTACGGCATGCGCGCCGCCTAGCCTGTCGTACAGGAGCACGCCGGCCTCGATGTAGGCGCGTTCCCACCCGCGACGGGTGAGCGGGAACAGGAACGGCACCGGATGGACGAGGTGCGGGGCCAATCTCTCCAGCAACAGTGACCCCCCGCAGCGCTTCTCGGACCAGCGCGAAGTTGCGCTGCTCGAGGTAGCGCAGCCCCCCATGGATCAGCTTGCTGGACCGGCTCGACGTGCCCGACGCGTAGTCCCGGGCCTCCACCAGGCCTACCGCCAGCCCCCGCGTCGCGGCGTCCAGGGCGGCGCCCGCGCCGGTGACGCCGCCTCCGATAACCAGGACGTCGAGGGTTTCCGACGCCATCCTCGCCAGCGCGTCGCGACGCTGCTCGGGACCCAATTGAGACGGGTACATATGACCTCCTCTCACCACCCGGTCAGTCGAAGTCGACCCAGTCCAGGGTGCGCTGCACGGCCTGGACCGCCAGTACGGGGCGAACAGGCCGGAGAAGGCGGGAACGAAGTAGATGCCGCCACAGCGTCGTCAACGCTTCGACGTCGGTGGGGGGTGAACTCCACCACGTCAGCATCGAGGTTCGCGAAGCCGGCAGCCCGTCAATACCGTCGCGCCCGGTACAGGGGCACCCTGGCGATCCGTGCCACGTCCTGGCTGGTGTAGCGGCGGTGGTTTCCGAGCAGCAGTTCCTCGAGGCCATGGGCCACTGGCTCGTGGGCGGTCATCCGGTCTCACCCATCGCGGTTTGAGCTTCGACGATCTTGGGCATGGTCAACCGGTTTCCCACCATCCTCGTGCCATGCTCACCGGGCGGTCTCGCGGCTCGCGATGTCGGCGATCTCGGCGACGTATCCCCGCACCTCGCGAAGTTCGTCGGCGAATGCCCTTCGGCGTTTGTCAAGGGTTGGATCGTCGGATGTGACGAGCCCGCGGTGTCCAGCCAGCTTCAGCGCCGTCCGGAACATCTCGGCCGAGACGGATTCCTCGCTGGCCAGCCGGCGCTGCAGCGCCCATTGCCGGCCGACTCGCAGGCACCCGGCGAGGAACTGCTGCTCGTCGAACTCCTCGGAGACGTCGGCCGCGACCAGTTGCTCGGCGACCACCGAGTAGGCGTCGAGGAACGGGCGCAGTACCAGGTTCGCCACGTGCGGCCGGAAGCGTTCCAGCCACCGCTCCGCGTCGTCCGGGCTCACCTCGGCGCCCACCTGGCCGATGTCCGGGTCGACCAGCGCCAGCTCCGCTTGCAGCTCGTCGGCAAACTCGCGCCGCTGGGCGAAGAAGAAGTCGAATTTCAGCAGCTCACGCAGTCGCAGCGCCTCATCCCACGCGTTGCGCCCGGACCCGTCCCGGCGCCGCGCGACGGCCACCGCCACGAGCTCGGCGATCGCCCGCACCACCAGCACGTGGATCGCGCTGTTGCGGTACACGGCGGCCACCAAGTGCTGGTCGGCGCCGATCCCCCAGACCGTCTCGGTGCCGCCGGAGTAGCAGGTGAGCACTCCGGAGGCCACGAGCTCCTGCAGCGCCCGGCGCACGGTGGAGCGGTCGGTGAGGTTGGCCGCGCCGGCCACCGGCCAGCCGCGGCGCTGCAGGTAGTCGGCCAGCGGCGCGACGGTGGCCAGCACCTCGGCCAGGGTCAGTGCCCGGTCGGCGGCGAGCAGCGCCACGCACACGGCCGCGGTGGGTGTCACGGGCGTCGCCCGGTTGATCCGGTGCGACACCTCCAGCGCGACCCGCTCGACGGCATGCGTCTCCGCCGGGTCGTCGACGCGCAGCTCGGCGAGCCGCTCCCGTAGTCGTAGCGGCTGCCCGAGGTCGACGTACACCCGGCCGAGACGGTGGTGTAGCCCCAGAGCGTAGTCGACGAACCACCGTGCGTTCTCGGGCTGCTTGCGCAACCCCCTTGCCTCGGAGACCATCAGCGAGACCTCGTGCGTCGGCAGCTGGTCGTAGACGATCGACACCGGTACGACCAGGGCCTCCGGCGCATCGACCGCCTCCACCGCGTCCACCACGTAGCGCAGCAGACCGTACCTGGGCGGGCGGAGCTTGCCGGTGCGGGAACGGCCACCCTCGATCGACCAGACGAGGTTCGCCCGGTTGGCCACGAGCTGGCCGATGAAGGCCCGCAGGGCCAGCCGGTACACCGGTACGTCGCTCGTGGACCGGCGGATGTGCACCATGCCGGTGCGCCGGGCCACCGTGCCGAGCGGGAAGAAGTTCAGGTTCGCTCCGGCCAGCCCGTACGGGGGCGAGATGCCGGAGGAGGCCAGCGCGGGCGGCAGCACCCACTCGTCGAGATAGGAGCGGTGCGACATCAGGAAGATCAAGGAGTGCTTGCGGTCCAGCGCGCGCAGCCCGACGAGCGCCTCCTCGTCGAGCAAGATATCGTAGCCGCGCACCATCCACCGGCCGAACCGCTGCCACCGTGCGATGACGGCCTCGTTATGCGTCGCCGACATCTCCCGGAGCGCGCTTGCCGCCTCGGCCAGCACATCCTCCTCGGATCGGCCGAGCCGTCCGGCAAGGTCACGCACCTGGCTCCGGAAGGCCGGTGCCCGGAGCAGCTGGGCGACCTCGGCGGTGTCCGACGGCCGCGGTTCCGTCGACGCACCGAGTCGGCCGACGCGGTGCAGCAAGCTGCGCGCGTCGATTCCGTGGAGGACGCCTCCGCCGAAGTGATCCAAGGCGTGGTGGGTACCGCTCATGACTTCCCTGCCGCATCGACCGGCGTCCGCCGGTTCTGACCTGTCCGGCCCGCGGCCGCTCGGCTGCGGGGCACTTTCGACTCTGCAGACTCGGGCTGCAGCGCTGTCGGCCAGTCCTCGAGGGTGTCGACGTAGAGCTGCTGGACCTTCGCCACGGCCGCGTCTAGGTCTTCCCGTGTCCAGCCGTCCGTGGGAATCGGCGGATGCACGACCACGTGGATCGTGCCGCTCCGCGCGGTTTTGGCGTCCCGCCACATGATCTCGCCGGCGTTGCGGATGACGATCGGCACGATGGGCACGCCGGCTTGCATCGCCAGGTGGAAGCCGCCCTTCTTGAAGCGGCCGACCGTCGGCGTCACCGACCGGGTGCCCTCCGGCGCGATCACTACCGACGTGCCGGCGCGCAACTTGTCCAGGGCCGGCTGCAGTGCCGCAATGGCCTTGGCGGGATCCGCACGGTCAAGAAATGCGACATCCGCCATCCGGAACAGCTGCCCGATCACCGGGACCTGCGCGATCTCCTTCTTGGCCACGGCAGTGAACCCGTTGCGCAGCAGCCTGCTGGTGACGAGCAGGTCGATGAGAGCGCTCTGGTGGTTGATGAAGAACACCGCGGGACGGTGCGACCACAGGTGCTGCTGCCCGACGACCTCGACCTTGATGTCGCCGACGGCGGCGGCGAGTTCCCCGAACAGCGAGGTGGCCAGGTCGACGCCTAGTCGCCGGTCGCGGTTCAGCACGCCCATTGTCAGGCCCGTTCCGCTTGCTGCCAGCAGGCTGCCGTACATGGCCGCGGTGCGGATGGCCGGCGTCGGGTCCAGTCGGCGTGACCGCCTCCTGAAGTGGAGCACCGACCAGCCACGGGCGGAAGCCACCTCGGCCAACCGCTTCTGCGGGTTGACAGGATGGGGGTGCCCGACGGCCTGCAAGAAAGGCACGTCCTCGTCGCCGTTGGCGTAACCGTGGCTGGCGGCCAGGTCGATGCCGTGCTCGGCGGCAAACGCTTGCACTGCGGCGATCTTGCCAGGACCCCACAGTGTCCGACCCGCCAGCCGGCCGGTGAGGATACCGTCCTCGGTCTCCAGCTCGGTGGAGAGCAGGTTTTCGACCCCGAGCCGCCTCGCCAGCGGACCAGCCTGGAACCGGGTGGCCGAGGTCGCGATCACCACCGTGTGGCCACGCCGTTGGTGCGCCTTGATCAACCGCCACGCGTCGTGGAACAGCGTCTCCGCAATGCCCTGAACGAACAGCCGCTCTCCCAGCTCGACCAGGTCGTCGTCGGCCCGGCCTGCCCACCCTCGGATGCCGCGCTCCACCAGCCCGGCGAACTGGTCCTCGCTGAGGGGCCCGCGCAGGCCAGCGAGCACCGTGTGCGCAGCCTCGACGGGTCCGATCTCGAAGTTGCGCAGCCGGTGTGAGTAGAGCGCCGCTGCCGAGTAGCCGTCGATCAGCGTGCCGTCGAAGTCGAAGAAGGCGGCGATCTGCGGGCCGGAAGGGCCGGTACGGATCTCCTCCAGCAACGTGTCGAGCGTGGTCAATGGACTGCCCTCCAGGATGGTGCAGGCCCCAGCTCTGGGTAGCCCGGCGTGGTCGGTCACCGCGTCGGAGCCGTGGCAGGCACCTCGTCGCTACTGCCCGTTTATGGACACAGCTAGCCTAGCGTAATTTGGTCTATCCATTCAAGCATTTGTGCTCTAAGCTAGTGCCCAGGGCGTCAGCCGCCCTACATGCCGGTGCGGCCGAGACCAGCCCGTCGCTGGCCTCGGCCGCTTCGGACCCATGAAGTGCATCGGACACGACATGAGGTGACCCGGGCCGCGCCCTTCGCGGCGTCCGGCGACGCCTTGAACTGTTCAGGGAGGTGAGCTGAAGGATGGATCGTAGGCAGCCCCGAGTAGCTGTGCTGGGTGGCGGCTCCTGGGGGACGACGGTGGCATCGATCGTGGCCAGGAGCGCCCCGACAGTGCTTTGGGCCCGGTCGCCGGAGGTTGCCAAGGAGATCGACAGGCGGGGCCGCAACAGCCGCTACCTCGGCGATTCCCCGCTGACTGACGGCCTGCGGGCGACCGACTCGCTGGCGCAGGCCGTGCAGGACGCCGACGTCCTGGTCATGGGTGTCCCCTCGCACGGCTTCCGGGGAGTCCTCGAGCAGGTTGTGTCCCACGTGCGTCCGTGGATCCCGGTCGTCAGCCTGGTCAAGGGGTTGGAACAGGTCACCGACCACCGGATGACCGAGATCGTCGCGGAGGTGCTGCCGGGCCACCCGGCCGGCGTGCTCGCGGGGCCCAACATCGCCAAGGAGGTCATGGCCGGCTACGCCGCAGCCGCCACGATCGCCATGCCGGACCAGAACCTGGCGGCCCGGTTGGCCGACCTGTTCCGCACCTCCCGGTTTCGGATCTACTCCACGACCGACGTGGTGGGCGTGGAGATCGCCGGCGCGTTGAAGAACGTATTCGCGATCGGGGCCGGGATGGCCGACGGGGCCGGGGCCGGCTACAACACCAAGGCGATGGTGATTAGCCGGGCGGTGCGGGAGATGCGCCGTCTTGGTGAGGCGCTCGGCGGTGATCCGCTGACCTTTTCCGGTCTTGCTGGTATGGGTGACCTCATCGTGACCTGTACCAGCCCGCTGAGCCGCAACCGGCACGTCGGCGAGGAACTGGGCCGGGGCAAGTCCATCGGTGAGGTGCTTGCCGGGATGAAGCAGGTCGCGGAAGGTGTCAAGGCCGCCCCGGTGGTCATGAAGCTGGCGGCCGAGGTTGGGGTGGACATGCGGATCGCCCAAGAGGTGGACAACGTGCTATGGCACGGCGCCACCGTCCAGGATGCCTACCGCGGCCTGCTCAGGGTCGCGCCCGGACACGAACTCCACGGGGAGGGCTGGTGAAGGGCCGACGCTCCGACACACCGCTGATCTGGCTGCTCACGAGGGCCGCTCTGCTCGCTGCGGTGTGGGCGGCTGCCGTCGCCCTGATGCGGCGGCTCCGGCGCCGTCAACGCCCGGCGGTGCTGGAGGTCATTCCACCGACACCCTCATACACCGGCGGGTCCGGAACGCCGTTGGTGCTACTGCATGGCGTCGGCGGCACCTGGCGGGTGTGGCGACCGGTATTGCCGCTGCTGGAGCCTAGACACGCGGTGTTCGCACCGACACTGCCCGGCCACTGTGGAGCCGACCGCCTTCTGGCGGGTGTCGTCCCGTCCATCGACGCGCTCGCCGACGGGGTTGCCGAGCAACTCGATCGAGCTGGGATCGACCGGGCGCACATCGCCGGCAACTCACTCGGCGGGTGGATCGCCCTGGAACTGGCCCGCCGGGGACGGGCCCGGTCGGTCGTCCTCTTCGGCCCCGCCGGCGCGTGGCGGTCGGCGGCGCGCATGACCGCCGTCGCCACCGGGATGCGCCTGTCGTTCGTCCTGCTCGCCAGGCAAGCCGACCGCGCGGACGCGATCGCCCGTCGGCGGTGGGCACGGCGACTGCTGCTCGCGACGCAGGTCGAACACCCCGACCGCGTCGACCCGGCCGAGTTCGCGGCCTCGATCCGGGCGATGAAGGACTCACCCGTGGTCGCCCCGCTGCTGCGGGTGATCACGAAGCACCCGCTGGAACACCTGCCCGCGGACCCGGACTGCCCGATCCGGGTGGTCTGGGCGGAGCGAGACCGGATCATCCCGTTCGAGCACAACGGCCTCCCCCTGCTGGAACGCGTCCCGGGCGCCGAGCTCGTCCGGCTGGCCGGCGTGGGCCACGTTCCGATGAGCGACGACCCGGAGCAGGTCGCCAGCCTCATCCTGGAGGTTACGGACGCCGTCGACCGCGCCCGCCAGGACGATCGCGGGATCCCGCCGATCGCATCCGGCGTTCGACCGAGTGAGGCGAGCTGAATGGCGGCACAGGATCCGAACGGTGCCGCGTGGGGCGGCCCGGCGGACATGAGCGCCTGGGAGGCGCTCATGTGGCGGGCCGAGGCCGACCCCCGCACCCGGTCAACCGGGGTGCTGCTGGAGCTCCTCGACCGGGAGCCGGACTGGGCTCGGCTGGTCGCCGCGCACGACCGCGTCAGCCAGCAGATCCCCCGGCTGCGCGAGCGGGCCGTCGAACCGCTGCTGCCCCTGTTTCCGCCGGCATGGTCACCCGATCCGCACTTCGACCTCGGCTACCACCTCCAACGCGTGCGGGTACCCGAGCCAGGCACGATGCGCCAGCTGCTCGACCTGGCTCAGGGGATCCTGGCGCGACCGCTGGACAAGGCACGACCACCGTGGGAGGCCGTGCTCGTCGAAGGCCTCGAGGACGGCCGAGCCGGCTACCTGCTCAAGGTCCACCACAGCCTGTCTGACGGCCTCGGCCTGGTGCAGCTACTCACGCTCGCGCACAGCGGCACTCCCGAGCCGGGCGAGCACGAGCTCGCACCGCCGCCTGCGCCGCGGCCGCCGCTGACCCCGGCAAGCCTGTTGACCGATCGGCTGCGCCAACGGCTCACGGATACCCCGTCAGAGTTGATCAGGCGCGGCGGTAGCTCTCTTAAGCTCATCGGTCGCACGATGCGGAACCCCGGCGCTGTCGTCGGCGACACGCTGCGCTTCGGTCGCTCGTTGCGCCGCGTCCTCACGCCCCCGCCGGCCGAACGGTCGCCGCTGCTGCGCGGCGGCAGCGGCTTCGGCTACCGGTTCGTCCTGCACGACGTGCCGTTGAGCGACCTGAAGGCCGCCGGAAAGGCGGCTGGTGGCTCGGTGAACGACGCATTCCTGGCCGGCGTGCTCGGGGCATTCCGGCGTTACCACGAGCACCACGGCATCCCGATCGACCTGATGCCGATCGGGATACCGGTCTCGCTGCGCACGAGCGACGACCCGCTGGGAGGCAACCGGTTCGCCGGAGCGAGATTCGCCGCACCGGTCGGGGAAGCCGATCCCCGCACCCGCATCGAGATCATCCGTGAGTTCGTCATCACCGCCCGGGCCGAACCAGCCCTCGGGTTCCTCGACTTCGTCGCGCCAGCGTTGAGCCGGCTCCCGACAGCAGCCCTCATCGAGCTCGCCGCCGGGATGACGAACGTGTCCGACGTCCAGGCGTCCAACATTCCCGGAATGGGGCACCCGGTCTATCTGGCCGGCGCCCGGGTGACCGGCCTGTACCCGCTCGGCCCACGTCCCGGGGTCACCGCCATGATCGCGATGATCTCCTACGACGGCACCTGCTGTATCGGTCTGAACGTCGACCCGGACGTGATCAGCGACCTCGAAGTCTTCGAAACCTGCCTGCGGGAAGGATTCGACGAAGTACTCGACCTGCGCAAGGAGCGGTAGGTCCTGGGACGCGATCGCCTCTGCTTCTCCCGCGACCACTATTCAGATGGCGACCCAGTACGGGCAAATGACCAACAGGACAGGAGAATCTGATGATCCCCGCTGAACCGTCGATACGTTTCACCTATCCAGCGCAGGACGGCGCCGAGATCGTCGGCTACCGGTGGGACCCGGCCGGCAAACCGCGCGGCGCAGTACAACTCACCCACGGCATGGGTGAGCATGTGCGGCGCTACGGCGCCCTCGCGCGCGCCCTCACCGGCCGCGGCCTGGTGGTCTACGCCCAGGACCACCGGGGCCACGGCGCCACCGCGCGATCCGAAGAGGAGCTCGGCCAGTTGGGGCCGGACGGCTGGACCCAGTTGGTCGACGACGTGGACCTGCTCGTGTCCCTGATCCGCGACGAGCAGCCCGGTCTGCCGCTGGTACTGCTCGGGCACAGCATGGGCTCATTCGCCGTTCAGCAGTACCTGCTCGATCACAGCGACCGGGTCGACGCCGTGGTGCTGACCGGGACCACCGCGCTGGATCAGCTCGAGCCCGCCCTCGACCTCGACAAGCCCATCGACCTCGCCGCGTTCAACGCCGCCTTCGAGCCGGCGCGGACCGAGTTCGACTGGCTGTCCCGGGACGAGGCGATCGTCGATGCCTACATCGCCGACCCTCGGTGCGGGTTCGGGATCGACGTCGACGCCGGCAAGGACATGTTCGCCGGCGCCCGCCGGATGGCCGACCCAGGCCAGGTGGCCGCCATGCGCCCCGACCTCCCGCTCTATATCGCCGCGGGCGAGTTGGACCCGGTCAACGCCAACCTCGTCCTGCTGCACGTCCTCGTGGACCGCTACCGCGCCGCCGGGCTGACCGACGTCACCGTGCGCACCTACCCCGGCGCCCGGCACGAGATCCTCAACGAGACCAACCGCGACGAGGTGGTGGCCAGCATTCTCGACTGGCTCGACCAGGTACTCAGCAAGCCATGACTGCGCCCGGCGATGGCAATCCCGCGTCCTGACCAGCCCTCATGGGGCCGCAGCCAGTTCCCGCCGATCGGCGACTACGGGTTCCTGTCGGACTGCGAGACGACCGCGCTGGTCGCACCCAACGGTGGCATCGAGTGGCTGTGCCTGCCTCGCATGGATTCCCCCAGCGTGTTCGGGGCGATTCTCGACCGCGACGCCGGCTCGTTCCGCA
>Ga0070706_100007230_pt1 | contig 10433 bp, 7 predicted proteins | sample KBSK5501metaG_FD_65476 | JGI IMG/M metagenome (GOLD analysis project Ga0070706, IMG submission 65476) | Corn, switchgrass and miscanthus rhizosphere microbial communities from Kellogg Biological Station, Michigan, USA - KBS K5-50-1 metaG | ecosystem: Host-associated > Plants > Roots >...
GTGCAGGGCCCGTACGCGCGCGACCTCGTGAGCGCCGTCGCTCCGGCGACGAAGGAGCTGCCGTACTTCGGCCTGATGCAAACGAAGATCGCCAAGGTGCCGGTCCTCGTGTCGCGGACCGGCTACACCGGCGACCTCGGCTTCGAAATCTGGGTTCCCGCGGCAGAGGCCATCACGGTCTGGGACGCGGTGTCGGCCGCGGGCAAGGGCCGGGGGGTGATCCCGTTCGGAATGACCGCGCTGTACATGGCTCGCATCGAGGCCGGCCTGGTGCTCCTCGACGTCGACTTCCACTCGAGCCGGTTCGCCTGGACCGACGCCGATCGCACGACCCCGATCGAGCTCGGCCTGGGCTGGATGTTTCGCGACCTGGCGCCGCCGTCGAACGGGAAGAGCGCCAACGGCGCCGCCGCCCGTGCGCATGCCTCGGCGAACGGATCGAACGGCGTCCACCGGGCGTTCATCGGCGCCGATGCGATCACTCGCGAGCTGCGCGAGCTCACCTCTCGTTGGCAGCTCACCGGGCTCGTCGTCGATTGGCGCGACTACGACCGGATCTACGATGCGGCGGGGCTGATCCCGCCCAAGGACCACACCCCGATCCAGGACGAGTATTACGTCTACGACGACGGCCTGAACCAGCTGGGCTACGCCACGAGCCAGATGTACTCGCCGATGCTCCAACGGCACATCGCGCTGGCCCGCGTGCCGTTGGCGCTTGCGGCCCCGGGTTCGCGTGTCAAGCTGGAGCTGCCGGTGAGCCACCGCTACGAGTACTTCGACGCGTACGTCACGCGCCCGCCCCTGTTCAACCCGCAGCGAAGGACGGCCTGACATGGCGAAGACCGACGGCACGAAGCGGGCGGCTCGATCGACGAACGGCCGGTCGACGCAAGAGGCGCGGACCTACGACGCGATCGTCATCGGCGGCGGCCACAACGGCCTGACGAACGCGGCGTACCTGTCCAAGGCCGGTCTGCGCACCGTCGTGCTGGAGCGACGGCCCATCTTCGGCGGCGCGGCGATCACCGAGGAGCTGCGGCCCGGCTTCTGGTTCACGACCTTCTCATACGCGCTGAGCCTGCTCCGGCCGGACATCATCCACGACCTCGACCTGGTCAAGCACGGGTTCATGCCGATCCTGATGCCGACCACGTTCTGCCCGAAGGAGGACGGCGACTACCTGCTCCTCGGCCAGGACCACGGCGAGAACCACAAGGAGATCGCCCGCCAGTCGAAGCACGACGCCGACGCGTACGACGCCTTCAACCACGACATCAACAAGGTCCTGCAGGCGATCAAGCCGCTGATGGACGAGGCGCCGCCGGACTTCTGGAGCGACGATCCCGAAGAGCTGATCCGGCTCGCCGCGCTGGGGTCGCGCTTCCGACGGCTGGATCGGAAGGTCCTGCACGACGCGATCCGGCTGCTCACCGGCTCGGCCGCCGACTTCCTCGACGACTACTTCGAGTCGGACATCCTCAAGGGCTACATGGCCTCCTCGGCGATCATCGGCACGAAGGTCGGGCCGTACTCGCAGGGCTCTGGGCTCGTGCTGCTGTACCACCTGCTGGGCGAGCACGACGGCGAGTTCGGGGCGTGGGCATTCCACAAGCAGGGCAACGGCGGGTTCACCAAGGTGCTCGCACAGGCGGCGCAGTCGTTCGGCGTCGAGATCCGGCTCGAGTCGCCGGTGGACCACGTGATTACCCAGGACGGCAGGGCCACGGGGGTCGCGCTCGCAGATGGCGCGGAGTTCCACGCGCCGGTCATCGTCTCGGCGACGGACCCGCGGCGGACGTTCCTCGAGCTCGTCGACCCGCTCGAGCTGCCGACCGACCTCGTCGAGGAGATCCGGCGCTTCCGATTCCAGGGCACCTCGGCCAAGGTCAACTTCGCGCTCGACGGCTACCCGCGCTTCCCGACCCTCGGCGACAGGACCGACCAGTTCCGCGGCTTCGTCAACATCGGGCCGTCGATGGAATACCTCGAGCGGGCGTTCGACGACGCCAAGTACGGCTGGTACTCGAAGCGGCCATACATCGACACGGCCATCCAGTCCACCGTCGATCCCGACATGGCGCCGCCCGGCAAAGCCGTCATGAGCTGCTTCGTCCAGTACGCGCCGTACCAGCTGCGCGAGAGCGATTGGGACACGGAGAAGGAGCGATTCGGCGACACCGTGCAGGCGACCCTCGAGTCGTTCTTCCCCGGCTTCGGCTCGCTGGTGCTCCAGCGCGAGATCCGGACACCGCTCGACATCGAGCGGACGGTGGGCCTGTCCGAGGGCAACATCTTCGCCGGCGAGTTCCTGGCCCCGCAGATGTGGTTCATGCGGCCGGCGATCGGCTGGGCCAACTACAGGACCCCGATCGAGGGCTACTACCAGTGCGGCTCCGGGACCCATCCCGGTGGCTGCGTCATGGGCGCGCCGGGCAAGCTCGCGGCGGCGGCGATCCTGAAGGACCGCGAACGGGGCCGGTTGCGCGGCGTGAAGATCGGCGCGAGCGCCGGGAACGGGGCGGGACGAACGGCGGCTGCCGCGGCCGCCCGAAGCTGAGGGCTCGGAGGCCGTGGACCTCGAGCTGACGAGGGCGCAGGCGGCGCTGCGCCACAACGCGCGGCGGTTCGTGGTCGAGATCCTCCAGCCGTTGGAGCAGGAGCTCGAGCGGTCCGGTGGCAGGCTCCCGCCCGAGGTTGGTGCGGATCTCCGGCGGCAGGCCATCGAGGCCGGTCTCGCCGGCGGCGAGCTCCCGGTCGAGGTGGGCGGTCAGGGCTGGAGCGTCTTCGAGCAGGTGCTCGTCCACGAGCAGTACGGCCAGGTGACCGGCGGCCTGTGGAGCTTCATCCCGGGCGCGTACGACGTCCTCGTCCACGCCTCGCCCGAGCAACGGAAGCGCTACCTGGAGCCCAGCCTTCGCGGCGAACGCTTCGGGGCATACGCGGTCACCGAGCCGGACGCCGGCTCGGATGCGCGAACGCTGGCAACGACCGCCGTGCGCGACGGAGACGAGTGGGTCCTCAACGGCGAGAAGTGGTTCGTGACCGGGCCGGACAACACGGACTTCATGGTCGTCCAGGCGATGGTCGTGGACGGTGACCGGCGGCAGCCGACGCTCTTCTTCGTCGACTACGACCTGCCGGGAGTGCGCATGGCGGCCGATCCCGCGTATATGCATACCTATGCGGATCGCCACCCCCAGTTCGTGCTCGAGGACGTTCGCGTGCCGGACTCGCTCCGGCTCGGTGACGTCGGCGCGGCCGACGACCTCGCCAACGAGTGGTTCGTGACCGAGCGGATCCACATCGGCGCGCGCTGCGCCGGGGCGATGGAGCGCCTCCTGACCCTGGCCGTCGAATGGGCGACCGAGCGCATCCAGTTCGGCGAGCGCATCTTCGACTTCGAGGGCGTGAGCTTCCCGCTCGCCGACTCGGCCGCGGACGCGTCGGCGGCGCGGTTGCTCACGCGCGAGGCGGCCTGGCTCGCCGACACCGGGGCGGATCGCAAGGTGGTCCACGCCAAGGCGTCGCTGGCCAAGCTGTTCGCCTCCGAGGCGGCGTTCGTCTGCGCGGATCGGGTCGTGCAGGTCTTCGGCGGCCGCGGCTACATGCGCGACAACCCCGCCGAGCGCTACCTGCGCGAGCTCCGCGTCGATCGCATCTGGGAGGGCACCAGCGAGATCCAGCGCCTGATCATCGCCCGCTCGCTGGAGCGGCGAGGCGTGGACCGGGTGGTCGGGTGACGGTGTCGACCACCGAGCGACCGGGCGCGGATCGCTCGACGATCGACCTTCGGCCGCTGTTCGCCCCCCGATCGATCGCCCTCGTCGGTGCGTCCCCGACCTCGGACACCGTCGGAATCTTCCGGCGCAACATCGAGCGGCTCGGGGCGGCGACGCGCTGCCACCTCGTCAACCCGAAATACCAGGTGATCGACGGCGCGCCGTGCTACCCGGACCTCGCGGCACTGCCCGAGGTGCCGGACATCGTGGTCGTCGCCGTCAACCCGATCCGCGCCGCCGAGGTGACCCGCGCGGCGGCCGCCCTCGGCGTGCCCGCCGTGATCATTCCCGGCGGCGGCGTGATCGAGGGCGGGGAAGCCGCCGCCCGGATGCAGGCCGAGGTCGCGACGATCGCGGCGGACGCGGGCATCGCCCTGCTGGGTCCCAACTGCATGGGCGTCATCGACCTGCACGCCCCGAGCGCGACCTATTACGACGACCTGCCCGAGCTGCGCCGGGGCGGAACGGTCGGCATCGCCCAGTCCGGGAGCGTCACGAACGCATTCATGAACGCCGGTCCGCGGATCGGCTGGAGCCGGCTCATCAGCTGCGGCTCCGAGGTCATGCTCGATGTGTGCGACTACATGGCCGCGGCCCTGGACGACGACACGACCGATTCGATCGTCCTGTTCGTGGAAGGGTTCAAGCGGCCTGAGCGATTCCTCGCGCTCGCCGATCGGGCGCTCGCCGCCGACGCTCCGGTCCTGGCGGTGAAGGTCGGCCGGAGCGAGCAGGCCCAGGCGGCGGCCGTGTCCCACTCGGGATCACTTGCCGGTGATGCCCGCGCAAGCGAGGCAGCTCTTCGTGCCGCCGGCGTGATCGTCTGCGACGACCTCGACGAGCTGCTTGAGGCAGCCGCGCTCGTCAGCCGTTCTCGCGTTCTCGGGCGACGGGTGGGGCAGGGGAGAACGGCCGCCGTCACCGTGTCGACCGGCGAGGCGTCGCTGATCGCCGATCTCGCACCCCGGACCGGGATCGATCTGCCGCCGATCCCGCCGGCAGCGCGAGCTGCAATCGTGGCGGCCGCGCCGACGCTGACGCACATCGTCAATCCGATCGACCCGTGGGGGGTCGGGGACTACCTGGCAACGTACCGGGCGACGTTCGATGCCTTCGCTAGCTGCGGCGCCTATGACGTCGTGGCCCTGGTCCACGACTTCCCGTTCGGAGCACCGCAGAGCGAGACGGCCCTCGCGGCAGCCCTGGCGACGGAGCTCATCGCTGCGACGGCGGAACGCCCGGAGATCCTGCCGGTGTTCGTCTCCCTCACCTCGGGCGACGTCCCGCCCGAGGTCATGGCCGTGCTCGACGTGGCCGGCGGCGTTCCGATCCTGCGTGGCGCCATTGCCGGCTTCCAGGCGATCCCGCGGCTGGCGTGGTGGGAGCGTCGGCACACCAGGCGCCTCGGCTCGGGTCCCGTGCGCCCGGCCTGGTCGAGCCTCGCCGAGCACGTCCCGGCATGGGGCTACGACGCCGTCGCGCGATCGCTCCCCCAGAACGCACCAAACGGGCCGCCCGTGGTCATCCCGGAGCGGGAGTCCCTCGAGCTGCTGCGCGCGGCCGGGCTGCCGGTCGTCGCCTCGATCGCCATCGAAGGACAGGACGCCCGGGAAATGATCGAGCCTGCAGCGCGCGCTGCCACCGAGCTTGGCTGGCCAGTCGCCGTCAAGCTCGACGCGCCTGGACTCGCCCACAAGAGCGACCTCGGCGCGGTCGTGCTCGATGTCGGCAACCGGCGGGAGCTCGAAGGCGCCCTGCGGCGCGTCCTCGCCGCGGGACGCGATCACGACCCGAGCGGCGTCCTGATCCAGCCGATGGCCGCCGCCGGTGTCGAGCTGATCGTGGGCGCCCGTCGCGATCCGCAGTTCGGGCCGCTCGTGCTCGTCGGCATCGGCGGCGTCCTGGCCGAGGTCCTCGACGACGTGGTCGTGCGCATCGCGCCAATCGACGCCGGCCACGCCCGGCAGATGCTCGCCGAGCTCCGCGGCGCCCGCCTGCTCGACGGCGTCCGCGGCCGCCGCGCCGTCAATGGAACAGCCGTCGCCGAGCTCATCGCAGCGCTCGGTCGGGCGTTGGAAGCACACCCGGCCTGGCGCGAGGTCGACCTCAATCCCGTGATCGCCGGCAAGGATGCCCTGGCCGTCGATGCGCTGATCGTCGCCGACCCGGAGGACCCGGACTGGGACTACGAAGACCCTGGCGGCGGGCGCGACGGTGCCTGATCCCGTCCCGCCCAGCAACCCGCAGGAGGAACCACCGATGGCCGCACTGGCGACGCCCCCAGCGACAAAGCCCACCTCGAGCACCCTGTACTTCGGCCCCTGGTATCGCCGCTCGCCGTTCTTCGAGAGGACGCTTGCGGCGGGCTGTTCCGCCTACGACATCTACAACCACATGTACCTGCCCGGCTACTACGCCGACCCGGTCGAGGAGTACTGGGCACTGCTCAACGACGTGACGGTGTGGGACGTCTCGGTCGAGCGGATCGTCGAGATCACCGGTCCGGATGCATCGGCCTTCGTCAACACGCTGACCTGCCGCGACCTGACCAAGTGCGCGGTCGGCCAGGGCAAGTACGTGCTGATCACCGCCGACGACGGCGGCATCGTCAACGACCCGGTCCTGCTCCGGGTCGAGGAAAATCGCTGGTGGCTCGCCCTCGCCGACAGCGACGCCGGCCTGTATGCCCGCGGTGTGGCCGTGCATTCGGGCATGGACGTCACCGTCCGCGAGCCCGAGGTCTACCCGATCCAGGTCCAGGGCCCTCGCTCCCGCGACACCCTCCGCAAGCTGTTCGGGCCGGCCATCGACGAGGTCAAGTACTACTGGACCCTCACCGCCGAGATCGACGGCATCCCGGTCGTCATCAGCCGAACCGGCTGGACCGGCGAGGTCGGCTACGAGATCTACCTGCGCGACCCGGCCCGTGGCGGTGACCTGTGGGACCGCGTGTTCGAGGCCGGCCGCGAGTTCGGCATTCGCCCGGTCGCACCGGTCGAGGCGCGCCGGATCGAGGCCGGCATCTTCAACTACGGCTCGGACATGACCATCGCCAACAACCCGTTCGAGGTCATGGGCCTCGAGCGGCTCGTCGAGCCGCAAGCGGCCGATTACATCGGCAAGGCGGCGCTCGAGGAGATCCGGCTGAAGGGCGTGTCGCGCAAGCTCGTCGGCATCGAGGCGCCCGGCGACGCGCTGCCGTTCGAGCTCGCCGAGAAGCGGCCCGCGCTTCACCGCGGTGAGGCGGTCGGGACGGTCACCGACCTGATCTGGAGTCCGCGCCTCGAGCGCAACATCGGCTATGTCTGGCTGCCGATCGAGCTCGCCGGCGCGGGTACGGAGCTGGAGATCGTGGCGCCCGACGGTGAGCTGTGGCCCGCCCGGAGCGCGGCGATCCCGTTCCTCGACGCCACCAAGCAGGTGCCACTCGGGAAGACCGACTAGGCAGCCTCGGGATCGGCGATCACCGCGCGCGCGGCGCTCCGGAACGCGCCAAGCCGCCACGCGACCAGGAGCGCGATCGACACGACCGCGACGATGACCGTGGAGATCGCGTTGATCTGGGGCGTGACCCCGAACTTGATGGAGCTGTAGATCTGGATCGGCAGGGTCGTCGAGCCCACACCGGCGTTGAATGACGTCACGATCAGATCGTCGAAGGACAGGGCGAAGGCGAGCATCGCGCCGGCCGCGACCGCCGGCGCGAGCAGCGGCAACGTGACGTGGCGGAAGGCGCCCAGCGCCGAGGCGCCGAGGTCGCGCGCGGCTTCCTCGAGGCGCGGATCCAGGCTTGCGGCGCGGGCGCGGACCGTGATCGCGACGTACGAGATGCAGAAGGTGATGTGGGCCAGCATGATCTGGCCGACCGAGCCGTTGAGCCCGAAGAGCTGCGTGAAGAACACCAGCAGGCTGATGCCCATCACGACCTCGGGCGTGATCATCGGCAGCAGCAGCAGCGTCTGGACCGCGCCGGAGCCGCGGAAGCGGATGCGGGCCAGGCCGAGGCCCAGCAGCGAACCGAGGATCGTCGAGCCGATGACGGCGACGACGGCAACCTGCATCGTGATCCACAGCGCATCGAGGATCTGCTGGTTGCTCGCCAGCTTGCCGTACCAGTCGGTGGTGAAGCCGAGCCAGACGAAGTTGCGACGAGACTGGTTGAAGCTGAACACGATGAGCACGACGATCGGCGCAAAAAGCAGCGCGTAGACTGCGAGCGTGAACGCCGTCAGCCAGCGGCTCGGCCGCCCGGTCATGAGCTGCGCCACCCGGTCACCCGATCACCTCGCGGCGCAGGCTGCGCAGCGCGAGCAGGGTCCCGGCGATCGTCACCGCCATCAGCAGGAAGCCGAGCGCGGAGCCGTAGGGCCAATCTCGGCCGCTGGTGAAGATGACCTGGACGAGCTTGGCGATCGTCGTCGTATCGGTGCCGCCGAGGAGATCCGGGGTCACGAAGTCACCGAGGGCCGGGATGAACGTGAGCAGCGCCGCGGCGACGATCCCCGGCATCGTCAGCGGCAGGGTCACATGCAGGAAGGCGCCGCGTCCGGTGGCGTACAGGTCGCGCCCGGCTTGGACCAGTGATTCATCGAGCCGGTCGATCGAGACGAAGAGCGGCAGGATCGCGTAGGGCAGGAAGCCGTAGGTCATGCCCAGGATCACCGCGAAGTCGCTGTTCAGGATCGGGATCGGCTCGTCGATCACGCCCGCGCCCACGAGCAGTGAGTTCACGATCCCGTTGTCGCGAAGGATGATCATCCAGGCGTAGGTCCGGATGAGCCAGCTCGTCCAGAACGGGAGCATCACGAGGATCAGCAGCAGGATCTTGCGGCGTCCGCCATGGCGCGAGATCCAATAGGCGACTGGATAGCCGATCGCCAGCGACAGCACGGTCGCGGCGCCGGCGTAGTAGAGCGAGCGAACGAACGCCGGGAAGTACTCGGGCCGGAAGGCCTGCCCGTAGTTGTCGAGGCTCGGTTGCGCGAGGCTCACGTGCCCGCCTGGATCGACCGACCCGAGGCTGATGACGGCCATGATTCCGAGCGGCAGCAGGAACAGGACGACCAGCCAGACCACGCCGGGCAGAAGCAGCACGCCCCCGGTGACCCGGTCGGACAGCGGCCCCCGGGTCTGCCCGAGGGCCGCGTTGCGTGACTGGTCGGCGGGTGTGGCGGTCGCCGTCACGCGCGGAGCGCGGTCCAGCGATTCGTGTACTGATCGAGGTCGGCTGGAGCCAGGTACTCGAGCTCGATGAGCTCGGCGAGCACCTCGGGCGGCGGGTTCAGTCGCGGATCGGTCTTGATGTAGTCGTCGATCTTGGCCAGGGCGGCCTCGTTCGGTCCCATGTAGCCGATGTAGTTCGTGTTCGCGGCGCTGACGTCGGCGTCGAGGTTGAAATCGATCCACAGGTGGGCGGCGATGGGGTGGGGTGCGCCCGACAGGACGACCATCACGTCGTTGCCCTTGACGGCGCCCTCGGCCGGGATCACGTACTTCGTCCTGGGCTTGTCATAGGTCATCTGCACCCAGTCGCCGGACCACGCGTGGGTCAGCCACAGCGTGCCGCTGGTCAGGTCGCCGATGTCGTCCTGCGTGTACAGCCGAAGGAGTGGCTTCTGCTGCTGGAGCATGGTCAGGATCTGGTCGAGCTCGCCGAGGTCCTTCGTGTTGGGCGACAGGTGGAGGCGGAACGCCGCGGCGCCGAAGCACTCGCGCATGTCGTCGAGCATGGCCATGTGGTTGTCGTACGCCGGATCCCAGAGCGCGTCCCAGCTGGTGAGGTCCTTCGAGATGTCGTGGGGGTCCCAGGCGAAGCCTGTGGTCCACCAGAAGTTGGGCACGGAGTACCCGTTGTCCGGGTCGTAGCCCGGGTTCTGCCAGGGCGCGCTCAGGTTCTTGAGGTTCGGGATCAGGCTGTGGTCCAGCTTCTGGATGATCCCGTCCGTCGTGAACGACTGGACCCAGGTAGAGGCGGGGTACGACACGTCGTAGCCGCCACCGTTGCCGCCCTTCTGGAGCGTGGTGATCTGCGTGGCCTCGTCCGGGAAGAGGTCGTACTTGACCTTGATCCCGTACTTGTCCTGGAACTGCTGCACGGTGTTCTCGCCGATGTAGCCGTCCCAGTTGTAGACGAACAGCTCCTTCTCGGGCGTCGGGACCGGGGTCGGCGCCGGAGTCGGCGTGGCCACCGCGGTCGTGGTTGGGGGCGCTTCCGTCGGCGGTGCCGCCGTCGGACTCGCGCCGCCCTGGCCACAGGCGATCAGCAGCTGCGTCAGCGCTGCCGCCGCGCCGAAGGCGGCGACGCGCGCGAGGAACTCCCTTCGGCTCCAATTCGCCTGCTTGAGGCGCTGCTCCAGCGCCTCGTCGAAGCTGATCCCCGGCAGGTTCCGCTCGGTCATGACGCGTCCTCCACTGTGCCCGATCGATCGCCCAGCACGAGGGCGTCGCTCGGGGCCCATGCCAACACGACGGAATCGCCCGTTGCGAAGCGCGAGCCGGTCTTGCCGGCGAGCACCGACAGCCCGAGGCCGCCGGCGGTTCGAACGTGGTACTGGACGGCCGCGCCGAGGTAGGCGACCTGCTCGACCTCCGCCTCCAGGTGCGCCGAGCCATTGCTGCCGTTCGAGGCTCCGAGCGTGATCGCCTCGGGCC
>Ga0070706_100007231_pt1 | contig 10432 bp, 6 predicted proteins | sample KBSK5501metaG_FD_65476 | JGI IMG/M metagenome (GOLD analysis project Ga0070706, IMG submission 65476) | Corn, switchgrass and miscanthus rhizosphere microbial communities from Kellogg Biological Station, Michigan, USA - KBS K5-50-1 metaG | ecosystem: Host-associated > Plants > Roots >...
TGAAATGCGGTTCCCCAAGTCCGACGCGTTGCCATCGCCGCGCAAATTAACGGGGACCATGATCCGCAGCAGCTTCCCTTTAACCCGTTCGCCATGCAGTTCGCAGTAGCGGCGAATGGTCGCGGTCACGAGCGTGAGAATGACGTCATTGATGCTGCTCCCGGATTTGTGCCGAATGGCCTTGACCTCCGCAAGCGGAATCTCAGTGCAGGCAAATTTCTGCGGTCCCCGGTATATGACATTGAACCGGAGACGCTCGGTGAAAGCTGTAATTTCTGGAAACAGATTTGCAAACTCGTCGCTGGCCACGGTGCCGCCGTTCGCAGCAGCGCGCTCTGTCATACTCAAAAGATCGGCCATCGCGGAAAGTATTCGTTTCACGAAATCGGAATACGAATCGACGAACCCAGCTGTGAGCGAGGTCAACGGGTCTCTCGGCGGCGGAACGTGGAACTTAATCTTTTTCTTCGGCAGACGCGGCGCTTCCGGGCTCGCATCCAGGAGCGCGTTCAAGACGCCCACTCCTGCAATGCCGTCGGTCAGACAGTGATGCATGCGCAAAATGATCCCGGTGCGATCGCTCTTCAGCCCGCGAACCACCGTCATGTCCCACAACGGGTGCTGCCGATCCATCACTGTGCTGAAAAGCTTTCCCGCAATCGCCTTCAGTTCAGTGTCGGTACCGTGCTTGAGTTGCACTTCGCGCACGTGTCGGCGAAGATCGAATCCCGGGTCATATTCCCAGCTGGGAAGGCCGAGACCGAACGGCGAGGGCACAACCCGCTTCAGAAAGCGCGGAAGAAGGGGCAGCTTCGAGTCGATGAACTGGACGCAGTCTTCAAACCCAATCTCATCCTCGAAGATACAAATGCTCGCCACATTGAGCGGCATTCCTTCTCGTTCGAGATGCAGGAAGACCGTGTCTCCCCAGGAAAGGCGATCACTCTGTTGATGGTTCTGCATCACAACTCTCCTAGTCGCTCGCGCTGCAAGCGTCCTTCTCAGTTCACGAAAGAAAACCGCCGGGTCAGCTTCACCAGTTTGAGCACCTTGTAGACATCAACGTTCACGCCGCGTAACACGACCTTGACGTTTTTTCCCTCGGCGATGCGGGCAAGCTCTTCCATTGCTCGTAGCGCACTCGAATCGATCCGGTGCATGGACGAAAAATCCAGGACGACCTCGCCTTCCGTGCCGTCCAACTTCTCTCCAGCCTCTCGCAGGGCTGGAACCACGCGCGTTTCATCTACGTTTAGAAAAACAGCAGTCATTGCCATACGCTTCACCGTTCCCTACACAGTTTGTTAAGACACGCCGGCACCCTTTGCCACACCTCGTCCCTCATAAGCCTTCCAGAACAGTTGGACCAACTCCGACATCAGCGGCATGCGAGGGTTCGAACGCCAGGAGGGATCGTCAAAGGCAATGCTGGCGAGTTCGGGCACCGCACGCTCAAATTCTTCCCTCGAGATTCCCAACTCCGCGATCGATCTTGGAAATCCCAACTGGTCGAGCAGTTGCTCCGTCGCTTGAATCAGGTTTTTCACTTTCTCTTCGACCGTATGACCGCCGAGGCCGAGTAAGTCCGCGACCGTCGCGTACTTCTTGTGAGCTACGTACCCTTGCGTATAAGGCGACGGCATGAACTTCGTCGGAACCGCTGCGTTATATGCCATCACGTGCGGCAGCATGAGCGCGTTGGCGCGCCCGTGGGGGACGCCGAAGCGCGCCCCGAAAGCATGGGCCAGCGCATGATTCACTCCCACCGACGCGTTGGAGAATGCCATCGCCGCAATACACGCCGCGTTGTGCATCATGCAGCGCGCCTCTTCATCGCGCGGATGCTCATACGCGATGGGCAGGTACTTGAACACCAGCCGAATCGCCTGCATGGCGCTGGAGTCAGTGTAAGGCGATGCATAGTTCGAAACGCCGGCTTCCAATGCGTGGGTCAGGCAATCGATCCCGGTATCCGCGGTCAGGCCCTTGGGCATCGACATCACAAACTGCGGATCGACGATTGCTACATCCGGAGTCAGCGAGTAATCGGCAAGCGTCACCTTGCGCCCGCTCGCCTTGTCGGTCAGCACGGCAAATGGAGTAACTTCGCTCCCTGTGCCGCTGGTCGTGGAGATGGCAATCAGCCTCGCGCGATTGATTTTCTCCGTCGGATACTGCACCACTCGCTTGCGCAGATCCAGAAAAGGCGCAGCCAGATATTCCAGGTCGGCCTCCGGCGATTCGTACTTGAGCTTCATGATCTTCGCCGCGTCAATCACCGACCCGCCGCCGAGCGCAATGATCTGGTCAGCTTTATAGAAATTGAGCGCTTCCACTCCCTGCGTGATGATCTTGACCTCTGGCTCCGCATCGGGAATGACCTGGACATGAACGTGAGTCTTCGGACAAATGTGCCGCCGGACAATATCTACGTGCCCCATCTGCTCCAGGAGCGGACTGGTCACAATGATGGTCGACAGCGACGGAAACTGGCGCAGATTTTCCACCGCGTTCATGTTGAAATAAATCTGATTGGGAACTCGGAACCACATATGGGTTTGTGTCCTGCGAGCCAGGCGCTTGATGTTGAGGTAATGAAAGATGTTTACGTTGTCGGTGGTGCTGTTGCCGCCGCCGGTCCCACATCCGAAAGAAAACGTCGGCACCAGATCGTTGTAAACCGCGCCCAGCGCACCAATCGATCCGGGGGAATTCACGATGATCCGGCCCGCGTTGATCACCTCACCAAACTTGCGGATGACTTCCTCATTGCGCGAGAAAATGACCGCTGTATGTCCGAGGCCTCCGGCATGGTTCACGTCTACGCACACGCGCAATGCCTCGGCGACGGATTTCGCGCGATACACTGCAAGCACCGGAAATAACTTCTCGACCGACAGCGGATGGTCGTGGCCTACGCCTTGTATCGGGGCAATCAGCAGCTTGGTGTTCGGCTTCACTGAAAGACCGGCAAAGCGGGCGATATCAGCGGCTTTCTGGCCGACGGCCATCGGCTGCATGAATCCGGTCTGCGGATCAATCACCGTGCGCTCCAGCCGCTTGGTCTCTTTCTCGTTGCAAACGTGCGCGCCCAGGTCCGCGAACTTCTGCAGCGCCGCCTCATAAATTTCGTCGTCAATCACTACTGTCTGCTCGGACGCGCAGATGGTCCCGTTGTCGAAGGTCTTCGAAACGATGATGTCGACCACAGCCGTATTCAAATCCGCGGTTTTCTCCAGGTAGACCGGCGTATTCCCTGCCCCTACACCCAAAGCCGGCTTGCCCGAACTGTAAGCCGCTTTGACCATCCCCGGCCCGCCGGTGGCATCAATCAGCCCCACGTCTTTGTGCTTCATCAGAAAGGCGTTGTCTACAAGCGTCGGCGATTCCAGGCAGCTGAACACGCCTTCCGGCGCTCCATGCTTTAACGCGATCTCATACATGATCCTTACCGCTTCGGAGCAACAATGCCACGCCTTCGGATGTGGGCTGAAAATCACGGCATTCCGCGTCTTGATCGCCATGATGCACTTGAACAAGACTGTGGAAGTGGGATTCGTAATCGGCGTGACTGAGAAGATGACGCCGATGGGCTCAGCCATCTCGATCAAATTGCGCTCAAGAAACTCGCGAATGATGCCAACGGTCCGCTTGTCCTTGATGTAGTTGTAGACAAACTCGGTGGCGACCATGTTCTTTAGAACCTTGTCTTCCATCACCCCGAGCCTGGTTTCCTCCACCGCCAGTCGCGCGAGATGTTGCGCTTGTTCCAGTCCCGCCAGGACCATCGCCTTAACAATGCGATCGACGTCCTCTTGCGTGAATTGCGTGAAAACTGCGGCGGCGGTTTTCGCCTGATTGACCAATTCCTCGAGGTAAGCGATTCGTTCCGCGCTCAGGCTTTCTACGGCTAGCGGAATTTGAACCCGCTCCTGTACTGTTTCAGTCGCGATCATCACTACCTCCATTGGGCTGGTCGGGACCCGACAGTCGCCCGAGCGTGTCTGCCTGCACGGCGAGCATCCGGATCAAAGTCTGCGTCGGAACCTACCGATTCTCCCAACCGCACAATTCTCTCGATGGATTCGTGAAGCGAACTATTGTGGAATCCGCGCAAGGAGGAAGTACGACTTCCGAGGGATCAGGTTTCTGGGTTCCGGTGGGCACTGTCGATCAGCCTCGTTCCCAAAGTAGAACTCCTCGGCAAGGGGCGGTCTACAACTGCTGTCACGTAAGGATGTGACGAACGTCACATGCTTTTTCACAGGCGCAAAACACCGCCGGCAGAACGCTTTACCGATGTGTCACGCGGCGGATCGCGTAGCCGGGGTATCAGAATCGTGGTTCCACGTCATCTTTCCCTTGGGGGGAATCAGGCTCATTGCCCGCTCCGCCAGCGCGGTAATGGTCAGGCTAGGATTGACACCGAGATTTGCCCCTAGAACGGATCCGTCGCAGATGTACATGTTGCGATAGCCAAAGACGCGGTGGCGCTCGTCCACCACGCCCTGTTCCGGTGAGCCCGCGATCACGCAACCTCCGATGCAGTGTGCCGTACCCGGAATGTCAAAGAGGATCTCGGGAAGCATGCTCATGGCATTGCCACCCGCCACTTGCGCAAATTTTCGAGCAAACTCGTTCGCCTTCGGAATATAGGTCGGCACCTTGTCCCCGCGGCTCACCAGCGTTTTGGAAAATGGCCAGAACCACGGGCGTTGCCATCGCATCTCGATATGTCCCTCAAGCGCTTGCATGCAGAGGAGAACTGTGAACTCTCGCGCCCAGCCCCAGGGACGGAACAGTCGCAGGGCCTTGACGGGGTGAAGCAGAAAATAGCCCAAAACATTTTTCAGCCAGAGCCCGATACGCAGGGGACCTGGGTGGCCATCGGTCAGCATCGTGGTGAGAAGACCCATGGTGTCCGAGCCTTTGGGATAGCGCACCGCCTCGATGTGCGTATGTTCGTCGATGTAGATGCCGGAGCCAATGGCAATGCCTTGCGACAAATCTTCGGCGCACCCTGGCACGCGCGCTCCAATGAGCGATTCGGAATTCGTGCGTACATGTTTGCCCAAACGCCCGCTGATGCGGGGCAGCGAGCCCTTCTCCTTGAGCCGGAAAAGAAGTTCCATCGTGCCCAGTGACGATGCCGAGAAAACTACGGCGCGGCAAGTGAGCCGCCCCGGTTGTTTTCTGATCCACGCCAGCGAGTTCACTGTCTGAATCTCGTATCCGGCGCTGCCATCGCTGGCCCCGGCCAGTGTCTTGACATTTACCACCTTCGTTTCCGGAAAAACCACGGCCCCATACTTCTCCGCCAGGTAGAGGTAATTGAGATCAAGCGTATTTTTCGCGCCATATCGGCAACCCATCATGCAGCCGCCGCAGGCGGTGCACGTGGTTCGCGGCGGACCTTCTCCGCCAAAGAATGGATCGGGAAAAGTTTGGTTGGCCGGTTCCCCCTCGGTGGCCTGGAAGATGCCGACACGCGTGCGGTAGAACGTGTGCCCGGAGCCGGATACTTCGCTGGTTCGTTTCAAGAGTTGATCGGCGGGTCCGAGGATCTGATTGTGCGTTACGCCCAGCATGCGCGACGCAGTCTCATAGTGCCGAGGCATTTCCAACTTCCAGTCAGCCAACCCGGCCCATGATCCGCTTTGCCAGACTTTATCCGGCGCCGATAGCAGAGTTCCGGCATAGGTGATCGATCCGCCACCGACAGCGCAACCGTGGAGAATGGTCGCATGACGGAAGAAATGCATGTTGAAGAATCCGTGCAGACCAAGCTTCGGGCGCCAGATCCAGCGATGAATCGACCAACTGGTCCGCGGAAAAGATAGGGGCGCCCAGCGGCGCCCCATCTCAATCACCGCAACTCGATAGCGCTTTTCCACCAGTCGGAGCGCGGAAACACTGCCTCCGAAGCCGGATCCGATCACGATGAAGTCGAAATCGAATTGCGGGCTGGGAGCTGCCATACGGCACCACCAACGCACAGCGGCCCATGACGCGACGCTATGCTACCAGATACTTGCCTGCTTCAATCACTTTCTGAGCAATACCCTGCCGCAGGTCCACCGTATTGAATGGTTCGTACTTGCACAGCCGGCGCAGAATTGCCAGCTGCGACCGCAGCATGTCTCCTTCGGCGCACGCGGCAATGACCATCCTCGCCGCACTCTCGATTTTTTCCATGGCGCCGGAAATATAGACGCGGGTCATGGCAATGGCATGCGCACAACCCGCGTCCCCGTTCTGCGCCGCCAGTTTTTGCGCGCGCAGCACGGCCGACTCTATGGCATAGGTTTCAATCGTCATGTTGGCGATTGCGCCCATGATCTCCTGCTGGTCCTGGATCGCCTGCATGTATTTCTGCGTTGCAATCCCAGCGGCAAACAGGCCAATCTTCTTGGCTGTCGCCACCAGCTTCCGTTCCTGTGCAAGAGGACCTTCCTCGCTTTCCTCGGCAGTTCCGGACAGTACCTCATCCATAAGTTTCTTGATCGCTGCCATCAGTGGAAGTTGCCCGGTCATGGCCCGTTTGAGCAGGAAACCAGTGATGAGCAGCCGGTTGATCTCGTTCGTGCCTTCAAAGATTCGATTCACACGAACATCCCGGTAATTGCGTTCCGCCGGATATTCCTCGACAAACCCGTACCCACCATAGATCTGCACTGATTCGTCGACGACGTAGTCGATGAACTCCGAACCCCACACCTTGAGGATCGAACACTCGACGGCGTATTCGTCGATCACCTTGCGCACCTGCGCCATGTCTTCGTGCCCCTCTCCCAATTGCGCAATGGCCGCGTCCATCATGCCCACGGTGCGATACGCCATGGCCTCGCCGGTGAAAATGCCCGCCGCCATGTTGGCCAGCTTCTCGCGAATTAAGCCGAAATCCGCGATCACCTTCCCGAACGCCTTGCGTTGCTTGGCGTACGCGATAGCGCCCTCGATGCAGTTGCGAGCCGAACCCACGCATCCCGCGCCGAGCTTGAATCGCCCCACGTTCAGCACATTGAAGGCAATGTGGTGGCCTTTTCCGATCTCGCCCAGCACGTTCTCCACAGGAACCTGGCAGTCGTTGAGGATCAGCGGACAGGTCGAGGAGCCGCGAATGCCCATCTTGTGCTCTTCCGCGCCCACCGAGAAACCAGGGAAACCGCGCTCCACAATAAAGGCGGTGAATTTGTCGTTGCTTACCTTGGCAAATACGATGAACAGGCCGGCGAATCCTGCGTTCGTGATCCACATTTTTTCGCCGTTCAGAATGTAGTGCTTGCCGTCGTCGGAAAGCTTGGCTTGGGTGCGGCAATTCAGCGCATCCGAACCGGACGACGACTCCGACAGTGCATACGCTCCGATTGTCTCCCCGTTGGCCAGCTTAGGCAGATACTTCTTCTTTTGTTCTTCCGTTCCGAAGTACACGATGGGAAGTGTGCCAATGCAGGTGTGAGCTCCCCAAGTCGTGCTGAAGCCACCGTACTTCGCCAGACGGTCGGCAATGATGGCGGAAGTAACTTTGTCCATCTGTATGCCGCCGTACTGTTCGGGAACATCAACCCCGCTCAACCCGAGTTCTCCTGCCTTCTTTACCAGTTCCCGGGTAATAGCGAAGTTCTTGTGCTCCATGTTCTCGATATTGGGAACGATTTCTTTGTTGGAGAATTCTTCCGCAGTTTGCGCAATGAGCAAATGCTGCTCGCTGAAATCTTCTGGGGTGAAAACGTCCTCAGGCGCGCGTTCCTCGATCAGGAAGCTGCCCCCGCGGATCTTGTTAGCCGGTACTGCAGTAACCGTAGCCATATTCCTCTCCCTCAAAGCATTGATTCGTGTGTTGCATTCAGCTAAGGAATCGAATAGGAGTCAGCGGAATGATCATAAAACCGGTAGCCTCGCACTGCCGAAGCTCGCCTCCCCGAGATCGAGCGAAATGGCGCCTCCGGGCGAAAGGATTTCTTCCGCCCGAAGACGCACTAGTATTCATACGGACGCACACTTAACTCTCCAGCAGAACAAAGCACGTCGAGCGCACACAATCCCAGCGCTGACGTTCTGCAAATGCTTCACCTAGGCGACGGCCGCTGCCACCTTCACTTTCTTCACCGGCTTGCGTGCATGCCGCTCCGCCTTCGCAGCAGCGTGCGGCGGCTTCACCATCACATCCATCAAGGCCTTTTGGGCATCGACGTAGCTCTTCACCGCCTCCCGCGTCAGTTCGCTCACGGGAAGAAAGGGAAACGGTTTCAGGATTTCCAGCGTCTTGCCTGCTGTCTTCACGCCAGCATTCATCTGGCGCCCCGCCACGTCAACTAGCCGCTTTTGCGCTTCCATCAGCGAGTCCGTGGCCTTCCGAGCCAGATCCGCCAGTTCGGTCTGTTTGATTTTCTTACCGTTGACATGTTTGCCGCCGGTTGCTTTCGCAGTTTCCTCGGCGATAACGTCCATGAACTTCTTCTGTGCCTTGACGAAGCTCTCCATGCTCTCACGAGCCAGATCCACCGCATGCTCCGCCTGATAGGGTTTGCCGGCCTTGGCAGACTCCAGCCAGGTGTGCGTCTGCTTGCTGGCCAGCTTCAGATACTCTTCCTGCATCTCGATGAACGTATCGACGCTGCGCCGCAGCAGATCAGTCAGGGCATGCGCCGCGGGCCAGTCTCCCACCCGCTCTTTCACTCCCGTCATCAGGATCTCGTTTTGCTGTTTTCCGAGCTCAAGCAGAACTTTCTGCCCCTCCATAAAATTCGCCATGCCTTCTTCTGCGATCTCGCTGAGAATCGCGGTGGGAGAGTGCTTGGGATCGGACAGTTGCTGCCGTACGGCATGCATCACGCTGGCATTCTGCCGCATCGCAAGATCGATGAGGATGCGTTGGGTTGCGAACAGAGTCTGCACGCCTTGCTGCGCCCAGCCCGAAAGCAGGGCGACCGTTGACGATTCTTTCGTATGAGTGGATTCTTGCTTCGTTGCCGCTGCCATAAAGTTGCCTCCGATTGCTGCATTGCAGCATCGACTAAACTATACGACTGCCAACGACTTGTGTCAAGATATTCCTGCAGGCTGATGCAGAGCAGCAAAGCTGCACCGGGATCGACAATGAAACCTTCCGTGATCCTCATCAAGAAATACGGCAATCGCCGTTTATACGACACCACCAGCAGCCGCTACGTAAACCTCGACGATCTGGCCGCGCACATCCGTGGGGGGCAGGAGGTGCAGGTAGTCGATGCCAAGACCGGTCAGGACCTGACCCGCGTCGTCTTGACACAGATCATCACGGAAGATGCCAAGGACAAGCCCACAGGATTGCCGCTGGAGTTGCTGCGGCAATTGATCATCGCATCCGATGAAGTGCGGCAGGAGTTCCTGATGTGGTATCTGAAGTCCGCATTTGACACCTATCAGAAGCTGCAAGATACAGTGCAGAATCGTTTGAGCGAAGTCCAGTCCGCGATTCTATCGCCTGTGGACCTGATGAAACGCTTCCTCGGCACGGCCGCATCCTCGCCGCCAGAAGCCGAGTCAGAAGTTGAGGCACTGCGCAAACGAGTCGCGGAACTCGAGGGCCGCGCGGGAAAGTCGGCACGAAAGAAACGACGCGTCAGTAAAAAGCGATGAACTTCTTAACTCCCGAATTTCGAAGTTGAGACTACGCCGAAAATGTTTTCTTGAACCGGAGAGTACGACGCGTTATAATTTTGCAGTGCAGCATTCGCCCCTCTTCGCGGGTCAACGCGGAGAACGGGCAGACCCAGGGACGAACTTGCGGCGTAAACAGAAAACGGCAGCAACGCGTCCTTCCACGACCTCGCGGCGCAAATCTACTCCGCGGCCCTATCCGAAATCCAATACTTCCAGTTTTTGGACCGAAGCGCTCTTCGGAGCAGAAATTCTGCTGCTGCACGCAACCCCCGTGTACTACGGCTTGGGTGTACCTCGCGGGGACGGTTCTGCCGTCGTCATCATTCCCGGATTCCTCGGCACCGACCTTTACCTCACCGAGCTTCACGCCTGGCTTCGGCGCATTGGATACCGGCCCTATTTTTCCGGCATCGGCATTAACGCAGAATGTCCCAACCTGCTCATCCAGCGCCGTCTGAACCAGACCATCGAAAAAGCATTGGAGGAGACCGGGCGCAAGATTCATGTGATCGGGCATAGCCTTGGGGGAGTGATCGCCCGCTCGGTGGCTGGCGCGCGACCAAAAGACGTGGCTTCCGTAATCACGCTCGCAGCGCCCATCCGTGGCACGGTTGCCAATCGAGCAGTCCTCCGCGCCGCCGAAGCGGTTCGTCTCCAGATCCTCGAGGAGCATGGCCGCGGAGTCCTGCCCGATTGTTACACCGGACGCTGTACCTGCAATTTTATAGACTCCCTTCGCCGCAAGGTCTCCAATGCGATGGTTGAGACCGCCATTTACACGCGCCAG